>Ga0247765_1000163_pt1 | contig 53300 bp, 40 predicted proteins | sample UWRJL106311C6_FD_179949 | JGI IMG/M metagenome (GOLD analysis project Ga0247765, IMG submission 179949) | Plant litter microbial communities from Arlington Agricultural Research Station in Wisconsin, United States - UWRJ-L106-311C-6 | ecosystem: Environmental > Terrestrial > Plant litter >... | reverse complement strand
GTCTGATTCATCCGTTTCTGATTCAGTTATTGTTATTTCCTAGTGCTGTGGTTGTGTAATTGAGGATAGTTGTGGTGGGGTGGTGGAAAGTGGTGCACTCGCTTGTCTGGTGCACTCGCTTATCATGTACGTTAGGAGATTTAAAAGGGGGTACGGGGTTTGGAATAGTTTTTTTAAACTTAGGTTTTTTGCTTAGGATTTTATTAATAAGTTAAATAAACGTTAAAAAGTCAAATAAATTGCCTTTTATATTAATAGGAATTTAGATTAGATTTATTAGCGAGACGTATATAAATAGGATTGGATATTGTTGAAATTACAGCCCAGTTGCCCTGTAGCTACAGCACCCTTGGGTGCTGTAGCCTAGTTGATCTACTACCCTGGGAGTGCTGCTGACTGCACTATGGCAAAGTGCAGTCACCACAACCACGGGGAGTTGGTGTTGTGGTTCAGGGGGGCTGCCAAGCCCCCTGGACCCACTGGAACCCACTAGAACCGACGGGGAGTTCCGAGGACCTACCACCTGTAGGCTTGGCCTACAGGGGTAGACCCACCACTACTATTACGTCAGCACAGCTAACTCGTTGCCCTAGAATCCTTTGGATTCCAGCGCCAACGTAAGCACTTTTCCCTCTATAGTATAGGCTTTCCTTTTATATTTTAGGGCCCTCACCCCCTATAAGGTTAACCCATACCTACTAAGGGCCCTATAAAGAACCATCTCCCTTTCTGTATTTTTGGTATCTAATTCTTTTCCTTTCTTCTACCTTAAGCAAAATAGTTTATATATAGCCTTAAGGCAACCTTTTAACCTTCGTAATCTCTATGCAAAGCCTACTGTAGTTACCCTATTACAGGGTATAGACCCCTATATCTTTGCTTATTATAGCAAATTAATCTACTGATCTTAGCTTCCTTTAACCCTATCCCGGGCAATTATCGTACTCTCAAAGCTTTCCGCTACGCTCGTTACAGGGGACTCACCCCCTATAACCTTTTGTACTAAACCTTACTGAGACCAGTCAGGCCATATAAAATAATAGGTTATAAGCCCGGATTTTACAACCCTCGGCCAACCTCGCTTTATTACCTACAGTTAGTAACCACCTCCCATAGCGCTTCTACGCCCCCCGTAGGCCATACCGTCTATCCTCCGGAAAAACCTATACGCTGGCCAAAATTGCCCTTAGTATAGCCACCAACCCTTCTAAAAAGCCCTTGCGCCAGCCATAATTGCCCCCGTAAGTAGTACTGTGACCCCTGTGTTAGTTACCAACCCTCCTGAAAAGCCCTTACACCGGTTATAATTACCTCCGTAGGTGGTACTGTAACCCCTGTATTGGTCACCTACCCTTCTAAAAGCCCTTACGCCGGCCAAAATTACCTTTATAAGTAATATTATAATCCTCGTATTAATCACCAACCCTTTATTTACGCTGCCGGTACTACCTACCGTAATTAGTAGGTTAGGTCCCCGTAAGACCATTATACCTTAATCTTTCAGGGGAATAATACCCCCTAATTTCTATTACCAATAGAAATATTACCCCCTAAACCATTATAAACAGCACTGCTACCATACACCACCGTATTTCAGCCTTTTACGCGCGATTGCTACCCCCTAATTACAAACATATTCAGGAGAACCACCCCCTAAAGAACACCTACGCCTACTAAAATTCGACCCCCTATAGTAACCATTACTACTAAATATACCATCTGTACAATAGGTACGTAACCTATATAGTAGGTTGACCTCAACGTGTAGCATACCTCCAGTCACCCACTTGCGATCCCCCGGCTCCCTTAAGAACTTACTAACCCAGTTACAATAGTACGTACGGGAGAGGCAGTTCCGTTACGCAATTAGAATTCCGATTGGAAATCAGGTACGATATAATAGCTAATAACGACCTAGATATAGCCTTTGTAGGCCAAGGCTAATAGCCCGAAGAAATCCCGCCTATTTAGGGCCTGGTATAGTAAGTTTCCAAGCTTATTTAGCGCTTTGACAGGCTACTAGTAGTACTGGAATAATAGTAATAAGTCCGGAACATATTAAATATAAGTACTTCCAGGGCCTCCTAGAAGGGGGGTAACAACTTAACAGCAACTACTGGAGCCCCTGGGACCACCTATCCTTTAGTAATTCCAGCCGTTAGGGATGAGTTTAGCGCCCTTATAATTAAAGAGCTTGCTAAATAGTCTCTCTCCTTACCTAAAAAATAACGCTTATTAGGATTTAAAAACTATTAATAGTAGTTTTAGGTATTATCAATTTAGTTCAAGGCCCTCCAGATCCCTAATTTCCTCTATAACCTATAGGTAGTTATAAAGCGCCTTAGTAACCCTTAAAAAACCGCCTTTTTATTAACTTTTCGGAATATACTAAAGGAAGGCCCCCTTATTACTATAGCTTACAAGGAGGACCCTAGATCTACCTTTAATCGGCTCCGCTAATAATACGCCCTAACTCAGGCCAATTTCCGTAACGAACTTTACTATTAATACTACTCCCTAACCTTTAATAGCAATATTACTATAGTAGACTTTAACGTTATTTTTAACACCTTAATAGGCCGTCTTAGTACTTAAGGAGTCGTAATTGCGGAATAAAACCAAATTAACTACTATTTTAACGTTTTAAAACCCTAGTTTTTACAGTAGGTTAAACGTTCCAGGGTATTACTGCGACGAGATTAGTAGATTGCGAACGCTAATACTGGGTTTTAAAGGCCACCTAGCACCCTTACCCTCCTGTATTTTCAGAAGGACCTACTTATTAAAACCCGAAACCCTGGTACCTTTTTAGTATATACCTTGGCTATACTACAGGCCAACTAAAAAAGGTCTAAGGAGCCTAAATAAGGTTCCGGAGAAGGTAAAAGCCAACAATAGGGCAAATTAGAAGCCTCGTAAGGCAACTCCAGGCCTAGGGAAGTCAGGAATTCGAAGAAACAGGGCAGTTTTAGTAGTAGGAAGGCGCATAATAGTAATGCCTTTAGTACGGAAGATACCCCTAAAGGTGTTAATAAAACCTATAAAACCAGTACTATTTCCAGTAATCAGGGGGAGCTAGTCATTATAGAGGAGGCCTTCCCTATCTACTACAACCTTGACCAAGGTACTATACTTAACGCCGAACCTACCAACCTTAACGATACCTTTAGTAAACCAAATACCCTAATAAACCCTAAATCCCCTATTAGCAACCCCTTTAAGCCCCCTACGGTTAACCTTTTTACAAGGGGTAATTTTAATAAATAGTAGCTTTTTAACACCGGTTTTACAATATACATTTATACCAACAAAGCCCTATTTGCAAAGCTACGTACTGGAAAACTAACTATAATACGCACTAGAGGTAGCCCAGTACAGCCTTAGGGTATTAAAATAATTAAATTTAAGCCCTATACTAATACTATTAAAGGTAGGCCTCAGTATAGCACTATCGTATTAAAGAAGTACCTCTATATTCTAACCTTCCCCGTCAATATCGTTAGTAGCTACCACCTCTATAATTTAGGGGGTGTACTTATCAAAAACAAGCTCTACAGCGCCTCCAAAAAGCTTATTACCTTATTAGACTTTAAAGGTTCAGGCTTTTATATCCAATTACAAGGGTTACAACCCCCTAAAACCAATTATACTTAACAGAACCATAAAAATACCTGGTATTACTACCTATCCAGAGACTAATTTAAAGCCCCTACTATAATACTACTTACTGCAAAGAGGGTAACCCCCTTCTCAGCATACCACAACAGGGCCCAGAGGGGTCCTTTAGCGGCAATAATTAAGGCAACTAGACTCTGGTACGTTCGTTTAGGCCATATAGGGTTGGACCTTCTAAGGAAAACCGCTTTAGTTACTAAAGGGATGCCCGATTTTAGCGGTATACGCCCTAAATATATAATTTACAAAAGCTATAATACCGCTAAACTACTATGCCAACCCTTCTTTAAGGCTATTATTAACCCTCCTAACGCGCTAGGGCGGATAAAGGGGGATATATTCGTAATCCGCTTTATACCTGTTAATTTGTGTGGCCTGACTGGTCTCAGTAAGGTCCAGTACAGGAGGTTACAGGGGGTGAGTCCCCTGTAACGGGCGCAGCGGAAGGCTTTAAGGGTACGATAACTGCCCGAGACGGGTTCAAAGGAAGCTAAGATCAGCAGACCAACCTGCTGTAACAAACAAAGATACAGGGGTCTATGCCCTGTAACAGGGTGACTACAGTAGGCTTTGCACAAAGATCACGAAGGTCAAAAGGTTGCCCTAAGGCTATATATAAACTATCTTGCTTAAGGTAGAAAAAAGGAAAAAAATCAGACACCAGAAACACAGGAGGGGAAATGGTTCTTTATAGGGCCCTCAGTAGGTGTAGGTCAACCTTACAGGGGGTAAGGGCCCTAAAACACAAAAGGAAAGCCTATACTACAGAGGGAAAGGTGCTTACGTTAGCGCTGGAATCCAAAGGATTCCAGGGCAACTAGTTAGCTATACTAACGTAACAGTGGTGGTAGGTCTACCCCTGTAGGCCAAGCCTACAAGTAGTAGGTCCTCGGAACTCCCCGTCGGTTCTAGTAGGTTCCAGTAGGTCTAGGGGGCTTGGCAGCCCCCCTGAACCACAACACCAACTCCCGTAATTATAGTAACTACACTTTGCCATAGTACAGTCGGCAGCACTCCCAGGGTAGTAGATCAACTAGGCTACAGCACCCAAGGGTACTGTAGCTACAGGGCAACTGGGCTGTAATTTCAATACCCCCTCTACAACCCTAAGCCCTAGCACGCCTCTTAGTTCCAAACAGACCCCCTCTAAAATCCACAAGGCCTAGAAAGGTTCAACAACTTAAGGAATTACTCATATTTGGCTAGGGTTAGGGCTTTTATCAACCCATCTGCCGGCATCTCCCCTATAGGCACGTACGTTACAGTAATATTACCTTCTATAACGCTCTCTTTTACCCCCTAGTATTTTAAAAGGGTATATTTCGTACGGTTGTAGTATTTCGGGTTATATACCGTATCTATAGCGCCCTTATTATCTCCCATTAGTAAAACGGGTCCCTGTATAAGGCGCTTTAGTTTAGAGAATAGCCCCCGAAGCCAAATTGCCTCTCTATTACCCTCTATAAGCCCCGTAAACTTAGCCTCTAAGGTCGAGTAAGCCACTATAAACGACCTCTTTAACTTCCAGCTAACTAATCCTCTACCCACTATAAACAAGTAGCCGTAAGTAGATCTTGCAGTAGTCTTACACCCCGCGAAATCGCTATTAGTATATCCTACAGGGGTAAGATTAGTAGAGGTGCCAAAACAAATACCCTAATCTGCGCTGGAGAATAGGTAGCTAAGGAGCTTCTTTACTACTTTAAAGTAGGCAACAATAAGCTACTATAACTGGCGGAAAAGCCACTATACTGCAAACGCTATATCCGGCCTAGTTTAAACCATAGCATACATAGCAATACCGACAAGTTGCTAAAACAACGGGATCTCAGTAGTATTTAGGGGCTTGGAAAAGGAATCATACCCTATAAGTCCTAGAAAGAGAGGGATAGCCGGTCCGTTATAGCTAAGTTTAAAGTACTAAACAGCCTATTCGATATAAGCCTTCTGGTTAACCCACAAGAGGCGGCGTACCCTATCGCGGTAGATCTCGACCCCTAGGAAGTAACGGGCAGGGCCTAGGTCCTCTATATCGTATACCTAACCGAGTTGGACCTTTAGTATTTTGATTTTAATTGCAAAGGGCCCGACGAGGAAATAATCGTCAACGTAGGTGACTACTATAATCTTGTAAACCGTACTGTAATAAGTAGCTACGTTACTGGTAAGAGGGCTATAGTTTAGCGTTTTTAGTAGCTTCGCAACCTTCTATTACTAAAGGTAGGAGGCCTGCTTTAGGTTGTAAAGTCCCTTACCTAGTAGTATAACTTGGTCTTCAAAGGGGTCCTAACCGTACCGCTTTAGGAGGTCCAGTACCTTAGGACTGCTAAGACTAAACTCGTACAGGCCTTTAGGGACCTCGATATAAAGTTCTACATCCAACTTATTATTTAGAAAGGCTCCCACAAAATCCACTTATTTAATTTCCCAATCCTCAACAGCAGCCAGTACTAGTACAATTCGCTAGGTTAACGGTACTATAGTAGCTGCAAAGGTCTCCCTAAAGTCGACTCCAGGGGCCTATTGGAACCCCCTAGCCACTAACCGGACCTTAAACTTAGTAACCCTACCCTAGGCATCCTTCTTTAGTTTGGTAACCGGCTTAGTAATAATAGGTAGCTTTTTGGCTTTAAACCGTTTAACAAAATGGAAGGTTTTAGTAATCAACAGTTACTATATCTCCTTAAAGTATACTACTAACTACTAGTCCTTCAAGGGGTGCCTCAGGATTTGCTTAAAAAACTTAGGCTCCGAGTCTTCAGTAAGTTTAAAGGGGTTATAGTAGCCACTAGGCTTGGCTTATTTAGTAGCTCTATTAACAAGGTAGTTAACTAGGTCCGCCGTAGTATCTATAGGCTCAACTTCTACTCGTTTAAATTCCTCTCGCTGGGTTTTAGTAACCTATAGGATTGGGATTTCCACTGTAACAGACCTGAATTTATCTCCTATAGGGGACTCGGAGGGCTCAGGGGTCGCTACGGGTAACTAAACCAGTTTACGTAGTAGTACTGCCGGTAGGGCGAACTTAATAAGCGCCTCGGGGGGAGAGCCATCGTAGTCAGGGTACTGGTCCTCCGTATCTTCAGTAGTATCCGGGAGGTCCAGGGCGTTGGTTGGGCCCCGGGGCCCCTATAGGTAGGTAGAAGGGTTCTCGTATAATTTAATAAAGCTGGTCTAAATAACCTTCCGTTAGCCGAGCCAAACCAGATAGGTCTGGGTACCTAATACAGCCAGCAACCTACCTTAAACGCCCCTAGGGGCAAGCTTCTAAAACTGGACACGTTTCTCAGGGGGAACCAACACCATACAATCGGCGCCTATAGCCCTGTAATTGGAAAGATCCGGGACATAAGGGGCCTATAGGGGCACTAACTCATTAAGGAAGAGCTAGTATAGGGTAAGCTCCTTAGTAATATTTGCTATCCTATTAACCAACTTAACTACAGGGCCTATAACGTATCCCCATAGGGAAGATAAAAGCCCTAAAGCAACTATTACAACCCTAAGGCGTTTTAAAACCACCCGTATAGTACGTTTAATTAAGCCGTTTTAATTATACGCATAGGGGCTAGACTCCGAGAAAACAATACCCTTTTTACGTAAGTAAGGCCTAAGCCTACTAATTTCTTTACCTTTATCGTAGTATAGGTATACTAGGTACCGCTTAAAGGTATTGTTAATCTCCTCTATAGTAGCCTTTACTTTTATAATAACCTTATCTTTAAACTTTAAAAGCCTAATAATTTTAAAACGGGTCTTCCAATCTACTAAAATAAGCCTATAGGGTTTATTATTCAGGGGTATAGGGCGGATTACAAATATATCCCCCTCTATCCGCCCTAACGCGTTAAGAGGGTTAACAATAGCCTTGGAGGAGGGTTGGCGTAGTAGTTTAGCGGTATTACAGCTTTTGTAAACTATATATTCAGGGCGTATACTGCTAAGATCGGGCATCCCTTTAGTAACTAGGGCGGTCTTCCTTAGAAGGTCTAGCCCTATATGGCCCAAATGAACGTACTAAAGTCTAACCGCCTCGATTATTACCGCTAAAGGACCCCTCTAGGCCCTATTATGGTATACTAAGAAGGGGGTTACCCCTTTTGCAGTAGGTAATATCACAGTAGGGGCTTTAGGTCGGTTTCCGGATAGGTAGCAGTACCAGGTACTTTTATAATCCTGTTAAGTATAGTTAGTTTCAGGGGGTTGTAACCCCCGTAACCGGATATAGAAGCCTGAACCTTTGAAGTCCAATAGGGCAATAAGCTTCCTAAAGGCGCTATAAAGCTTATTTTTAATAAGTACACCCCCTGAATTATAAAGGCGGTGGCTACTAACGATATTAACGGGGAAGGTTGGAACATAGAGGCACTCCTTTAGTACGATAGTACTATACTAAGGCCTACCCCCAATAGTACTAGTATAGGGCTTAAGTTTAACCATCCCGATGCCCTGAGGCTATACTGGGCTACCTCTAATACGTACCATAGCTAGTTTTCCAGTACGTAGCTTTGCAAATAGGGCCTTATCGGTATAAATATATACTGTGGAACCGGTATTAAAAAGCTACTATTTAGTAGGATTACTCCCTATAAAAAGGTTAACCGTAAAGGGCTTAGGGGGGTTACTAATAGGGGGTTTAGGGTCTATTAAAGTATCCGGTTCACTAAAGGTATTGTTAAGGTCGGTAGGTTCGGCGCTAAGTATGGTGCCTTAGTCAAGGTTGTAGTAAATGGGGAAGGCCTCCTCTACAATAACTAGCTCCCCCTGATTGCTGGAAACAGTACTGGTCTTGTAGGTTTTATTAATACCTTTAGGGGTGTCTTCCGTACTAAAGGTATTACTATTATGCGCCCTTTTACTATTGGAACTACCCTATTTCTTCGAATTCCTAACTTCCCTAGGCCTGGAGTTACCTTACGAGGCTCCTAGCTTGCCCTATTGTTAGCCTTTACCTCCTCCGGAACCTTATTTAGGCTCCCTAGACCTTTTCCAATTGGCTTATAGTATAGTTAAGGTACGTACTAAAGAGGTACCAGGGTTCCGGGTTTCAGCAAGTAAGTCCTCCTGAAAATATAGGAGGGTAAGGGTACTAGGTAGCCTCCAGAACCCAGTATTAGCGTTCGTAATCCACTGATCTCGTCGTAGTAGTGCCCTGGAACGCTTAGCCTACTATGGAAACTGGGGTTTTAAAACGTTAAGATAGTAGTTAACTTAATCCTATTCCGCAATTACAACTCCCTAAGTACTAAGACGGCCTACTAAAGTATTAAAAATAGCGTTAAAGTCTACTATAGTAGTGCTGCTATCGAAGGTTAGGGAGTAGTATTAGTAGTAAAATTCGTTGCGGAGACTGGCCTGAGTTGGGGCGTATTATTGGCGGAGCCGATTAAAGGCAAATCCAAGATCCTCCTCGTAAGCTATAGTAGCAAGGGGGCCTTCCTTTAGTATATTCCGAAAAGTTAACAAAAGGGCGGCTTTCTAAGGGTTACTAAGGCGTTTTGTAACCGCCTGTGGGTTGTAAAGAAAATTAGGGATCTGGAGGGCCCTGAACTAAATCGATAGTACCTAAAACTACTATTAATAGTTTTTAGGTCCTAACAGGCGCTATTTTTCAGGTAAGAAAAGAGATTATTTGGCAAGCTCTTTAACTATAAGGGCGCTAAACTCGTCCCTAACGGCTAAAATTACTAAAAGATAGGTAGTCCCAGGGGCTCCAGTAGTTGCCGTTAAATTATTACCCCCTTTCTGGGAGGCCCCGAAAGTACTTATATCTAATATATTCCGGGCCTGTTACTATTATTTTAGTACTACCAGCAGCCTATTAAAGCGCTAAGTAAGCTCGGAAACTTGCTATACCAGGCCCTAAATAAGCGGGACTTCTTCGGGCTGCTGGCCTTAGCCTACAAAGGCCATATCTAAATCGTTATCAGCTATTATATCGTACCTGATTTCCGATCGGAATTCTGATTACGTAACGGAACTGCCTCTCCCGTACGTACTACTGCAACTAGGTTGGTAAGTTCTTAAGGGAGCCGGGGGATCGCAAGTAGGTAACTGGAGGTATACTACTGTGCAGATAGTATATTTAGTAGCAGCGACTACTATAGGGGGTTAAATTTTAGTAGGTGTAGGTGTTCTTTAGGGGGTGGTTCTCCTAAATACATTCGTAATTAGGGGGTAGCAATTACGCGCGGGAGGCTGAAATACGGTAGTGTATAGCAGTAGTGCTATCCACAGTGGTTCAGGGGGTAATACTCCTATTAGTAATGGAAATTAGGGGGTATTGTTCCCCTGGAGGATCGAGGTATAGTAGTCTTACGGGGACCTAACCTACTAATTACGGTAGGTAGTACCGGTAGCGTAAATAGAGGGTTGGTAATTAATACGAGGATTATAGTACCACTTACAGGGGCAACTCTAGCTAGCGTAAGGGCTTTTCAGAAAGGTAGGTGACCAATACAGGGGTTACCGTACCACCCACGGGGGCAACTATGGCCGGCGTAAGGGCTTTTCAGGAGGGTTAGTAGCTACACTAAGGGCAACTTTAGCCGGCGTATAGGTTTTTCCGGAGGACAGACGATATGGTCTGCGGAGGGCGTAAAAGCGCTATGGGGGTGGTTACCAACTGTGGGCAACGAGGCAAGGTCGGCCGAGGGTTATAAAGTCCGGGCTTATAACCTGTTAATTTATATAACCTGACTGGTCTTAGTAAGGTTTAGTACAGGAGGTTATAGGGGGTAAGTCCCTTATAACGGGCGTAGCGGAAGGTTTTAAGGGTACGATAATTGCCCGAGACGGGGTTAAAGGAAGCTAAGATCAGCAAACCAACCTGCTATAATAAGCAGAGATACAGGGGTCTATACCCTATAACAGGGTGACTATAGTAGGCTTTGTACAGAGATTACGAAGGTCAAAAGGTTGCCCTAAGGCTATATATAAACTATCTTGCTTAAAGTAGAAGAAAGGAAAAGAATCAGATACCAGAAATACAGGAGGGGAGATGGTTCTTTATAGGGCCCTTAGTAGGTATGGGTCAACCTTACAGGGGGTGAGGGCCCTAAAATACAAAAGGAAAGCCTATACTACAGAGGGAAAGGTGCTTACGTTGGCGCTGGAATCCAAAGGATTCCAGGGCAACTAGTTAGCTGTACTAACGTAACAGTGGTGGTGGGTCTACCCCTGTAGGCCAAGCCTACAGGTAGTAGGTCCTCGGAACTCCCCGTCGGTTCTAGTGGGTTCCAGTGGGTCTAGGGGGCTTGGCAGCCCCCCTGAACCACAATACCAACTCCCGTAGTTATGGTGACTGCACTTTGCCATAGTGCAGTCGGCAGCACTCCCAGGGTAGTAGATCAACTAGGCTACAGCACCCAAGGGTGCTGTAGCTACAGGGTAACTGGGCTGTAATTTCAACAATACCCCTAAATAACAAACCTTATAGGCTCATTCTAGTAGATTAAAAAACCCGTTTCAAAATTATTAAGTTTTTAAAGTCTAAAGATAAAGTTATTATAAAAGTAAAAGCTGCTATAAAGGAGATCAACAACACCTTTAAATAATACCCGGTATACCTATTGTAATGTGACCTGCGAAACCCCGCCGCAGCGCCTGCGCAGCGCCGGGGGCAGCAGTGACGCAATAGGTCAGCACACGCATAAAAGCCGCTGTAGGTAGTTGGCGCTCGCAGGGGGTTTTTCCCTTCTGCAAGAATCAGTCACTGTATTGGAATGGAGTCTGCTTTATCAACTCATCGCTAGTGAATCACCTGTGTATCGCAGCAGCATCGGGCTCTTCCTTGATCACCCTAGTAGCTTATTACACCTATACTATAATAAAGGCAAGGAAATTAGTAGGTTTAGGCCTTACTTACGTAAAAAGGGTATTATTTTCTCGGAATTTAACCCCTATACGTATAACCAAAACAACTTAACTAAATATACTATACGGGTGGTTTTAAAACGCCTTAGGGTTGTAATAGTTGCTTCAGGGCTTCTATCTTCCCTATAAAGATACGTTATAAGCCCTGTAATTAAGCTAGTTAATAAAATAGTAAATATTACTAAGGAACTTACCCTATATTAGCTCTTCCTCGATAAATTAGTACCCCTATAGGCCCCTTATATCCCGGATCTCTCCAATTACAAAGCTATAGGCGCCGATTATATAATATTGGTTCCCCCTAAGAAACGTATCCAGTCCCAGAAACTTACCCCCAGGGGCGTTTAAAGCAGGTTACTAGCTATATTAGGCACCCAGATTTACCTGGTTTGGCTTGGCTAATAAAAGGTTATTTAAACCAGCTTTATTAAATTATACGAGAACCCTTTTACCTATTTACAGGGGCCCCGGGGCCCAACTAACGCCCTAAACCTCCCGGACACTACTAAAGATACAAAGGACCAGCACCCTAACCACGATGGCTTTCCCCCCGAGGCGCCTACTAAATTCGCCCCACTAGCAGCACTATTACGTAAACTAGTTCAGTTACCCGCAGCGACCCCTAAGCCCTTTGAGTCCCCTATAGGAGATAAACTTAGGCTTGTTATAGTAAAAGTCCCAATCCCACAGGCTACTAAGACCCAGCAAGAGGAATTTGAATGAGTAGAAGTTGAGCCCATAAATACCACGGCGGACCTAGTTAACTACCTCGTCAACAAAGCTACTAAATAAACCAAGCCTAGTAGCTACTATAACCCCTTTGAACTTATTAAAGACTCAGAGCCTAAGTCCTTTAAGCAAATCCTAAAGCACCCCCTAAAGGATTAGTAATTAGTAATATACTTTAAGGAGATATAGTAATTATTAACTACTAAAACCTTCCATTTTATCAAGCGATTTAAAGCTAAAAAGTTACCTATTACTACTAAACCGGTTACTAAATTAAAGAAGAATGCCTAGGGCAGGGTTACTAAGTTTAAGGTTTGGTTAGTGGCTAGGGGGTTTTAATAGGCCCCTAAAGTTGACTTTAGGGAGACCTTTGCAGCTACTATAGTGTAACAAGCTGCAGGATGATCAAGGAAGATGCCCCGGTACTGAAGCGATACGCTGGCGAGTCACTGCTGGGATACTGAGCTTGTGTCGTAAGTGATGCATTGACTGATTCTTGCCGGAGGGAAGTTCCCCCTGGCAGGCCTGCGCGCTGCAGCTACTATTTAAGCGCTAACCAATCGCTATCGTTTCGCCGGCTGTACCGTACCTATTATAACTATCCCCCTTCTCCAAGAAGCTATCCCCAACTTTACTGCGGAATTGCTTAACTTAGTGAAATCGCTGGCTTATTATTAATAAATTGAACGCGTTTAAGCTATTACTAATTTAGATACGTTTCGCTAATACGTTACGCCTAATTCGTTAACGCGTTTTTCCCAGTAGCGCGTTTTTAATTACTAGTGCGCTTTTTAGGGTACTATACTACTAAACCCCTACCTTTTACCGCCGAATTCTACCTACCCCGCCAAAACATTTCCAACTCTTTTGCCCTACTCGCTCCTTTAATTTCCACCCTTACTATTACCATCGCAACCGATTATTCCCCTTCCCTTTTTTAATTAATTCGCGCGCGATTCGCCACCATATCGTTTGTCGATTTTAATTCGTTGGATAGCTTTTTAGCTATTAAGAATAATCCCTATATATATTGTATACGTAGCGCTGTTTTAGCGTATTTTAAGCCCGGTTCTAATAAATTACCGGCGCTTAGTTGTATTTTCGGGGTTAAGCCCAGCTTTTGGTGTAACTAGTATACCTTTCGTAATAACTCCTGCTCCCCGGTAGGTCTTTTCGTAATTAAAACGATAGCGAAATGCTAATAAATTAGTACTAGGTTATCGCTGGAATAAAAGGCGACCTTACCGACCTAATAACCCTATTACGCTTAACCGATAGCGCCTAGGATACTTGCGATAAGGATAACCCGATTCGCCAGGAATATACTACCCGCGTTTATAAGTTAATTACGGTATTTGAAAACGTTGAGAAGGCCTATTGTCGTACTTATAGCCTTTCTAATAACCGCAAGCCCGCCGCGGTGAGTTTTTATTGGCTTTTCGCCCGCTTTACGCCTAGGAGAATTTTTTGCTAATTTAACCCAGGTCGTTATTATTAGCTACTAGTCCCTACTGGTATAAAAGATAAAGTTTCGGCTTAAGTTGGATTCTCGCCCGGTCCTAACTTTTGGTCCGAGAGTTGTACGTCGCTTGCCTTTTTTTAGCGTTTTAGTTACTAATTTTTTCTAGGGTAAAGCTAAGGTTAAGGAGCTGATCGCCCGGTATACTTTTAAGCTGCGAGCTTAGGAATATTACTAGAAGTTTCGCCTAAATGCCTCCTAAGTAGGCTATAATACTTGGTCCCTGGCTAAACGCTAGCTTTTCGCTTTTATTTTTAACCAGTTAAAATTAGAAGGTATCTCCTCTAATAATATTCCTAATAATTTGGATACGTTAAAGTCGGATTAGCGTCTGGTGCCTTTTTCCGATGTGTAAATTAGATATTTTAAGTATCAGACTTAGGGTCTTTTACCGTTAATTCGGGGGGTTTTCGTTAGCGTTTCGCCTCTTTTTTATTCTTTTCGTTTTGTTTCCGTTATGGGATGTTAGTAATCAAAAATTGCGCCGGGGTCTTTTTTTCCCCTTCTTATCTTTTCTGCCCTTCTCCTGCTTAAGTAACCTCTTCTTTACGTAATTTTTTTCGAATCTTACTACTAAGTTTAGTATATTGCTTAAGTTCTCTTTCGCTAGCTATTAATTGTACTTTAATAGCTATCCTAACTACTTAACTAATTACTTTGTTTCGCCATTAATTCGCCGTTTATCCCGGATCTCCTTGACTTCCCATTCTTTATCGTCTTCTAATTTTGGTATCGGTAGGGGTTTCTATCCTACCCTGTAAATATATAGCTTGAGTAAGCTAACGGGAAATATATTATATAACCTATTGTATTTGTCCGGGAGATATAGGTGATACGTTAGCGAATTGATCCTGTTTAGGATTTGAAATGGTCCAACGAACTTTAGTACGAGCTTTTCTGATACAGCTTTTAGTCTTAAGTTTTTAGTTGATAATATTACCAGTTGTCCTTTTTTGAATTTTTGACTTTGGTGTTTTTTGTTATAGTAGTATTTCTGCCTTTCTATACTACGTGTCCAATTTTCTCTTAGTTGTTATTGTATTTATTAAAGCTTTTCGATTCTTTTAACTACTATTGGTACCTTCCCCTTTAGCGAGTCGTTTTCGACTTAGTTGTAAAACGAAGGTGTAAAGCCTATAAGCGCTTTAAAGGGTATGATCCTAGTTATTACGTTAACTAAACTATTATAAATAAACTCGGCTTATACTAATAGGTGAGCCCAGTTTGGCTTTTCCTTATTACAAAAAACTTTAAGGTAGTATTTTAAGGTCTGGTTCATCTGTTTTATTTAACCGTTGGTTTACGGGTAAAACGCTGTCGAAAGCCTTCTTTTTATTTGTAAAATGTAGTATAAATCGCTCCAAAATTAACTTGTAAAGATAAAGCCTTTATTACTTACTACGCCTTTTAGCGCCCTAACTCCTTTTTGATATTTTATCTCGTTGTAAAATAGTATCGCTAATTTTTGGCTTGTTATTATCTTGTTGATAGTAAAGTAGTGTATTATTTTAGTAAACCTATTTACGATAATTAGAATCGAGTCTACTTTGTCCCCGTTTTGGAGGTAAATTGGTGGCAATTTAGTAATAAGATTTATAAATAACTTCTAGTAGGGCCTGGAGGGTTGTGGCAGGGATTGTAATTCTTTATAAGGCTTATATTTCTTCGGCTTCCTGAATTGGTAGATGTCGTAGGATTTGTAGTGGTCCTTGATGTCCTTATTGATGTTGTTTTAGAAATATTTTCGTTGAATCCTTTTTAGTGTCCTTTAAATTCCAAAATGGCTAGTTAGTGGATTATTATGGAAAACCTGGAGAATTGCTTGCTTTGCGTTTTGCTTTGCTGGAATGAATAATCGTCCCTTATAAAGTAACTTTCCGTTTTTGCCTTGTAACTAATACTCTGAATCGCGACTAAGTCGCCGGCTTTTCAGCTTTTTAATAACTTTTTGTGTTTATTTATTACTTTTTTGCAATTTTAAAACCAAGTCCCTTAATGGGGTACTTGGGTGGGGATCTAAGATACGTTCCTTTAAGGTTGCAGCTTTGGCTACCCAGATTGGGAGTATTTATTTATAACTGAGTTAATTTGTAAAAGGTGCTTTTTTTCCCCCGTTTCGCGTATTAGAAGATAGTTGAAATACTTGGATAAATCTTCGCCTCGGACCCTTATGTTCTTCGGGTATTATTTGGGTTATAAATTCTACGTATATTAATTATACTATTGCTATTTTGTTTTTGAAAACTGGAAGCTATTTTAGTTTTTCCGCAAGCTTATTGCCTATATAATCTGGTTTTCTTAATAGTATATTGGCTGGGTTTTGTTTGCTTATTTAGTACTTAATACTAAAGTTAAACCCCGCTAGGTATATATACTATTTGGCTTATCTACTATTTAGATAAATTTAATATATAAAGCCTTATAGATTATTATAATTCGAAAAGACGGTGATTTGCTTACGACTTCCTTTTAAGTAATATCTTTACTACTTAAAGTACTTAATAATTACCATTAACTTTTTATTAGCTGTTAAGTATAATAACGCTGGTCCTTTAAACTTTGATAATTAGAACGTAATAGGGTGTTTTCGGCCGTTATTCGCTACCTATAAGAGTATTACACCTATAGCGAAATTGGAGGCGTTGGTTTTAACGATGATGGGTTTTTTGGGGTTGAAATGTTGTAAGATTGGTATATTCGTAAAGGCTTGTTTAAGTTACTAAAAGGACGCCCGTTCTTCGTTACCTAATCGTACGTTACCAGGTTTTCTACCGTTCTTTATACCTTTTAATATATCGTATAGCGGCCTAGTAATTTCGGAAAAACCTTATATAAAACGTTAAAAGAAGTTGCAGAATCCGATAAATACCTGGATATTGTAAAATAACTAAGGCTCCGGCTAATTGAGTACCGTTTAAATCCGCACCGAATTAATAGAGATTCCCTCCTTTCCTATTACGTAGTTAAGAAATTTGACCTAGTCCTTGTAGAATTCGTACTTGCTAGGATTGTAATAAAGGTCGGTTTTTCGTAGTCGCTTTATAATTTGCCGAAGATACTAAGTATATAATTCTCAGTTTGGTAAGAAAATAAGGATATCGTCTAGATATACTATTGTAAAGGTGTTGAGATACTTGCGAAGTATATATTAAATATAATACTGGAAAGTTATAGGTACGTTGGTGAGTCTTATAGGTATAATAAAGAACTTGTATAATCCGTATTGTATTCGGAATACTATTTTTTACTTTTCGCCCTTTTTAATCCTAATTTAATAATAAGTATCCTTTAGATTAATCTTACTAAAATACTACGTATTCGAGGCCCGATCAAAAATTTCCAAGATAAGGGATAGGGGGTAGCGATTCTTAATTATAATTTTGTTAAAATCTCGGTAATTTATATATAAATATAAGGATTTATCCTTTTTAGGAATAAATATTACTGGCGATACTACTAGGTTTTTACTAGGTCTTATTTACCCTTTTACCAGGTTTTCTTCCAAAAACTTCTGTAATATTTTTAACTTAATTTTTAATAGTATATACAGGCTACTATACGGAAGTATAATATTTTCTATTAGGGGGATTAAGTGATTAAAATACTGATAATAGGGTAATGCAGCTACCCGTATAAGATTAAATACATTTTTAAAATCTCGAAGCTTAATAGGTATTTTTCCTCCTTTTCCCTTAGGGTTCTCCTCCTTTTCGTTTAGTAATAAATAATCCGGTATTTCCGGTTGGGGAATAATTATAAACGTATATATTTCTTTTTTATATATTTTTAAGAATTTTCGTAGCTTTTAAATGTAAATAGCTCCTAGGTTAATAGCGAATTACTACTAATTTTTACGTAGAAATAATAAAATAACCTCCTTACTTAAGGTAGGTATACTTAGTAAAATAGGGGACTCTCCTTACGAATAATCTTTATAAACTATAGTATAGTAGATAGTTAACGAATATATATAGCTACGGCTATTGGTTACTTGTACTGGTACTTCGAAAATTCTAAAATTCTCGTATGCGATTTTGTTAAGGTACCGTAAGCGTAGTACTTTTATGGCGACTCGCCGTAAATTGTATTTTTGGGCGAAATTGTAATTAATAATATTTAGCTTAGCGTAAGAATTTAATTTTAATGTAATATTGGAAGGAAATAATATAAATAAGACGGCGTTAATTCTTATTTTGGTACGGGTTGTTACTTTAGGTAAGCCCTTTTCGGCGTTATAGCCGATAGAAGAGGTTAGGCGTTTCCTTGGTTTTTCGGTACTAATTGTTAGGGGAGTTGCTAATACCCCCTCCCTTTATATGCTCCTTGGTTCGCTTTTTAGGCGTTAAGATACTAATTGGGGCAGTTTAGCGATATATAGCTAATATTATTATAACTAAAGTATTGGATTGTTAAAGAAGCAAGATTGCCTTTAGGGGCTTGTGGATGGCGTTCTTGGTATTTATAGGTTCCGCGCGCCCCGCGATTACTTTGCGATTTATTAATACTTTGGGGGTGATTGCGTGTTGGGTGGATGTATTTGTATTGGAATTTGCTGGTAAATTATACTTGTTGGGTTAATTTAACCATCTCCTTTTATACTTCGGGTCTATTACCGTAGTAATATAGCTTTAAATACTTACGAAGCTTGGGATTTAATTTGGCGAAAAATTTTATAAAGCGATTTTTTTTACTTTGCTAGGGAAATTGTACCTTTAAGCTTTCGAAATAGGAGTAAAACTCCTATAGCGACTGATTAATGCGTTGGGTAGTTCGTTCGAGTTGGTTTATTATAGTAGTATCTTAATCTGTTATATTATGAATTAGAGTTCCAGTTTAATTCTCGAAATGGGTTTAATCTTTTTCGTAGGCAGTTTGTTTGTTATTTAGTTACGCGTTGCGATAACTATACTAGTAATTGCGAATATTGGAATTTATATATTCCAGGTTAAATAAGATCCGGTTTTTTACTACTTAAAAACGTTGAGGGTCTCCTTAGAAGGCGCGATTTAAATCTTGTAGCTATTCCTAGCGGCGTCGAAAGGTTATTTTACTGGTAAATTGGATAATATTTTTAATTTTAATGGCTTTACTCGACTCCTGAGATGGGGATTTGCTACGTTGGCGTTTCCGGTTTAAGTCCGTAGCGAGTTTTAATTATCGTAGAAACTCCTCTTCTTTTTCTTTCGCTTGTACTAGTTGTTTAAGGAAACTAATACGGCTTTGCGTCTGCTGTAACTCCGATTTTTGGTTCTTAAGCGACGTTATAGCTAGTTCGCCTTTGGGGAGAAATATTAGCGACGAAGGGTGAGTCGTTATAGGTGTACTGGTTCGCAATATAACGCCCGCAACTGGGGCTGGCGGCTCCGGCTGATTTAGTACTAGCGACATTTTGGTTAATTGTAGGTAGAAGAATCAGAAAATGTAATAAGTTACAGGATAATTAAGGAAGATGCCCCGGTACTAAAGCGATACGCTGGCGAGTTACTGCTAGGATACTAAGCTTGTATCGTAAGTGATGTATTGACTGATTCTTGCCGGAGGGAAGTTCCCCCTGGCAGGCCTGCGCGCTGCAGCCACTATTTAAGCGCTAACCAATCGCCATCGTTTCGCCGGCTGCACCGCACCCATTACATATAGTACCGTCAACCTGGCGAATTGTACTGGCACTGGCTGTTATTAAGGACTGGGAAATTAAATAAGTGGATTTTGTGGGAGCCTTTCTAAATAATAAGTTGGATGTAGAGTTTTATATTAAGGTCCCTAAAGGCCTATACGAGTTTAATCTTAGCAATCCTAAGGTATTGGACCTTTTAAAGCGGTACGGTTAGGACCCCTCTGAAGACCAAGTTATACTACTAAGCAAGGGACTCTACGGCTTGAAGCAGGCCTCTTACCTTTGGTAATAAAAGGTTGCGAAGCTACTAAAAACGCTAGACTATAGCCCTTTTGCTAGTAACGTGGCTACTTATTACAATACGGTTTATAAGATTATAGTAGTTACCTACGTTAACGACTGTCTCCTTATTAGGCCCTTTGTAACTAAAATCAAGGTATTAAAGGTCCAACTTAATTAGGTATATAATATAGAGAACCTAGGCCCTGCCTGCTACTTTTTAGGGGTCGAGATCTACTGCGATAGGGTACGCCGCCTTTTGTGGGTTAATTAGAAGGCCTATATCGAATAGGTTATTTAGTACTTTAAACTTAGCTATAACGGACCGGCTACCCCTCTCTTTCCAGGACTTACAGAGCCTGACTCCTTTTCCAAGCCCTTAAATACTACTAAGATCCGGCTGTTTTAGCAACTCGTCAGCATTATTATATACGTTATAATTCAAACTAGGCTGGATATAGCATTTACAGTATAGTAGCTTTCCCGCTAGTTACAGCAGCCTACTATTACCCACCTCAAAGTAGCAAAAAAGCTCCTTAACTACCTATTTTTTAACGCAGACCAGGGTATTTGTTTTGGCACCTCTACTGATCTTACCCTTATAGGATATACTAATAGCGATTTCGCGGGGTATAAAACCACTGTAAGATCTACTTACGGTTATTTATTTACAGTAGGTGGAGGACTAGTTAGTTGGAAGTTAAAGAGGTCGTTTATAGTGGCCTATTCGACCTTAAAAGCTGAGTTTACGGGGTTTATAAAGGGTAACAGAGAGGCAATCTGGCTTCGGGGGCTATTCTCTAAACTAAAGCGCCCTATATAGGGACCCGTTCTACTAATGGGAGATAATAAGGGCGCTATAGATACGGCATATAACCCGAAATATTATAACCGTACAAAGCACACCCTTCTAAAATACTAGGGGGTAAAAAAAAGCGTTACAGAAGGCAATATCACTATAACGTACGTGCTTATAGGGGAGATGCTGGTAGATGGGTTGATAAAAGCCTTAACCCTAGCCAAATATAAGCAATTTCTTAAATTGTTGAACCTTTTTAGGCCCTATGGATTCCAGAGGGGGTCTGTTTCGAACTGAGAGGCGTGCCAGGGCTTAGGGCTGTAGAGGGGGTGTTGAAATTACAGCCTAGTTGCCCTATAGCTACAGCACCCTTGGGTGCTGTAGCCTAGTTGATCTACTACCCTGGGAGTACTATTAATTGTATTATAGTAAAGTGCAGTCACTACAACCACGGGGAGTTCCGAGGACCCACCACCTATAGGCTTGGCCTACAGGGGTAAACCCACCACCACTGTTACGTCAGCATAACCAACTCGTTGCCCTGGAATCCTTTGGATTCCAGCGCCAACGTAAGTACTTTTCCCTCTGTAATATAGGCTTTCCTTTTATGTTTTAGGGCCCTCACCCCCTATAAGGTTGACCTATACCCACTGAGGGCCCTATAAAGAACCATCTCCCTTTCTATATTTCTGGTATCTGATTCTTTTCCTTTCTTCTACCTTAAGTAAGATAGTTTATATATAGCCTTAAGGCAACCTTTTGACCTTCGTGATCTCTGTGCAAAGCCCACTATAATCACCCTGTTACAGGGTATAGACCCCTGTATCTTTGCTTGTTACAGCAGGTTGGTCTGCTGATCTTAGCTTCCTTTGACCCCGTCCCGGGCAGTCATCGTACTCTCAAAGCTTTCCGCTACGCCTGTTACAGGGGACTCACCCCCTGTAACCTCCTGTACTGGACCTCACTGAGACCAGTCAGGCCACACAAAATAACAGATATATATTATATAATAGAAATTTTTTAAAATCTAATAATTATTATATTAAGATAATTTTAATAAGCCAATAATATAATTAAGCAAAAAGATCTTATTAGTAGGAGGAAGGTATTTTTTAATAGGCTGGTTACAAGTTGCTACGGAACGGATATAATATATATATAGGTTATTTACAGCTACTTACTTTACCTTAAAAGTAGTAAAATTAATAAAGGAAACCGCTATTCCAAATTATACGCGAGAAAAAGGTAAAACGAAGAAAAGAAAGGCGGAGGTGAATGTAGTAATGGAGAGAAAAGGAAGAATTATATAAAAAAAAGTAAAATAATTAAGTTTAACGGGGTAATTTAACTTTGGAATTATTATAAGCGGGGTAATCTGACCTTGGAATCTTAATGGGGTAATTGGATTTAGGATTATTGGTAAGGTGATTAGTAGTAGAAAGTAGGGTAATAAAGATTACGTAGCGAATTGTTTGTAAAATAAGGTAAAGTAGTATTAAAGAAATTACATTATATTGGGATTTAGCAAAATTAAACTAAAGTAGCCCTTAAAACTAAAGACAGCTTTTGGAAGAAGGGGGATAGTTGTAATATAGCCGGCGAAACCTTACCGTAGCGTTTGCGTAGCGTTAGGGGTAGTAGTAACGTAATAGGTCAGTATACGTATAAAAGCCGCTATAGGTAGTTAGTACTTGCAGGGGGTTTTTCTCTTCTATAAGAATTAGTCACTATATTAGAATGGAATCTGCTTTATCAACTTATCGCTAGTGAATCACCTGTGTATCGTAGTAGCATCGGGCTCTTCCTTGATTACCCTAGTAGCTTATTATGTTAGATAAGAAGGGGGTCAGCTGACAGGGTCAGCTGACTAAGTGACGATCTTACCAACGTTGTTGCCATTATGGTATACGCAGCATATTGCCACGCAAAGGTAATCGCCCCTACAAGGCATTATGGCCTACGTACGTCTTTTGCCTTATGGCATTTGTAAGCTAGAAGAAACAGGTTTATAAAAGAGGTTGTCTGGCAAAGCCAGATAATAGGAACATGTCACGGTACAGTGATGCTGCCTGCCTGTGGCTGCAACTAGATGTAGAAGGACTACGGTGCAGTGCCCTGACTGCACAACGTTCCACTTTTTGTGGTGTTTACGCATTGCGTCCTTTGGTGCCGTGACAGAACAGATCTTCTTCGAATACATATAATATAATCTGTTTACATATATATATATAAACGAACGTATAGTACCATGCTTCTGATAATTAAGAGTCTTACTATCTTATCGATACCGATTATCCAACTAGCTACCTAAAAGGGAAGCACAGTTATTAGCATCGTATAATCCTTCTACCTATTCTTTTTAAGGAGAAAATCCATCTACCTTTCTATCTTTCCAAAAACAACAATTAAAATAGCTACCGTCAATAACGACAAGACTGTTTTCTTAGCCAGCACCAATAACTGGGAATCCTGGAGCTTGCAGTTCAAAGCATAAGCCGCAGCCTATAACTTATGGGCTTAAATCCAGGGGCTTACTCCTTTTCTTAACAAACCTACTATCTCGGATCCAGCTTAGTACAAATATAAGAACCCTACGTTAATTGTAACCTAGTTAACTATTATAGCCCGTGCCGAATTTATTATCGACGAAGACCTAAGAGCTATACTGGCTATGGAGTCCTCCTTTATACTGGTACGAATAACCAACCTAACGGTAAATAGATTCCGTATCTACTAAATGGAATAGATTATATATTAATCCGATTTTAAAAAATATAATTAATAAATCGAAAAGACCTAGTAACTTAAGTAATAGGTACTAAAGACCGTTAACCTATACTATTAACTTACATTATACAATCCAACTTAAACCATTACGTAGTAGTACTTAGCTTTGTAAACCTAGGTTGGAATTAGTGACGAAAAGACTTAATTTGATGCCCGAGAGGCCTACTAATTAGCTATACAACCCCTTATTAAGGCCCCAAAAGATTTAATTAAATGGTTAGAAACCTGGGAATAAGCTTTTACTTTGGTATAAAGAAAAGAGTATTAGATGTACTATTAATACTAACTTGGTTCCAAGATTTTACCGATATAGTTAAACCTATTATAGATTATTAGGTAATAGTATATAAATTAGTTAAGGTAGAAAAAACAATATAGTTAACCCTTACCTATCGTGAGGTGGCTAACGATTTTCGGGAGGAGGTGCGGTAATTAATAAAAGCCTGTAAACTGGGTAGCTACTAGATAGTAAAAAGGCTCGTTTGGCCCCTTTTTTGGCGCTGTAAAAGACGGTAAAAAACCTTATTAGGAAGACGTTTCTAATAGCGAAGTTATACCTAGTAGGGATAAGGGGGAATAAATAGCCGTAAAAGATCCAGGGGTAGGTCTAGTAACGGTAAAAGACCTAAAAAGAGGTTAAATCCAACTTTAGGTATAGCTGAACCAGATGGCAAAAGACCTAAAAAGGGGTTAAGTACAACCTCAGGTATAGTTTCTACTATATGCCCCTGTTATAGCTAGTTCCACCATCTGGTTAGGTGCTTTTATATTTTTCCAGAACTAGCCCCCGAAGGCTTTTAAGAAAGAAAATATATCCGTAATAAAACTAAAAAGGCTCTACAGGATTTAAAACTCTAAGAAGAAGTTAAAAGGCTAAGGTACCAAAAAGGGGTACGATAATAAGGTCGAGATTAATTAGCTTACCTAGGCCAAAAGATTAATTAATGCCCTGGCTTTTTCCTAATTCTAAAGGCAGCCCTTACTATAACTGAGTATCCCTGCCCAGGGTCCCTGACCCTCTTTCTTTCTGACAATAAACTATCTTGCTTAAGGTAAAAGAAAGGAAAAGAGTTGAGTGACAAATGCACAAGAGAGGAGATGGTTCTTTATAGGGCCCTCAGTGGGTGTGGGTCAATCTTACAGGGGGTGAGGGCCCTAAGACACAAAGGGAAAGACTATACTACAGAAGGAATAGTGCTTGGGGCCTACCCCTGTAGGCCAGGCCCACAGGTGGTGGAGCCCCCGGAACCCCCTGTCGATTCTAGTGGGTTCCAGTGGGTTCCAGTGGGTCCAGGGGGCTGCCAAGCCCCCTGGACCACAATAACAACTCCTCATGGTTGTGGTGGCTGCACTTCGCCATAGTGCAGTCGACAGCACTCCCAGGGCAGTAGATCAACCAGACTACAGCACCTAAAGGTGCTGTAGTTACAAGGCATCTGGGCTGTAATTTCAACACTATTTCCTAATATTGTGGTTGTATAATTGAGGATGGCTGTGGTAGAGTAGCAAAAAATTCGTCGCTCGCTTGTTTTCGTCGCTTGCTTATTTTCGTCGCTCGCTTGTTTTCGTCGCTCGCTTATCACGCGCGTTATAGGTTAGATCTTATTCCTTATTAGGTTGGTGAGTAACGTATTATTTTCAATGGTAGCCCCCTCAAGCCTAAGTTTTATTTGTCCAAAGGATACGTCTCCATTAATCTATTGTCACGGCACCAAAGGACGCAATGCGTAAACACCACAAAAAAGTGGAACGTTGTGCAGTCAGGGCACTGCACCGTAGTCCTTCTACATCTAGCTGCAGCCACAGGCAGGCAGCATCACTGTACCGTGACACTTGCCGCGGTCGAGAGCCTTCTTTATAGTATTTTAAATCTCCCATTAGGTAATATTATCGTTTACTTTGTCGTAAGCGCTACTGAGATTTACGAGGTGCCCTTAAGGACCACTATATTTTAATTTAAGAGCATCTTTGTATGTCTTTAATATACTCTTATAGATTATAAGTGTCACGGTACGGTGATGCTGCCTGCCTGTGGCTGCAGCTAGATGTAGAAGGACTACGGTGTAGTGCCTTGACTGCACAACGTTCCACTTTTTGTGGTGTTTACGCATTGCGTCCTTTGGTGCCGTGACAATAAGTGGACCCTTTTAATTATAGGCGGATCCGCTATTAAAGTGCTTGTACTTAATACTCATTTTAAGAGTATAACCGTTCTGTCTGAACCTCCTTTATTATAGTATTATACAGATTGTATTGTAATTTCGGGCCTGGTAAATTACCCGTTTAGGTCCCAGTAACCGTGGTGATAGGATAAGATATTTATGTATATCTAAAACGTTATGTTTATCGCTCTCCCTAAAGTTAGGACGGTAATTTATAAATATAACTTTAAATTTACTAATAGCAGATCGTTTCAGTTAATCAGCAACATTATATAAGGATTAATCGCACACCTTAAATCCAGCAGATAAAGCCGTTCCTTTTCCAAACCTGTAGCCTTTCTCGCCTACGAGATTGAATGGTTCCATCGTTTGGAATTGCGCAGGGATCAAATCGCGCTCTCTGTCGCCGCTTGCAGAGGCGCCACCGCGGGGGATTGGCGCGGCCATGGTCGGAGATGCCACCTGAATCAATGATTAATATCTCAGAGAATATTGGCTACTGTGTGCCGTCGGGTGCGAGCAGCAGTGGGAAAGGAAATGTACCGGGTACCTACGGTGTTGAAATCGTTGTCTTGATCGGTGGGAATGTGCGAGCCGGACTTTGTTGGATTTTAAACCCTCACACCACGATTCTTCGTTGCCAAAGCCCACAGGCGTAAGGTGAGAGATTGCGGGCAGTTGATCCTCTCAAAAATTGGTGGAATGAAGTGGCGCACCCTTGGCAATTAGGTTGAGATCACCATGTACCACGACTGTGAAAGGAGTAGACGTTGGGAGCGTGAAGTTGCACTTAAGAAGTGGGTGATGGTGAGGAAGAGGCAGCCCCGCAATGGCAAGGATTGGATTTTGCTCAAGATTTTAGTGCTCGCCAGTTGGTACTAATTAGTAGGCTATCCCGGCGTTAGTGAATGCAGCTCTGCACTTGAGACGAAAGCCAAACTGCCGATGGTGAGATCGTCCTTTTGGGAATGAGTGAATGTCTTCACAGTAAGGGGGCCGCCGGCAAAGACAAACGGCTCTTGTAAAACTGTGAAGCGGCTTCTCTCTCTTCAATGCAATACAATAGCTAAGTATATACCGCAGGGTGATGACTGCTCTCGCCACGTTGTTGCACTTGGTGTGTGTCGGGGACCTTTCAGTGTTGGCCACAAGGTTAGGGTTTATGGTGGCTCTGGTCGCTATAAAGGAGGCCTTCGGCCTCCCCTGTTGGATTCCTAGGCTAGGCATCAACTTTCGTCCTTTCTCACCACCTACTATTGCTTCGCTCGCTCGCTGTAACCACGCCATGCACACTGGTGAACCACCCCTGACAGTGTGCCCGCAGGAACCAATGTTGGTGCCAGAACCCTCATGCACATGATCATTGGATCTCCCATTTCTCCAATGCTAGTGAATGGACCAAGGGCGCTTGCGCTTATCCGACTTCCTGAGTCCTCACCCACTAACCACCTCGAGCCTGGAATCAAAAAATAGGGGCAGCAATAACATATAAGCAGCCTACAGGAGAGAAAGACACACAAAGACAGATCAGAGAAGAAGACAGTTTTATGTCTTCAGTTTTTAAAAGGTGTTTGATGGAAAACACGGCTTTCCAAACCCAAGTTTCTCACCCGATCAACGAGCATGCACTTGTGCGGCGCAAACACTGAGTGCTTGTGGGATCGAGAGGTTGTATTGCATGATCAAGAGGAGAAGCCCCTCTGGGAGCTTAGGAAGATGACGGCGACCCATGATTTTGGCAAAGCAAGGTTCCCTGAGGTCAGGTTAAGCTAATGGTGAGAAGGAACGACTTTGAATAAAGACCCACCCGAAGCAGTGTGAACTCTCTTGCAAAGTTTCCCCTTGCTACCAGCCGTAGGGCTGCGAAAACCCTTATCTGCTTATCTCAGAACGCCGGTCTCAGAGACATGGCGCACAGCTGGAGACCTGCGAGCTTGTCCCGACGACAGCGCTCAAATACGACATAAGAGCTAATAACGCGTAGTCGGAATCGTATACAACAGAAAAGACTGAAGCCTCCTTCCACATTTGTCCCAACCGCCTCTCGAATGCGCCGAAAATCCCAAAAGCATACAATCACAACAAGGCTCGCAAGAAAGTCAAAATCCGTTGGATCCAATTTTCCTTCCTGAGTCTCACGCTCATCTTGTCGGGAACGGACTCTGCGATGACCCCGAGCGCAGCCTTTGGCGGCACTACCCCGTTCCCTACGGTCTGCACCGCTGTGGTCGTTACCGCTAGCTCTTCCTCTACAGCCTCTGGACGAGGATCAATCGCTTTTTTGGGCGTGAGGTAGTCGCTGTCCTCGACCGGCGAACAGCACTTGTCGTATATTTTCTCAAGGCGCGTCACCAGTTCATCTGACCGAGCCCGTTCGTCTCGATCCAGCCGAAGCAAGTCTTTCTCGATGATGTCGAGGATCTCACCGAACAGCGGGCAATTGCAATTTGGGTGTGTGCGCAGCATCTTGATTTGTTCATCCACGGCAGAGTTCATCTCAAACCTCCCATCAACAATCTGGAAAAAGTTGCTGCCGTATAGCACCGCAGTGCCGTTCACCGTCTTCATTGGCGAGCGCTGGCGGTCGGTGAAAGCGTCGATGCCTTCGTCCCATCCCTGGGCATACCAACTTACAAAGTACAGCAGCACACAGCCGAGCGACCATGCGTCGTACTTCTGCGAGGTTCTGCCCTCTGGCCCGAGTTCACACTCTGGAGCTCTGTAAGCGTCGGTCCTGGGAACGGTATAGGCATTGACTCTGGAAACGGAGACATCGCTCCGGAAATCGGTGATGCCGAAGTCGCAGATCTTCAGCATGCCGAGCGTTTCGTCGTGCGCCGCCAACTCCGGATCCTTCTCGCCTCGGAACCACAAGATGTTTTGCGGCTTAATGTCGCCGTGCCGCCCGTTGGGCTTATGGGTCGCGTTCTTCGTTGGCGCATTGTGGATCAAATGCAGGCCACGGACGAGCCCCAACACCTCACCGACCACCCAGCGAGCGAGATCAGGCCCGCGTGGGAGATCCTCAACGCTAGGGAATATCTCCTTCCAGAATTGTTCCAAGTTTGCGTCTGCGAATGGGAAGATGAGGTAGAAGGTGTTCTGGTACTCGAAACTGCACAGCAGGCGGATGATGCGGCGAGCGAATTTGGGCCTTGGCGTGGTATCAAAGCGGCGAAGCGTGTCCATCTCCTTCAAAGCCACTTCCTTGTTCTCCTTCACTGCCCCGTTGATGAGCTTGACAGCAAAAGGGGTTGTGCGGCAGGTGGGCGTCTGGGGGTGTCGACAGCGGTTTCTGTGCGCGGGATGAATATACAACTTTTTCACCTCATAGCACGAAGGGATTGGAAAGCGTCGCACCCCGTCTGCGTCATCCCCGATCCCGACATTGTCGTTATCAATGAAAGGCATTATGTGGTGTCGGGGAAAGAGGCGATGCGGCTCAACTTGGCTTGTCAGGTAGCCATCACACGGGCAGTCGATGTCGAAGCTCGGCACTAGGACTTGCCACTGGCAAGTAACAGAGAACGACTCGAGATTGCTCAAAGACCAATCGTCCGTGCCGACCCTGATGCTCTCCACAGTCTTCACTGAGTCATCGTCGGGGGAGCGGTAAAGCAGAGTGCGGTGGTCCTTGGCCCTCCAAAACGGGAGGCACCTGTCGTCGATGCCGTCGTTGATGAGCCCTTTGATGGCCGTCATTTTACCCACAAGGATCAAGATGGCGAAGATCTTCCTCCAATTCGTCACAATTTTGGTGACGATATCGTCTGTTAGGTCTTTGAATTCGCCGTCGCTGCGGATATTGGCTTCACAGATGATTCTCCGTACCTCGTCGGCCGGCAAGAACGTCTTCCTGTCGCCGTCTTCGGGAAAGCCGGTGCCGTTGTCGCCGAGGGGCCCAGCACAGTCAACTAGGGCATCCGAGATGAGACAAAAAAGACGCTGGCTTGAGTAGCCATGAATGGAGAATGGGTCTGTGAGATTGGTGTCGACAGAGCTCAAGGCTAGGGGGGAACCAAGGGATGGCGTCGACTTGTTGGAGTCTCGATATGACCCGTGCCTTGACGACGTGAAGGTACCCTCCCCGGAGGACGCCGTCAGCGCCAGCGAGTTCCCGCTGATTCTGTTCTCGAACGCTCCAAAGCCAGGAATGGTGCCGGGAGTAGGCGAAGGGGAGGGAAGGGGGAAGCTTGCGGGCCGAACAGTGATACCGAAGCTCTAAGCGAGGTTAGCCCCCGGTGGAGAGGAGTAGTCGCTGGGTCAACCAACTGACAGGCGTCTTTTCGTTTTCCCTTTCAGTGGCGAAGATGAGGTGCCCGTCTTCCTCCACGCAACAATCCGAGTCTTGATCGAAGACAATGGCCATGGCTTCGTCGCGCCGTTGTAGGGAGTTTGAAGTTCCCCGGTATCTCGACTTTAGTTGATAACGTAGTAATGCAAAGTTAGAATTGCGAAATTGGAATTGCCTGTTGTTGTAGCAGCCACGGTAAGTCTGGTTGGGCCCATTCTTGAGATGATCTCCAAACTCTTGGACTCTAATACCTAGGCGCGGCCCACCATCACACCTTCTTACACCTCCCGTTCCGGAATTGCGTGAAGTTGAGCCTCATCTACTCAGCTTAATACAATCTGCTTCCACAAACCCCTCCTCTACGAGTGCTTTACCCTGATTTTCTAGGCAACCCAGCTCCCACACACGTTGGAGGGGTCCATCTGCCGCCCGAGTGGCCATTCTCAGGTCTTCCCTCCCCCTCCGGCCAGGAAAGAAGACATCCACCCTCAAGCCGCCGCCACAAACCAGAATTAGCGGGCCGGGAAGGCTGCACGCCGAAAGTGGCCATGCGAGGTGAGCTGCTGACGATCTCTCGGTGAGAAACGCTCATGGTAATCCGAGGTGCCGTTACATTGAGGAGGGGGAGCTTGAAGAGATAATCAACTGCCGGAGACCTAATCCCACCCATCACAGTGACCTTATGGTAGGAATTTGAGGTCTGTGAATCATCATATGATGCTCCCTGTCGGCGACGGGTTGTTGTTGTGCGGCTTGAACGAAGTCTTGTCGATGATGTCGGGCACGGCGAGCGTCAGCCGGCACAGCTTTACCCCCTCCCGAGCCATGCATTATACGATATCTGCTCGAGGGGTGTCGAGCATCAGCTCACCGACAACACCGGCATGTCCGAGGTATGCTTCATCGCCGTGGGTTGACGCAGCATAGTTCACGTCATGGCTGCTAATTTGAGCCGCGAGGCTGGCACCCTTGGGGGCTGTTCTTCCATTCCCGGCCAAATATTGGCCCCGTGCACCTCCATTACACATTCCCTTAAGATCTGCATCGGGCTAGACTTGACCACCGGCCCAATACTTCAATATATCATGCACACGGACTCGCCGACGCGAAAGCGGCATCGCAGGGTGTGTGGGTGTGATGATAAGGTGGGCAACGTCTCGAGACCGGAGAAAGACCGGAGGGGGCCATGCATGACAAAACCATCCCAAACCTGCGCAATCTTTGACCATCTACGCCCAGCTGCTACCTTCCCATGCCGTCTCCTTCGTCTCTCGCTTCAAGTTTCTCCCTCTCCACCATCATCTCCTAGCGCACCGAGATCCCGCCATCAATGTCCAATATTGCGACCAAGAAGGCCACGGAACTAAAGCCGGTCTCCGCCGCTTTCCAGACCAAGCTGGAAGGTTGTCTCGGCAAAGTATTTCCTCAGAGACGAGCAGTCTCGCCCACTCCTCGTCCCGCCATCCCCTCTTCCCATCCCTCCGCCCCTGTCGTCTCAGCTGTCTCAATAACTTCTCTGTCCATCACGATGTCGACCAGCACTGCGACTCAAAATGGCGCGGAAAACATACCGCAGCCATCAAACACCACCAAGGATATCTCGACGTCGACAACATCGCTTCGAAGGACCTCAGCGGCGAGTGTGACAGGCGAGTCGACGTCGGAGGGGACGACACAGGTGTTTCCGACCAAGTACATCAAGAATGTTGACAGTTTGGTGCAAGCTATGCAGGCTATTGTGGGGGAGAAGGGAACTTTCAAGATTGAAGTACGCCTTTTTCGTTCGTAGTGGATGAGATGAGATGAAGCAAAGCACCAGATTGACATGTTTGAACGGATTACAGATGCGCCATGCTTCATACATCGTCGAGTCACCAGTCAAAATCGAGATTGTAAGTTATACCCAGGCACTCCAGACGTTCCATTTCTTCCGCTCTACTTTGAGTTTCTCTCTGGCGTGAAACCAGGCAGAGCGTTTTCGACGCAGGACGCTGATTTCTTCGTCATGTCCAGAGGGATCTCTTGGAACGAATTGCCTCACAGCAGGAGTTGAAATCCCCCGCGGATGACAACGAGGGAGGTGCTGGTCGGCAGAGCGTTGCTCCTGAGCTGGGTATTAGTGTTTGAGGGATTCATGGGATATTTCATTTCATTTCCGAAACAATATGGTATTCATTAATCGTATCTTCAGCTACTAGTGCGTCGTATGGGAGCGTCCATCTCCGTGTCCAAGGTCCACTTGAGTGGCATATCAAATGGGACATTGGATATTTCGAATCAGGTGATGATCACAAACCAAGGAAAAGAAGCAAATACGGGGGAACAGACAGGACAAACGGGGAAGAAATGGGAATAAGGTAGACCAAGGGAAAACTTCACACCGAGTGCCCACCCGACCGACCTGTGGGTGTGGTCAGCTTACCTTACGTACTTACCCTAGGGTTCCTGGGCGCCTGTCAGGGTTGCTCGAGGTCACGGTGGCCCTTCCATGTCCTCCTGCGTGACCTCCCCAGCTGGTGTGATGCCCCCCTTTTTCAACTTGTCAATAATCTTGTCAAGCTCTTCCTTTGCACTTTGGGCGGGAACACGATACTTCGCCACGGACTTCGCACCCTGCTTGCCTTCTACCGCCTCTTTGATCAGATTCTGGGCTGGGCTAGCTGGCCGCGAAGACTTCCTACGCTCCGCCAGCTTATTACTAACCATCCGCAGTGGCGCCGCCCAAAAAGATTTTCCTTTGACTGACGACTCCTCTGTCGGAACCTGCATCGGCTGCCTTTGACGCTCATGTAAATCCACCAATCTCTCTACCTGAACGACAAGGAGCTTCTCCACGACCAGCCCCACCACCTTCCTGAGCGCAGTGTCTTGGGGGAAGTGGCCTTGAGCCCTAGCATGATTTAGCCACTTGTGAACCGCCTGACTGACCACTGTGGCATCGCCCGAATTCTCGTGAAATGTTTTGCGTTCCCCTTGGAACCGTTCCATCTCCTTCATGCCGTAGAGCAACCACAGGAGAAATTCCACAAACACGCACCCAAGTGACCAGACGTCGAACATGCGTGGGACCACCTTGAGCGCCGTCTGTGAGTCCCTGTCCAGCTCCTCGTTCAGCTCAGGGGCCGCATACCGAGCACTCCAAATCTGAATTGTGGTGGCATCTTTGTGCTCCCATTGTTGTGTGGTAGACCTCAAGTGCTCCTTGGAAGTGCCCACGTCTGTAACTACCAGTCGGACCGATATGGCAGACCTAGATTTGTCGGGGAAGCAGAGGATGTTGTCAGGCTTGATATCGCCATGGCGGATGCCACGCTCGTGCATCTCGGCCACGGCCTCGGTTACTCCAGCGAGCTGTGTCAAGACGTCGATGAGGAACGCATGGAAGCTCTTGTCGGTGGTCCTTATCTTCTGGCTTTCGAATTTCCAGAAATGGTTGAGGTTTCCCCGCTCGGCCCAGGGGAATATGATGCTGTACGCCACAGGATTCTCTCCCTTCTCAAAACTGGCGATGGCTTTGATAATGTGGTTGGTTTCGAAGTGGCGTATCTTCTTCAATGTATCGATCTCCCGGTTAATCTTGTCGATGGTATAGGTCTTAGTCGCTTGCGGAAGCCTTTTGACCGCCACGCGGTAATTTCGTCTTCCATCGATGCAGGCGGTGGCTTTCTGTTCTGTGGTTAGTGGTAAGGAGGTTCCTAGAGATGAAACGAGTAGTCGGGTATGCAAGGACATGGGAGTAATCGCAGAGGGAATGAAAACGCAGTCGTCGACGCCAACATACCTCCTTCGGAAACTCCAAATGATCGTGGTGGATACATCTGTCCTGGACATCACCAAAACCCCCGTTCCGATGTTTCTCAGAGTCCATGCTCTGAGACTCTGGTGCCTCGTATGTGGTGTAAGGTAGGCGTATGTCGCTCGACAGTTTCTTACTGAACTCTCCGCTCTTGAACACCGGGGCGAGGAATGCCCATTGCCAAGTATTGCAAAAGCTGGTGATTTCTGGGCTATTCCAAGCTGGTACATTGCTGTTGTTTGTCGGTACCGAGGAGAAGATCTCTCCCACGGTCTGTACTGATACTCGATCTTGGTCTTGATTTTCTGTTTCGAGAGGCCGAACAGTAACTAGCCGACCTGTGTGCCGGCCCCGGCGGTCCTGGGGGTCCTGGCGGTGCTGGGCGACGGGAAGCACATTGTTGCCCAGGCCGTTGGAGTAAAACCTCTGAATGTGCCAAGGCGCACCTACCATGACCAGTATGCCGAAGATTTTGTTGGCCTTCTCGAGCACAAACTTGGTCAAGTTGTCAATAAATGACTGGTTCGACGGCTCTTGCTCGGGCTTCCGAAGCTTTTTGCGTTCTTCGAGCAGGTACTTCAGGGCCGCCCTGACGGATTCCTCGCTCAAGACCGTCTCTAGCTCGGAGTCAGGGAAAAACTGATCAGGGGAACTTCCTTCCAAAGCGTCTTCAATGCTCTGGTAGAGCTCCTCGACCGAGTCGTCCATCGGGATGGAGGAGGGAGTGGAGGCGGTAGGGAGGGGTGGTGTGTCCATTCAGGTGGGTTGTGCGTTGACTCCCTTGTGCTTGCTGGACGGCGAGATGCCGGGGGCAGAAACGCCCAGCGGCGCTCTCGACGAGGTTGCAGCAGCTTGAAGTATCAGACACCGTGGCACGCGAATTGGTGCGGCTCTGCGTCCAGGCTCAACTTGGTGAACGTACCTTTGCTTCACCTGCCGGCTCTCGGCGCATCTGCCGTTCCAGCCCAGCCATCCTCGCGAGGAATGCGGCCTTAGTAAGGCCACTATTCGTCGCCGGCACTGCATAACAGTGGTATTCCGCCCTAGGAACCGCGTCATGGACAGACAGTGCCCAATGGCGCCGACCCACGTCTAGCCACTTTTGCCGGGCTGCTTCCCCTCTACATTTCATGTCGCATACCGAGGCGGCGAATGAAGAGATGGGCTTCTTTCCCCTTGACGAATCGCGGAGATAAGCGGGGTCGTGTCCCACCCCATCGTGCAATTTGACATGATCCTCGAGCCGCGCCTGCCGCAGCGATCCGATGCACGTCCGCCTCACTAATGCTAAGCTAGCAAGGGACACCGCATCGTCCGAAATGACGTTTTTTCCTCTGACCGCCGCAGACTGACTACCAAATCTGGCCATCAACACGGCCGGACGGGACCAGAAGCTCAAACAGCATGGCGACGCATGGACACGCGGACAATCAGACGGGAAGAGATCGAGCGAAGGTGATACGGAAGAGGCTCTTTGTCCTCTGCGACGGCACTTGGCAAGATGGAGTAAACAAGACGCGCCCACTGACAAACGTCGCGACCATAGCCCGATGCATCGCCCCGATGGACGAGGATGGCTGTCTCCAGATGATATACTACGACGGTGGTGTCGGGAACTCAACGGGCTTCCTCTCGCAAAAGATCGACGGTGCTACCGGGAGGGGCATCTCGGCCAAGATTCGCAACGCCTACAGCTTCCTTTCGCACAACTTCAACTTTGACCCAGACCACGGCCGTGGCTGGGACGAGATTGTGCTGATCGGCTTTTCCCGTGGTGCCTTTGCCGTCCAATGCCTCGCTGCCTTCATCAGCGATACGGGCGGCCTCCTCGCGAAGCAGCACCTCTACTACCTCCGAGGTATCTTCACCCTGTGGGCTCATCGAAACATGCCAGCCGGGCAGGTCAAGTTTGCAAAAGAACGCGGGCTGCTCGAAGACGCGGGGCTCATACACAAGGTGACCATCACGGCCTGCGCAGTGTGGGATACTGTCAGCTCCCTCGGGACCTGGTTTCAGTTCAGGCTACGCCCGCTGTCCTTCGTCGGCACGACGCTGCCGTCCTGCGTCCGAAATGCCTTCCACGCTCTCGCTCTAGACGAAAAGAGGGGAAGCTTCAGCCCCGTCCTATGGGAGAAGAAGGAGAATCCAAAAGAAGAGACTGACTCCGGGGCTCGGGTCAGTCAATGTTGGTTCCTCGGATCACACAGTGATGTTGGTGGGAATGGCGACGCGGCGCTAGGTGCTCTCACCCTATTGTGGATGATAGGGAAATTGCATGATCACGTCGGCGTTGTTTTCGACGAGAGTGAAATTGCCAAACACCTTAAGCACAAGTTTCTTGAGTGGGACTTTCAAGTCGACAAGCTACGCAAGACTTTCAAAGAGACCAGGACGCTATCGAAGCGTAAACACTCCGGTGAGCAACCTTGCCGCTGAGGCCCGATCCCCTTGCAAACAACATGAAATAACACTTCCTGCGTACAGGCCAACCAACGCCGCCTGCCTGGTATTGGGGGATCTTTGGCTGGAGGCCTCGGCGCCGCGACATAAGAAGCCCCTGGCTGTTGCAACCCAAAGTCCAGTCAGAATCCCAACTCGAAAACCGGCGCTTTACACCGTTGCTGTCAGAAATACACTTTACCGTACGACTAGCCATGGCAGACGGACGCAACTCGCCTAACTTGCTGAAGCACTGGGCGACATCATGGACGCGCCATCCAGCCACCACTAGGTCTATACATATGCAGTGGTGTGCACCACAGAGTAGCGCCCGAACCAGCAGGGACAACACGACAGCAGTGTTGAGCGAACATGACCTTGACGAAGAAGGCGAAGAATACAACCTCCTTTCCCGCTGGAGCCGAGGCGAACTCCAATCTGGCCCAACCGATAGGACGACCTTTTCTCAGCAGCAGTTGGAGAAGGCCGTCCAGGAGGAGGGATCAGATAATGCGCTGACGACCTTGGCTAAGTTGCTCGAGGATCATATGGTCTTCAATGAGGATGGTAAGCTTGCTGTGAAAATGGTATATCCAAGAACGCAGGCTCCGGTAGAGAATGAGACAACGTCGTCGTGAGCGAAGTTACCTTGCTGCAACAAAGGAGGAGAGGATTTTCCAGGGTTCGGCGGCTCAAAGGGGAGCGTTGCATTATCATTGGATTGTTGCCGGCATCTTTGCATTACGGGGACAGGAGTAGGGGACTGAAAGAAGGCCTTTGCATCTCAAACCACCACAAACACATGTTTTCCTCCTTCAATTCCTTAGCCTCCGGGCTGCCGGTTCTAAATGGCTACTGAAATATTCTCATCAAGATAGCACTCATATCTCTCTTCGTTTCCAGAGAATTCAACTACAAGTTGAAGCCCCAACAGCGGCGCTCGAGGTGAAAACATGGAAGGGCAATGGCACGTGCCCAATAGTTAACGGCGCCGAGGGCCCCCCAGCAACGGGCCCCCGAAGCCGTTAGCGCAGGGCGCACGGTTCATCTCGTGACAGGCGTTGGTACGATGCAGCCTGGGCAGGTTGCTGGCCGAAGCTGGACTGGGTGAAGCTGGTACCGATGTTTCCCAAAGCGAGGGACTTGGCCGCCACTTTGGTTCACGGGAACCATCAGCTTGTGGGTTGGCCGCTGCCTCTCCTCCAGGAGGGCCCGCATAGACCTAGTTGTCCCGGCGGAGCATCTGCATGGCGTTCCACTGGGCATCCGAGTTGCGCTGCTTGACCTGCCAAACGTAGCTGCTGAACTGGTCCGAAACGATGAAGACCTGACTAAAGTACTTGCGCTCCAGCTTGATCCGTTCGCCATCCTTGGTGTGGAAACCCGCCAGAGCGACGGCCGTCTGGAATGCATTGCGAATCTGGCGGCCGTTCCAAACAGGCCCAAACTGGGGGTCGCTCTGCCGTTGAAAGATCTCGTATGCGCAGATCAGCAGATCAGTTTCGTCAACCTCGATACGCGTCTCCTTTGGGGCAGTAGCAATGTGGGTGCGCCAGATCTTGAGGGTTTGGTGGCTATCAGGGCATCGCAGGTTCTGAAAGATTTTGACTTTAAGATTTAAACGGCTAGAGTTGGTAGACGTCCTTGATATCGGGCTGTCATATCTGGAATGAGCTTGCTCTGGTTGAACCCTTCTTTATCACCTTTACCTACAACACAGTGTCCTAATCGACCCTATTGTTTTACGGCCGTTTATGGATGTCCTCACCGAGGCTAACAAGACGGAGAGATCACCGCGCATTGATCGCACCCTTGGGGACACGGTGCTAGTAAATGATATGGTTATGGATGTCCTACGTGGCATCGGCCGCAGTCCACCAGAGGATGAGACCACTTTGATATGCAAACATTAGAGAAGAAGTGCTGACGGAGACTTGGCCCTCAGCTGATGGGCAAAGCTCGTCGTTCGGGCACAAGTCCCCCCGCTCCGGCTCCTGTTCCGAGTGGCTCTGCAACTTACGTTGGACCGCGCGGCGAAGCAGTACTATGGAGATGGCGGCGGCATCGGTCGCCATCATCGCGGTCGGTCTCTCTACAAGGCAATTGCGCTTGTCCTCATGAGCTGTGTTCTAGAGAGAGCGGTGCGGGAGCAAGTGTCTCACCATCTTCTCTTTTTCATGAAGGACAAAATCAGCCAGCGGCTTCTGAAGCTGGGGCCCGGCGGTCGCGGAAGCAACCTGGCGCAAATTTCCTTGTGGGGTGCTACACCACTTCGACATGGTACTCACTGAGCGGTGGAGCGAGATCCAATCTGAGGGTGCCCAAGCCCTACCGATTCCCCAGCTCGCCAACCTGAACTTTGCTCGAGATACCCTGTTGTTTTACCCTAAAGCTGCCCTCACCGACCCCTAGCCACCTTGCTCAGGCGCTACCTAGGCGCTGCTCAGGAAATGATCAGCGAAACCGCCAAACACGGTTTAGACGAGTAGGCAGTACTCTACGGTTCGAATGGCAACTTTTCGCGAGGTCCTAGTTTTGGGACACAGGTGGCCCCAAAACTGGGAAAGCACCCCACCCCAACCCAACTCCTTTTCGCTCCTCTTCCCTTCCGGGCTGCTTTGTACTTTAGTTTTAACCGATGACAAAAAGGCCGTCTTATTTGCTCCGTGCACTCTGGAGAAATGGAGATCCTCAGTAAGGTGATATATAATGGCCTTGCGAACCTGGAGTTGGTGCAGGTGCAGAGTAAGGTGGTAAGGTTCGGGGATTGGTTGAAGTGGGGAACCTGAGCTTCACACACCGCCATCAGGCGTGCATGTCGGGGTAACAAAGACCGGTCGGCTAGGTACCTTACCTAGAGCTACATATCTACCCCTCCCCCAAGGCCTGCAATTCTGAACGCTGAGCGCCGAAGATGGCTGAACCAGATGCAACGGCGAATGTGCACGCGACCAACGTGCTAAAGTTCACTGCCGCTGCCGTCACTAGCAGTGTCCAAGCTATTGGCGTCGATAAACTCTCAGAAACCGTAGACGGCAACACCACAGAGATCAGCAAAAGCAATGCCCCTTCGCCAGCAGAAAACGACCATGGGGTCCAATATTCCGTTTTCCCCTCGTTCACACGGACTTACCTCTCCTACCTTCTGGGTTTCACCATGACCCTCTCCACCCTCACCGCAACCGTCTACTTCCCTTTGATCCCCCTCCTCAGCTCCACTTTTGCCGTATCCATCCAGGAAATCAACCTCACCGTCACTGTTTATGCCATCTTCCAGGCCGTTTCCCCGGGCATCTTTGCCTCTATAGCAGACAGCAGCACCGGTCGCCGTCCCGTGCTGCTGTGTCTTGTTGCGCTGTACGCCGTCGCAAGTCTGGGCCTCGCGCTCAACACTAGGATAAACAGCTACGCCGTGTTGGTGGCCCTGAGAGCCGTGCAGAGCATTGCGGGGTCTCCCATTCCAGCAATTGGGTATGGCGTGGCAGCCGATATATCTCTCCCATCGGAGCGCGGGGCGGTGTTGGGACCGATGCTATCGTTTTGCAATGGGCTTTCGGCGGTGGGACCCGTGGTGGCAGGGGCCGTGGCAAGCTCGACGGGCGGGTATGCATGGATGTTTCTGGCCTTGTTGATGGTGTCGGTCGTGGCGTTGGGGTTGGTGGGTTTCACCATGCCCGAGACGGGGAGGGGAGTGGTAGGGAATGGGTCGGAACCGGTGAGGGGGGTTTGGAGGACATGGTGGTCGTTGTTGAGGATCGCGAGAAGAGGAGGGGGAGGAGGAGGAGGACATGTCGAGGGTCGAGCTACCCCGTCGTCGCGGCTGGCGGTGGCGGTGGAGGAGACAGAACGGCGGAGGTGGAAGCCCCTGAGTGTGTTAGCGTCGCTTCGCATCATGTTGCACCCCGACGCTGCAGCGGTGTTGTGGATGGTGGCGTCGTCATACTCGGTATATTACACCTTCCAGGTCGCCATTCCGACCATCTTTGACGAGATTTACGGATACAACAACCTGTTCATCGGCTTGGCCTTTCTCCCTGGTCTTGCCGGCATGACTATCGGTGGCATCATCGCAGGCAAGCTCGTGGACCACAACTACGCGCGGACGGCTGGCACCCACACTCTGAGCTCCGATCTCATTGTCGAGGAAGGAACGAAAAACCCCGACCGCGGGGGCGACCTCGGCAACTTTCCCATCGAGACGGCAAGATATCGCAACTGTGAGCCATTCCTGATTGCGCAGATGCTGTTGATCGTGGGATACGGGTGGGCCGTTCACTCTCGCGTCCACGCCGCAGTACCGCTTGTCTTGCAGTTTTTATGCTGCGCTCTGTCGACTCTTTTGAGCCACACGGCTAGCGCGTTGCTGGTTGACGTCTTTCCCAACAACTCGAGCAGTGCATATGCTTCTGGGCAGATTGCGCGTTGCGGGCTGAGCGCTGTGTCGGCTGCCGTGTTACAGCCGCTAATTGATGCCATCGGTCGGGGGTGGTATTTCAGCGCGTTTTCGCTCTTCATCGGCCTCTCCGGGCTGTGCTCTGTCTGGGTCAGCAGGTGGAAGGGAATGGAATGGCGGCGTAAAAGATGACACACATCCTGTTTGCCAAGTGAGAGATGGCAATAATAGATAGGGGTTTGGATTGTCACAATCTGGTGGCTACTACCTAGATACACCTAGGTAGGTGCATAAAATCCTCACTTCCTCAATTTCGCACACTGCACTGTCACGACATCACCATTCCAAGGGCAGAGCAGGGTGCCATCTGGCATGGCGCTACACAACTTCGCCTCATCGGCTGTTGCCCAGTCGCCCGGCAAGAAATAATGCTCTTCGATCCCACCGTCTATCAAGCCCTCCGCATTCCCTCCGCTGCCGCTCCTGGACTCGTGGGTTCTCCTCCCCATCATCGTCGCAGAACGCGCTCGTGCCGCCTCAGATGGGAGACGCCAGGTGCATATCCATCGAGACATGTCAAGGAACAGCAACCGTTTCCGGGACAAGAACGCCAAGGGTTCCCGTATGCGCGAAGCGACCTCGGGTGGCAAGAGACTGTAGGACAAATCTTTCGCAACGGGCCCTGAACCTTGAGCCTTGGGGTCCGGGGGCTGCATGTTGGAAATGTCGAACAGCATGTACTGAGTTTCTGCTTGGCTTGGGGTCGAGGCCAGGGAGGAAACCTTCAGCAGGACATGCGGCGAATCAACGTTAGAAATGATCTTCTTAATGATTGTGCGATTCTCGGCCCTGGCGGTGTTCGATTCGTGTTCCGGAGGTGAGTCCTTTTCTGGCTTCAGTATCTCGGCTGCGGTGTTGACGTGAGCTGTTGAGTGTTCCGGAACGAGGTACCTGTAAACTTCCACCTCATCCAGGTCCTTCCATCGCAGAACATGGGCAGTCACTTCCCTGAAGCCAACGAGGTACTCAGACAGGGTGGGGTGGCACACCCACTTCGCTCCGGCTCCTTCAAACGGGGTAGATTGGACCACCCCACGCGAAGCAAGATGGATCTTGTGCAATGCCGTTTCTGTTGCAGCCAACAGCTGGTTTCCCGAGGGCTCGAACAGAAGTTGACATATCTGGCCTTCATGTGGTGGAATCACCACGTGGAATTCGTGTTTGGTCTCCCAAGATTCCCTGTCCCGGCTCAATTTGGAGATCCTCTTGATGGAAACCTTTCCGCTGAGGTCAGAGACGGCGACGTAGCGCCCGTCCTCGCTCCATGACAACTGCTCAATCGACATGAAGCTCTGGAGTCTTTCTATCTCCCCGACCTTGCCCTTGCCCGCTTCGCACAGAACAGCGACGCCGTCCTCAGTGCCATAACAGTATAATGGCCCAACAGACTGGCCAGCAAGAGAAATCACTCTGTCTACTCTGACAGACTGATGCTCTAGTTGGATGGATAGCAATGTGCTTAAACTTTCAGCGTCGCTCCATGCGTCGCTGTTATGATCTGGGTAGTCCGATTTTTCGGCGAGGCGTGCAAGAGTATTTGGCTCCCACACATTACCATATGCTCCCCGGATGTCGTATATCCTTCTTGAATCCGCGCTGATTGAAAGATATAGAACGGGATCCTGAGACGACAGGTGATAGAGCAGAGTCAAATCGGAGGACTGAAAGATCTTGAGCGAGCCCGTGCCGTCGCCGGTGGCGAGCAACGAACCATCTCTGCTGACCGTAAGCCGATGGGCACCCGCGTCGGGGGCTTTGACACTGGCTTCGTCACCATATAATGGCTCCCACTTGAAGAGGATGCCAACTTGCGTGATGCCGAACAAAGCTCCATCAAATGGATGCCAAGCAAGCCCAAAGACCTCGCCCCATGTGGAATCTTGGATCGTCATATCTGTTGCGTCCAAGGCCATGTTGTACTGGCCAACAAGCATCCGCGGCTCTATTTCCCAGACTGTAACGGGGTGGGCACGATAGCCAAAAGCAATCATCGTTCCGTCCGGACTGATGGCCGAGCAGATGGGGAAGTTTACCGTGGTGTCCTCCGTGATCTCTTCTTCGATCTGGGCCCGGACATCCCATTCGTCTGACGTGCCGTCTAAAGCGAAGGATCGAACACACCTGTCCTCTCCGCCAACAATAACTGTTTCATCTTCGTCAACGAAGGCGATGGTATGCGGCCTAGGCCGTTTTGGTGGATTCTTGACAATCTTGACACAGTCTCCGGTAGCCACTTCCCAGACTCTTGTGGTGAGATATCCATAACTCACAATAAGGCTACCCAGCTTGTTTGCCTCGATGCTGAGCACTCGCTCTGGGTGTGTGATGCGCCTCTGCTCCTCAAATGTGGCAGCGTCATACATGATAATCTGACTCGACCGCTTGGCATTAGCGAGGATGGCAATCCGGCCGCCAGCCGGAATGACAACTGAGGCCCGGGCACCACTGTCGAGGGAAAAACGTGCTAAGCAGTCATCCCATGTATTGGTTGTTGAACCCGAGACACTGAGCGCTCTCGACTCTTTGCGGCCGAACTGTTGATACGTAATAGAGTCCTTGGGGCAAAACGGAGGGATGAGCTTGAGTATCGAATCGGGGTTTCGGACGAGGTTTTGCCCAAATTTCCCGACAATTTTGATCAGATCGATAGCTACCCCGTCGAAGATATCCACGACTGGGGTGATAACATCGAGCTTGCGCAACTTTTGTGAGACCTCGGCTAGATAGCGAGAAGCGACGACCAGAGTCCGCAGATCCTTTGTCTTCGCGGCAAACTGGATCCATAAAAGGAACTGCGGGCCCTGGAGAAACTTCAGCACAACACCAGCAATACTGGGGTCGCTGTATGAACCGAGGGCAAGATGCCGGTACCACGACGTGACGGCGTAGTCCAGCAGTGCGGGGGGCTGGTTCCGTGCGATCCGCGCCTTCAAGGTGGGGTCCGTAAGGCGTTGTATGCATCGAAGTAACAGTTTGTCGTTCGTGGACCTCTTATTTACCGTGAAGGGGCGATCGGGATGCCTGTGATTCTCTCTGATCAGGTATTCCCGTGCCGTTTCATGAATCATAGCCACATGCCCTTCAATGTCAACGACGACGAACCCGCCGCAAAGGTCGCCGATTGTCCGGTGAATCTCAAGGAGCCCGCTGTTGTCCAAAGCATCACTGAGTTCCTCCACACATAAGGCCCGCCTCGCACATACCGCCCAGCCAAGGATACTCAAACCAAGACCGCGGTCGCCTCCATTGGGCTGCAACTGGACGGAGGCGGCCATTCTATCGTAAAGAGCTTCCATTCCTGCTGGAAGGTCATCAAGCGCCCTCTCAACATCAACCTTGGTGTAGCAGCCGTTGATTCTCTGGACCGCGAGGTGAACCCAGAGAAAATTTCCTCTTGCGCGCTCAAGCAGCTGATTGGTCACCCGTTCTCGGTATTCTCCCTCGCTGGAAATATCGAGTTCGTGCTCTATGTGTGCCCGGAGGTCATGTAAGTTACCGTCAGTCCGGATCGATTCCATATGCACCTGCTTCGCAAGCCTTTGAAACGCCGTCGAGACTTCGTGTGTTTTGCGGCTTACTACAAGAACGCGCAAGGGAACCGTTGTGAGATGTAAATCAGATAGAAGTTTGACCACTGATCCAGGACTCTCTGCCTCATCGATGCCATCAATGACGCAATAAACCGGCTCGTCAACATTCGAACGGAACAGTGTTTGCTTGAACAGCCATTGCCAAATACTCCGGGCATCCGCCGTTTCCAGATCGGCTGCGGCAGATTCTAGTCGGCGAAGCTTTTCAGCGTAAGAAGGAATGACGTTAGCTAGCTGGCATGCCAGGGACCGTAGTATCGTGCTCAAACCCCTCTTCTTTTGGTCGGTGAACCGAATGAAGAAGTAGCAGCTCGGGGCACCACGCTGGACAATGTAGTCGATGATGAATGATGAGAGAATGGACTTCCCGCTTGCCGCATTGCCGTGCACCCAAAGGACGCGTGGCTTCTGGTGTGAGTCTTCAACCCAGCTAGTGAATGCCTCGTGTTGCAGAATCCATTGGCAAGTTCCTGGGGTCCATCGGTCTCGAAAGAAATTGTAGTCAGCTTCGGGTGACTCTGGGACCGAGAGATAGTTCTCGATCCTTAGATTCGATGATTTTCCACTATTGCGCTCAAGTGGCTGGCTACGTTGGCCAAGATCTGGAGGAGCTGCGGTATCAGCCTGGACGTCATCCTAGATGTATGAAGGCAGACTCACGTTGTGGCGTAGCAGCTGTTGTCTTTCCCACTGCCTTGCTGATGACGGACAGCAATGCATTCCGGACTGCCATGTAGCGTGGATCGGATATGCTATCGAACTTGCAAACGCCATGATGGTCCGCATCTAGAGGCTTTGATACCTCGCCAGGATACCCCAGCATGGACGAGTCCTTTCCCAAAACCATCTGTTACCAAAGGTTAGACAATGCTTGAAGAAAAGGTAAGATAAACGTGCGATTTGCGTCTTCTTAAGCACCGACGTCGGCCGAGTTTCGTAGAAGGAGATAATCTGTAGGTTCGGGGCAACGTGCCGAAATTGCTCGTTAAGTCTCTGCAGTGTCTGCGACCCAGCGGCAAGCTCGGCAATGAACTTCATGGGGTTGGTGACAAATGAAACTTGCAAAATGCGATTTAGGATCTCTGCCAAATTCGTACCTCGATGCGGCGTCGAGAGAAAAATGATGGATGTGATTGATTTGATAATATCATCATAATTTGGGTCATTTTGACCTTGCATGTATGCCTTGCAGCAAAAAAAAAAATCCTGTTGTTAGCCGATTGTGCTCCGAACTTGTGTTACATTGTTGCAGGAAAAGTACCTCTTTGAAGATGAGCCCGCCCATTGAGTGGACAACGAAGGTGATTGGTTTCTGCTATGGAGTTAGACATGCTCTCGAGGCAGCGAAGAGTACCTAAAGAAGATGAAAGCCCACTTTTCCCATCTTGAGGTCTCTCAGCTCGGGACCACATTCGTCTTGTCCGTATTTCAGATCAAACAGGAGGTCTTTGGCAAAGTCTAGGATCGACATCTGGTTCTTACCAGCCCCAGGCCGGAAGTTAGAGTTGTAGCCAAAGGTCAAAATGCGGGTCCGACTGATGATGCCCGGCTCCTGGGCGAGAAAGTGTAAGGGCCAAAAATAGTCGAGGTCCCTGTTTTTTGACCATGTCATCCGACTGCTTCCCCCAAGGCCATGAATGAAGACAATATCAGCGATGTGCTCCTCTGGTGGCCAATATACAACTTTCAACCCCATTGGATCTTTGTTTTGCTCGCCAGGGGCTAGTGTGTCGTTTGGAGTTGTCCACTCGCTTGCATTCGTCCTGCTCCGTGACCCCATATGGAAGCTGGACATGGGTGATGGCGACCTGCCATTGTGCGATGTTGTACCTCTCTTCCCCGATCGGTCAATCCTTGCAGCGAGGGCTTCTTGGGCTAGCATGTCATCGTCTTCTGTTCGTTCGTCCTCCTCTTCGCACCGCTTCCGGCGGAACTCGAATGGCTTCCTGAACTGCAGCGAATGGCAAGCAACAGTCAGTTAGATGTCAACCACTGGAAGCAGAGATATGCCAAGGACATAGGGGAAAAGTACAGACCATTGTAAATAGGTGTGTCGCTGACACGACGCGTCGGTGCCAATTCCCGGCGCGGGATTAGGTACGGTGCTGACAGAGGCGGGAATCGTGAATGCTCTGGATGTCTGCTGTGGAGCTTTCAGCAAAAACAGCCCCCCCCTTCATCATTGGAAGCGCCTTGCGCGGGGGCTACCTGCTAAATTTATCGGGCGTTTACGGCGGTTACAGGGGTGGACGCACTTGATGTCTGCATGTCTTGGCGAGTCGCCAGGGCGCGTTCCGGCGATCATGATTGGCAATTCGACTAGCGAAATACGGATAACTACTGGGTATTACAGGGTTCGGGGCTCGGAGCGGGGACAGAGGTGAGCCCCAGCCAACGACGGCCTTGATATGAATGCTGCCCGAATCTGCAGGAGCTGGGTCTCAAACGTGCGTTGCAGCGAACAGAGGAAGAAGGCGCAACTTTCCTAGCGCTTTCTTGACCGACATATGTATGCCCGAGACTCGTCTTATCTCCACATCGGAGTCTCTCCAACCTCCACTCTCATCCCATTGAGCCCGTCCACACTATCTCCTGCGAATTCTAGCCGTGGTTGACGTGCAGATTATTGCGGCCGAGATGCGCGAAAAGGACATCGAGCGTCCTGATACTGTCAACGGAGTAACATCCGTGCAAAACCTGAGCCTGGACGTCGGAAATGGCGCGGACGATGAACCTGAGCCGATTAGCATCAAGGAGATGCTGATTCGGCTCGACGGTGTGTTCCCAATGGATGAGGCAGTGATCGAGGGTAAGGGTTGATATCAAGTTGCGTCGATCATGGCTGACAGTGCTTCTCCAAGCCTTGCCCAAAGGCACCAAGTTCCTTTCTGCTGAGAGATTTGGCACCAGCGCGTGGACGGTTACTGGGAGAATTATGGCTCAAGAGCCTGACGGAAGCGAGCGCCCCTATTTCCTCAAGGTCGCCTATGGCGAACACGGCCGTATCATGCTCAAGGGGGAATGGGAATCATCCAAGATGATCTACGCGATCAAGCCCGATTTCATTCCCATCCCGTACGGGTTTGGTTGCTACAAGGTTGGGAAGCCTGCCACTTACTTCTACCTGTCCGAGTTTGTTGACATGGACGTTACCACGGCCCCCGATCCTGCCGAGTGGGCTGTCCGTCTCGCCGCAATGCATAAGGCCTCCGCCTCCCCGACGGGAAAATTTGGGTTTCCCGTCAAGACATGCGACGGCAAGCTCGCTCACACTGTCGACTGGGACGCTTCCTGGGCCTCGTTCTACCGCAAGCTCCTTCTCGGTGTGTGCAAGTTGGATCTGGAAACTAATGGACCGTGGCCAGAGCTGGAGCGCGCGACGGCTCAAGTCTGCGACGTGGTCATTCCTCGACTGCTTGACAACTTGCGCACCTCGGAAGGTGAGCCAATCAAGCCGTGCATCATCCACGGTGATCTATGGGAAGGGAACATGGGAATCAACATGGAGACTGGTGACACTCTACTCTTTGATGCCGGCTCCTATTTCGCGCACAATGAGATGGAGCTGGGTCATTGGCGATGTGAATTCAGCTCGGTGTTTCGGGCCAAGGTGTATACAAGGGAATACCTTCGAAATTACCCTGCTGCAGAACCAGTGGATGAGTTTGATGATCGGAATCGTCTTTATAGCCTCAAGGGGGCCATTAACTACTCGGCTGGACATCCCGGCACACCGCTTCGGAAGACGTGAGTGACTTTCTGTTCCTTGTGATTGCTGTTGTGTTGTGCCATTCATCCCCGAAAGAAAGCCTGACTTTTTCTCGCAGAGCATACAATAACATGTGCTATCTGTGCGAGAAATACGCCCCCATCGACGGGATTGACAAGTATGACCCAATGATTGACCCATCCATCACGGGAGCACGGATTGTACCTCACCTTGCTGAAGGGCTGATCTGAGTTGGGGGGCCACGATATGGATATTATATCTCAATTTGGGGTCTATGACTTAAATATCTAGCCATTTTGGATACCTAGCCATTTTGGATACCTACCTTACCTATCTTAGCTCTATCAAAGCTCGATGCACATACACCGTGCCTCTCCTCTATATTCTAGCTAGGTGGGAGACTTCATGTTCGAAAACCCCGTTCGCCACAACCATTGCATGTACACAATGTAAAACACTTTCTATCGAAACAAGACAATGTACAGCTTACTTCCTACACGATACGACAAGGCAAGGCACCCACTGATCGGAACACAAGTGTTACAGCCATCGTAGAAGCCGCCAATATCCTCAAAACAGGCGTTATGCGCCTACCTTAGGTAGCCTGTTGGGCCAGTTTGGGTACGTGGACTGCGCTTATCTTTCCGTGTGGCACCAGATTCGTCTCATATAACACTAGGATGTAGAAGGTGTTTGTAGTGTGCTCAGCTGTGCTGGCACTGCTAGTGGCGAACTTGGGCCACACACTAGCTGACCACCAGACGTCAGTTCAGTTCGCATGAACAAAAGCTGTCCTTCGTTCACGGGACCTTTATCAGCATCGATGATGCCCTCGGCTTCTGCTAATATTTCTAACCTAAACTCAACTACAAGCCGTATGCGGAGGTTATTCTGGCCCATTCTAACTCTGGGCGTCCTCGAACTCGGAAATATGGCAGGACCCGCAGCCTAGAACTAGATTGAACCTCTTCGCATTTATATCTACATGGAATAGCACTGGAGACTGCACCGGCCGACACAGGACGCCGGTTGAACGACGCTTCCATCGGGGAACCAGACCGAAGCTTCTCGCACAACACGCGACTTGCTCACTCCCACAGGACGAAGTCCACGGGTTTACTTGGGCTGTTTCCATCGTCCGTGTCATCTGCCATGCCATTGACTACAGCCGAGAGCCTGTCGATGTGGTCGCGGAATTTTCATCTCCGTTCCTTCCGGCTACGTAAGTCTGGTGTAAGTCTAGTCCTCGTCTTCGCTGTGGTATCCCACCAGACGTCGTACCGTTACCTGCAACATCCAGGATGGGAGGAACGAGCGGGTCTCGGCTTGAACCTGATTCAGCTTGGTCGGCATCGACTGGTTCCCGCCCGTAAAATGACAGGGAGGGAATAGCACTCGCCAACAGCTGCTTTGTGCAATCACTATCGGGCCTGTGTTGCGCGGGCAGTATCGGGACTGCTTGTCCACTCTGCTGCTGAAACAATCCCTGGGCAGGGGTTGGCGGGGCCACCTTGTCCGCCGGCTGCGTGCGAGGCAGGTGATCCTTTCGACGGTGGTAAGTATGTCGTAAGAGGCTACCTGTCGAACGCGTCGCCGTCGCCGCGCGGCACTCGGACCATCATCCATCCGCCTTTCCGGTCGTGGATAGCTGATCGTCCACCAGCTGTGCTAAGTGGACGGCGTCGGTGACATGATTCAACAGTTAGTTTGTGTGGGTTATCCAAAAAAAAATAAAAATAAAAAAAATTGAACGCTATGCCCAGCGTGAATGGTGATTAAGCGGGGAGATGCGGCACCAGGACCCGCCTGCCACTCAGTCAAATCGGCAACAAACCTTCCCATGTGACAACGCCACACCTAGGGCTTTGAAAAACCCTAAATCTTAACCATATAAAAAAAACCAAGTTGACAGCAAAATCGCAAAACCTTCTCTTCTTTCCACCCACCTACCTACCTACCCCAAGCTACCACGACGGCTATGGCCTCAAACCAAGTAAGTAACGCTTGCACCCCTTGCTCATCGCGTTGGCTGATCTGGAAAAAGGTAAGCGTACGACTGGACGAGACCTTTACTGCTCCAGTCTGGCACCAGGGCCAGGCCAAAGAAATACAAGTCTGGTGCAACCCGCCACCTTCCCAATGGGACATGATTCAACGCATCGACGACCGAGAGTCGTACAGGTTGTCGGGCGGTGGATGCTGCGCTGCGGCAAGCAGCCCAAAGGTCGCCCTCGAAGAGCTTCCTGCCTGATCGTGGGAGGTGGAAATTGAACATTGATGTGTGCTGTCAAGGCTCAGCCAAAACGCCACAGAGCGTCCACGTCCAATCACTTCGATCCGCGCTTTCAGGCACTAAGGCAGCCGTTGAATCCGCGCGACGCAGCTTCGAGGAACTCGCGCCTTGAGGAAGTTGACAGTCGATAAACGCTTGAGACGTCGAGACAGTTGAGGTACGAGGTATCCTCCGCAAGTCCCCGAACGCCAACGATATCGATCGACGTCTTCTACCCCAAACTAGGGTCCCGGGCAGACTGATTATGAGGGTACATATGACGTCACCAAGCCGTAACAGCACGCACAATTGGCACTTGAAGTGTCCAAGCACTATCTAGGCCAGCACATCAGCCCAGCTCAGGCAAGTTGCTCCAGTCAGCGTATCCAGCAATGCGCACTTTCACACCACTTGGCTCTATGTCACCGACCAGACAAGACAGCCCACCCAAAGCTCTGCATCACCTCCGCGACCTCACGGTTCAGCGGCCCATTATAGAGCCTAACGATCACCTTCTTCAGCGAAGCGATAGCTTTAAGCTGGGCCTCCACCTCCGCCAACGCCTCGTTTGTGTGCCGCGACATCTCCCCCTGGCCTGCCGAAGCGACTAGACCCTGTGAATTTTCGCTATGCACATACATTTCCAGGGTCGTCAAGTTGCGGCACCTCTGTTGGATGAGTTTCAGCCCATGCAAGTCTTCATCCAAGAGTATGCCTGTAACGTCCTCCGGCCCCACCTTGTGTCCCGCCGCTCTCTGTAAGTCTGTGGCGGCAACGGGAAAGTTTATACAGATATGGCTCAAATACCCGGCGTTGACCGACCCGATCAAATCCAGGAAGGTCTCCAAAAGGGTGGCTTGGCTGCGTCCTGTATCGACCAGCACAAACTGATGGGACCTGTAAAGAATTTCAATGGCCTCGTCGTGTATTTTCCTGTTGATGTATAGCAGCGCAGGCCATCGGGCTGGCCGATCTGGCGCGAAGAGCTCGACTTTGTGGGCAGCGCCGTCTTTGAAGAGGTACAGCGGGTGGGGTACAATGAGGACCCTCCGGTAAATGTCGTCACGGATTTTGCGAGGCAAGCGCAACAGGCTGTTGTTCGAGGAAGATTCAGGCCCCATCGTGATGCCAGGCGTGCTGGTTTTGCGGACCGGGCCAAGCGGTGGCTAGTGCGTCGAGGGCATCGGAAGATCGATGGCAAATATGGAGGTCGGGTAGCGCAGTCAGGGCGCAGATAGACGAATGGGCAAATATAGAGCGAGTCGATGGCTTCTTGAAAAAGATGAGTATGTCTGATCCTAAGTCTCCTCCATACCCAAATGCATCAAATGTCATTGTTGGGTGACTCACCACGAGCGACTTAAGCCCCGCGGATCAGGAAGGCTAGCTACTTCAACGAACAGGAAGTCCAATATCAGGGGCCCTTTTGGACGCTTGTGATGTTGCAGGGTTGATGGATCTACTTCGTGGGCTAAGTGTTAGGCGGCCGGTTGACGCTCAGGTCCAGGTAACGCTGATATGTAAGGAAAAAACTAGCGCAAGACGAATGGCACATCAAGCGGGGTTAACCCAACCGCAGTTGGGGTGGGGCCGTTATCGTTACGAGCCGCAACGATAAGCAACGAAGTCGGTCAACTGGGTGTGCTCCCTCATGACAAAAAAATAGGTACACACACATAAATCCCAATTCGGGTGTGGGGCCTTGCCGATTACCCTTCAAACTGCGTCCAACATAGATGATGACACTCTTCACTTACAACAGTACCAGAATTGAAAATTCCAGGATGGGATGGCCTGACTGAGGCGGTCCTGTACGAATTTTCTCTCTGAGTTTTCTACTTTTGTTTGAGGGCTACGGCAAGCGTGGGAAGCTACGGTCGGCTTCTGCATGTGTGTATACCTATTTTTTTGTCATGAAGGAGGTTGTGTTACACAGTGAGGCGGGGTTTCGCTACCCAATGCAGAACACGCAGCTCAACGTCTTGTAGTCGTCGAATTCCTCTTTTTGGTGATTACACGCTTTCGCTACACGTAACACTTAGCATTACACGCTAATTCGGCTCAACTCTGCCCCAAAGGAGTCATGTCCGCATCAGACACTGGGGGTGGTGGTGGTGGTGGTGGCTTTCGTCACAGAGTTCGTGAGAAACTCGGCAATCTCCGGCGCAAGTCCCGGAGTTCCTCAAAAAACGCCAACGCAGCTTCGGATCTGAACCGTGACCTCAACCTTCCCGAAGCTGCTGGACCTGGTCAGTCGACCGCTATCGAGTGCACTGTGACTAGTTTGGAGGCCGAGCAGGAGACGGCTATTTCGGTGCCTCACCCAAGCGGTCAACAGCACAAGCAGCCTGAGGATATCGAAGATGCCGCTCCGAGCAGCATGCCGGATCTCAGTGTTTCCGTCAAAGTATCCAGTGTCCCATCCGACCTTTGGAGCGCGGCGTACCGTGAGGCGGTAGAAAATCTTGGGAAAGACATTGATGTTGCAATTCTGAAGGGGGATAGTGTTGCTGAACTGTTCAAGCACCTCGAAAATATGGACAAGGACACTACTCAGGAGTCTGCATTCCTGAGGGGGGTGAAATATTTACACTCGCTTCAAGTACCCCTCGAGCGGTTCAAGCTTGCGCTGGATTTATCCAGTCCACTGACGAGTATGGAACCCACTTCAATCGTTTTCGGGGTGGTCAGAGGCGTAACAGCGGTAAGCTTTTTTTTTTTTTCTTTTCGGCCTGGTTGAGAGAGAATAAGCGCAATAGCTGAGACAGAGAGAGAGTCGCCGCAGATTGCCATCAGCTTTTCAACAGCTGATCTCGAGTTCGCTAAGAAAATCGGAGAAATGCTAGAACAGCTGTCATACATTGATGATTGTGACACACTCGGTCAGAGAACGAACAAGGAGGATATACACAAGGTAAAGCCAACCAACAACCTTGCCATGACTCTTCTTTTTCGAATCCGGGTTTCCTAAGAAAAGTTCCAGGCGCTCGTATCGGTGTACCAAAAACTTTTGGAGTTCTACAACGCCGCATTTCAAGCATTAACCAAGAAAGGCGTCAAGTTTGTCATAGGGTTAGTTTTACAAAACGGGCGATTACCGGAAATTGTTCAAGACTTTTTGCGACATGCCGACCTCCTTCGAAAGCTGGTGCAAAAGGCGACATGGGAGATTGTGGAAGACATCAGAACCATGTTGTTTGACCATGAGAGTGTGTGCCAAACTTCCAAAAACTCTCTCCCCCCCCATGGTTTTGTTTTTGTCGGGTTTTGCGTGTGCTAATAATTCG
>Ga0247765_1000162_pt1 | contig 53536 bp, 37 predicted proteins | sample UWRJL106311C6_FD_179949 | JGI IMG/M metagenome (GOLD analysis project Ga0247765, IMG submission 179949) | Plant litter microbial communities from Arlington Agricultural Research Station in Wisconsin, United States - UWRJ-L106-311C-6 | ecosystem: Environmental > Terrestrial > Plant litter >... | reverse complement strand
CATTCATCAGAACACGGACCGGGGAAAAAAAAAAAAAGGAAAAAAAAAAAAAAAACAGGAAAAAGAAGAAAGAAAAGAAGAAGGGAAAGGGAAGGGGAAAGAAAGAAAAAAACCTACCAGGAACATCCGTCTCACCCGTACAGCCCTTGACATATTTCAACACCCATCTCTCATTTCTTTTCGCCACCAACTCCCAGCACAGAATACGATCTTCAGCCAAGTACATGTTCGCGGTGAAAACATCGGCATGTTGCCCGTGCAGAGTCTCCCCCTTGAAGTACTGACTGAGCGGACCATGGCCCGTCTCGTCATTTTGCAGGGCGTGGTAGCGGTAGGCGCTGAGAGCACCAGGTAGCACGGTAATGTACCCAAAGACACTCTCGAGCGGCTTGTCGAGGATGTTGGACATTTTGTATTCGAAATTCTGCGAAGCCACCAGCGGATTGAGCAGGTTTACTCCCCAGGTTCCTTTCATGGCTTTGATCTCTCCACATGCGCCAGCAACGTTGGAGTCGGTATCAAAGGCCTTCCAAAGATGATACAGCGAGTTGCCCCCCGGACGGGTACCGACATCGAGGAGAATGCAGACATTCGGATTCAGGGCTTTGCCAAAGGCGTTGAAGAACCAACGATGCGAGTTGAGCTTCTTCTGGTTCTTTTCCTTCAGACAAAAGATCATCTGACAGGGCACAATGCCCTTTTCGGCGCCCTTGAACTTGAGGTCCGAGTCGAGCGACACCTGCGTTGTGTACTCGTAAACGTGGGCCGTGCAATTATGAACCACGGTGCGATCTGCAAGCTGGAAGAGCTCTCCCGAGACCTCGATGAGGCGGAACTCGCCTTCGCCGGCGTCCTCGACGTCGAAGGGCCGTACGTCCCTGTTCTTAGACGTGGTGAACGGGATCGTCATGCGCTTTCGAGGGAGGAGGAGGTGATGCTGGAACTTCTCCACCCCTCTGCCCATATAAAAGAACCAGCCAGGCTCAGGGCGGTCCTTACCATTCTTCCGTTCGATGATAGGGTTACACTGGATCCCGCAGGAGAGGGCTAACTTGCGGGCATCCTCAACAAGCTTCTTGTGCTCGTAGGTGAACTGGCCAAAGCCGTAACAGTTGAGACCGTGAGAAAGCCATCCGTCGGATTCGATGAGGCCTGCGAGAACAGCCAGGCGCGTATTCTCGTCGGCGTTCATGTAGCAGTCGGGGATGCCACCGCTCTTGTCTCCCAGCAGGCCGAGTTCTCTGAGGCCGTCGTGAACAGGGTTCCAGTGTGTCTTGCCAAGGTTGCTTACAGTGCTCATAACACGCAAACGATGAGCGACCTTTGTTGCCTTGATTTCTTCTCCCTTGTAGACGTGTTTTGTGCCGATATCAATCTTGTACTTGGATACTTTGAGAGGCGCTTTTCCAGGAGGGATACTATCACGGTTCAGGCGGTCGACGAGTGCCTGCGTGTAGACCTCGACCTCCGGATCCGTGCTGGTAATCTCACTGTCGTTCTTAGTGCCATCACCAAGCCAGAAACCAAACCAAAATGGGTCTATTGGGGCAGGTGACACTGGACCCTGATACGGCTGGAACCTCAGGGGTGACCGATATAGTCTTAGCTTGCTCATATGCTGCGTCATCGGAGCCGTGCAGGTTGCCTGATACTCCTCCAGCGTCATCGTGAACACCTCCATGTCCTGGACGGCGCAGGGGTCAACCACACGGTAGCGATCTCCTGATAGCAGCTCAAGAGCGAGGTCGGCTTGCTCTGAGGTTTGGAAGACAGTCGACACCCTCCGAAGGCCCTTGCAGGACAGATTCTGACACTTGCACTTCGGATCACGCACTGCGAGCTTGTTCCGGACAGGGGCGAACATCTCCCTGTGGTCGTCCTCAGTGAGTACAGACGCGTACGTCGACACGGTCGACTGTGAGGCCTCGTTTTGAGACTGCTGTTGGCTGTTAACAGGAGACGACTTGAAAGGAGACTGGCGGAAAGTCTTGTCCGAGACGCGGGAAGACAGCGTGCTGATAGTGCTAATCTTTCTCTTCCGGTTGGCATCAAGATCGATGATCAAGTCGTCGTTGTCCTCGTCAGCGATATCCTCTGGCTCAGGTATCATGTGCTCAAGATAGTCCTCCATGTGCTCAAGATAGTCTTCCATGTGCTGCTGTAGCAGCATCAACACTACCGATTCATCCTCATCGTCGACGTCCACGTCCATAGCCTTGAGCTTGGCCAGCAGCTTGTTGAGAACAGGACTCTGATATGTCTCTTTAACCCTCTGAGAGTCATCATCTTCAGAATCGGGGACAACTCTCGTCGACGTGATGGCCGTCAGGTACTTGCGGACCTCACCATCAGTTGGACGGCGACCCAGCTGCTCACGGTACTCGGTATACAGATCATGCATGGCTGCATCCCACTTGATCTCAACCGCATCGGCCTCAAGCTCGGTTCGATCGCAACGAGTCCACCACGTAACACGGTTGCTGTTCGAATGCCTGAAGGGCTTGACACCATAAGCCACCAGGGTCATGATATGGTCCGGCGTACAGGTGAAGGACGACTTGCTGACGCTGTTGTACCCGGTGTAGGTAACCTTCATCATGCGGGAGGTCTGAATAGCCTCAGCAGCTAGGCACTGGACGGGTCGGTCCTCGTGGTCGAAGAGCTGGTCTCCTACAGCGATGTCTCGGATGGGCTTGTCACCATTGGTGGTGCGGACCATCGTGTCTGGAGAGAGACACGTCTTCTGGTTGACGTAGTTCTTGGCGATGCCGTGCTGGTACACGCCCATGGCCGCCAGGGCGTCGAGGGTGCGTGGGTGAATCTTCTCGCGGCCGTCGGACACAATGCAGACAACAATCTTTTGCCAGCCCAACTCGCCCCAGGTGCGACTCTTGTTGCGGCTGCAGAAATGGCTAATGTTCTTCATGATGGCGTGCATGGTGCGCGTGAAGCCATACTCGTCCTCATTGTACATGGTGACGCAGATGAAGAGTTCTGTCTCGCGCGTTGTGCGTCCAATGTTCTGCCTGAGCTTGTAGCCGCGATCGACAAAGTCATCTGGGTCGCAGGTGACGGCCGTGTACCGCATGTGTGTGAACTCAATCTCATCACGCCGTGGCAGGAAGCTGTAGAGAATGGTTGGGATCTTGCATTCTAGCACAAGCTCGCCGTTGATAAGCTGCACCTCTTTCCTGCTCATCTGCGGCGCCCGCACACCACGCCGCTCGTGTTTACCTTCGGGTGCGGGCCCATATCGCTCAAACTTCTCGGCCGAGATATCCGTGTAGTCCTCGCTTAGCGTGGTTTGCGAGTCCCGGCTGTACACATGGTCTCCGTGTATCCTCGAGTCGCCCACATCCGACTCAGGTCCAAACACATCGTCGGGATCCCGGTTGTAATCGCGGTCATGGTCATATTCGTGATCGTCCGTCAGTGGGATGCTAACCGTGACGTCGTCGGCGAACGAGTGGGTTGACTGGCGTGCGGACCCGGAAAGGCCCGAGAACAGGGGTGCTGGTGGCAGGGGACGCCGAGGACTGCCGCCATATGTTGAGGCCGGTGTCCCTGGTCTTGGGCTGCCGTTGATGTCGGCCGGCTCGTATCGTGTGGAAACCGGTGGGGGGCGAACGTAATCGGATGTGTGTGAGATGCCAGAAACGCCCGAGGGTGTCCACGGGCGACTTGGCGAGTCGGATGCGTACGAGACGTACGAGGATTGCTCGGGAGGGTGCATGGTGGGAGGGTCAAGGATGGATGAGTGTCGGGAATCGATCGAGGGTTCGTAGTGTCGTCGCAGCCTGCTTCTGTTTGTGTAGTTGTGTGAGCTCATGCTAATTCTTAATACGCGATCCCTTTGCAGCGACTCTCGCCTTGGAGAAGGTCCTTTCGGGATCACCGGGAGACTCTGCGCAACTGCGCGAGCCTCGACATCCCCATCATTCACATCCACCACCTCTTCTTCTTCTTCTCTCGTCTTGGTTTTCCACTTCACCTTGACTGTCGTAGGGGAATGTTTGAGCACAGGAAGCGGTCTGCAGCGCGGGCTCATTGGGTAGGGAGCAGCGGCCATGTACAGACTACCTTGGCCCTCCTCCTGGCGTCGGAGAGCACCCAGAAATTGGGGCGTCGCCATGACTTGCGGAGGCATGAACTGCGGAGGCACCTCGACCTTGTCTTTCTCGATCTTGAGGGGGGCAGGGACAATAGAAACGTCATCAGAAATAATAGCTTGGACATACGGTCGGGGATCGGAAGAGAGCGGATCTTCCATCGACGTCAACAAACGCACTCCAGAACCACCGTGATGGCTTCCCGATCCTATCCGAGTCGCATGGTCCACGTCGACGTCGTCATACGCAGGGAGCATGTACTCGGGCGGTCGAGAAGACGGTGTTCCTGGCCCGTCCATTGTTGACCTGTGTTAACTATGTTGTGGTGACGCCTAGCGTCGGTGTTTGCTGAGACAATGTTGCGAGCTGTGGAATTTCTCGTCTCGAGTCTGAAATTTGTTAGGTGATTTTTAGTTTTTTAGACGGCGTAGGCCGGACTGGAGCGGCAAAGATGAGATAATGCTTCGTTTTCCTCGTCGCAAAATCTAAACGAGCTATCCGGCAAAATGTGGAAAGAGTAAGTAAATCCAATTGCCACGAGCTGCGATGGTGTGCATTCGGCGTGGGAAAGTGTTGGAGGGGTAGCTCCTCGTCCCGTGTTTGGCCTCTCCGCCGCGTCGCCAGGGCAACCGATGCGCCGTTGCTGACGGGATCAGGGCGCGAAACACACCCCAGGTCGGAACCAGTCACATGCGGCTCGCGGATCACCCGCCAAACAATGCAATTTATTTGCTCGCGACCTGCTTCAACAAATTCTCCGCCGCTGACGAATGGATTGTGGATCTTTAGCAAAAGCTGGAATTTTTTAGTGCCATCTACTTACGCTCAACTCCCCGCCATCCACAGCATTCCCACAAACACTGAAGGGATACCCCAAAATACGAAAATAGCAATCAATTAAAACAAGGGAACTGGTGCCATCAACTGCTGGCGTGGCTATACTATATGCAATCAAGGTATTTTTGACGCCGAAATATGTGCAATGCTCAATGTCTGCCGTCCGCTCACTCCAGCTGATATACATGCTCCTGTGTGACAATCGTTCACTCCTCGTCTGACTCTTCCTCGGCAACCTGGTTCACTGTTAGCATTCACCCTCAAGTCAAAGACGCGCCGTGTCACTTACCCCCTCGTGGAAGTCCCGTCCCTCGGTCGTGGCCTTGATGATGCCCGCCCGGATTGTCCAGTCGCCAAATCGCTCGCCCTCCTCGCGTTCCAAGGCGTACCGCTTGAGCAGCGACTTCATAATGCCCAAAATCTCCTCCTCCATGATGCTGGCCCGGTACAGCTTGTTCAGGCGCTGGCCGTGATAGCCACCGCCCAAGTACATGTTGTACGCCCCGAATGCCTTGCCGACAAAGGCAACCTCTGCAAGCCAAGGCCGCGCGCAGCCGTTGGGACATCCCGTCATGCGCATAACAATGCTGTCTTGTCGCAGGCCGTTCTCCTCAAGGCACGTCTCGAGCTTGGAGATGAGAACAGGGAGGTACCGCTCACTTTCCGCCATGGCAAGACCGCAAGTCGGGAACGCCACGCACGCTGACGAGCTGAGGCGCAGCCCAGAAAACTGGATGTTGTCTAACTTGTACTGCGCCATCATTTTCTTGAGCGTCGGGAGATCTTCATCCGCCACGTTGCTGAGGATGAGATGCTGGTTCGGCGACAGCCGGAACTCACCCTTGTGCACCTTGGCGATCTCCCGTAGGCCTGTCTTCATCTGGAAATCGGCCGTGTCCTCAATGCGGCCGTTCTCGATGAAGAAGGTGAAGTGGTTGAGGCCTGTCTCGTCCTTGGTCCAGCCATACGTGTCAATGTTGCTGTCAAAGTGGAACGGCCGCGGCGCCTCAAACTTCTGGCCCCAAAGCTCCTCCACCTTTGACCTGTATACCTCAAGACCCATGTCGTCGATCGTGTACTTGAGTCTGGCGTGCTTTCGGTTCTTGCGATCGCCATGGTCCCTCTGCACCAGCATCACCTTCTCGCAGGCAATGTGCACATCGGCCGTCTTGACGAAACCGAACATCTTACCGACCTGCGGGTACGTCTTCTTGTTATTGTGCGTCGCACCCATACCGCCACCGGCCAGCAAGTTGAAGCCCTCCAAATTCCCATCTGCTCCCTTGATGGCAATCAGGCCAATGTCGTGGGCATACACGTCGACATCATTGTGGGGAGGAATGGCGATCGAGATCTTGAACTTTCGCGGCAGATATGTGGGGCCGTACAGAGGCTCGAAATCCTGAACGGCATCACCAGCAACCTGCGTCTTCTTATCGTCATCGTCCGTCAGCCAGATCTCGTGATATGCCGTAGTCGATGGCAACAGGTGATCGCTGATCTTCTGGGAGCAGGCATACACCTCGCGGTGATACTGAGACTGCGCTGGCAACGGGCTGCACATGACGTTACGGTTGATGTCACCGCAGGCGGCAATGGTAGTCATCAGAGCCCGGTTGATAGCCTGCATGGCCGGCTTGAGCTTGCTCTTGATGACACCATGGAACTGGAAAGTCTGCCGTGTCGTGAGCTTCATCGTCTCGTTTCCAAGTGTCGACGCTATCTCATCCATCTGAAGCCACTGCTTCGGCGTAGCGACACCACCAGGCAGTCGGCAGCGAATCATGAATGAGTACGCCGGCTCCAGACCCTGGGCCTTGCGCTCATCTCTGATGTCTCTGTCATCCTGCATGTATGTGCCGTGGAACTTGGTCAACTGCGAGTCAGCTGCAGAGATGGCACCAGTTGAGGTATCCCTGAGGCCTTCAACAATGGTACCACGCAAGTAGTTAGACGCCAGCTTGATGTCCTCATTGGTGATCGGCGGCGGCTCCTCCGGGAGACCCTCAACGTTGGCTACGCCGAGCGCCTCCCAAAGCTTGGGCTCCCATTCTTGGTAGCCAGTCTGGTATCCATCTGGATCTTGGTCGTCGCCAAGTCCAATGTCGGCCAGCCTCTTCGCACCAAAGTTGGACAAGACGCGGTCCAGATCCTTTCCAGGCTTGTTGTAGTAGATCTTGTCCTCCTTTCTCGGCCAGTAGTGGCTGTCGCCCAAAGACATGACAGAGTAGCGGACGGTGTTGAGATCGAACTCGGTGCTGTCCTTGATGGCATCCCAGAAAGGCTTGCCGTTCTGGGGGAACTCGCCTTGTCCGGCCGTCGATGTGATGAAGACGATGTTCTCCTCAGTCGGCAGATCCTCCACCGGGTAGTCTTCCATCGCCATGACTGTCGTCTTCAGCCCACGCGCCCGGCCGCGGGTGCCCAACCTCTTTGCCAGGGATTGGGCATTTCCGTTGTCAGAGGCGAATAGGATGGTCAGCGGAGCACCGAAGAGACCCTCCAAAAGCTGGTTGTAGGCATCTTTCGCTTTCCGCTTCTGCTGTGCCCGAATCTCACTGCCGAAGTCTTCGGACAAGACCGCGCCAAACTGTGGCTCCTTTCGTGTCATTTGCGTGAGCTGGTTGTCCCTTTCAAGGAAGGCCTTGAGCTCCTTCTTGATGTGCTCGGAATCCAGCGAGAAGTTGGGCAGACCCTTGTGTTCATTCTCGGGATTCCACCGGTACAGTGGCCAGTACCCAATGTCCACAGCCTGTTTGGTCTCCTGCAGAACTGTCAATGGAGAGTCGTGCTCTCCGAAGTAGGGAAGGTAGGCAAGGACAATCGAGGGGCCATTGAACTTGTCAGCTTCATCTAGAGCCTGGAGAACCTGGGTGTATGAGCTATACACAGCAGTCGAAGCAACGTAGGCGTTGCCAAAGTTCATGGCATACAGGCCAATGTCCTTCTTCCTGCGGTTAGCGTCGGCCGCTGCACGCTCGGAATAAGGAGTCGAATCGATGATCAGCAGATTCACGTTCTCACCAGAGGCCAAGACGTGATGAACACCCGAGTTTCCGAGGTCGTACGCCCAGGCATCAGAACCAACAAGCCAGAGTGATTCTTTTCTGAAGAAGTGCTTGTTCTCGAGCAATGCACGGGAGAGCCTAGAGTTCTCAAGGCTGAGCGTCAAGATTGCCTTTCCGGCCGCCTCATCGGCCCTCTTGGCATCACCTGCACTGGAGATCCAGTTCGTTAGGGCTCGCTTGGGCGCCTCAGTCAGAAAGAAGCCCTTAGAAGCTGCCTCCTTGGCTTCAGCGACAAACTTCTGCCTGCGCTCTTTCCTCGCGAGCAGCGCACCAAACCCGTACTCTGGGCTCGCTGAGATGGTCTCGGAAACACCGGCATTCTCCTTGTCGAGGGAGTTGGCAATGTAAACACGGCTTCCGAACAACTGGTCCAGGATTTTGGCATAGGCAGTTTCCAGCTTTGGCTTCTCGAGGCCATATTCAGCCTGTTGCTTGGGTTGTTGCCGCTCGCCGATATCCAAGTTCTGCACAGGTTTCTCAGATGTCAAATTCTCGAACACCTCTTCAAGGGCCTGGCGAGCATTGGCCTGTGAAATATAGCCCAGCTGGTATCCGACAATGTGCTGGACTCCACCTGCGCTGCTCTTGACCGAGGTCAAAACATCAATTAGGAGAGGTCCCCATTTGGTGGTTTTCCTCAGGACCTGCTCGAGAACGGCGACTCTCTTGACCGACTTCGGGATGGCACCCAGCAGCTTCGCGCCGAGCCATGGCCTGTAGAGGCGGGCGGTAATGACTCCGGCATTTGTGAAGCTGTCGCTTGAGCCCGCGTTCTTAACGAGACTGGTAAAGAGCGAGGCATCGGGGCCGAACACGAATATGGCGTTCTCTGCCTTGACGGGGCCACTCCACTCAAAGGCATTGTATTGCCTGCCCGCCAGCTCCCCTAGCCGTGTCCAGATGGAGGTCACGTACTTGTAGATATCTTCTGACGTAACAACGGGAGCGGCTGGTTCAATGGTCGTCGCCGCCGACACGCTAGATGGCGAGCTCGTCCCGCTCAGTTGACTGGATTTTGAGGAGATGTGTGATGCTCCAGCCAAGCTGGCAACATCGCTATCGTTGGCAACAAGGCTGCCTGTCTGTGTGGTGCCGTTGGCAAGGCGTTCGGGCTGGTCGGCGACCAATGCGACCCGTCCATCATCAGCGTAGATGTTGGAGCCAGACAAAGGCGCAGACTGGAACCGACGCACCGAGTCCAGGTTAAGGATCTCACGGACAACAGCCTCCTCCTCGGGCGCAATCGGCGCGCTTCCCGAAGAAGCGCTCGCATCGAAGAAATGGATCACACCCTTGCCAGAGCGGATCGCCAAGGCATGGGCTGTCAGGGCCAGGTCCTGCGCCTCTTGCAGCGATTGCGACTGCAAAAAGGTCCATCCCGAATTGCGGATCGAAGTGATGGCTGAGTAATCGGGCGAGTTCTTGGGGGAGAGGGCAACATGGAGCACAACGGGGAAGGTCGCAAGCTTGTAGAGATGGGCAATCGATGGGAGAAGGATTGAGGAAGTGGTCGTGACCGAGACGAGACGGCCAGATCGAATAGGGGTGAAGACGGAGAGCAGGGGATCTGTGTTGTGGCGGACCGACAGGATCTCGGGCACAGCATTGCTGGATTTTGCGACAAGGCCGGACTGATTGCGGGCCACAAAACGCTTGAGATGTGTCGAGAACTCGGAATCTGAGGCCAGTGACGGCTGTATCGAGACAATCACATCGCTTGCGAGATATGCAATCCTCGCAACTGCAGATGGCGAGCAGCCAATTGTCAGCCTCGATCAATCAATCATCGGTCACAATCGCAATTGGAGATGCGCAGCTCCCAATTGGAGCGCACTCACGGCGAACTGCTCCGGATCGGCGGGGCAGCCGGTGTCGGGGGGGCAAGGGTGGCGGGGGGGCAAGGGTGGCGGGGAATTACTTACCGGCCTCTTCAGGCGTGCTGACCCGGGCACTCGATTCTCCTGCCATCACTGCTGCGTTGGGAAGAAGAGATGGAAAGGTAGAAAGACGTCAGAGAGAGAGAATAAGCGGCATCTCCGATACAATATCTTTTTTTTTCTCCAGCAGGGACCTAATATGGGGGTCGCCGCGGAGGATAAATCGAGCCAAGTCGCAGCGCGAGCCCCGCATGGCCGTCCATTTCTCTTGGTAAAAAAGAGCCAGAGGCCGATCACGCCATCGCCCTAGCGAAGTCTCACCCAGGTTTTTGCCAGCGACCCAAAGCCGCCCCAGCGAATTGTGACCGTGGGATTTTCAATGGCTCTTTGTCATCCCCCCAACCAAAGAGCGGGTGGGGTTAACAGTGTTGGCGGTCAACATCAACCCAGAGCTGTTAGTCCCTCGCATTCCCTCTAGGCAAACGATGCCACCACCTGCTGGTCCACGAGCCGTCCCACGCTTACGCTCCCGACGCCACATGTCTCTATGAGCAATTTTGTACTCCAGATGATGTGCGAGAAATCCCCGAAGGAACCGGCAACATCCCGGCTACGGAAAGCCGTTGGTCCAGTTCCTGCATTCCTTCATCACCAGTCTATCACCGAACCCAGTATTCTCTACATCTATTAGGCCCTGTAGTATATGCATAGATGGTATCGTTCGTATCATGTACATTTCACCATAACATCGCAGCCCGTCTGATGTTATCGTGACGCTGTCTCCTGCACGGAGAACCCGGGGGCATTTCTTCAGCCTCTCCTCCCGAACTTGGCACCAACGTCTCTCGCCCACTCCTCGTCCTCTTTCCTTCCCCCAAGCCAGTATCCACGACCAAGCCCAACCATTGCCCTGCCTGCCTTGCCCTTCCATCCATCGCCGAGAGAAGAACCAACCGCAAAAGGATTTGGCGATTCGTCCTTGGAGATTGGGTCATCGACGGCATCCCCGTGCTCCTCTCCGCCATGCCGTTGAAGAACGGCGCGCGCATAAGCCATGACAACCAAGCTGAAGTAGATGCGGGCCGATGTAAACGCCACAACAAGCACCATGCTCGCTGCCGTATCTGGACTGCCGCTGATGACTTCTTGGTCCACATCCCGGGTACTTGGTGATGCGGCGTCTGCTGTCGCGGCGGGAAAGGACAAGGTCTTGAACCCGGAGAGGTACCATATCGTCGCAAACGCACTTGTGTAGGCAATATTGAAGACGGTGTCGATGACGTAAAGATACGCCAGCGCTAGGTTCTGGAGAGGGCTCTGCTGGCGGACGTGTGGGATGAGGTAGGCAAGGGCGCCAATGATGAGGACTGAGAGTGTGTACGACGTTGCTTGCAATGCCGAAGGCACAAAACCGGTAAAAAGAGTGAGGAAGCCATAAATTCCCGTGGCCTTGTTGAAAACGAGTGCGAGTGCAATCACCTCGGCGCCCGTTTGCAGCGACATGAGCCCGAGGAAGGACTTTAGACGTTAGCGGTTGCCCTCCACGAGGGCGGGGATCAAGAGACCGAAGTGCTCACCTTGGGACGGGGTAGCCGAAGCCACGAACATCCTCTGCTCAACACCATCTCTGTGTTCTGTTCGCTGCTTGGGGCCCTGGGGTCAAGCAAAAGTCGTGATTTGGACTTGCTATCAAGTCTTCGCAGAGTTGAGACCTGTTCTGCAGCGCGTCGCAATGGGTGGAGTAGACCCGGCGCAGCGCAGCCGAGACTGCCACTTGTGACCAGTAGCCATCTCTGACCTGCAAGCCGTCTGCATCATTTGTTAGTGCACCGGAAAGGTCGGCAAAATTCGCTACCTCGTGCCGGCGGGCCCAGCCAAGGTCTCGGCGATGGACCCGTTGTTCCCATTTTGTTTCCGTTGGAAGGCTAGAAGCCCCCTGATTACCTGATGGAATCTGGTTTTCTTTGGGTTGCCGTCACACTCGACGCCTAGTAGAGCGAGCGTGATCTTGAAGCCATCATCATCTCCTGATCTGGATTTGTGTTTCTGCAGCCAGGGAGTTGACGTCAGAGGCGATCGATTGGCCGAGAGATGCACCAAAAACGCCACTTTTCTTGAATCCCTGTCGACGCGGGGGCGGAGAACTGCGATCCCACAACCCTGGGCGAGATTTTCAAGGCTTCCTTCCACCACTGAGACACCCTGACCCGGAATCCGGTGCATTTGTATGGATGCTACCCAAAGCGAAGGGGACACATCTGCGAATTACTAACGGGAGCGTTCTTTTTGCTCGTAATTTGTTCTCACGTTCCTCTGCGCCTCACTTCTGTGATGATCGCGACCAGAAAATCCAAGTCATTTATATGTGCATCCTGGGTTGGTGTATTATTTTCCGTCAATATCTGGTTCCAGTCCTACCAACTCGTAGACAGCCACAGTTACTGGCATAGATAGCATAGATTGTACCTTTAGCTAGTAAGTCACCAGTTTCATCAAATTACAGGCACACTCTTAGTGCAACTCCGAATCTAGCAAATCTTCAAGGGATGATCTGAGAGATGTCCGCAAATATACCAGCAGCACACGCAGATAGAGGGAGTACACCATTAGATAAAAGACTCGAGATGAAGCAACCGCTATGAGACAGACTTTAGAAGGATCGCGGATGATAAAGTGCCCCCTAACCTGTCCTGCCGGACGTGAGGTAACATAGGATACGAGAATAAACAGAGCAGCTTTCTGCCATCTTTCTACCATCTTCTTGCTAGGGGGTGGGCGCCCAGTCACCACATCAACCCTGCGAAGTGTATTGATACATAAGATGGGCTATAACACACGCAATGCATGCAGGTTTCTGCTGTTCCAAACATAAAACATACAAAAAGAAAGAAAGAAAGAGGAGAAGACAAAAAGAAGCGCCAAACCTGCCCGTAACTCGTATATACATTTCTGGTTTCCACCGTGTCTGCCAGCAACGTAGATAAATACTACGTCAGACATCACGTAAGACTCCCTAAGATTGTTTAAACCAAGTACAGATGCCTCTCGTGCATCTGCGTCCACATTGGGGTCTCGCCAGCCTTGCCATTCAATGGCCACCGACGATAAGTTCGACTTCTATGTAACTGTATTCTACACAAGAGGCTTCTACCAGACGGAATTATCAACATTTTGAAAGACGCACTCTGCTCAATCGCGAGATGAACTAGACCGTTGTATCTAAACATGAAGCACAACATCTAAGTTCAACCCGCCCCCAGCCGAGGTGAACTCGAAACATGAAGGCATCAAGGTACATACCTACCTACATGAATATAGTCTAGTCCTGCTGTCTTGTTCCTCACCGGGATGGCGCCCGCCGGCCCCAAGACCGTCAAAAAAGTTGCAATGCTTCTGTTCTAGTCCACTCACCCTGGGATGCGGTTGCGTTCTTCGGAGCAGATAGCTACCCGTGCTGGGAAGCATCACTGTCATAAAAGTAGACAGACACATCCATCAATGGTATGGAGCTGTAGCTCTTTTCTTGGAAAAGCCCAGCATGTTCTTCTCGTATTCTTGGAGTGGGACATACATGTCTTTCTTGTTAAATACAACGGAGATCCCACACCCATATCGCCTCATATGTGGCTACAGGTACGTGCATAAGACAGCTTTGACGGGCAGCGAGCTAAGTGGCATGTAATGTGCGGGACATGTCTGCGGCGAAGCATGGTGTTCCATGGGAAAGACTAGGGCGGGAATGGGGAGTCCGAAGCGGTCACCGTAATAGTCAATCTCAAGGTAGCAGAATAGGGACGAGGGAATGTTCTTGAAGAATCTATTGTTTGTTGTAACTGGCCAACACTCGGCCGATTACTACCACCAGCCGAGGAAGACCATGCTTTCCATGCTTGCAACGAGACATGACATCCTTGAACTCTCCGGTCGTCCGTCAACTCCCTTATGCAATGGAATGATATGTACATGTGTTTATGTGTTGTGTCGAGGGATCTTGCCCCTCTGTTGATGATTATTTTCCAATCTGCCTCCCCGGGCCTGAGCCAATCCTTCACTCAGTGATGTTTGGGAGTCATCTTGTCGATGCTCTTCTTGATACCTCTGTCGGTCTTTTGGGCCATCTTCTCCAGGGGAAGTCTGTGCTCAACTCTCTGAACGGTCCTCGCCACGGGTGGCGTCACCCGCTGGATGCCTCGCTCGACGGGGCTCTTGAAGAATGTAATGTTGCGCTCCCACCTCGGTGCCCACTTGGCAGTCTGGCGAGAGAGTCTGGCTTCGGCACCGGGAGCCATCAGGTAGAAGGGTGCAAAGGCACCGACACCAGCAGCACCAAAGCAGAACACCTCACCCCGGGTAGCGGCAGGAATACGAACGGGCATGGTTGCGAATTAATAGTCGAGTTTTGGTGGGAGGAAGGTGTTTTCTGTTTGAAGATGATGTTAGTGCCAGAGTTTGATATGCCTGCACAAGGAAATCTGCAGTATTTGACATGTAGGTAGGGAAGGTGGATGTACCGCAACGTCAGAGTGTTGTAATACTCAGTGATGTTCTATGACAGGAGAGGGGCGAGCGATAATGATGAAGACGTCTAGTCTATCGTGGGCGAACCTTGATGCAATCGAACAGAGGACAGATGAAAGTTGGAGAAAGTGTAGCACAGGAGACGGGTGTGTGAGGGGAAGTGCGAAGAGGAGGGACGGGAAGGCCTCTTTATGGCTGTACTGGGCAACCGAGCAGATCAGCCTCTGGGACAAGAAGGGGAGGGCAACTGCCCCCAGGAGAGCGCCCCGTCCCAGAGAAGGAGCGACTGGCGAGCCAGCCAGCCAGGTGTGCCTGGTGGAAAGCGGGGTAAGCTGTCGCAGCAATGTGCCAGCGCCAATCACACTGCAGGGGAGGACGTCAGTCTGCGTTCACAAACGACCCCAGCCTGTCAGCCCGCGGCGTCTCACACTGGGACTTGTCATCGAACCACCTCGCGAGGGGAAATGCGGGGAGTGGCCGCAATTGCCCGCTGTGTCTGCCCAATTCCCCCAAACTTCTCTCGAGATATACCATCGTTGAGATCGCTCCGCTCATGTTGTTTTGCTCCTCACTGCCACCACTTGGACAGGTAGCAAGGGAGAGCGGACGCTTGCGACAGAACGGCAAAGGACAGTGGGCCGACCAGGCACAGCCTCCACTTTCCCCGGACTCCACCCCCGCGTCTAATCTCAGCACGGATGGAGAGACAAGGGGGATGGAGGGAGTGCCCTCGTGACGGCTGCCTTTGACTCGTGTGCGAAGTAGACTTTGAGAGTCAATCGCCGCCGCGTTGTCGCCCCCAGAATTTCTCCGGGAGCCCTTTGGCTGGGCATGGAGAGGCAGAGACGCTGCCGATGAGGAAGTGTTCGAGTGTCACGGATCCAAAGCTTGCCACGTCCGCTGCCAATTCTTGGGCCTGGCCGAGCCTGAACTGACAAATGAATGGTAAGTGAGGGGAAACGGTGGCGCACTGGCCAGGTCGTTTTTAGCACAGCGTTGGTACCAGTCTTGGTGCCGGATTCAAAACGTCAGACCGCTAAGTGTGCTCTCTCGGTGGTGAGCATCACAGCTCTTTGCCACACCAGATATTTTGTGCCCTGTCGGATTAGTACTGATTGTTCAAATAAGGTCTTGAGGTGGTGGAGTCTTTGGTGAGCTTTGTTCCCAAGTGCAGTCTTGGCAGGCCTGTCGTGTCTGAAATGGACCCGAAGGGATGGGGCTGATCGTTGCTGTGGACCCCTAGCCGCGATAACTCCACCGAGCTGTCAGCTAGCTTCACAGCTTAGCTTGTGCGTTTGACTTCAGATTGTGGAGGGAGAAACACAAATGTGACATTTAATTTTCATGAAAGATGCTCTGTGGGAGCAACTGGGATGTTAGTATGTGGGATCGGTTGTCTCTTTGGCTTCTTTGCCGAGCAGATGGAGTCCATCGCGCAGGATTCGCCATTGATGAATACCATGTATTGGACGCAAGCCAATGAAGGGATATCAGATCGTCTTGATCTCATTTGACGCCCTCATTATCCTGTCCAGTCCGAGATTGTTTTCCAGAGCCATTCCATGAACATCGCCAGAATGCAGTAGTCAACCCTAACCCTGACTCTTCACGATCCGATAAGGAGTCGATAAGCCCCTCCCCACATTTCCATCCACCGCCAGCCAATTTTTTCTGGAAATTCTCCAGTGTAGAATCGCAATCCAGGTGAAGCGAGTTCTCAACGACCAGGCAAGATGGTGCGCGTCGATCCTTGTTTTTTCTGCGGAAGGCCATCATGGCCTAGTAAAGGTATCACATTTATGCGGAATGATGGTAAGTGTGCTCCTGGTTCCCCTCTCTTGTTAGCAGAAGAAAAAAGAAAGACCCTCAACTAATATCTTGATTCACCCCCTTTCCAGGCAAATCTTTCCGCTTCTGCAGGTCAAAATGTCACAAGAATTTCAAGATGAAGCGCAATCCCCGGAAACTCAAGTGGACAAAGGCATACCGCAAGAATGCCGGTAAAGAATTGGTCGTGGACAGCACTCTGCAGTTTGCCGCGCGCCGCAACGTTCCCATACGCTACGACCGCGAGCTCATGGCCAAGACTGTCAAGGCCATGGAGCGCATCAGTGAGATCCGGGCGCGGCGCGAGCGTGTGTTTTACAAGAAGCGCATGGCAGGAAAGCGGGCTCGCGAGGTCGCAGTTGCGCGCAAATTGGTCGCCGAAAACGAACACCTGTTGCCCCGTCTGCGCGGCAGCGAGAAGCGCCGCCTCGCGGAGCTGGCCGCCGAACAAGGTGTCGATGTGGAGGAATTGGAGCGCGAAGCCCTCGAGGAAGTGCGGGCGAGCAAGAAGACCAAGGCATTCGGCGGAGAGACACGCAAACTCAGGGTACGGACGGACGGTGGAGTGGAGGAGATCACCGAGTCAGGGGGCTTTGGTGGCGGTCTGCACGACGAGGACGACGGCTTCGACGACGAAGACGAGATGGATACCGACTGAGCTAATTCGAGCGTCAACAATACTTGCACGATACACGATACTTGTTTCTCTGGCTTGCTCAGGTCGTAAGTTTGACCTGTATGATTCTTGACAAACAGAGTTAGTGGTGGGGCTGAGCCATCGTGACGGACACTACAATAATCCCCACAGCGATGAAGCTTTAGGACGGGATTTGGTCCCTGGGAGGTTATATCCGCATTCTGTGACAACTCATCTCGTTTCATGGTCTGGCGTAACGGCGTTAGGTAGATGGAACACTACAAAAAAGGGCAAAACAGGTATTCCAACTAGCATCCAGCGTGAAGGGTTGGGCATCTCACATAGGCAACATGGGATGCACATGCCCCAGCGACGCCCCCACTGGACCATGTATTCAGCTTGGTATTAGAGTACAAATTATTGCTGTCCCGAATATATAGCGCTAATGCGAGGCAGCCACCTTTGACACGCCATGCTTAACTCCTTCAAGCTTGCCAGAACTGAAGACACATACTCAGCCAAAGGATTGATGTCTCCTTGATCTGCCCCAATAGTCCCCCCTGTTGTTCCCCTGCCCCCAGAAGCCGTCGTCATCATCATGTTCGTCACTCGGCCGAGCGAGCTTGTTGTCTAGCACTGGCAGCCATCCTGCTGCGGTTGAGAATTGTTCGTCTTGACGTCAATCATCTGAGTTGACGCCTGCGCAGCCGCGTCCGACCCTTCCATGCCTGGTAGAGCTTGTGCTATTCTCTTGAACAACGTCTTTACATTGTGTCCCAGCTTGGCACTGGTCTCGACAAACATCAAATTGTTCTTCTTGGCCTCCTCCTCGCCTTGCTGTGTCGTGACCTCACGCTTGTCGTTCAGATCAGTCTTGTTGCCCACTAGCACGATGATCACATCGTTCCCCCGCTCGGCCCGCACGTCGTCGATCCATTTCTTGGTATTTTGAAAGCTCTTGGCATCTAGAGATAAGTTAGGTGTCAGCATAATCACTCCAGATACGGGGACCTTCTAGAGCATTGGGCGCACTTGATATGTCGTATACTACCACTGCTACGCTTGAATCTCGGATGTAGGATGGGATAAGACTCCTAAAACGCTCTTGTCCAGCGGTATCCCAGAGTTGTAGCCGGACCGTGCGGTCTTCGAGGTACATTGTCTGTGTTATCAGTCAGCACTCGGACTGGAGCGACGCCAACCGGAACCCTAAGGGCCAGGGTCCTTGCCTTGGAAAGAAAGTCGATGCCGATCGTGGCCTGGTACATGTTGTCGAACGAATCGTACATGAACCGTGTGATAAGGGACGTTTTGCCAACTGTGGTTGTGCCATGTTCAGTGACTCCATCGCGACATCCGACTCAGGGGGCATTGGGCTGTCGCATACCGCTCTGTTCGCCGAGGAAGACAAGTCTACCATCCTCTGGTCAGCACCACAGCTCCAACCAGTTGCAAACCGCCTGATTCCGGAAGCATACTTGAATTTCTTGAGCGGGTTGTTATACCCGCTAGCTCCTGTTTGCGCCATTACGGGTTTGTGTGTGTGTGAAAGGTGACAGGTCCGTCGAGTCCGAGAATCGCGCAGGCGACAAGGATGGTTTGAGAGCGTTGCGGAAGGGCTGGGACGTGTGTTCTAATGGAAGCGGCTGCGTCTGGGGGGGAGAACTAGAAGTGACGACGGCTTTTTGGTTTGGGGAGGGTCTTTGTTAATAAAAGGTTCGCTGTCCGTTTCGCTGCGAAAGGGGGGCTCCGCTGTTTTTTCGCGCCTCATTCTTGGGAGCCAGGGAAGTCGAGCTTCTTGGCGGCCGTCATGGCTCAGCCAGCGATCACAGCCACTGTGGACCAGCCAGCTGGCTTTCAAGGAACAGCTTATCTTATCGGGTTGAAAATTTCCCCCACCAACCATCACTCAGGCCCAGAATCCGGGAAATCCAGCTTCAGGAATTTTTGCGATTCGCAACCTCGGAGAGAGCCGCCAATATGCCCGTCGTAAAAAAACCGTCGGGGAACACCGAAGGCCCGAGCCAGTACAAGCAGCCATCAAGAAAGGGCAAAAAGGCGTGGCGCAAAAATGTCGATGTTACCGAAGTTCAGCAGGGTCTTGAGGAGGTGAACGAGAAAATCATCAGGGGGTACGAACCGTCACCGACCTCCATACTTGAGCGGGAATTGGCTGACCCTTTTGCTATAGAGAGGTTTTCGCCTCAGAAAAGCCATCAACCGAGCTTTTCGCACTCGACGTCGTCGGCGATGCCTCAATTGCGAAGCGATTTCCCAAGGTAAAAACACTAAAAGCCGACGAGATCCTTGCGCGACGGTCTGCAGTGCCAGCAGTGGCTCCGCGAAAACGACCAGGCGACAAGACTACAGATGGAATCATCCCAGAGAAGCGGCAACGAACGCAGTACGTCACGCAGAAGGAGCTTGTGAGGCTAAGGAAGGTTGCCGACGGCCATCACGAGTCAACAGTCGAGGTTGTCGATGCCGAATACGATGTTTGGGACGCTCCCGCTGAGAACAAGACCGAAGAGGAGCAGTTCACATTTCTGCCCAAGGTGGAAAAGAAGAAGGTGCCCAAGACACTGAAGGAGAAACCCATCTCGCTAGCTGCGAACGGGAAACCTGTTCCTGCCGTAGCAAAACCCGGGGGAGGTTACAGTTACAACCCCGCTTTCACCGATTACCAGAATCGTCTGATCGAGGAAAGCGAAAAAGCCATAGAAACCGAGAAGAAGCACATTCAAGAACTGGAGGCGGAGCGTATCAAACTCGAGGCGGCGGCACGATCTGCTGCGGAGGCGGAAGCTGCGGAAGCCAAGGCTGATCTGGCAGAGTGGGAAGAAGACTCGGCATGGGAAGGCTTTGAAAGCGGAGGTGAAGAGTTGAGCGTCAAAGTCAAAAGACCGCAGCGCAAAACCCAGGCCCAACGAAACAAGATCAAGCGTCGCAAGGAGAAAGAGAGGAAGGCGCAACACGAGGCAGCCATGAAGTTGAAGGCCGCACAAGCGCAACGCATCAAGGAGATTGCTCTTGAGGTGGCCGAGCGAGAGCGGGCCTTGGAACTGGCCAAGGTGGAATTTGACGATGATAGCGAAGAGGGTGATGACGAGGAGCTGAGGAGGAGACAATTGGGCAAGTTCAGGCTGCCAGAGAAGGACCTGGAGTTGGTTTTGCCGGATGAGCTACAGGACTCGTTGCGACGTCTCAAGCCGGAAGGCAACCTGCTCAAAGACAGGTACCGGAATATCCTAGTCAATGGCAAAATGGAGGCAAGGAGGAATATTCCGTTCAGGAAACAAGCCAAAACCATGGTTACGGAGAAGTGGACTTACAAGGATTTTTCCATGGACTGAGCAGGCAGTTGTTCGTACCGCAATACAAATACCCGAGCTTGTTTCTATTGCCTCTACACCTTGACCCTGAATGTGACGAAATCTCCAGTAACAACCCCACACACCACTTACTTGATATAGTCTTAGGGTGGATTTGCTGTTTACCTCACTTTGAGCAGAGACGTGAACCTTGACGAGCAAACCCGGCGGGCCTGAGGATGTTTATCATCGAGATGCCAAGGTAGGTAGATTTGGGAAACATCGTGGCGGGTGTTAGCAGCCTTTGACTCCTTCTGGAACAGACAAGTTCTTCCAGGAGTGTGCATGAGCATGTGAGAGAGTGTGTGTTGTACGCACGTAAGCTCTAGTGAAAAAGCCGAGCTTGTTTGAACAAGCAAGCAGAGTGATTAGGCTGGTACCTCACTGTATCCGAGGTACACAAGGTGTTGATCACGTTGATTGTAAACAGCTGGCAGCAGAGGTGTCGGGCGAGGAGGCGTTGTTAGGCGTCTGATTGTGGTCTCTACCTTGCCATTGACAGACCTCGGTATGGCGCTGTGAGGCTTTAATCTGGGCGGCTGGGATCACGACGTGAAGGAGGAGTGGCGGATCTTATCATGATATTCGCAAAATTATCCTCATCTTGTGGAGATGTTGACGCGTCCGGCACCGCTGATAACGTCCTCGCGGCGGCGCACAAGCCCGAGAGAGACGCAACGAACAAAATGGCAGAAGTCGATTAAAAATCAGATCTGATATTAAACCTTCAAAGGCCTTTCGCAGGGTATGGTATTATCGTACACAGTAAATCTAACGCTCGCTAAATTAAATGACCAGGTCTCGCCAATTCTGCAGAGAACAAAAGAAAACAACCCCTTTCTCTGGATCTAATAGCTCATCAAATCTGAAATTCGCGTCAGCAAGCTCATCTGTGACTTAATCAATCGGAGCAACATACCTCTTCCGAACAGGGACCGTTTCGCCCAATCCATGGCCATGAGCACACGAGTGCGGAAGCTGACGCTCTGTGCAAAGTATATACTCCGCCAGGCATAAACAGCCCACAGTCCGCCGGTAAATTTCCATCCTTCACCAAAGTCGAACACAGCCGAGTTGCCAATGTAGGCCAAGCTCCCGAGATGCTTGTACTCGAAAGCCTTGTAAACGGCGGCATCTAGGTCACCTTCGACAATGTCATTTGCTCGCAGTCCTTGGGAAGCACGCGCAAGTTTGTTAAACTTGTGGGCAAGATACTGTCCCTGTTGGTTTGCGCGCTGCGCCGTCGCTGGCAAGCTCGTGAGCTTGCTGTCGATCTGCTTGAGCAGCTCACGCAGCTCGCCAAAGTCCAAGGTGCCCGACTGGTCCCTGTCGTACGCCTGGAAGAGCTTGTCGAGACGCTTCAGGTGCCCAGAAGCCTGGGGGAAGCGCTTGCGCACCTGCTCAGCGACGTTGCGCCAGTCGGAAAACCGGAGCTCCAATTTCTCAGGATCCCTGCCGTGCTTCCACGCCAATGCACGGAGAAACGTAATGATGTGATCCGCCACGTTGTTTTGAACCGTGGAGCAATCGCCAATGGCGTACACGTCACCCAGAGGCGTGCCGTTGAGCCGTAGGTGGGTATCAGTCTCAAGTGCGTGCCGGTTCATCTGGGAATCCCCAAGTTTGGCGGCAATGCGTTGGCACAGCTCTGTTTGTGACACGCCCGTTGACCACAAACAGAATCCCATGGGCAGCTCCTTGGTAACAATGGCGCCGTTCTCTCCTTTTTGCGTAAATAGAATGGAGTCGGGCGTGACCTCCTTGACCCGGGAGTTGGTCAGAACCTGCACTTGGTCTCGAGCAAAACGCTCCTCAGCGTACTTGGACAGTGTCTCATCATAGGTGTTGAGGATATGATCGCGGCTCTGGATAAGGTGGACGGATATCTGGTTACGTAGAAGACGGGGAAAATGCTCGGTGAGATCCTCGTTGAGGAGATCAAACAACTCGGCAGCGAACTCGACACCTGTTGGCCCACCACCACACACGACGAAGGAAAGAAGACGTTTCCGTTCCTCATCAGTCGTCGTTGGGAGACATGAAAGCTCCAGGTTCTCGATAACCTTGTTACGGATTTCGCGGGCATCATTGATATCCTTGAGGAAGTGACAATTCTCAAGCCCCTTCACGCCGTGTGGATTGGTGACAGAACCGACGCCGATGACTAACTTGTCATAGGGGATGTAGAAATGCTCGATCTCCCCCTTGCAGTTTTGCTGCGAGACTTCGACAAGACGGCTCGAGAAGTCGACATCTTCGGCACTGGCTCGCACAAAATGGCCGTTCACTCCGTGTAAAATATTCCTGATGGGCTCCACCAACGATCTCAGGCCAAGCGTTCCCACTGTTGCGGACGGGAGCATTGGGGTGAATAGGAAGTAGTTGGTAGGTGATACGACGGTAACATGGTAGTTTTCGGGGTTGAGGTCCTTGAGGAGGGCGACGCTGCCCCAGCCACCTCCCAAGATGACTAACTTGGGCTTGTCTTTCTGTCTTCGCATTTCCTCGTCGTCATCGTCGTCGATGCATACTTCGAGTATGGGGAGATTCTTCGGTCCGCCGCGTCGGGGATTTAGGGCGAGCTGGGAGACGTGGAGATCATAGAAATCAGGATGTGATTTGTATGTCGAAGCGTCGTAGAGGAAAAAGGCGACGACACCCCCGGCAATGACCACGATCGAGCTTCCGAACACCGCTGCGGTGCGGTAGGCGAAGTTGAGCAGTCTTGATTTCCGCTGAGGCAAGGGGGCGCCCGACAATTGGCGCGCGGGAGACTGGCGCAACCCCAGGAGTTTCCATGTTCGTCGCACAGTATTCCTGCCTACGTCGGCGGCTGGTGTTGGCTTGGTCGCTCTCGTGAGCAGAGATCGTGACTGAGATGTCTGCCATGGCCTCCTCGAGAACGCGGCATCTCCCAGGCTCGGCCGAGCAGCACGCTGCATAGCACGGCGGCTGAGCATCGCGGTGGAGTTGTGCATGCACCGAGATGACGTCAATGTGGGTTTCTTAGTCTGCTGCGGTGAAGTCGGTGGGAAGTGTTTCTCCGCGATCAACGTCGTCAGCGGGGGAGCATCGCTGAGATTATCGCATCTCGTGGGCGGCGGGGAGGAATTGACCTTGAGGAGAAGCAAGTAAAGCGAAAAAGAGCGGCGAGTGTCGAAGCGTCGAGATGCATTAGTTTGTCATGGCGGTCATCGGCAGCGGTTGATTGCACCTTCTCCCAAGGGGCTGGGATGCCAACACATTGCCAAGCGAGGGGCCAATCGCCCCTGATTCGCTGACACATTGCCTGCAGCGCTTCATCCAGCTCAACAGGGATACCGGTTCATCTTCACGACCTAGGTTATCCGTACTTCGTACTAGAACTACCTGTTCAACTACTAGTGTTGAGGTTCCATTTATGGTCTTGCGAAACTTGATCTGTGTTCACCGTCCATTGCCCTCAGTCTTCGGGACCTCAGACACCGCGCGCATCTCAACACATGAAAGTCAGAGCGGATTCAGCTAAAAATGCAAGCGATGTTTCCAATGTGTTGCCACTTGCATCCACAAGACGAATGCACCAAGACTTTATTCAACAAGTGGCCAAAGTCGGGCAAAGTATTTCCCAAGTGCTGGCCAAGAAGGTTGAAATCGGAGTGATGTATCAACCAGATTCCCGACGCTAACTATATCTGTCTGGATTGCTCCTTTGATGTTTGTGATGGGGAGCCTAGCAGCGAAAATACTGTTTCTCTACCCACCTTTCCTCGACGTCTTGGACCAGATTCCCTACAACAGCTGCAATGTCCGGGAATGCCATTGTTAGCCTATGCAGGCCCATGCGTCCGGCACTGTATGTTGCCAGCACAATCCTCTCGGGCTTCACGCCGTGATCGACCAGGACTTGCACAGCCATCAGGGCCGAGCCACCGCTGCTCATCTGCGCGTCAAGAAGGAGGACCGCTTCGTGCTTGGCAATGTCTGGCGGCAAGGCCAGGAAATGCAGCTCTGGTTCTCCGGTCCGAACACTACTCTGGATTAAGATGCGGCCAGTCTGACAATCGGGGATCACTCGTCTGAGGCCTGCTTCTAGTGCTGCTCCGCCCCGAAGGACGATGACCGCCGACACCTCGCCACGAGATTGCAGACCGGCATAAGTGTGTCCTTGGGGAGTGACGACAGACATGGGCGTAAACGGTATGTTGTTGAGTGCCCTGCAAGTCTTAGACAAACTGGAATCACCAATCTGAGGGAAGAGAACTTACTGCTCCACCAACAGTGTAGCGAAGCGGTCAAAGTAAAATATGAAGTCCTCGCTTGCCGTATCAATGTCGCGAATGATCGTGTTCATACCACGGAGCTGGCTTGTTGGAGCCAGGATGGCGACCTTCTTGGATAGAGGTTTGGACTGGGCCCCGATTTCTAGACTTGTAAGTGCGGCTCGGTGATGTGTTGACTTTTCGAGGAGCTTTTGCTCAATAAACTGGACGACCATGGCTGTGAGGGTCAGTGATATCCAAGAGAAACCGGCGTGACCCAATACCTACACATGGCAACATGGTTCTCAACTCCCCGTGGGACGATGATATCGGCGACCTTTCGTTGGGGGTCGACATACTGCATTGGTTTCTGCGTCAGAAACGCGAAGCATGACACAAGAGTACGAAATGCCCACCTTCTCAAAATTTGGCTTCACGAAAGAAAACCACTGCTTGATGATACCATCGATGTCGCGGCCTCGGTCTCGGACATCTCGTAGAACTGTACTCGTCAATCCAGTGTCTCACGGCCAGAAACAGGAGTAAGGCATACTTCTTCTTGAAAGACATGTGTCCGCATCAGCCTCGCAGAAAATCTGCCCTGTGTAAGTGACTGACTGTTGAGCACTGGTGTTCGGGCGTCGTCACCTTCATGTCGAGCAGATCGAGAACCCGTTGGTCATATAGTGCAAATATGCCCTCGAGAATGAGCACATGCGGAGAGTAAATAGCAGTGCTGCGATCAAGGCGGGCATGTTTCTCGAAGGAATAAACAGGAATTTCAGCACGTTTTCCGGCCTTGAGATCCCGAAGTCTCTGAACCAGGACATCGAAATCTATTGCCTAATAAGATTATCAGACCCAGAAACCGAATGCTGAGGATGCGTCAGCCTTACTTCAGGCGAGTCAAAGTCGTATTCGTTGAGGAAGGCTTTTTTATGAGCTTCAGCATCTAAAGTCTTATAGAACGAGTCCTGTACCGTCGCAGGTGAGTCTTGGGCCGTGTCTCGTTCTGCGACGGTTTTACTCGGCTTACCATGGAGAGAATGACAACCCATGGCAGGTTCAACTTGCTGACAATGGCCTGTGATAACGTCGACTTCCCAGACCCGGAGCTGCCAGCTATGCCAATGATACTGACATCGGCCCAAGGCGGGGCATAGTGTGCGCGTTTCGCAATGGTGCCGTTGGGCTCGCCATCTGGAATCACGGCCATGATTGGTTAGTGGATTCGCTGCGTCCAAGGTTCAAGGTTCAAACTGTGCTGCTAGCTGTGGAGTGCGCAAATCGTGGTGGGAAATCGAAAGTGTCGCACAGGAAATTATGAATGCTGCGTGAATGGGAAATAAAGTGCATCACCCTTCTCCTTGAACCTTCACGGGCCGAACTCACACTCACGGTCGAGAATGGCCCGCCTGACAAAGGTTGAGGCTGCCTCGAGGTCGCAAGCTCCACAGCTCAGCTGAAAGCACCTTGCAGGCTGTAGCACCTGGGTCTCAGACTGGAGCCGAGTGGAGAGCCGCCGTGAGGTGTGGCGGTGCATGAGGACATGAGGGCAAGCCACACGCTCAGAGGTCGCAAGCTGGATCCCCACCAAGGAGTGGGCAGAAGCTCGGACATTTGCTCAGGGTTTGCTCGGCTTGCGCCCACTCTTGATCCGACCTCTTCTTTTCTTCAAGTGCCAGATTTTCTTCTGCTTTCCTCCATCTTTTGCAACCAAGGCGGCACCGTCTCGCCGGTTGGCAAACGCAATTTACGGGTCCTGGACCATTTTCTGTCACAGATGCGACTCCCGTACATTGACTGGCAGCCGGTTCATGTCCCGTGCATTCATTGCCGACGACCTTGACAGCGTCATCAGGCACCCAAGGGTCAATCTTCCTCCCCAGCACTCTTCAGAAAACGCAGTCCGAATGGTAGGTGCAAAGATGGCCACCAGGATAGATAATTTGCTGATCACTGTCTTGTGCAGACTTCCTCGACGTCGACAGCAACTCCAGTCAAACATGCGTTCGAGACCCGGGTGGCGGACGTCAAGTCCCCTAAGAAGTAAGGGCAATTTCCTCTCCTCTACCCTCTCGCATAATGATGATTGCGTATCATTGGGAATCTCTCTGAATTTAATGTTGAGAAAACCTGCATATAATCTCGTATCTTCTGACCTGTCTCCGTGTCTTTGGATCCCGCAAGCTCACCACCGCTTTCTTGCTGGGCACTGCTGACATCGTTACTGTTAGTGACATTAATGCCCTGATTCTCGACTACTTGACAATGGAAGGCTACCCGAAGGCCGCCGCAAAATTCTCCCAAGAAGCCAACCTCGAGCCGCTGCAGAAGAGCCACCTGATCGAAGCCCGGCAGGCCATTAAGGAAGCCATTCTCAATGGAAGAATTGAGGCAGCGATAACGGGTCTGAACGATCTTGATCCAGAGGTATGCATGTTCGCTGATATTTCTTTTGGATCCCTTGCAATGATTAGAACCTGAGTTCATGCACCACTCTGAGGTCATTTGACCGTCGATGAGAAACACCACATTTCTATATGAGCACAAATCCATGTTTATTTCCAGTGTCGCATTGAGTGTCGAGACTCAAACTAACAGGTCGAAGGTACTTGACAAGGACCCTCACCTGCACTTTTCGCTCCTGCGATTGCAGCTTGTCGAGCTCATTCGCCAGTGTAATGGTGGTGATATCACGCCGGCATTGGACTTTGCAACGAAGAAACTCGCGCCTCGCGCTGCAATCAACCATGACTTTTTGCGAGATCTTGAGAAAACCATGGCACTGTTGATATTTCCGCATGACAATCTTGCGCCCGAACTCGGAGCATTACTTCGCTCGGACCTTCGTGAAATTACTGCCAGCAAGGTAAATGGAGCTATCCTTGACAGGCAGGTCCGGCGCCGGGACGCAGCCTTACGACAGCTTACCAAGATGAGAGCGTGGGCGGAAAATTCTGCAAGAAACAAAAAGAAGGACCTGCCAGACAGGATCGAGCTGGGTCTCTTCGGGGAGGAGCAGGGGAACAACGAGAACGGCCATGAGCCAATGATCACAACCTGAACTGGGAGACAGGCTGCATGTTGATACGGTATCACTTGGCGTTCGCAACCTAGGGGTACTTGCTGGATGGCCGGAGTTCATGAGCTGGCGTTTCGGAGCGGGTTTTACTAAGTTACAAGATGATGGGTATGGTTGGGATATGATTGGGATATGGTTTGCGGTGTTTTCAAACCATCAGCGTACCCTGATGTAATGCAAATGCAAAGCCGGTACACCCGATTCCAAGACTTGACATGAAAATACCGTCGGTCTGTGGCCAGTGTGTGATTGAGAGGCTTGCAGGACACGGAAACAATGAAGGAGCAGTCTGAAAACGTGACAGAGGGAATGAACTACCTAGCGTAAGAATTCGTGGACGACATACTGCAATGGACCACCATACGCAGTCGAAATGTTTTGTCATAGCATATGCATTCTGTAGCCGACACCAGGTTATATACATGACGAGACCCAATCCTTTTCTTTGAACAATGACGCAAGGCTCTCTTTCCATCTACTTCGTCCGGATATGCTTGAGCTTTTTAGGAGAATAGAGGAAGTTGTTCGCATACGCCTTGGGAGTAAAGTATCGCTCGTTGGGCTCCTGGACGTAGTACTCGTAACCCTGCTTCTCAGCAAAGCTAATGGCGTCCTCCTTGGTCTTGAAGTAGATGTGGGTGCCTTGCATGGCGTCTGCGGACGATTGCCAGCCGATCAAAGGGTTCTCCCAGCGATGACCCTTGCCCAGAACGTCCCAATCCATGCGCCATCGGGAGCTGCCGTGGGTGCCGGACTGGGTGGCGGGCTTTGTCGGTTGGTATATCCTAGCCACATATTGTAAGCAGCTGGCCACACGATGGGAGAGAACGGGGGTAAAGAGAAATATACCGGACAGTACGAGCCTGCAGCTCGATTGGGGCACCCGAGATCAGGCCGGCGGTAAGGATGCCTTCCTCGCTGCCATCCTGGACATGCTTCGGCACGGGGGTGAAGTTGCTGTGTAGACAACGGGTCAATTGGGCTCCGGAGACACTGAGAAGAGCTCGTACGAGGTAGCCTTGTCTACGGGGACGTTATAATCGGGGGAATCCCGCTTCAGGGTCGCCATGGGGGAATCTTCATTTCGCGCGGGCACCGAGCCCAAGGAGGAGCTTTCGAATCGTCGGGTGGCGGGCACAATTCGCTGCGGCGCATTGCGCAGCAAGCGGACTGCGGAAGATGACGCTCTCAACGAGGCCATTATGAAGGGGCCGACTCAGTCTTGAGTGGGGTGACAAGGAGGAGGCGGACTTGCTGGTTTCGAGCTCCTTTCGAATGCCCTTTGATTGAGTGGATTGACGGTCGTGCTGCTCGCCAGGTTGCGGGCCCACATTGTGCGACTTGATTGGCTGGCTGGGATCGCCCGCGCAACAATGTGTTGCCGAGCCTTCGTTTTCCGCAGAGACCTTAACAGCTCAAATCCCGAACTTCAATCGCGAATTCCGGGGCCAATTGAGTCGACCTCTCCGCCTCTCGTCTCCTCTCCTTACCGAATTTCGTGGAAATCTTCGAAAGCGCGCGCGAGCGACCCCGATTTTAATCATGAGCTACGTCACCCGCCGAGCGCTCTCGACGCTCATCCCGCCCAAGGTCCGTCTCCCCCCGTCTCGCATCGTGACTCCCGACCATACTGACAAATCTGCAGGTGGCCTCTCCCAAGGTACGTTCCAGGTATCACCGTCTGGAGGAATGCATCAATCGATCAATCCCTTTTCGTCTACGCCGCACTCGGTTGTGGAATGGAGGATAGGAAGCGACTGGAGGGAAGGGGAAGGCATATAACGAGACTGGGGATGCTGGATGCATAGGACACCCGGCGCTGAAGGGCATGAAGAGGTGCTGATATGAGGATCGCAGGCTCTTGGCGCTGCACCGAATGCCATCAAGATGCAGCGTGTCGTCAATTTCTACGAGAAACTTCCCCGGGGAGCCGCTCCCGAGACCAAGGCTACTGGTCTTTTCGGGAGATACCAGGCCAAGCACTTTGGGAAAAACCCTTCGGGAAAGCGTTAGTTGTCCAAAACTCTTGCCCTTCCTTGGGGGGAGGATATCTTGTTTGGAGGATCAAGTTTGCTGACCGTCCTCCATCCAGCCATCGTCCACGCCATCGTAGGACTGCTGATAATTGGCTACGCCCAGAACTACTACTTCCACCTCCGTGAGTTTGGATGCTCTTGATGCGCTGGTTTGTTTTGGATATTTGCTAACTGTCAGGAAGGTCACCACAAGAACCACGCCCACTAAGTCAGTACGCTCTGAGGAATGGTCCTGCGGCTTCGACTTGACTCGAGTGTGTACATAACATGTCAACAATAGAGTGAGACGCTCACTGAGCACCCCAAGAAAGCCTTTTACTTTGTCGCCTATAGTAGTGAGATCTTTCGTAGTGGTCCTATCTGGAGGCAGCTCATGGCGATGTTCCCGTGCTAGTGAATCACACATGCATGCATACAATGGAACTGCACTTTACCACAAATATTCATGGCACAGCGTTTGGTCAATGCAAATCCGAAAAGGATATCTTCCCTTCTTCGATCCACCGGTGAAGGGTTTGCAATGGCTGCACCAGAACCTCTGGCTGACCTCAGATGACATCGCGGAGCAAGCCTCTTGCAAACAGCGGGTCCACAATGAATTTCGATCTACCGGTTGCCTCGATGCCTAGGTGATGTCGAGAGGCTGGCTTTAGCTGCTTGCCAGTCCTCGCAAGGTCTGGATTTCAACCCTCCCACCCAGTGTCCATCATAAATTGGTCCGGCCACCTCTGCACATTTGCCTTCCCAATTCCCGTCAACAAATCTCGGAAGCTGGTCAACTCAAAACCGCGCCCGATTGGTAATTGTTGTAAAGTTGCGACCTCACGACCTGTACCTGTAAGTTGCATTTCCTTCCCTTATTTTACTCATTCGTTGCACATCTGTGGCCAATCCAGCATCCATGACTGGGTTTGTTGCCTGCGCACGTCAACAAGTGCCACACAAGTCCCTACGGGCCCCTGCCACTCGCTGCACGAAAGGGATCATCCTCGCTGGGCGGGCTGCTTTTCCGCGCTAAGCCTAAAACGACGTCGCGGGCAGCTCTGACCTTCGCCAACCGCTCCCCGAGTCGTCAGTCCGCGAAAAGACGACCAGCCGCATCGCCTCTCGCAGGAAACATCACATCCTGCCACTTTTCCACCTCGCAACTCCCCATTCTCTCCCGCCATTACTGACCAGCATCAGGCGGCGCTCCAACCCCGCACCCAGAGCATTATCTGGAACCAGAGGGAGGGTACGTATATCATGGTCCCACTTGTTCCGACGACCCGCGCCAGCGCTCTCCCGTCCCGAAAACTCTCACTCGTTTCTGCGCACCCCGGTCACCGGTTTGATGACACCAAAAACTGACTCTCTCGCGATTCATCTAGAATTATTGTGGCATAACTACCATCAACAGACCCAGCGACATTTAGAACGCAGAACAATCCCGCATCGTCATTCGAGGGAGAACAAAAATCGACAGCCGGATGATGGCTACAGAGTCTCTGAGGGGGCGATCTGATGAAGCTACTGCAACTTCTGACCCCGAGTCCGTAAGTTTTGCATCTCTTGAATCGCCATGTGCATTCTCTGTTGTTCCCGACAGTCACTGATTGTAGCCCCGCGCCTGGTCTCGAATGCAGTTTGCCAAGATCGAAATTCACAATCAAGATGGCGACCATTCGCATGTAAACGGCGACGCCCCCGGTAGCGCATCGGCCGATGACATCGAGAACAAACACATCGCCGAGATCGTTGATGATCTAGTGAACTCGACAGAAGTGAGCATTAGTGGAGGATCAGACAACGAGGCCTCGAAGAGCGATACGTCGAGGCTCAAGGATGGCGAGAAAGGCCACGTTCGAACTTCGTCAGCGGTGAAGAAGCCGACGTCGTTCAAGTCGATCAGCGTCAATAAAACTTTCCTGAACACGAAGGGTCCTGTGGCCGGCGTACCATCCAAACCAAGCGATAAGCTCGCCCCGACAATCACCGCGACGTCCACCCCGAGCGGCACATATGCCTCAACGCGACCAAGACTGGTCGCAAAGTCAGGCAGTGGACTGGTTGCGAAGTCGTCGTCTAGCGCGAATGGAGGCAAGCCCGGATCGGCGCCAGACCCGAACGCTGTCTGGAACAAGAATCGACGTAGGTGACCATTGCTTCCCCTTTCGGTTCCTCATTTTCTAACAGATCGACCAACCACAGCTGTCCCCCCACCTCAGCCAAAGAATTACACAGATGAAGAGCTGAAAAAGTACGGTATTCACATGGCTAATCGCCTACAAACCGACGACACAAAAGGAGGGCAAGCCAACTGGGCGGATATCGACGATGATGATGACGACTGGGCTCCCGAGACGATTACCTGGCAAGATGGGACAAAAATTGCCATTCCGCATAGCGACGACCATACCTCGACTCCAGCGCCCGAGCCCGCACCTGCGCCGGCGCCGGCGCCTGTGCTCGTGCCTGTACCGTCGCCAGTTGCCGCGCCAGTTCCCGCAGCAGCACCACGTCTTGTCATCAAGGAGAACGGGTCCGCCGAGAAGACGAAGGCCCCCGCCTCAGCATCCTCGCCCATTGTCAAGTCGGGTGTTCTTGCCTCGGGCAAGGGTCTTGTTCTGAAGGGTGCGCCCGAGAAGCCTACACTTGTTGCAAAGCCTCCGGCTCCTCCTACACCTGTGAAATCCCCTTGGGCGACTATCCCGAAGGTCGAGAAGGCATCGCCGATTTTGACAGAGATGCCCTCCCAGGGTCCCCCGAAACCGCAGCCGCCGCGAGAGAATCCCACGTGGAAGAGTGCTACACCTCCCCCACCTAAGGAAATTGCGGCGGACGATTTCAGCCGCGCTCCCTGGCGAGACGGCTCCTCCACCACCAACAGAGAGCTGTATAACTCTCAATCGGGGCGTTATGAGCCGGCCCCCGACCGCCGTGGTTCAAGAACCGAGACGTCCCACGGTCGCCAACCGGCTCTGCTACAGCGTGGTGCGAACCAAGAGCAGCCCATGATAGAGCAACAGGGTACATTCCGGAGCGGCGGCTCCAACGAACAAGGCCCGCCGTACGGCCGGCGTCGCGGGTCCTCGAACGTTAGTGGCGGAAGCGGCGGCTTCATGCATCGATTGAAGACGCATGACCAGCCCCTGCCACCTCCTGAAGTTCTCAGCGCTCGGCGAGAGTCAATGACAGGAAGAAGCGATAGCCCGGCGTCGCCTCGAACATATTCTCCCTCTGGTATGCATGGTGGCCAGCGACATGGCCAGCCTTGGCCATCACGAGTGTCGCCAGCCATGTCTCATGCAGTCCCTTACAACAACGCACCGCAACCCGAGGCGGTGCGCAGTGCACCGATCCCCCCTGCCCAGCCGCTCGAAGATGAACTTGAGCTTCAAAAGCGTGTCATGCGCGAGCGACGAGAACTCGCCATGAAACGTCGTCTAGAAGAAGAGGCAAGGGAGGAGGCAGAGAGAAAAGAACGTATTCGGCTCAAGCTTGAAGCAATGGGCCCTGCACCAGAGTCTAAGAGTGCGAAGAAGGCAGCGGCCAAAGAAGTTGTCCAACCGACCCATATACACACACGGGAGCCTTCCTCACAACAGGTCACCCCGACCGCCGAACACCCGCCTACGGAGAGCGTGACACCAGTGTCCTTAGCATCACATTCCACGCTGGCAAATGGCGCCTCTGCCCAGTCAATCCCGTCTCCCGATATTAGTGAATTGAAAGCACAGCCCGCGGGCACAACGCATGGTCAGGTTTGGCCCAACCCGTCGAAGCAGCCCGACCGGTACACGGCGTCTTGGGGATCACAGCTGGGAGCCAAGAATGTTTGGGGTGCCCCTAACAACAACAGGAGCCTCGGTAACGGCACATTCAACGCCGAGCTGGGGCCTGCTCAGGTTTCTCAACCTCTGAGCAAAGCCGATCCTGGACCCATTGCGCCTCCGGTGAACTCGAGAGGGCAACAGGCGGCTGTTCCTTCTGGAACCGCCCCTGCTCGTCTGCCCCCAATCGGTCCGCCAAAACAAATAACTGGCCGTCTGACTGCCCAAGAGCGGCAGGCGAAGCAGAGTGCTTGGACTGACTCCGTCCGTCTACAGGACGATGAGTTCACCAAGATGCTCGATTCCCAATACGAAGCACGGAAGGAAACCCGCACGAATACAGTCATCCGGGACACATGGAGGCCCACCAAGGTTGACGACAGCGGTCGCCGTGATGAATCTGCGGCGAAACAGAAGATCCAACTGAGCTCAGACAACTCATGGGTCACGTCGTCGGGTGCTCAGCCTTCACCCACAGATCCTAAGCCGCCAGCAGTCGTTGACAGTACGCCGACTGCTTTGGGGGCGAACAATCCTCCCCCACAGCCGACTAGGGGATCTAGGTTCTTTCCCCCAGCCAACCGGGAGCGTGCCGAGCACCACGAGCGACAGAATTCGCCCTCGCCGCCGCCTCCAGATATGCATGGCCATCCCGCCTTTGATGGCGACGTCGACCACCCCCACGTTCTACTCCCACGGCCGGCCCCTGTTGTCCGATTGCCGCCCACATATGCGGGAACGCGACCGGCGGCTCGTAGCTCAGCTCCTCGTGTTCCAGCTGCCCAACCGCCGGTGTCAGCTTGGGCTTCGCAGCCGACACTCAGGGAGCAAGATGTTGCCGCCATGTCGAGCTCGTCACATCAGGCCAACTCAACTGATTGGCAAACTAAATTCAATAATCTGTTGGGTGTGGCGAGAGCGCACCCAGGCCCTAGGTCGCCAACAGTTGATCCTCCGGCTCACAGTTACAGTCGCGAACCAGCTCCTCACCACTCCCGTCTCCTTTGGTCCTCTCCCGACCGTGAGACATCTGTGACGACCAAGATTCGGGATGAGGAATGCTTCGAGGAGCAAGAGATGGGCTCCCTACCACCGGTACGACTTCCCATGGATGTACCTGAGATGGCATGGCAGCCAAGCCCGCCGCCCAAGCCTCTGTCGAAGAAGCTCTGGGCGCATGTATCAAGCGCGGAACCTATCACGTTCCCAATGGATATGTCAGGATCTGGGAACGTTTGGCATGTCAAGTTTCCTGGCTTCTCGACGTCGATCACAACCCCCTTTGGCCGCGCGCGTAGCAATCCGCGGCGGGGTGGCGGACAACGCGAGCGGGGTGGCGGTCGTCATCCACCGACCGCAGGCCACGGACGGTCTGGCAAAGGCCGGGATACCTCTTCAACCTACTCGAGCGAACAGGGCGCTGGTGCGTCTAACGCGAGCGGTGGCAACCGCGGCAGCCGTGGTGGATTCCGAGGCGGACGAGAGACATGGACGAGATCAGCTCCTATCCAGACATAGGGGTGGGAGTGAGACTACAGCGATCAAATCTATTTTCGTGGTTCCAGCGTTCTGACAGATGTCACCTTCACTGTTCACTATGGCACAGATGCCGAAATATAATCTCGACTGTCGATTGCTGGCAGCAACTGGTATGGAGAGGGCTATCATGACAAGCGGATCCTGCTTCGCGTGCAGCAGTTGTGTACTAATTTTTCTTCTGGCGATGGCCTGACAGGTCTCTTGAGAGCGAGATCTGCATGTCGAGGGTTATCCTCGAAACATTTGAAGGCGTCAGGCTTGATCATCAAGGCCCGGGGCCGATGAAGGACTCGATAAACGGCATGGGGATTGGCTTGGTGCGTCGGTGGAGTTGAAACCGGTTCAATGAGGGATGCATGGACCTCGGGGACTAGGTCAACATCATCAGTGTTTTTCCTTGGTGAGTTCCGGTGGATGGATGGACAATGGTTCGAGGGGCTGCCCAGCGACAGCAGCAGTGACAGGCTCTTAGCTCAAACCAAACCAGACACATGGAAATATAAGCTTGATGAACATGCAGTCTTTGAAATGTGCGACAATGCATTCGTCTCTCAACAAATGTCGGCCCTTTTTCTGTGCCTGAGGCTCCGAGGTGAATGCTCGCGGGCCGTTCCGCAGAGCGGGGCAGTGTTTGGCGATGACGCAGGCGGGGTTCTTCGCAATGTCTGACTTGACAGCTCGTCGATGCACGCGGGGGAACGGGAAACACAAAAGATTATGGCCAAATGAACAGATATGTCTACTTACCCGTGCGGTATATGCCACTGGTAGCCTGTCAGCTCTCCGTCCGCACAAGATCTTCAGCCTCGACGTCGTTGCGCCCATTTTCGATAATGGCGGGCGATGCTCCAGTCTGTTCGGAACAGGGAGATAAGGCGTTGATCAACCTGCTGCGCGGGTGGCCGTCTCCCAGCGTGTTACCTGTAGCCCAGCTTCGCGCAGCTGCAGAATACGCACTCAGCGACCCATCAGTGTACATTCCCGCGCTCCAGTACGGCCCCGACCCGGGATACCGGCCGCTGCGCGAGGCGCTCGCCCGTTGGCTCGGCGACATCTACAGCAGCGAACAATCCACGGCGGACAACATCTGCATCACAGGCGGCGCGAGCCAGAATCTCGCGTGCATCCTGCAGTCCTTCACCGACCCCGCATACACTCGCGCCGTCTGGGCTGTCGCCCCTTGCTACTATCTCGCCTGCCCCATCTTTGCAGACGCGGGCCTTGCGTCTCCTGATCGCCTCCGTCCCGTCCCTGAGGATGAACAAGGCATCGACCTTGGTTACTTGGAAGCCGCCCTCAGAGACTGCGATGCACACTCGGGCCCTGACAAGGTCCCTTACAAGTTCCCCGCCCCGCAGCGCAAACTCTACCGCCATGTCATCTACGTGGTACCTACCTGTGCTAATCCCTCCGGCAAGACCATGACAGTCAGCCACCGTGAAGGTCTGGTCCGCCTTGCCCGCGCCCATGACGCCCTGATAATCTCTGACGATGTCTACGACTTTCTTCAGTGGCACATCTGGGTATATAAACCCGGGGGACGTGTTCCGCTGGTCAAGCCGCTGCCACGCTTCTCCGACATTGACGCCACGCTTGGTCCATCGGCGCATGATCCCCCGGGCCGCAGGTTCGGCCACGCTGTCAGTAATGGCTCCTTCAGCAAGTTGATTGGCCCCGGCGTGCGGACTGGTTGGGCTCATGCCTCGGTGGACTTTGTTGCCGGGCTGGCCCACACAGGCTCGACTCGGTCGGGTGGAGCACCGTCGCAGCTAGCGGCCGCCATGGTCCATCAGTTGTTGGCAAATGGGTCGCTTGACACTCATCTGGAGGACGTGACCCGTCCGACGCTGAGGACAAGGTATCTCAGCATACTCGATGCAGTGGATACACACCTGGCTCCGCTGGGCGTGACTGTGAGGAGACAGGGCGAGATGGGAAGTGGTGTTTATGGGGGGTATTTTGTCTGGCTGACGTTGCCGGAGGGCGCACCGCCAGCCGGGGAAATTGGCCGGAGAGCAAAGGAGGAAGAAAATCTTATTGTTGCACCTGGTGAGCTATTTGAAGTGGGTATTGCGGGCACCATAAAGGGGACGGGCATGTTTGAGCGTAATATACGCTTGTGTTTCTCGTGGGAAGAGGAGCATAGAATCGTCGAGGGCGTGCAAAGGCTGGCTCGGGTGATGAGCCGGCTAAGCAGCGGCCTTGGAGGACACAGTAGCGGGACGGGAAGTTTGCCGACAGGAGAGTTTAAGTAGACTGGCCGTGTGGCTTGCATGTGATTATTGTTCACTATCTTGAAAGCATTCTATTTGTCTCTAATTGTGGCGCAGGTACGTAACTAACTTGGGTAGGCATGGCCAAAGGGTGGACAGGGTGTCTTCATTGATGGTTGATCCCTCAATGCGCCTTGAAGCGTGACTGGACGGAACATCCAGTCCCTTAGTCGTGTACGACCTTCAACACCAGCTTTTTATCTCGCGGCGGTCGTGTCAATATCTTCTGAGGTGGGCCGCCGTCTTACACCAACACTGGGACGGCGTCGCTGTGGCGTGCCGCTACTATCACCCTCTCGACGCGGCACTTGGGTATCTCGGCTCAGGCTCATTGCATATTGTCATGCCTCTCTCTCTTTCTCACGCACACCTCCTTTACTTCTTGTCAGGGACCGTGTACGAATGAATCTCCTCTGACAGTGCCAGCCACTCCTCCATTCCTCTAATGTAAGGATCCGCCGTCGCGTCACCAGCTGACTCGTGGTTCCAAATGACAATCTCGTCAAATTGAGCCTTAACTTGGAGACTGCCTTGCTTGGTGTTACTGCCAGCCGGCTTTTCGTCTTCCTCCTCGGCGGTGAGATCCACCGTCTCGACATCATGGCGGTGGCTCTGGCGCTGTTTATTATCTTCTTCAAGTAAGGGGGCGGTAGGGACGCCGACGATGCCCCGGTACCCTTCGGGAAGCTGCAAAGTTGTACCGTGTAGCTTGCGGCCTCGGAAATAAGCTGTGCTGGTGCCATCTGTGGTCGAGTTTGGTTAGAGCGAGTCAGTTTCTTCTTGTTTGTGAGGGCTAAATGCAGGAGCAGTAGCAGCAGCGGGCTCCAGTGCTGGCAGCGGACTAGCAGCGGACTGGAGAATAGGAGGAGGGCCACAAACCTTGGTTCTTCCTTGGCTCCCAAAAAAACTCAACGGGCTCGACGGAACCATCGTGGTGTATCCGACAGGGCAGAAGCTGTGGAGTTGCTCGAGGGATGTCTTCGTCTGGTCGGTCCAGTCCGAGGGAAAGCATGGCTTGCGCCGTGGGATTCGACATGTTGCGCAATGGTTAGCAATGGCAACGAAATGGTCAACACTCCAGATCAAAGGCTAAAATCACAACGGGATTCTGCGATGGTTCATCAATGGATGTCTTAATTAACTTGTCAGAAACGCGACCAACCAGCCGCGCTTGACGCGTCTTTGTCGCGAGCGACAAGGATATAGCTTGATGGGTGGATTTGTGGGGCGTTCCTGGGAGGGACTTGGGAGTGCCAGGGAGGGGCGGGGAAGCCAGCGAACAATGCCGAACAATCACTTGCCGATCGCCCCCCCCCCCCCGCAACTCCAACTTCAATTCTCCAGCCAATTGACTGTCTTTTCCGGTCTCGCAAGCAACGCATATGGCTTCCCAAGATTCTCATCCAACTTTCTGGTAACCTTGAAATCCGCAATTGTCTAAAGCCCCGTTCTGTCGGTGACTTCATTGACGGACAAACGGTCTGCCGGGAACACATCTACACACATGACTTTTTAGCGCTAGCACTCGCGATCTCCGGGGATGAGGCTTATCCACGGATCGAAACTTCGGGCGGGGCGGGGGACTAGACCCATCCAAACTCTTTCCGCAATGTTTGATATCCGCTCTTCCAGGTCTCGCCAGTCTCGTTTCGGCACGGCATTGTTTGCTCCCTTGTCATACTAAGGCACGCCCGGATCTCGTCCAGGCCTGCATCAGGGGAGTTAGTGTCGACAACTCGACGTCGTGCTGGCCTCCATCGCCCAATTGACCGTTCATCGCTAGATCTGGGTGGCCAGTCAAGTGGGCGGAATCGGCTTCACTGACATGAATCCCACTCCAAAAACGTAACACACGGCCCTGACGGCCGCATCCGCTCCCCCCCTTTTCCACGGCTTGCACCCCAATGTCCTACCGCTGCATCGGAGGTCTGTGTAAGCGACTGGCACCGATGTGTGTCTCTGCGGCACAGAATCTCCAAATCTCCAAAACAATCTTGGCTTGTGGGTTCGGGGAGTGTAGACAATTGTTTTTGCTGTTGCACAAGACGAGATCTTCCAATCCATGGTTCTCTTGTAGCCCAAGGGGCCAAACACTCAATTGTCATGATTGCATGCCTCCAGACTCTTTAATCACGCTGACACGGGTATGGAGATAGACTCGAGAATACATGATACGCTCGGGCTTGGGCGATTTCGCACTTTCGAGACGCCAAAACCCTTGCTGCAGCATGCCGCCGGCTCCCGGCTGGCAACTGAGCCGTTCCCCTCCCCTGTCCCACTTGTTTTCTGTTCGATGCCGGCTCCCCCATGCCGTCCATCTGGCTCTGATTGACGACTTTCTTCTCTATCTATCTCCCGCTGCGGTCATTGGAGGGGGTTCGCTGATCTGGTTGCGGGGGACATGGGGGTTGGCGCAAGAGGGACTGCTTGCTACATGTGTCCCGATAGGTCTTTCCCTTCCACCCCACCCACGCTTTCCGTTTCTTGCTCCTCCCTCCCAAAAGTTACCCAAGTCACCCACCATCTCTTGTCAGCCCGCCGGATCGCCCCATTTCTGCGGCTCTCACAAAGCCAGGTTGTCAGTCCGTTATCTCAAGAGTGACGACAGATAGACAGGCCTCGTGACACTCCAAGTCGGAGCCGACGAACCCCAGTCAGCGTCTCAGATAGCCCACGCACAGCTGGAGAGGATCCTCCAATGGCGCCTTCCCTCAGTCTGCCCGAAGTTCTCACATGGCCCGTCTACCGAGGCACATGTTACCTTCGCGATAAACTCGGCGGCCTGACATGGGGTCCCGGCCTGGCATTGGCGAAACCAGCCATCCACAGCGTCTTCGCGGCCATTGAGACAGGCACTCTGCTTCTGGTTGACGAACCTGCTGGCCAACGTCATGTGTACGGCCAGAAGTTGGGACCCGCTCGCAAGCTCGGTGCTCTTGCGTCCACCAACGGCGATGTGCGCAGGGCGACGACAGTGCCACGAGTTGAGCTCGTTGTCAAGAGCGACGCCTTCTGGATGCGAGTGTTCCTGTTCGCCGACATGGGCTTCGCCGAGGCGTACATGCTTGGAGAGGTCGAGTGCGCCGATCTGACCACCTTCTTCCACCTCTTCATCGTCAACCGCGATCAAATGGGAAACGCCACCACCTTGTCATCCGCTCTGTCATCGGCGATTGCTGGACTGGCCCGCTCCACAAACACGCTGTCTAATGCCCTGCTCAATATCTCAGCGCACTACGACATTAGCAATGACATGTTTGCCGCCTTTTTGTCGCCGGACATGACATACTCTTGCCCCGTCTGGGAGAACGGAGATGAGACGCTCGAGGCTGCCCAGATGAGGAAACTGCGGCGCTTCATCGACGGGGCTCGCATCAAGGCGTGGGACCATGTGTTGGAGATTGGTACGGGGTGGGGTTCCTTTGCCATCGAGGCTGTCCGGACCACAGGCTGCCGAGTCACGAGTCTGACTCTTTCGCGGGAGCAAAAGGCCTTGGCCGATGCCCGCATTGCTGCTGCTGGCTTTGCGGACCGTATTGATGTGCGACTTTGCGACTACCGGGCTCTTGAGGTGCCAGAGGTGCTGTACGACAAGATTGTGTCTATTGAGATGCTCGAGGCTGTCGGCCAAGAGTATCTCGGAACCTACTTTGAGTGTATCAACCGTCTGCTGAAACCTAACGGAGGCATTGCCGTGTTCCAGTGCATCACCATGCCTGAGGGCCGTCATGAGGCGTATTCGAAGAGTGTCGACTTTATCAACCATTACATCTTCCCTGGCGGCTACCTCCCATCGACGACGCAACTCATCAACCACATCACTGCCGAGTCGAAGGGAACCCTGATTGTGGAACGTATTGAGAACATTGGTGGCCATTATGCCAAGGCGTTGCGGTTATGGAAGGAGAGTTTTCTGGCGGAGTTTGAAGACAAGATCCGGCCGGCGCTCCGAAAAGAGCATCCGGACATGACAGATGAGGGGATGGAAGTTTTCAGGCGCAAGTGGGAGGTGAGTTTTTGTCTTTTTTTTTTTTTTCTATCCGAAGCAACTTGCTGACATGAGAACAGTACTATTTCACGTACTGCGAGGCTGGATTTCTGACCAAGACGCTTGGGGACGTCATCATCACGGTGGGGAGAGAAGGCGCTCTGGAGTTGATGGAGGGTATACCCCTTTGACATGCTGAATTTGCAGCTACTATTGAGGACATGGTTAATATTGGGCGATACAAGCACGTGAGCGTGATAGTGGACTGTATATACTTGCCTTGTGAACCCAAAGCTCAAAAAATATATCACTTGCCGCATATCATGGGGCTTCAATGTGCGTGTGTGCGTGTGCGTGTATGTGTGTGGGCATCGGGTGTCGTATCCCGAGGATGACGAGATTTTATTTCTTTCCTTTCTTCTTTTTCCCAGATTGTTTCCCCCCCCCTTTTTGAACAGGTTGAGTTGTGTCAGAGAACTTGTTTGCAACCTCCATGTCGAATGCCGACTTGTGCTTTCTAAACAGCATCATGGCGACGCGGGCATCCTCGATACTCGAATGCTGCCCCTGTTGTATCTCCAGACCCAGCAACTCCTGCGCGAGAACGCGGAGCTTTGGCTTAGGACCATTCCCATACTTTTTAAAGATGGACAGCTTCGATGTATCCCGAATCATGCGTGCCGGGTGTGTGAGCACCAAGACCGCCAAGTCATGCTTGACATCATGCCCGACCAAAACGCGATCTCGCAACAACCCCGCCACCACGGTTTGAACCTCGGAAAACTCGCGCGCAGTCGCCATATCCCGCGCCGACACCCCGCTCCATTGCGTTCGCCAATCAGTGACGATTTCCCCGGGACGAGGCCGTACAAAAGAATCGTAGATTTGTCTCCCGTGGAAATCCACTAGGCTTACCCGCGCCAGGATCGAGGTTATCCCTCCGGGACCGATCCCGACCATTTCGCAGTCTAGGGAGATGTATTTACCTGGAGGAGCAGAGTCGGGGGTCAACGATAACCCGGCGTTTGGGAACGACGGGGTCTCATTAAGGGACTGCGGGGAGAGTCCTAAACTGTACGCTTCGGCGAGAGCCTCGCTGGTGACTTTTTTGGTGGAGGAAGTCCAGAGTTGGATTGATGGGGCGATGCCGTGCTCCGGGTGGGTTGAGGATGTTTGTGAAGATTGAGCACCGCCCATCTTGACGTTTGGCCTGGTCTTTTCTTTTTCCTTGCCCTTTGGCTTGGTTGGCTTGTCCTTGATTGACTTTGGTTGTGTTGCTTTTTGAGGATGCAGCACTTTCTGCCGTTTCTGGTGACTAGCAGCTAACTTGGTGTCTTCGTCGTTCTTGAGCGGAGGTGCTTTGCGCTTCTTGGATCCTGCAGAGTTTCCGGGGAGCGTTGAAGCCGTTGGTGATGATGACTCGGCTTTGGTCTGGGCTTGGAACTTTTTCCAGTTGGATGAGAGTCCTAATGCCATGGTTTTAACTCCAGTGGGAAATCGGTGTTTTTATTTTATTTTAAATGAGGCTCTCAGAGCGGGGAAAATCCCATGGAACTTGAATGAGATGAAATGGGATTTATCCCCGAGAGACAAAGTTGATGAGTTTTGTCATCTTTGTCACACAAAGAGGGACGTCGACATCAGGGGAACTTGTGAACATGGTTTTTTGAAGAAGCTTTGCTGTTGGCTTAGCAGCCGCCAAAAGCCGCTGAAAGCTTGGCGCCACTGACAGCGCCAACATCTTTCAGGGGTTGGCCTGCACTAGTCAACCAGTGTAGAGGGGTGCATGGGCCGCAGATAAGAGCTTATCACCCCGCCACCCCAGGATTTACTAGAGACTCTGCCAGCAACTTGACGATTTTCAATCGGCGCAACCAGAGAGGCCCCTTGCCATCTTACGTCCACCCATCACGTTCCATCAAAAATTTATTGCCTTCATCGCGCCATCGCCAAATAATGAGTCCCAACGGCAATGGGGAGCCCACCGTTGGCTCTGATGGACCAAGGATGAAAGGAAAAGCGACGCCCGATACGATCAAGTAGGTTCTCCGATGTCAGTTGAAGATGATGCTCTGCTAACATCGCAATTACGATCGCAGGGTCGGGTGCATCGCACAAGTAGTCAAGGACGGTCAACACCGTCGCGCCGAGATTCTGAGCATACGAGAGACCAAGAGTGGACGCCAGTTTTACTGCAATTTCGACAACTTCAACAAACGCCTCGACGAATGGGTCCCTGTCGCTCGAATAGATTTTGAACAGGAGGTGGAATGGCCGAATCCCGAAAAGGACAAGCAAAAAGATGGCAAGGGCAAGAAGACAGCTGCGGTTTCTAAAAAATCGCAACCATCAAAAAAGGCACAGAAGAAGGTCGGTAAACGCGAACAGTCTGTCGCCTCCGAGGGGCAAACGCCGCATCCGTGGACCGAGTTTGTCGAGTCACAGGCCCAAAAGACAGCCGGAGCAATCGACGATGGCGAAGATAAGGCGAACGCGAGCCTCGAGATTGGTGGCACACCCGGGGTAGGCCCTGATGAGATGGAGCTGGATGAAGACGAAACCCCGGCGAGCGCGGCCAAGAAGGAACGGGCGCCTTCGTTTAGCAGGGAAGAGGAGATTGAGAAACTGCGGACTTCGGGCTCTATGACGCAGAATCCAGCCGAGATTTCACGCATCCGAAACATTTCCAAGGTCGAGTTTGGCCGCTACGTCCTGTTCCCATGGTATTTCTCACCTTACCCCGAGTCATTTGGCCAAGAGGATTGCATCTTCATCTGCGAGTTCTGCTTAAGCTACTATGGCGACATCATATCATTCAAGCGCCACCGCCAAAAGTGCACGTTGCAACACCCGCCCGGCAATGAGATATACCGAGACGACTTCGTCTCGTTTTTCGAGATCGATGGCAGACGCCAGAGGACATGGTGCCGGAACCTGTGTCTGCTATCCAAGATGTTCCTGGATCACAAGACACTTTACTACGACGTTGACCCATTTCTCTTTTACATCATGACCACCCGCGACGAGCGTGGCTGTCACATTATCGGATATTTTTCCAAGGAAAAGGAGAGCACAGACGGGTACAACGTAGCATGTATTCTCACGCTACCACAATACCAGCGCAAAGGATACGGTCGGCTGTTGATTCAGTTCTCGTACGAGCTGTCAAAGATTGAAGGCAAGCTCGGGTCTCCAGAGAAACCCTTGTCGGATCTTGGATTGCTCAGTTACCGGCAGTATTGGTCGGAAAACATCATCGACCTGCTCCAGGGCTTCAGTGAGCGGGAGGAGAAGTGCACAATTGAACTGATAGCGACTGCGCTCGCCATGACCACACAAGATGTTGAGCACACGCTGCAGGCCATGAAAATGCAAGTGTACCACAAGGGTGAGCATAAGATTGTCTTGCCAGACAAGCTCGTGCAGCAGCGGGAGAAGTCGAGGCAGAAGCAGAAGAGGTTGATAGACCCGGACCGGATCCAGTGGAAACCCCCAGTCTTTACAGCGTCAAGTAGGACCTGGGGCTGGTAACGGCAATGAGAAGAAGAAAGGAGATTTACAATAGATTATTATGGAAGCAAGCGTTGAGCAAAGCATTTAAGCCTTGAGTTTAAGTCTTTATTTTCCCATCAAGCCCTTGAATCTTCATGATCGAGCCGGTTAGTTTCTCATTAGCCCCTTGACAATATGGGACCATCCTAGCAGAGCCCTTAGCAATTGACTGTAGTTGATGTTTGGGATTTCAGGGGCTGAACTACACAGGAATATCGTGGAGCTGCGTGAATGCATCTATCGGGGCAATTAAACTTGCCCCACTTCGTCGCGTCTCCCAACGGCTAGGACGCGTTCCACCATCTCGCGTTTTCTCGCGTGTTGGGTCTTGATCACCCCTCCAACCGGCCCAACTCCACACCGCAACAACTTCTTCCGCCACAATTAACTCCTGCGCACGAACGATACCACACACAGAGGCGCAATCATATTCCCCAAAATGTCGACCCCAAGAGCGCTCTCCAGCGACGCTGGCTTCATGATGTCGGACGGGTTGTCAAGGGGAGGTGCGACCCCGCGACAACGGGGCCTTCCCTCGTCTTCGGCCGGTCGACCTCGTGCGCCCCCCTCAGAAAGCCTTGGTGCGCCCAGCGACGACGAGGGCGCAGGTTTCGAAGACGATCAAGTGCCAGCCCGAACACGGCCCACAGATATCACCACCATTCCCAGGGTCGAAGACAAGATCGGTCTCCTGATCCAGGAGCACTTTGAAAACTTCATCGAGGGGTGAGCTTCTGCTGTGTGTTTCTGCTGGGATGTTTGCGGCTGACGACAAGTGCATGCAGGTACGTTGAGGCTCCCACCGCCTCCGGACAACCCACTTCGAGCGCCATGACAACGGACCAGTATTACGTCGCCCAGATCCAGGGCATGCGGAAATACGGGCTCTCGACCTTCTACGTAGATTACAAACACCTCGCGGGATGGAACAACGGCGCGCTGGCCGAAGCCGTGACTAACTCGTATTACCGATTCCTTCCCTTCCTTACCGCCGCTCTTCACAATATGATCGCAAAGTACGAGCCACAATACTTCCGCGAACACAGGCAGCCGACCGCGTCGAGCCAACACCACAGCACAGGCGCAAGCACCGCAGGCTCCGCAAGCCAGTCTGAGCAGGGCAGCAAGACGGCCAACCAACAAACGGACAAGCTGTTTTCTATCGCCTTCTACAATCTCCCCCTCGTCTCACGCGTCCGGGCCTTGCGCGCCAGGAATATCGGACAGCTGCTTTCGATTAGCGGCACTGTCACAAGGACATCGGAAGTGCGTCCCGAGCTTGCGCTGGCCACCTTTATCTGCGAGGCCTGCCACAATGTGGTCCCAGAGGTGGAGCAGACCTTCCGATACACGGAACCAACACAATGTCCCAACGCCACCTGCCAGAACCGCATCGCGTGGCGTCTGGACATCCGCCAGAGCACGTTTGTCGATTGGCAAAAAGTACGAGTCCAGGAGAACAGCAATGAGATTCCGACGGGAAGCATGCCGCGAACAATGGACATTATCATGCGAGGCGAGATTGTTGACCGAGCCAAAGCTGGCGAGAAGTGCATCTTCACTGGTGCCTTGATCGTTGTGCCTGATGTCAGCCAGCTTGGTCTCCCTGGGGTTCGGAATGTGTCGGTCCGTGACGACCGGGGTGCTGACGCCGGCGGATCTGGTGTCTCTGGCCTGAAGGCGCTGGGCGTCCGCGATCTCACATACCGTCTAGCCTTCCTGGCCTGCATGGTAACGCCAGATGTGTCGGCACTTGGCGCCTCGGGCGAGGCACATTTGGTTGACATGATCGGCACGCTTACTGGGAGCGCAGCTGTGGAAACGGCCGAGAGCATTAAGGATGCTCAGGACGCTGTTCTGGCTTCTTATACGCAAGCAGAGATTCAAGACCTCCGTGCCATGGTGCACAGTGACCACATTTACTCACGACTGGTTCAGTCATTGGCACCAACCGTATACGGACACGACATTGTCAAGAAAGGATTGCTGTTGCAGCTGATGTCGGGTGTGAGCAAGACGACGGCCGAAGGGATGGCGCTCCGCGGCGATATCAACATCTGCGTTGTGGGCGACCCCTCGACGTCAAAGTCCCAGTTCCTCAAGTACGTTTGCAAATTTGCCCCCCGGGCAGTCTACACATCTGGCAAGGCTTCGTCAGCAGCTGGTCTCACAGCCGCTGTGGTTAAGGACGAGGAGACTGGCGAGTTCACTATCGAGGCCGGTGCGCTCATGCTTGCCGATAATGGCGTTTGCTGCATCGACGAGTTCGACAAGATGGACATTGCCGACCAAGTCGCCATCCACGAAGCTATGGAACAGCAGACTATTTCCATCGCCAAGGCAGGTATCCAGGCCACCCTCAACGCGAGAACATCGATCCTCGCAGCTGCGAATCCGGTCGGCGGACGATACAACCGCAAGACCACGCTCCGTGCCAACATCAATATGAGCGCGCCCATCATGTCCCGTTTCGATCTCTTCTTCGTCATCCTCGATGAATGCAACGAGCAGGTTGACAGACATATTGCCGACCACATTGTGTCTCTCCATCAAATGCGGGATGCCGCCATCGAGCCAGAGTTCTCGACGGAGCAGCTGCAACGGTACATCCGCTTCGCCCGGACATTCCGTCCCGAGTTCACCGATGAGGCCAAGGAAGTGCTTGTGCAGCGGTACAAGGATCTCCGGGCTGATGACGCGCAGGGTGGCATTGGCCGCAATAGTTACCGCATCACCGTCCGTCAGCTCGAGAGCATGATTCGTCTGTCAGAAGCTATCGCCAAGGCCAACTGCGTCGAAGAAATCACACCCGACTTTGTCGAGGAGGCATACAGTCTCCTTCGACAAAGTATTATCTCGGTTGAGCATGAAGATGTCGAGGTGGAGGATGAGGAGGTTGCGCCATTGGAGGATGGCGAAACACTTCGGCAAGCTGCTATCGACGCTTCCGCGACACCTCAGGCCGATGGGGATGGTGATGCCGCCATGGCTGAGGATGGAGATCAAGCCGCGGCGGCAGCAGCAGCAGCCGCACATCGTGAGAAGCAGACAATCTCATACGACAAGTATATTAGCATTGTCAATATGATTGTGACACACGTTGCCGAGGACGAGACGAGTGGCCGTGGTGAAGGTATCGAGAGCGATGCTCTTGTGCAATGGTATCTCGGCCAGAATGAAAAGGAGCTAGAAAGCGAGGAAGTTTATGAGAACGAAAAGGCACTGGTTAAGAAGGTGCTCAAAAAGATGGTCAAGGTAAGTTTCTGCCCGAGTGAAGCGTATCTAGTGGCCAGACATGATGCTAACAGCAGCAGGACAATATTCTCATGGCTATCAGGGGACAGGGTCTGGCAGACGGAGAGGCGGGCGGCTCAGCCCAAGGAGGGAACATTGTTTATGTTCTGCACCCTAACTGTGCAGTTGAGGAGGTTAGTTGAGTTGAATGATGCATGTCGTAATGAGAGTTGGGAATGTATGCATAGACGACTGTATTGTATGAGCCATGATGCTAGATACCTGGATCTGAGATGTACCAATTTTGGATGTTGAAATTGTGATGTGGCTCTCAATGTGTGTGGCCTTGTTGCTGGCTGCAGACTACAGTGACCGTCAACTTGGATTTGCCTGCCTTTGCGAGAAATGCAACATTGAAACTGCCGGGTTAGCAACCATCCATCCATGTTGTTGATTTCTGGTCTGGGGAGTATGGGGGTTTAGGTAGATCTAGTGATGAGTCTATCTCCATGGACTCTCTCGAGGAAACAAGCAAAAAGTTGAGTCATAGTAGTCCGCCTACCTAGGTAGGTAAGCAAGGCAAGGCGGGCCCTGGACTGGACCTGTTGACGGCGCAATAGTGAGTACGTCAAAAGGGGTTGTGAAATCAAGTCTGGTAATTGTGGTTTGTGTTTGTGGACTTGAACAGTGTGAAAACGAGATAAGAGAGGCTGGGGGCTGGGGGCTGGGGGCTGGGAGGGAGCATGGTGATGGAGTCAAGCGAGAGGGCTAAAGAGAGAGGTTGTGAGTGATAGTTGGGAGTTGGGAATGGTGGGAATATCTTTTTGTATACAGGGGGGTGCTGCCTACCCAGGTAGGTGGTGATGACAGACTTGGATTTTGGAGACAAGATGTTCCAAGGAGTTGAGGTACATGTAGTTGAGGTAGCTAGCTAGGGAGGTACCCAAGGTACTTACTTATCTATCTAGGCAGGCAGGTTATTTCTTTACTTCCATCCTTTTTGCTCAAGAGCAACAATTCTATGCTATGATACAACATTGCTCTCTCAACTCTACCTCACAACAGCTATATATCCAACAGTAAGCCTGGTACATGCATGCAGAGAGAGAGTTAGTAAGTATAACACAGTTTCCCCCCCTTTGCATTCATGACATCTCGCACAACCCAATCTGCTTCCAGACCTGCCAAGGGGAGGACGTCATTCAGGGAAGCCGCCGGTCCTTGGCTTCCATCTTCGTTAAGGCGGAATCCATTGTAAGCGTTGGTCCTGGTGTTGGGGTCCTGTTGCTGCCACATCCACCAGAGCCGGTCGACTTGGGTGTGATGAAGAAAGAAGAGGGGGTCTATTCATTTTTATATGCTGTCAGCATCCCGTTTCTGAATCGGAGACAGATAGATAGAGAAAGAAAGAAGAAAAAAAACTCACCACTAGGAGAAGCATTCTGGAACCCCATATCTCCCAATCCCAGAAACCCACCCGCCACGCCGGCATGGACCGCCGCATGCGGACCATTCTCGAGCCTGTCTCGAAACTGATCATACACGGTATTCGTATTGACTTCGGCCACCACCGTAGCGTTGTAGTTATTCCCCACCAGCTCGGGCATACCGTTTGCCGGATCGGCGGGAATCCAATCACGACTTAGCCAATGGGGATCTTCATCGGAATTCCAGTACCGGGGACGATAATCTTTAAACGGACCATCGACGACGCGTAGACGCGGGCCGTTATCATTGGTACGGACGCCATTGCCGCCGAAACCGGTAATGGGATCCCACACGGAAGCTTTAGCGGGGGCAGCCGCGTCGGAAACCCAGTCCCAGTACATGGCCGTGCCGGTGTAACCGCAGTCCCGAAGGGCTTTTTCGTAGACGTGTACGAAGAGGCGGTGCCAGGGGAGAAAGGCCGCTTGGAAGTGGACTACTTAGGTGTTAGTTGCCATGTTATGTGTATGTTTCCCCTATATCTGATTTTGATAACAAGACAACTAAAGAGGAAGAAAAAGAAAAGAAAGAGATGCAAGAGATAGGGGAAAGGGAATAATAACTTACTCCTCTGATGCGGCGCCGAAAGCACCGCATGCACATACGCGAAATCGTCATGCAGCGTCGAGCCGGCCTTTCCCAGCCGAGACGGTTTCTTGGTCACGCACACGGCCGCGGCGAGGTAAGCGAGTTTCTCTTCTCTAGTGGCCTTGCTCCAGCTCTAAATGAACCCGATACGAGCCGCTGGCTATCTGGTGAGAAGGTAACTAACTGAACTGAGCTGCTGTGGCCTTTTAACGTTTGTAGGTATTGTCCTGAGGTGGGATCCTAGATCTTAATAATTTTGTCGTTTGAACCTGATACGAGCCGCTAGCCATCTGGTAAAAAGGTAACTAACCAAACTAAGCCGCTGTAGCCTTTTAGCGCTTAGAGGTATATATTTTAGTCTGCTTCTACTATTAGCTTCGTACTAATTTAGTTAAGTTCTTCCGCTTTAAATTTCTTTTTTACTAAACTAAAAGCTAATATAAATAAGAGTATTAATATATACGTTTGGAGAGGAGCTTGCTTAATTATTAATTTATTGAAGAAAGCGAATTGATATGTATCTCGAATAAAGGCTGTTAGCTGCTTCTAATTAATATACCCTTATATTTTTATTAATATAATTTTCTAATAGTAATAGGTTATATATATAAGTAGGAGTTTAAGTTATTTTATAGTAATAATACCCTTTGATATAACTTGGAGTAAGTTAAGAGCTTTAAGTTAGTAAAGGTACTTTTACTTAAGGAAGGTTTAGATTGTATTTAGTATATTATATTATAATGTATTTTTATCGAAAATTAAATTGCGGAAATGGTTAATCCAAAAGATGTATAAATACTGTACTATAGTTAGTAAATCTGAAGATAGCGTTTAAACCTTGTTGATTGGAAATCTTAGTACCTTTAAATTGTATATATCGTATTATAAAACCGTAAATATTGTATTAAGTGATTTTAAAAAGATAATTTGGTTTATATCTTTTATCTTAAGAGGAAAGGCCTAATTAAAAACGTTTCGAAAGGCTTGGTACGTAGTTTTACTTAATAGAAAATTTTTAACGGATTAGTAGATAAAATAAACGATTTGTTTTTAAAGGGTTAAAAACGAATCGTAAACCTTAATAATTTTTTCTAAAATTCCAAATTATTTAAAATATTATTTAACATTTTAATAAAAGTAGTAAGTTTCTAAAGTATAATTAGTTAATAAATAATTATAGTAACGGTAAGTATTTACTTATAAAAATCTATATCTTTAAATTAACGAATCTACTTTATTATTTACGTATATAGAGAATTTAACCTTAGTGGGAATATATGTAATTTTGCCAGGGTTTGCCGCTTCCGAACCTTAGGGTTTATAAGTATTTAACAGGCCAAGGTTACCCAGAGAAATATCCTATTTGCGTTAGAGGAAAGATAATCGCGTATAATAATCTCTATTTTATTATTATACCGTTGTCACGGCACCAAAGGACGCAATGCGTAAACACCACAAAAAGTGGAACGTTGTGCAGTCAGGGCACTGCACCGTAGTCCTTCTGTACCGCTATTACCAACTATTCCTCGATCTCCGGCCAGTTGCGGCTTAAAATAATCCACTTGACACGAGAAGATACACATAATATCTGGATGACCAGGTTGAGGAGCCGCGTTAAGTCTGTCACGCATTCGTCAAGCGCGCCGGAACCTTATCGCAGTAGCTTGCAGAAGTAGGGACGCGCCGGAACCTTAACAATTTTAGTATTTAAATTTTAAATTTTCACACTTCAAACATTTCCCACTTTCACAAAATTTCCCCATGCCTGCCACTAACTTGCTCTCTTCCTTCTGCGGCAGAATTTTCGACCACATTGCAACAAAGAAGAACTTGGGAACTCACATGCAGGATGGCGACCGAGCCTGACTGGAGTGGCATGTGGTCACAGTTTCTCGCCAGAGACCCCACGCCCATGGAGCGAGATTTGATCCGTCGCGCGCTTACCATGGTCTCAGAACGCCAGCCAGTGAGTCACCTTTTGCCGGTCGACGAGGCAGAGGAAAAGATGCAATACCTGGAGGAACTGGAGAAATACTGGAAAGCTCAGTTCCCAGCATTTTCCGGCGAACCCAAGCGTCTTTACAAGCCGCTCCACCCCCTCATCGTCGCCACTTTCATGATGATGGATTTGACCACGCTCCGAAATTTTTTTGGCGTAACTGGGCAGCTGCGCGAAGCAATCCTGGAGAAACTGCTCCGGAATTTATGTGTCATGCCATGCTTTATCAAAACAGGTAAGCCCGGTCCCTGCCAGGCAGGTATATTTCACTTGAGCATAACTAATACACTGTCCTTGATTTAGTCATGGTCCAGAAACGAAACAAAGCCGACAATTTTTTTCACAAGATTGCGGAACCGGCGGCCGCCCAGCACGAATCCGAGTTACGCGCAAAAAAGAGAAGAAGGAAAGACCAATCGAGTGAGAGCTTCGAAGACCGGGGCAGCAAGAAGAAGAAGAAGTCGGGAGAGGAGATCAACAGAGGCAAGCAGGAGAAAGACGAACGAAGATTGCTCGACCATACCCGCTGCATCATCCTGGGGACGGGGAATCCAGAAGTTTGTCACATCGTGCCATTCAGTGTCAACTCCAAGGAAGACCAGCAGCGCAAGTTTAAGGGTTATCTTGGACCAGCAATTTTCTGCATTTTCACTGAAACACTGCAATGGGTCGACGAGCCCCCCGAGATTAGCCCTGACAACAATTCTCCTGAGGATTCAGTCAAAGACGACGAGATTGAAGTGGACGAAGAAGACGACGAGATTGAAGTGGACGAAGAAGACGACGAGATGGAGATAGAGGTTATCGGTAACGAGTCGCCGTCCACCCTGTTTGCGATTTTTTGTCGCAAGATCTTTGCGTCCAAGGCTGGGATTAGCGACAAGTCGTGGAATGAAATATGTCTCAACAGGCAGTTACACGACTGGTGGGGACAAGGTTTTTTCGCCTTGAAGCCGCTCGGTATCGATGGCAAGTTCCAATCGAAGGCCACGAATAAGAAGGGACATGTCACCACATATACGCGGGTCAAGGTGCAGTTTCACTGGATGCCGCGTTATACCAACTTGGCTCACACGATTTCCGAGGGCATAACTCCTCGAGCCTTATCCAGCCTGGTTGGTAAAACATTCGGCGACTTGGACCTTACCGACGACTCGAACCCAGTCTTTGCCCTCGACAGGAAGGTTTCGGTTTCTCACCTGGTTGAAACAGGTGATATTTTCTATCTCAAGGTGGAACTCCGGTATGCCGACCGAATGCTTGCGGCCTTGCAGATACAATGGGCAGCCATCAAGATCTTGGCAATGGCAGGAGGTGCAGAGTCACTAGATGATGTCGGGGACCACCCTGACTATCTTGATGAAAATCTGAACTGGCTTGGTCATCGCGGCGTGACAATACCGGAACTTATCAAAGAATGGGAGGATTAGAAGTCTTAACCCCCCCCCCCCACCACCACC
>Ga0247765_1000161_pt1 | contig 53599 bp, 56 predicted proteins | sample UWRJL106311C6_FD_179949 | JGI IMG/M metagenome (GOLD analysis project Ga0247765, IMG submission 179949) | Plant litter microbial communities from Arlington Agricultural Research Station in Wisconsin, United States - UWRJ-L106-311C-6 | ecosystem: Environmental > Terrestrial > Plant litter >... | reverse complement strand
CTCATGGTTGTGGTGACTGCACTTCACCATAGTGCAGTCGACAGCACTCCCAGGGCAGTAGATCAACCAGACTACAGCACCCAAGGGTGCTGTAGCTACAGGGCATCTGGGCTGTAATTTCAACAATATCTTTGCCTTCAATGGAAGCCAAATTGGTTATTGCCCTTAAGGCTTGTAAAAATGACTCTAAACTAAATCTTCAAGCTGCATCCAAAATCTATACAGTACCTTATACTACCCTTCACCGCCGACATTCTAGTACGCCTTCACAATGCGATACTCCAGCCAATTCGCGTAAACTCACGGATTTGGAAGAGAAAACAATTATTCAATATATACTTGAGCTATACGCACGCGCATTTCATCCCCGGCTCTCGTACGTAGAAAATATAGCTAACCAATTACTACGTGAACGCAACGCGCCCCCTGTTGGCGTACAATGGGCTTACAACTTTATTAAGCGCCAACTGGAACTTCAGACGCGTTTTACGCGTAAATACAACTACTAAAGGGCCAAATGCGAAGATCCGAAGATTATTCGCAAGTAATTTGCCCTTATATATAACGTTAAGGTTAAATACGGTATCCTTAATAACGATTTGTATAATTTTAACGAGACTGGCTTTATGATGGGCATTATCATCGCCACTATGGTAGTTACTACCTCAGACGGCCGTAGCAGCAGGGCTAAACAAGCCCAGCCCGGCAATCGAGAATAGGCAACAGTTATCTAAGGGGTAAATGCTTTAAGTTGGGCCATCCCGCCATTTATTATCCTAGCTAGGCGATATCACCTTACCAACTGGTATCAAGAGTACAACCTCCCAGCTACTTAGCGCATTATAACAACCGATAATAGCTGGACTACTAATGAGAAAGGTATAGATTGGATTCGGTATTTCGATTTCCACACAACATCTCGTACAAAGGGCACATACCGGCTACTAATTCTTAACGGCTACGATAGCCACTACTCTAAGGAATTTAAAAACTATTATAAGAAGTATAATATTATTACGCTTTATATACCTCCTCACTCCTCGCACCTACTTCAACCATTAGATATTAGTTGTTTTTTACCGTTAAAAAAGGCGTATAGCCGCTAAATTAAGTAGTTAATACGAATGAACATTACATACATCAGCAAATTGGAATTTCTCTATGCGTTTAGAAAGGCGTTTTTTGCTTTAATTACAAAAAATAACATCCAGGGGGGGTTTACCAAAGCCGGCCTTATACCGTACGACTTAAAGAAGGTAATATCCAAGCTAAATATATCCATTCGAACTCCAATACCTCCAGCCTTAAACCCAACCACAGCACTACCTTAGGTTTCCCAAACACCACACAACCCTCGAGAGGCTACCTCACAATTAACGCTTATTAAAAATCGAATTTCCAACTATTAAGGCAGCTCTCCAACACCTATATTAACTGCTATAAACCGATTGGCTAAAGGTACAATGGCGGTTATGTACGAGGTGGCTTTTCTCCATATAAAAATCTCGGCACTACGCAAGGCCAATAAGGGCCTTAGTAAGCGACGGAGAGCTAAAAAAACACGTATACGGCTTAAAGGATCACTTATTGTACAAGAGGCATAGGATTTACTGGATTAAAAGGCTGTGGGTGAGCAGCTGGCTCAGGAAGGACGTCGAAATGGTGGTGGTGCAGGGGGGTCTCGTACGAAGATTCAGTGTTGTGGTGTATGCGGCAAGCCTGGCCATAATGCACGCACGTGCAAGGAAGCTGCAGAATCGTCTGATTTATTTGTTTCTAATTCAATTATAAAAGTTTCCTAGTATTGTGGTTGTGTAGTTGAGGATAGTTGTGGTAGGGTGATGGAAATTAATCCACTCGCTTAGATGATCCGCTCGCTTATCACGCACGTTAACCTTGCTTCTGTTAATAAACGGAACCCCCTGATTGCTGTTGACACTGACTATACTAGTTACTATGTCCCGTTGCACGTAATTGAAGGATACGCTCGAGAAGACTCCACTTTCCAATTGTAGGGGAGGCAAAGCATCTGGTTTGTTAATCGCAGTCCTTGTTAGAAGAAGAGGGGTTTAGGAGGGCCTGGGCATCTAGCACCGCCGGAACGCCAGTAAGCCTAAGCTAAATCCTGTCAGAAAGAAAGGGGGTTTGGCCATGCAAGAAGGTGTGGCCAACCGAGCTGAACGGAGCTTAGCTAAGCTGAGCTTTGGTGTGGGCATCCGAGCTGAAAGGAGCTTTAATGTAGTTAACTAAGCTGAAATGGGCTTTGGAGGAGCTGAACTTTCAGCTGATGTGGACCACTATTTGCTACCAACCTTGCTACCATCTACAACTATAATACAGAGCTTTCTGGCAAAGATAGAGAGCTAGAGATCAGACAAGCAATACAATAACGCAGTTGCAACCCTATTAATTCTATCTGAATCCAGGGTGCCGCGCTTCTAACAAATCCTGCAAAAAGATCTATAAAACAAAGGGGTTCTGGCTGCAATCCAGATCCACTGTAAAATCTTAGTGGCGCCGTTTTTGGCTCCTTATTGCCAACACACAGTGTGACTCCGGTTTCACGGTGTATATGTTACAGGCGTCTTAACAATCATGAGCGAAACCAGCGTCTTGAATTAGAAAGCGTTTTCTTCTCTGCGACGTTCATTTTCTTCCACCCGCATAATACGATGCATACGTTATTAGGAAGAGGCAGGGCTTATAGGATTCAGGCGATACGGCTAACAAGTAAAAGCATAGAAACACGCAGCAGTCAGTATGAAAAGTGACAAAAAAAAGGCGCCGTTACACCCAGACTCGGCCTCCGCTCTCGGCCCTGTTTACACGTCTAGACTCCAAAATGGATGTACGGAACCCAGTACGGATTCGCCATTCTTTGCACCCGCAACCCGGACAAATCCAACGTAGCATGTCTCTCCTTTTCACCAATCAATTCCTCATCTTTCGCTTTCTCATTCTTCGTTTGCTCATCCATCGTTTTCTCATCCACCACGGTCTCATCCATCAATTCCTCATGCTTCGTCTTCTCACCCTTCGTTTTCTCACCCTTCACCCCTTTACCTTTCGTCGCTTTATCCTTCGCTATTTCCTCCTTGACACCCCCGTATCGCAGCGCGCGAACTGCTCGATGAAGCCCCCGGCAGACCGCCACATCCGTCATCCCTTCATCCCGCAGCGTCTCATAAAGCACCCTCGCCACGTCGACGCAGTGTTTGTCCGACACCTCCCAGAGTGTTCCCACCACATGCCGAAAGCCCGCGAGCTGGAAAGCGCTGACCAGATGGATCCCCTCGTCGGCGAGTCGTTCGGCCTCGTTGGCTCCGGTCGAGCAAGCCGAGAGATATCCGAGAAACGGCCCGTTCTCCTGGAATCTGTGGTCGCGGAGGTCTCCCACCGTGAGCGGGTTGGTTTTCCAGTCTTCGAGCAGCAGACAGCTTCGGGAAGGCTCCGCCGGGTTCGACTGCCCGTGTCCGGCGAAGTGGAATATCTTGCACGCTTGCAGGTGGTCGAGGACATCGCTCTTGCGCAGCATTGGCGTAACTGGTTGCAACTTGAGTGAGGGACAGAGACCCTTGAGCATATTTACCTCTTTCGCAGCAAACGGGAGGATCTTATTTGCAGACAAGCCAGGAGTCTCGTGCATGGCTACCAGGAGAGCATAGTCAAGGGATGGTCCCGCGGACTTTCGGAGACGGTGTCGGCGGCCGTGTATTAATGCCTTGACCGACGGTGCATACGACGACATCACTCTGTCGAGTACTGTCTCGGTAGAACGTTGCGTGTATTGCCCCGCCGCGTGAAGTGGCAGCGGGCTGAGGAGTCCCGTAGGAATCCACCACACGCGTGGCCAGTTATCATCATCATCCGAGACGGGACCCTTAAAATCGAGCGCGTCCAGGCTCGGACGAGCGACGGCCTCCCAGAGCCATTCCAGCAGAGGTGTGATATGGAAAGAGCCGGTTGCGCGGGATGACTGCAGATCCTGAACCTGTTTCTGGGCCGTTTGCATTGATACACCAGGCAGTTCCAACACCGTGATCCGGATACGCTCGACAAGGAACGCATCACAGCGATACGGGCTTAAATTGATGACGACAATGGGGTCTGGATCGGCTGCAGCCATCATCTCATCTTCAGCTGGTGGACAAAGGAAGCGGTTGAACCCACGCTGGGCACGAATCTTTATGATGAGCTCGCTGAATTTCTGGTCCGCTTCACGACGTCGTTTTGCTCGCGATTCCCACGAAGATGTTCCATCGCTAGAGGCCGTAGAAGCGGATTGGTCAGCTGGCGAGTCTAACTCGTCGCGAAGGGATGCGAACTCGTCCGCCAAAATAGGATGCTTGCTCTTGAGATCGGAAATATCTCCGCGCATGTCCATCAGCAGACTGGCGATGACGCCGCGGCCAAGTTCAAGGAGCTGCAGAGCGTGAGAGGCTGCCTTCCCGGCGTTTAGAGCCGTAGCGGCCGCCATTGAGGCCAGACCAGCGGAGTCCGCAAGTAAGTGCTGCTTGTCGGTATGGTTCAGAGACCGTGGGCTCACGGTTGGGAGGAGGTGTACTGCTGCTTCTAGCAGCAAGCTGGACTCCTTCCACTCTCGTTGCGACGCGAGGATATTGGCGGCAGCCCGAGCAAGTCGAATGCGGATGGACGGTCGAGCAGTTTGACAAGACCAACCATCTTTGTACGATGTGAGTGAACGGTTGAGGTCGTCCATCGAGCCGGTCCGGTCGAATCGTGTGCCAAGCCGGTTTCCAAGGTTGTTCAAGTAGCCAGCTCGGTCAGGGTGGTCTTGTGGTGTAGCGTCTACTGCCATGGTAGCAGCATCGACGGCACGATTAAGGTCGTCCATCGAACCGGTCCGCTCGAATCGTGTGCCAAGCCGGTTTCCAAGGTTATTCAACCAGCCAGCTCGGTTAGGGTGGTCTTGTGGTGTAGCGTCTACTGCCATGGTAGCAGCATCGACGGCACGATTAAGGTCGTCCATCGAGCCGGTCCGCTCGAATCGTATACCAAGCCAGGTCCCAAGGTTATTCAACCGGCCAGCTCGGTCAGGGTGGTCTTGTAGTGTAGCGTCTATTGCTATAGTAGTAGTATCGACGGCACGATTAAGGTCGTCCATCGAGCCTGTCCGCTCGAATCGCCTGCCAAGCAAGTTTCCAAGGTTGTTCAACCGGCCAGCTCGGTCAGGGTGGTCTTGTGGTGTAGCGTCTACTGCCATGGTAGCAGCATCGACGGCACGATTAAGGTCATCCATCGAGCCTGTCCGCTCGAATCGCCTGCCAAGCCAGGTCCCAAGGTTGTTCAAGCAAACAGCTCGGTCAGGGTGGTCTTGTGGTGTAGCGTCTACTGCCATGGTAGCAGCATCGACGGCACGATTAAGGTCGTCCATCGAGCCGGTCCGCTCGAATCGCGTGCCAAGCAAGTTTCCAAGGTTATTCAACCGGCCAGCTCGGTCAGGGTGGTCTTGTGGTGTAGCGTCTACTGCCATGGTAGCAGCATCGACGGCACGATTAAGGTCGTCCATCGAGCCTGTCCGCTCGAATCGCATGCCGAGCATCGCCCCAAGATTGCCTAACATGCCGGGTTCGATATATGCTCCACTAACCTCTAGTACCTGTTCCATGATCCTAACGGCTTCGCTCAGGTCTTCGAAGCGACCTCTCTGTTGGTAAAGTTCCGCCAGTCTTGCTGCTTGATTGTTTAAATCATGTGTTTGGTTGCCGGTCTCGCCAAGTACTGCCGCTTGGTCTATTCTTTGGCTGATGAGTCATCGTCAAGTTAACCTCTTACCACACAATTGTAGTTAAAACGATTTAGTAAGGTAGCACTTACTCGGATTCAAGGCTTGTATAAGCAATATCTTCCAGGGCAAACACCCAAGCCGACATCATGTCAAGAACGTGGATCTTCCGGGTGCGATCAGGGTGTCCTGCTGCCGTATTTGCGACCCATACCTGTGCTTGCTGAACCGCTCGTTCAAGGTGCTCCTTTGAGCTTGACACTTTGAAGATGAGGAAGCAGATGTAGATGTATAACTCCATCTGGTCATCGCTCGTGGGATCTTGTTGCGACGCTGCGAAAGAGTAAAGATCTTCGTTGCTCATGTCGTTGAGGAGGGCGACCATCTCGGCCTCGATGTTGAACGGCTCCATCTCGGCCGTAGTAGCTGGCAGCAAAATTTGCCGGATGGCCTGAAGTCGTTTTCCAGGAGTTTAAGGTCGAGGTGTAAGGCGTTCGAGATAGGATAGCCTGATGACGAGATGCCTGAGTGAAGGATTGGGAAGTGCTGGCGAGTCAACGAACTGATGGTGTGGTGGTGCTTTTGAGAGTATACCAGTATTATTCAACCGGTTTGCCTTCGAATGCAGCCCATAAGCTGCGGAAAAGTAGCTGCTGGCTGAGTTCGTCCGTTCGAGTACAGCTACACGATGAGGGCCGCTACGATCTAGTGTGTTGTCCCGGCAGAGCGCATGCTCTGGCTTCTTGCTGGTATGCGCTCCAGGAAGGAGACTCCTTGGTGGGTTAACAGGAGATGGGAAATAAGCTGAGTGCAGAGCATATCAAGGCAGACAGTCCTCTCGACGGCACCTGCCTCAAATCGCGCGTGCAGAGTTTCCAACTCCATCTACCATTCGACGTCCTTGGACATGATGAGCCACCTGCTTCGCCTTGTGCGTCCTCCGCAAAATTGCAGATCGGCTTTCTTTAGGCTTCAATGCGGTGAGCCTTCCGGAGCCTTGCAGATGCTTTGTCCGCTGCCCTGTATTTCTTCCGGTGTTACTCCTGGGATGCGCTAAACTGACCGGAATCTGCCTTGGTTCCCGACACGACTCGGCCACGTAGCATTAGGCACAATATAGCACTGGGAGCTCTCGGAAGTCTTTTCATTCGTGCCACGGTATTTCGTCTAAAAAGTAGTTCTCGTCTGAGGCGAACATATGCCAGCTGTTGCGTAGCACTTGTGGGCGCCCAACGATCATCCGCCTCGGAATATGCAGGCTGTGACTATGAATGGCCGGCTCTAAATCTTATCGTGCAGTCATGGTGGTATTCGTCGAGATGCTGCATGCCGTGGCACGCTGCGCCTTACAAAGCTGAGCCGCTTCCGCTGGTTGATGTTACCCTCGGTGGATGCAGCCTAGCCCGATCAGGCCGCAACACACTGGCATTGGGAATGATACAGCTATGTGGCACGCGATGCAATCTCAATTTCGTACTTGATAAACTTGGTACTCCGTGGCTAAGTCGGAACCAGAAGCCTGACAGAACCTCTCTTCTATGAAGACGGATTGTGGGCAGGAAGCAATGAATTCGAGTCGAACCTCCATGCGTGTGCCTTGGGCAGGCATCGCTTCAAGGCATTGCGGTCGATTTGCCGCGGATTGGGCACCCAAATCATTGGGCATCACTGGTACATCAACTGGGGCGGCGCAAGGCAGTTTCTGTTTCAACCTGGGCAGACCAGGAAGATGAGTTTTCACATCCGGCTGTGCTGTCCGTTGTTTGGACCGCAGACGCTCTTCGAACCTGTCTTGAGGCAGGCTATCGGTTTCGGGGACTGGGTGCTCAATTCCAGCCAACTTTGCGTCAATCATAAGTAGAATAATCGACTCAGGTCTTTACGATCGTCCCAAAAGACCAGAAACTCAGAGACACATTCAGTTTCAGTGTTTTGTTTATTTTTCTAGAGTAATTCTTCTATTAATTTCTAGCACGGAGCCTTTCAGCCTAACCAGGCACCCTTGTTCACTACAGAAAATGGCATCAGCGCGGTCTCGATGGGCGGTCCTAATCGGGGCTGGTGTTCTGGCAAGGAGAGCTGAGAACCCCCTTCCGGGAGCAGCAACGGATGTCATCACCATGAAGGAGTACCTGCAGACGATGTCTACAGATTCAACACCTATCGACATTGCACTGCTCGTCGTAGGTGGACCTGCGGATACCAACTGTTCAGAGGGACCCCAGCCTCTGCCTCTCCCCACCTGCCAAGCCGTCATCGATGCATTCCGAAGGGTGATCGATTTGGGCCAACCCGGAGACTACGTCTACATACATTTCGCAGGGCATGGAACGCGGTTGCCTGAGACGGCCTGTCTTGCAATATACTTGTATGATAAAGCGATGAAGGGACACGACCTCCGCAACGAACTTGTTAAGATGGAGGACAAGGGAATGCAAATCACCCTGGTCCTTGACTGCTGCTTCTCCGGCAGCGTCTTGCGGACCCCCGAAGATGAAACCTGGCATGCCCCAGGCCCTATTCGCTTTCTCGAGTTCGATCCAGCAGTCGACGGAGTGTTCGACGACGACATGGTTCCATCATCCACAACCTCCCCCCAAACTCGAGGTGCCGTAATGCAAAACGATCCCTTTGCACTTCTCAAGTCGGACGGATACGGCATACTTGCCGCATGCGGTCCACACGAATCGGCTCGGGAGATTACCACGCCAGACAAGAAGCAACACGGGGCACTCAGCTACGTCCTGGTACAAGCGTTGCGGGTCTTGAACCGCTTTGACTCGCAGATCACGCCCGAGTCGCTCCATCGACATATTTGTGCGCGATTCCATGCCGAGTTTCCGGCCCAGACGCCGATGCGTTACGGAAATGGTGGATTTGTATTCTTCAAGAATCTCGGCGTAAAGCAGGCTTGGCCGGCTTTCGCGTCCATATTTTTCAAGGTGGACACAGTCAAACGCCCTCCTGACGAGGACAAAGCCCCCTCCAACCGGAAGATTATGCTTGACGCCGGCAAGGCACACGGGGTGTGTGTTGGCGACCAGTTCGTCGCGTACCCTTACTATGCCTCGGAGAGTGACAATGCTCTGGTTGCACCTGGTCGAAGGCAACTCTCAATAGAGCTGGTGGTGACGCAGACAGGATCCCTCACATCCGAGCTTGCCGTCAAGAATGACCGAGATGAGGAGAGGTTCAAGCAGGGCTTGACCTGGAAGGCCCGACGTCTTGATTTATACGATCCTTCAAGGATCCGGATTCGTCTCACGCCGTCTGTGCCCAATTTGGACCGAGAATGGCTAGTTCGGGAATCAAAAGGACACCCATACCTGAGCTTGTTGACGGAGGAGTCCGATGCACAGAGTGCGTGCGTCTTCCAAGTCGTCATGAACAAGGAGAGCCTTGCGTACGAAATTCAGACCGAGGCATGCCAGCGACTTTCCAACCTGCCCGTACTGATCTCCAGCTCGGAACTAACACGCAACACCTTGATGACCGTCCTGGGCCACATCGCGGCGTTCAAATATTTTGAACGGATTACGAACGAGGTTCCAGACAAAGCATTCAAAAGCAGCTTTGAGCTGAACGACACCACTCATGCTCCCGGGCCGGACGGTTCTTACGACGTCAAGGATGGAGAGACGTGGAGCATGACCCTCCACAACCGGGATCCAGAACATCCAAAGTATCTGGCTGTCTTCAGCTTCGACTCCACCTGGAGGGTCCGCAATCTTGTGACGGAGGCCGACCGTGGTGCATCGCTTGTTATTGAGCCGCAAAATAAATTCCCTTTGCGGATAACCATGACAGCCAAGGCGACAGAAAATCCTCAGCAGGGGGGAGGAAGTGCGGGTAGTGACAAGCCTGTGGAGGACATTGTGAAGTTCTTTGTTACGAGCAAGCCGACGACATTCCCTTTCATGATTCTTCCCTCTATTGGCGAAGATGGAGTTCGCGGCCGCACGGACCAACTGAGACAACTCCTGCAGGCATTGCGTGATGTAGACAGGGGAGATCATGAAGCCTGCTGGTATAGTGAGAATTTCCTGATTCGCACTCACCCAGTGAGTGTTGAGGCTTGAAGGAGCGAATATTCCATTGAGATGCTTAGTTAGCCAGTAGATGAGTCCTCCAGTTGACTTGTGACTTCCTATGTGGACTGCTCATTCTGCTTCACCTCCAGTTCGTCCTCTTTGAATGCTTGGCCTTCCTTGGCGCTGTTGCATTTCTCGTCGCAAAGGGTGTATTTTCCATCTTCAGCTTTTTCAATCAGGTAGGGGCCTTCTCCCGTAGCACGAATGAAAACCTTAGTGCCAGGTTTCAAGTTGTACACATGTTCGTAGGCCTTAATGACTCGTTCCCGATTTTCATCAAAGACGATAATGTCTTCCTCAAAATCATCGTCATAGATCTCGTCGACAAACTCATCATCGGCCGCCTCGGTACTGAAAGCCACCCCGTTAGTGATATTTCTCGAATCGCTTGTCCGTGGCGGAGAATTGATGACCGCGGCCTTACATCTTGTCGGTACCCATCTCGGTTGATTCAGCGTATTGAAGAGGTGGAATGGACGAGGCTCTTGATGTGATAGTTGTCAGATTTCTTAATGTCGAAAGACTTTAAAAGGCTTAGGAGCATGTTAGTTTCGCTTAATGGGTGAATCTGTTCCTTTTATAAAGGTAGCCTTCCCTGAAGCTGCATTTCCGACCCGCTGTGCCAGGTCGCCGCAACATCACCCTGACCACAGGGACTGGCCAACCAAATATTGCCGCGCCAAACTTTTGCCCTGTGCTGTCAACCTTGTCATTCCATGACTCATGGTTAACTTGGGTCCTGTCTGCCATTCCAGTGCCCGACACAGACCCTTATGCAGGTCGGCCCCACAGTGGCCCTACCATTGCCCAACTACCCAAAGTTGGAGTATTTTGATTCACAAGGCACACTTATATCTGACCGTAGCTCACTGTGAAGGCGATCTGTGAAGGCAGCTCCGGCCCTCATCGTTTGGCTTCGCCATGCCCGATTTGCGTGATATCGAGCTTGGAATAGGTGGTGAGGCTTCGCCTGCGGCCACGGGATGCAGAGCCCACACCAGGCAAGCGACGATTCTCCAGAGCATCCGTCTTTGTTTCGGATCGCGTCCTAAATCTCCGGCCTCCTCGCATCCCGTCAAATCTTGGATGAAATTGCAAAGTCTGTCCCTAACCCGCCATTTTTCTTTTGGAGAAGGTTTTGTTCTAGCAACATGGGGAGAACAGCAAGCCATTCAGAGAAGAGAAGAATGTGACACTAACGTAGTAACCTCAGTCGAAGCCCATCCTAATGGGTACCCTCGCTTCTCAGCTCTCATGGCTTCCCACGAACCCTATCTCATCTTCCGACGCTTTTCCCATGTCCGCACACGTCTCTTGCTCCTTGCCCAGGACAACGTTGTTCAGTTGGAGCAGAAGCTGCGGGAACTCGACCGAGGGGAGGGAAGGCCGCTGTACCTAGGGTGCAGTCGCATGGACCAGAACGAAGAGCGCCTGAAAGTTCTATCAGAGTTGCGACAGGGTTTGGCCGAGTACGGTACGACACCAAAACCCATTCATCCCTTCACGTCTATCTCGTTAGTTACACCGTGAATGACAATAAACGTTTAGATAGCCAGGTTCAACGATTCTCGCATATTCTTGGACTCAAAGAGCCCCATCCTCGATACATCCAGAGTCTTCAGAACTGGCTAGCTGGAAATGCGCCACTTGCCAAGGCCGAGGAAGAGTTTCTCCTGCACCACCGCGATTTGGCCTCCTTCTCCACGACAGATGACGATATAACGCCGTGGCTAGAGCGTGTCCTCTCTCCATTCTCACACTTCTTCCAGAGTGTAAGCCCCCTCCTTTTTCTGTTCTTCCTTTCTCGATGTGCCATGCACGTTGAAATCTAGGCTCAGCAGATTCAATAATAAGAAGAGTAGAAAGGAGAGAGGTTCTAATCCTTGCTAGTTTCTACGCTCCACCCCCATTTCCAGAGACCCACACATCCACGTGCTCTCTAGGCCGTTCATGGAAAAGACGATACGTGCAATCATATCCCCATTCCTGACTATGCTGGTGTTGATCCCAGTAATTGTCTGTAATGTGGTTGATAACTCAAATGTCCGCCTAGCGGTCTTGGTCTTCGCGGCTAACCTCTTTGTGATGCTCTTATCAATTGTGACGAAGAGTAGAATGATCGAACTGGCTGTAGCTGCAGTAACGTACGTCAAGACGTTTGAGTGCTTCATGAATTACTACTTCCATTGCTCTCTTATGATGCATTTCCGGACATTACTGACAATCTGAAGGTACACAACGGTCTTGGTCGTGTTCATGTCGGGTGCCACTGACCCCCCACACTGAGCAGGGACTGAGCGGCCTCCTCGTGTTGGCGAGTGGATGCCGCGAGCGGCTCAGCAGCAGTGTGAGGGTACGGCTTTATCAATAGCTTGATTGTTGAACGGATAACTAAGAATAATCGAATCAAATTTGCAATCACTATACATAACGCACCATTCCCATTCCCATTCTCATTAGTATCTAGCCATCAGCGGTGCAGAAGTCTAGAACCCTAGGCAATGATTTTGTCCACATCTTTGCTCTCAAACGGCCACCCGAGGGCTCGCAGCCCGAAGGGTCTCATTATTTTTGCCCTACGACCCTTATGCAGCTTCTCCTCCAGTTTCCTAGCAATGCCATCAAGCTGCGAGTATGTGTCGCTCAGCGCTTCGTGTAGCTTTTGCGACGTCGCGAGCCGAGTTCCATGTGGGCCCTGGAGAAGCTCTCGCGCGCCTTCAAAGGTTATCTTCAGGCTATCGGTGTGTTTTCGGAGGCGGTCGATGTCGGACCTGGCGCTCTTCACGGCGGACGAGTATTCGAGACAGAGCGCCCCGACTTTGGCGGCCAGATCGACTACCGCGATGACGCTTGCGGCAGCCGCGAGCCCTTCCATCATGCAGGGAAACGACTGAACAATTGATGTGCGCCAAAAATTCAGGAACTGGTACGTGAGGTGACGGATAATCGTGGTTGTCCGAAGCTCGCAAGGTTTGGAAGAGGGGCGTCGAGCTGCCCAACCGCCGCCCGACGCAACTGCCTCGACCCAATTGCGCGGGGCTGGCCCTGTGCGGGGTTCATCGAGGCTGCTTCAGTTCACTCATCGTCATGAACCATCACCTCATCGACGGCAAGAGGGCGATCGTTCACAAGTTGGCGACTTCGCGTTCCCCTGCGGGGTGAGTCGCCGCACTGCACCGAAAAACCGGTGCTCGATCTGTCAGATTGCTTGATCCGGTGGTTGTGTGGGATCCGCAAAGCCGGGCTCCTCGATGGCCCCAAGCCCGAATTCTGGCACTGGCTAAATTTAGCAGCGACTGGGCCGTCACGTGGCTACAAGGATGCTGAACCATCCGCACCACCAGGTGCCCTGCCCACCCACTTGTCTGTTTCGGCGCGATCCGTGATCGATCTTGTGTCCTTCCACCACGGGTGCTGCAGCAGGCAACGTCGCCCTTTGATGATACTGCAAGGTAAAACCACTCCAGTCCTCATGAAATGCGAACAATGGTTTATGTAATGTCACAGAACCCTGGTCACTACGTCTTACCGATTGCCTAGCGAACACTATCTGAGCAGCAGCCATGACACATCCGAACTCTTTCGCATTTGACGACTTTTGTCGTTTGGCCGCCGTCCGAGCCCCCCGAATTGTTTTTAAAGTAAGGTATAGTAGTAATTTTACGTATTTTTGGTATATAGTTATTTTAGCTTAGGTTGCTTTATTATTATTTCCTTGTAGTTTCTTAGTTGGAAGGGGAGAGTTTTTAGGATATAGGTTATTTTTATTATATTTTTCTAATATATTTCCTATATAGTTATTTTAATGCATATATAGTTTTTTATTCTTATAGTTTATTTTAATATTTATTCCTAAAAAAGTATTAATCTTACTAAGAGCTTGTAGTTTTATATTATTTTTTGCATTATTTATTTGTACTATTATTTTATTAAGGGACACCCTCATGACCCCTCATCTGGAGTCTAACGAAGGTAAACTGATAACGACGCTACTGCGAAGGAAGGTACAACCTACCCCTCCTCCTCCCCCTCTCTTTCCATCTGAATATACCGCCGATTCTACGATGGTATTGCTGTTACGATGGCCTCTTACCTATAGTATAAACGAAAGCGAACCAAAAGCGAGGCAAACCGTAAAAAGAGAAAGAAGCAAATTACCTGTGGAAGAAGGCTATTATCCGAATTGCGGGCAAACCAAAAGCGAGGTAATAAATATAAAGGAAAGAGCCCCCCCCCTCTTCCACCTCCTACCTTCCGACGACGATATAGCTAGGGTACTAGGGCTAAAGAAGAAAGAACGAGTATAGTCCGAGTTCGAACCGACACACGAGCACCCCCCATTTTCCTTTCTCTACAAATTGTGACAACTCCCCTCCTATCACACATCCTGGGTAGGAGAGACCCAGACTAGTAGATAAAAGGCTGGAAGTAGAGTTAGTTTAGGTGCAATATCGTACCGACACCTGTACTATAAAAGCACCTACGATACCTAAACAGATAAATAGAGGGACCGCTTGCCCACTGGGGCGAGGATTAAAGGTCCTCTGCGGTGTAAGATTAATAATAATAATATTAGTAATTTAAAAGACGTAATTAAATTGGAAAAAAGTTGCGATAATATTAAATACTAAGGGGTAGAATTTAAATTTGTATTACTTACGGGTAATAATAAAAATAACGGTAATAATAACGTTAATTTTTATAATTTTATTACCTTTACTACTAATCTTTTTATAATTATTTTTAAGAATTATAAAAAAACGTATTATTAAGTGTATAATTTTAATACTAACGTAAAGGTTATTAGGGTAAATATTGTATATTTTTCGCCTATTTCTCGCCTAATATTTTTCTTAACTTAAAATTATTAATTACTAAATTTTAATAAAAAAAAATAAAAAAAAGCTAGAGTATTTAATAATCCCTACCTTATTATAATTTTACCTCCGAAAATTAGTTTTTAAAATCGTTTCGTAGTTATTTCGGTACCTAGTTACTTATTTAAAAAAGTACTAATATCCTAACCAAAGTTAAGGCCAAGTATAATAATATTATATGACGTTAAAAAGTAACGTAAAAAGCTCATTTTAAGCCCTTTTAAATAAAATATAATTTGTAAATAGTAACAAAGTATAAATTTATTATAAAGTTTTAAATTATTTATAATAAGAGAAGGGTATTAATATTACTAATATTAGGGTTGCCTTTAGCGATTTTAAGCCTTTATAAGATCTTATTTCTCTTCCCTCTTTTTAAATTTCTTGTTAGTTTGTGTAACCTGACTGGTCTCAGTAAGGTCTAGTACAGGAGGTTACAGGGGGTAAGTCCCCTGTAACGAGCGCAGCAGAAGGCTTTGGGTATACGATGACTGCCCGGGACGGGGTCAAAGGAAGCTAAAATCAGCAGACCAACTTGCTGTAATAAGCAGAGATACAGGGGTCTATGCCCTGTAACAGGGTGACTACAGTGGGCTTTACACAGAGATCACAAAGGTCAAAAGGTTACCCGAAAGCTGTATATAAACTATCTTGCTTAAAGTAGAAAAAAGGAAAAGAATTAGACACCAAAAACATAGAAGGGGAGATGGTTCTTTATAGGGCCCTCAATGGGTATAAGTCAATCTTACAGGGGGTGAGGGCCCTAAAACACAAAAGGAAAGCCTATACTACAGAGGGAAAGGTGCTTACGTTGGCGCTGGAATCCGAAGGATTCCAGGGCAACGAGTTGGCTAGGCTGACGTAACAATAGTGCTAGGTCTACCCCTTATAGGCCAAGCCTACAGGTAGTAGGTCCCCGGAACTCCCCGTCGGTTCTAGTGGATTCCAGTGGGTCCAGGGGGCTTAGCAGCCCCCCTGAACCACAACACCAACTTCCCGCGGTTGTGGTGACTACACTTTGCCACAGTGCAGTCGGCAGCACTCCCAGGGCAGTAGATCAACTAGGCTACAGCACCCAAGGGTGCTGTAGCTACAGGGCAACTGGGCTGTAATTTCAACACTTAGTTATATAAATCTTTTTCTAAATATATTAATTATAAATTATTAATTAGTAGGTAAATAATTAGTAATAATGGACTTTAAGGGTTAGATAATTATTGGGAATAAACACACTGTACAGCACAACAAGGCCCTGCAATAAAACCTCGTATTCTACCACACTAAGAACGCCACAGCGCTTTAGCGCCTCGGCACCTCGGCCTTCGGCCTCTGCCAAAGGCTGATAGGCTGATGGTCACAACTATAATAACTACGGCTCGCCCTCTCTTAGATAGAAGAATGAAGCACTCATCCATCTTCTTCTCCATGACTTGCCTTCATTACCATTGTGACCCATAGCTTCATCAACAATAATTTATTAATATCGTTTTAGGAATTAAAGTCCGCTTACTTACTACCCTTTTAATAAAATAAAAAAAACCCTTTTAGTAATAAAGGTAATAATTAAGTTAAAAGGAACAAAGGAAAGATAAAGTAGAGTGGTGATTTTTTACTGTTGTTGTTAAAATGTGTGGCCTGACTGGTCTCAGTGAGGTCCAGTACAGGAGGTTACAGGGGGTGAGTCCCCTGTAACGGTCACAGCGGAAGGCTTTGGGGGTACGATGACTGCCCGGGACGGGGTCAAAGGAAGCTAAGATCAGCAGACCAACCTGCTGTAACAAGCAGAGATACAGGGGTCTATGCCCTGTAACAGGGTGACTACGGTGGGCTTTGCACAGAGATCACGAAGGTCAAAAGGTTGCCCTGAGGCTATATAAAAACTATCTTGCTTAAGGTAGAAGAAAGGAAAAGAATCAGACACCAGAAACACAGGAGGGGAGATGGTTCTTTATAGGGCCCTCAGTGGGTGTGGGTCAACCTTACAGGGGGTGAGGGCCCTAAAACACAAAAGGAAAGCCTATACTACAGAGGGAAAAGTGCTTACGTTGGCGCTGGAATCCAAAGGATTCCAGGGCAACAAGTTGGCTGTGCTGACGTAACAGTGGTGGTGGGTCTACCCCTGTAGGCCAAGCCTACAGGTGGTGGGTCCTCGGAACTCCCCGTGGTTGTGGTGACTGCACTTTGCCATAGTGCAGTCGACAGCACTCCCAGGGCAGTAGATCAACTAGGCTACAGCACCCAAGGGTGCTGTAGCTACAGAGCAACTGGGCTGTAATTTCAACAGTTGTATAAAAAGGTAATTAAGAATTAGGGCTTAAGTAATAGTAAAGTTTTATAATTTTTTAAATAACGAGATAATAGGTTAATAAACGTTTCATATCCTTTAAGTTTATACGTTAATTCCAACTAAATTCTATCTAATTCTATTAATATTTCCAACTTTATAGTACTTACTAATAATATCACGCCTTTATATACCTATTAGTAAAGTCCATTTTCTAATAACCATTTATATAATATTAATAAAAGCCTATTAAGTACTTTACTACTATTATTACTAGGTATTTTTTAATATCCTAATTATTTTGTAAATAAGAATCCTATAATTAGGTTTAGGATTTATTAATAAAGCTATGGGTCACAACAGTAATGGAGGCAAGTTATGGAGAAGAAGATCAATGAGTTTATTTTTCATTCTATCTAAGAGAGGGCAAGCCGTGGTTATTATAGTTGTAACCATCAGCCCATCAGCCCTTGGCAGAGGCTGAAGGCTAAGGTGCCGAGGCGCTATAGCGCTATAGCGTTCTTAATGTAGTAGAATACGAGGTTTTATTACAGGGCCTTATTGTGCTGTGCAGCGGGCTGCACAGCATTGTTATGCTGCTGCATAGCATTATGCTGCTGTACAGCACAAGTGCTGTACAGTGTGTTTATTCCCAATAGTACCTCAGGTACCTACACCCTACTACCACAAAATTCTTAAGCTATAATCGCGGCCTCTGTTTTTTGATTCCAGGTTCCCGGCTCCAAAACAGCAGTCGGAAATGGCCCCCGTCTCAGCCTTTAATTAGCTACGCTCGCGCGCCTTTAGCGATACGAAGCGCTTGCTTTACCTTATTTTAAACCCCTCCTTTATAGCGATTTTGGTATTATTGGAGCTATTTACCTCTTACTAATCTAGAACCACCAACGGCTATTATATCTTTCTTTCGCCTACTTGTTATCGAAGCGTCGGCGGTATTGTTCAAGATTACTAAAAAACGGCGTGATGGCGGGAAATCTCAAGGGGGTGGAGGCGCACCGGTGCCCCGACTTCTCAACCTACACAGACGCGATTCTGAGATACACAGCTTTGTCATGTCGCCATCTCGGGACAGGGCCCACCCTGTCTTAATCTTTTTTCCCCGACAGCAGAGGTAGGGAGATGTAGCAGGCTCGATGATGGACGAAAGCCCTTAAGGCCTTGTATTGCGACGGTCCCTTTGGCTTCGTGTGTTTCCCGAATCGCAGCCAATCTCATAAAAAGCTTACCCCTGCTCAGGAGTGAGCCGGTCGGGTAAAAGGTGTTTTAACCCATGACCCATGTGACTACAGAACCTCCTTTATATCAACCTTGTGCGGCACGATCGCGAGGTTGTCCTTGCAGGTCATTCCGAGAAATGCACCCGTGCCGAAAAGTACACGCAACCATCAGGGCTGCCGCGCTTTGACCAGGCGGGGCTCACAAGTCACGCTCGCTCTGCGATGACGCGTTTTCACGTTTCTTCCCCCAAACAAACGCCGACGCTCTCTTCCATGGCTCCTCGGTGCAGGATCCGATCGGCCTTGCCACCGCCTACGCATCCCGATGGTGGCCTCTGTACCGCGTGCGATCAAGATGCCGAGGTTCTGATCAAACTCCGGCACCCCGGATACCCCGACAACAAGAACGTCCTGCTCGTCTTCCCCGCACTCGATCCCATCACAGCCGACCACGATGACAGTAACAACGACGACAACGACAACAACGGCAGTAACGACGGCACAAATGCCAAGGCTGCGTTTGGCATGCACCACGAGACAGCACGCCTGGCGTGTGCTATTGCCGCTAACAATCGATGGGATGGATTCCTCTCACGGCAGAAGGGGCCCAATGCGACCACCGTGCTCTCTGGGCCCGATGAGGTCCTCCCGGCGGGAAGCTACTATTTCCACGTCCCGCCGTTATCTAACGGTCTGTCTCCATCTCCCCCTCTCTCCCTTTCTTCCTCTCTTCTCATCTCTCTTCTCATCTCTCTCCTCGCAGATGCATCTCCCATCTAACCTCACCTCTTGTAGATACATCTCCATACCCGGTTGTCCCATCGTTTGCCCATTTCCAATTTCCTCACGATAACCTCCCTCACTCATGGGCAACAATGCGGATTCCGTGGCATCGAGGCGGTATACAACCTCGACCCTCCTCACTCGACCAGGCCGTCCTCGCACGCGACATATCCTGCCGCATTTCTCAAAATATCTTTGGTACGGAATCAGCCCACCTAATTCCACGTACTGAGGAGCACTGGTTCAATACCAACGAGATGCTCCTTTATTCATCCCGTCCTGAGGCCCCTGCGTCTAATTCGGCTGATAATACACGCAACGTCTTACTCCTCCGATCCGATCTACATCATCTCTTCGACCAAGGCCGTCTCGTCTTTCTACCTAAAGGGGGTACTTGGGTTGTCCACATCCTTTCGAGCCGGCCAGATGGAGAGCTGGCAGCCTTATACCACAATGTCAGCCTACAACCGCTGTCGGAACTTTCGGTCGAGTTTCTCTTCACCCGTTTTGCCTGGACTGTTCTTTCGCAGGGCATCTTTTTACGAGCCGGGAGTGACCGACGGCTGGTGATCGTACAGGGAGACGAGGTCAAGGTGGAAACTATATCTGGGCTCGACTGCCTCCTCAAGTTCACGCCGGTTAAGGACCCGAGCCGGAGCCAGAGCCCCAAGAAGCGCGCACGAGGCGCTGGGAGCCAGAACCAGGGCGACGATGGAGATGCTGCTATCGATTGGGAGCACAATCATATCCATGGTTGGGACGATAACCGCGGACGCAAGAGATGGCGGAGCTCCTCGGTGTCAAGTTCTCTGCCTTCGCCGCTTGTGCCGAGTGAAGAGCGTCCAGCACAGTGGTGGCATGGCCATTTGGTTGCTGCGTAACCCGTGTGTCAACGTCCATGCATTTGAAATATCATGTTACTTTCCTTGTCTAATGTAAAGATAATTGCATCCAAATTTCTTGAACGGCGTGTATCTCGTGAAAGCACAAGAATTAGGCCCGGGTAAGTAATCTCGCTGAACTCGGGACAACAACCACAATCGCGAGACAATCCCCAAGACAAACCACCGAGAAGGTAACAACCCATGGCCACCGCGGCAATCTAGTACTTGGAGCCAATTATTGCTGTCAAGTGGCTTGTTAAGGTCTAGACGACTACGTACTAGCTTTCTAAGATTATGTAACGGGATGTGAAGTTACAGCATCTGCCTGGTTCGAGTTGGTGTCGGAACTTGGAGTGAGCCTGTTGGTTTAAGCTACTGGCAAGGTCTTTCGGGCTTAGAGGACACTGATGCAAAGAAAGCTAAATGAAAGTAAGGAAGGGAAGGAGTTACGAGAAGAAGCTATCCTGCGGGAGAAGTTAATCGACCCGCTTAACTGTCAAAGCCTTATAAATCTCGAGTATCTTATGTTAAGCATTTAAGGCATCCCGCTCTGAAGCCGACTTCTTTGTCGGCCAAGCTTAGAAAGGCTGCTGTAATTACAGCGCTGCGTAGAATAAGCCTGTCGACCGCGACATTTTGCACTTTTAAAGGCGGCTTAAAAGTAATTACTATAACCTTTACGTACGTGGCTTTAAGCTCGACACGATCGAGATTATTCTCGATATAAACTATAACAGTAATATCCCCACGTCGTAGCTTGACCTTAGCGGCTAGAACATTAACAAGGATAGTAGCTGACTGTAAGTGGGATAACAGAAATTCGCCGTATTATTACTCTACGGCATATAAGGAGAGCGTATAAAAAGTAAGCACTGTAAGTGGTAAAAATACTTCCATCGAGGATGTTGAGGAGCAGGGCGGACAGGATAGCGAAGCGCGCGCGACAAGTGGCAATCTGGATGTTGGCCGGGACTCTACGAGCGAGGGGCGACCGGGAAGGCACGAAGCAACGCTGTCTATCGGATCGGAAAACGTCGGTAATACGGCATTCCGCAGTACTCGGACGGCGTCTGAGCAGGCCGAAGACATCAAATCTCAGAACCGATATTTTTTATCAGCTGCCGATATAGGGACAAATCTCATCCCGAATCTTGGCCGGTTCCTCAGCGACGACTGTTTTGCCGGCAAGATTGCTGTGGACGCGAATCTGGACTGGAAAAGCATACTGGAAAAAAATCAGCCGCCCCGCTTCCCACCCAGCGGCTCTATTTCGGCAGCGTCTCACAGTAAGAGCAGCGAAGATGGAGTCTCCCAATTGTTTTCTCGGAGAATGATGTTCGAACTCCCAGACTTTACTGAGCATGTTAAAGAAAGGCAGACCGATCTTGAGAGTTGCGTTCAGGAGCTAGTTCTAGACTCCCTCGCCTTGACGATCCCTTACTATGTTGGGCCTTTTGAGATATCGTCACGCGACCTTCTCTTTCCATCGGGAGACTTAGCAAACCAGCTAGGTTGTCATGTTAGCGGGGTTACCGGGCTATACGCTCATATTGGGGGACGGGGGTCGGGCACAGCCTTTCACTGCGAAGATGGACAAATGCGGTCTTACAACCTGAACGTTTTCGGAGAGAAGTTGTGGATCCTGATCGACTGTAACCACACCTCCGAATTTGAGGCACTGGTTAGACGGTTGTCAGATTGTGGCAACTGCGACCAATTCGTGCGACACTGTAACTTGCTGATTATGCCAGCAAGACTTCGGAAAGAGAGTATCAAATTCGAACCTATCTGCGCGGGGCCGGGAGACATGGTTCTGACGAAGCCACGTCAGTATCACGCGGTTATCAACCTGAGCGCTTCCTTCGCAATAGCAACAAATTTCGTGTTGCCTGGGGAGAATGCCTTTCCGACGAAGCTTTTTGTTTGCTCCGACGACGGCTGCGGACTTCGCGCGCTCAACCATCCTAGCATCACACCTATTTCGTCAACTCCGAAACCCAAAAGTGACCGGAAACGTAAAAGAGGTCGACCCGCAACAAAACAGCCTATATCGGACCGTCCCAACGTCAAACATCTCGCGGCGTGCACATGGAGCCATGCGGCATTGCTTCATTTCGTGTCGCTGGTCCGCGAGTGGAGGAGGCTCGACGATCCTATCAAAACACAGGTCATGCTAGCGGTAGCCCAATCCGATCTCGCACGTCAAGCTCACGGTTGGCTGACAACTCGGGAGATATGTAGCGGCCGGTCTCAACTGTATATTCTCATACGAAATCTCTCCATGATTCGACTTACCTTGAGCATTGAGAAGGAAGCCGAACAACAGGGCCGCCGTCGGGCCGATTCTCAAGTGATAAGGCAACTCACAAAGACTCACGGTCAGACCGTCAAACCTACACTTATGCTCGGCCGGAAGTTGATCAACATCTGCGGGGCCTACGAAGGTCTTCTGTGTTTCATACCTTCCACATCGCTCGATAGTTTATACAAGCTATCAGAGGATGATACCAGGAGGTTCCACGACTTTCTCAGCGATAAGCGAAGCTTACACAAGTTGGGTGACAGGTTTTTGCAATCTATCCTCGGTGGGACTGACTTCCCCCAGCAAGTATTTGAAGGCAAGACCTTGAAAGAGGTGGAACGGCTTTCTGCTGAGGAGCTTCTCCGCCTGATCAGCTTGCCACCAATGACCTGATCGCGCACAGAACGAACTGATCTCCAGCTGGTCCCTGGACCTGCGGGGAGGAAGGGGGAGGGGGTTCCATTGGCTTTTCCCTAGACTACATGGGGAAGTTAGGAGGCCATAGTTTCTACGCTAGTGAGCCTGGGATGACATTAATTTACACGATTTGCTAGTAACCTTGGACCCGGGCTAGCTAGGTCTCCGTAGGATTGTTTATATTGAACTATGTGACAGGAAGTCGAACAACGGCCAGAAATACAAATCGCCGATTTGAGGGCAAAACCACATAAAACCGAACCCAGGATCCAGCCGCTCAATTCCTCCCACCGAATACTAGCTCCCGACGGCAGTTTCCCCAGCGCGGAAGCTGTTTGCGCGCTCTGCGGAGGCGACTCGGTTGCCGCGTACCTGACGGCACGCCACCATCACTCCCCGTTGCCCCTGGCAACCGATACGCGCGACCCTCGCTCCTGAACCGGACAAGATGCAACCTCTGAACCTGTCGGCCGGCTGCTCATCCCCGTCCCCCTGAGCCTCCGACATTGACGTTAAAAGATTGCAATTATGTCGAAGAGGGGAAGACACTTGATGAAAAGCGTCTACATTCATCTTGGAACTAGCTGTTGCGCCTCCCACAATGAAACTGAATGAAAGACAATACCAGATCGGTCGATGAAAACGTGCATTCGATGACAACCTGATAGTTGCATGATAATAATGATACACACACCATATCTTGTGTGGTAGAATCTATCAAGAAACGTTGCTGATTCCTGATTATGTGACGAAACTACAGAAAGCATTCTAGATAGATACAGTACTTCCGCTTCCCGACAGCAGCCTTCGGCCCCCAAGCTCTCGAATCTCCATCACCTGGGCAAACAACTTTCTTGGGATTCTCCTATCGGTCTTGTTCCCGTTGCGTCAACGCCAGGTTGGATATGCTGGCCAGTGTGTCAGCATGGGCTTGGCCTCAAGATAACCTATCGGCACTAACCCCCGAACCGAGTCGGTCGCGAGGCGAAGATTACCCCCCCCCCCTTATGCGCGAGTATTGTTTGGGCAGCTAGAAAAAAAAGGCCCGATATGTTTTGATACGAGGTGGTTCATTTCCCGCACGATAGCTTCGGCCTCGAGGCGTCACCTAGCACCATTTCCCGAACTTTGAAGACTGAAAGATGGGCCAGAACAACCAACGGCCATGGAGCGAAGCAGCGGAGCCACGGCCTACGGGAACTGTACCTCTATAAAACCTCTGACTGCCACTCGTACCAACTAATCTTTATCGATGAGTCTGGAGGTGATAATCGGAGCGGAACATGTACGTTAGGGCTGGGCGCCGAGTGGCGCAACGCCCGTACAGGTCGACGAGTTTAACCGCGAACAAAGGGTTTAGATTCTTGCTGCATATACACAAAACGGCGTTGAGTCCGCACGTACCTATCTACGCTGCATCCACCAACGCCGTAATATTCGGGGCCTTCATTGAGTAGCTCTGCACCACTGTGATGATGCCGCCTCTGTTTCGAGTCATTTTCGGCGCTAGATCTGACTCTGCTCCGATAAAATCGCTACCATGGCTGACCCCGTCTTGTGATGTAAGCCAGTGAGTGGTATGTATAATGAGGACGACCTCGATGGCCGCAGCGCGAGTCCAGCACGGGTGAATCGGCCGTCGCGGAGAGGCGGACCCGGAGTGCCACTGCTCCGGCTGGCCAACTGGAACACTAACCTGCAATAAGAGGAATACGCCCCGCACACATGGATTCATTACTCTATCGAATGGAGACTGCTATTGAAGAAAGGGAGACTGTCAAAGCTTACCAGCGACAGAGAACAGAACCTCGTACAAGGACCGGCGAGCGAGTTTTGGGACCAGACTTTGAAGTCGACCAAACAAGTGCCTTGAACCAGATGAGACGAGCGCTATCGTATCTGTTACCGACCGCTCCCAGCGAGATCTCACAAGACCTTTCGACGACTGAACATCGACTGGGAAGCCGGCCGGCGCCAACAAACATGCCCAACTCCGCGCCAACATTTGCCGAAGATGAGCCGCCTGCATCCCGCTTTGACACCCCCACCCCCCCAGCGCTTGAACTTTTCCAATACCACACAGCTTTCACTCTGTTGTGGCCAATTCCGCATAGTCTTCGACTCGCAGCAACCGCTTCGCGCACGTCCGGCGATCTATTCGAGACCCTTCTATACACACGCGCACTCTGGCTGCCCGTACTATTTATTATTAACGGCATCTAGCGCGTTCATCTTTTTGGAGTGCCGATACCGACTCATACACCGACACCCAATCAATTTTACATGGCGGACAAGATGGCAGAAAAGTACTGGGAAGGTGTTGATGCCGATATCAACGGAATGCTCGGCGGCGTTCCTTCTGTTGCGGGATTTTCGCACATCCACAAGGTGGACCTCCAAGGCTCACGCAGCTTTCTGGCGAAGCTGGGAATTGGAAAGAAGAACGGCCGTCGCCGGGTTGCTACCGCGCTAGAGGGCGGGGCGGGGTAAGCGATTTTTCTCTGCTGCTGTTAGGTGACCCCACCGAAAAGCAATTTTACTGGTGCTAAGGTTAGCAAAACAGCATCGGAAGAGTTACGAAAGGTTTACTTCTGGAGGTGGCAGATGAGGTGGATATTATCGAACCAGTAGCCAAGTTTGCCGCCCTACTGCAAGGCTCGACGGGCGTGCGCAACATCTTCCACGTCGGTTTGCAAGATTGGTATCCCGCCGAGGGCTTGTGTTACGACCTGATCTGGATTCAGTGGTGCGTAGGCTACTTGCGCGACGAGCAGCTGGTGGGGTATCTGAAGCGGTGCAAGACGGCACTTAACCCTGATGGTGGGATTATTGTTGTTAAGGAGAATGTGAGCACGAGTGGCTCCGATGCTTTCGACGTTGTGGACGCGAGTATCACCAGGGAAGACGGCAAGTTTTTAAGCTTATTTGGGGAGGCAGGCCTACGCCTTATTAGAACCGAGACACAGAAGGGGATGCCTGAGGGGCTTCCCAGACAACTCCTCCCCGTCCGGTTCTATGCGCTGAAGTCTAAAGCGAGCAACTGAGTGTTTTGCTGGCAGCAGCTACAAGAAATTCCCAATTTGTTGTTTTTGGTGGGATGACGACGACGGCTGTTACCCCGCAGTTCCTCCCCCGTGTGCGGGGGTTGGGTGCCCCACCAACAAACACGGGCCGTTATCTTTCTCCTCTCGCGCAACTAGCCACGACGCGTGCTCCTCTGCGAAAATGGGTGAACAAGATGACCTCGTCCGGTGGGCCAAGGAGAACGGGGTCCTCTGTAAGGGAGTTTGTCCCACAAGTATCCCCGGACGAGGCGTCGGGATGGTCGCGCGCCGGCATCTCAAGGTACGATCAATTTTCAAAACTATCGAGAACGTTTGGATCTAACCGCGAAATGACAGAAAGGGCAACACATTGTACATGTCCCGATCCAACTGGTTCGCAGCCTGGACACGGTTCCCGAACGCATCTCTCGCCGACTTCCCCCTGACATGTCTATTCACGCCCTCCTCGCCGCCGACTTAGCAATCGACAGGATTACGAGCTTTTCCGTGTGGAGGAACACGCTTCCTACGTTGGCTGACTTCAATGTGGGTCTACCGTTTATGTGGCACAAAAGGCTTCAGGAGCTCCTTCCCAAACCCGCTAGGGAGCTCCTGGAAAAGCAGCAGGATAGCTTCTACCGGGATTGGAGCAATGTTGTCAAGGGCTTCCCGGACCTATCTCGAGAAGAGTACTTGCACAGCTGGTTCATCATCAATACGAGGACGTTTTACTACGTTACTCGGCAGATGGAGAAGTATCCCCCGATCGATAGGCTGGCTTTGGTCCCCGTGGCAGACTTGTTCAACCACGCCGACGACGGATGCGAAGTAATGTTTACCCCGGACGGCTTCGTCATCTCGACGGACCGCGGATACCGCGCTGGCCAGGAGGTCTTCATCTCGTATGGCACGCATACGAACGACTTTTTGTTGGTAGAGTATGGGTTCTTGCCGGCCGAGAACCGGTGGGATAAAATTTGCCTCGACCATGTGATCCTTCCAAAGCTGAGCACGACACATAAAGAGCAGCTCCGAAGCCGGGGCCTCCTCTGCCCGTTCATGCTGGACTGCAACACGCTCGGCTGTAAGAAAACGCAGGCTGCGGTTCGGCTGCTGTGTTCCTGTAGCCGAGGAGAGTGGCAAGAGTTCCTAGATACAGAAGGCTGTGGAGAGCATTGCCGGGAAAATATGGATATGTTACTCAGATCATTACTCGCCGAATATTTGGCCGAGGTTAGGAAGGCGGCGCAAGAGGCTGAAAACCTTCAGGTCGGAGAGGATGTTCAGCGCAAACTTATCATACAGAGGTGGAAGCAGATAGATACCACGGTTACTCGGGCGATCAATCGTCTCTGAGAATTCTTCTACTCCTGTTGATAGAATAATGGGACAATGGGGGTTAATGGGTAAATAACGCCAACGGCCTGACTGACTGGATTGATGCGTGTTCGTTAGTTGTTCATCAACGAAGAGTGTGTGTTGTTTGTCAGCAGAGTCAACTTGGTAGAGCTTCGAATAGCTCCCGTTGCACCACCGATAAATTTCCCCTCCTCGTTTTTTTTTTTTCCTTCGTCACCTAATAATTACGTCGCATCTTCTCGCTGGGTCTCTTCTAGTCTGTAAGAACTTTTTAAAACAACGACCATCGCCGAACGAACTAGGTTCTAGATAGCAATGAACAGAGAACTGATTGCACGATCGTAGTGTGTGTGTGTTGTCTTGCTTCAAAACTGGTTTGCAGGATTATTGTCTCATGGGCAACCACATGCAATGGGATATGCATGTCTGGGAGACGTTTCACCGCCTACCAATACGGGAAGCCGTGGCAGAAATTCCAGGGTGGGGCAAGCTGCATTCGAGTCTTTTTGTTGGGGTGCTTTGCAACCACTTGCGCGGGGTCGTCGTCGATTTTTAAATCTAGATTTTACTCGACCCCCCTCCCCCCCCAAAAAAAAACAGCATGGCGAAGCTGAGACCTGTCCGAACGTTAGAAGAGATGGAGGAAGATATAGGGTTCAGGCTTGATGATTTAACCAATAGCAGCGGGCGCCTCTATTCCGACCTCAGTCCTGTGTCTAGTGACATCTACGAGCGGACCGAGAAAGAATATGAAGAGTTTGTTAGGATGAAGCGTGCAAAGGGCAACAGCAGAACTCATCTGAGGCCCGGCGAGAGCAAGGTAACGCGTTCAATACACAATTTCACGACATGACCGGCGTTCTAATTCATTTATACGGATAGACGGTCGAATATAACGACGATTCGGTCCAGCTCAGCTACCGGCGCGGTACTGGCTCCTACAGGTTTCTCGTGGACGTTCGCTATGGATTTGGACTCAGCTTGGCCTTTCTCTTGTCCGAGGCCGAAGCGACTCGAATGCTGTCTACTGCAAAGGTACCTATATAATATGCCTTACGATACGGTCGTATTTTGCCGCAAAGTTGAGGTGAAGCTAACGAATGGTGTGTTTCCAGTTTCACGGCCCGAACCAGGCGTCCCAGGGCTCTATCTCGGCCTTCTTCAGCCTGCCCGCCGAGATTCGCCAGAAGATCTACATGTTTGCACTGCCCCGGGGTGAATGGAGGATACTGGATAACGAGAAGTTCGAACGGGATAACTTGCCCGGGGGTATCGGTGATCCCAGCGGCTTTTATTACCCGCTTAGTAGAGATCTGGCTGTTCTCAGAATTAACAAGCAGATACGGGGAGAAGCATTGCCACTCGCTTATCGTAGGACTACGTTCTACCTAGAGGGCCTAGAGAGCGCCATAAAGTTCCTCGTTGCGATTGGCCAAGCTGGCCGGGACAATATCGAGTCGCTACACTTGGCTTGGGAAAACACGGCCGACAGCACATACACCTGGGACATCCCTCCGGGCCCCGAGCAGCTTGACAGGACACTTCCCGTCCTTCATACATCTACCTGCATTCAGCTGCTGAAGCAGTGTAAAAGGCTGCGCCGCTTGTGCCTCCAGCTTGAGGGCGATTTGATACAGAATATGGCGCCTGACATGTTTATGGCCGATCCCGGCATCAAGGCCCTTTGCTCGCTCCGAGTGAAGAGGGTCGAAATAAGTGATCTGTGGTCGTCGATCTCCTTGGAGCAGCGCTGTGAACCAGCCCGGTGGCTCAAGGAACAGATGGAGAGCATGGAAGAGAAGGACAAAGACGCCAAGACATTCTGCACCACTGCCGTCCAGGTCTGACTTTATTCGATAAGAATGTAAATAAATACCTTACTCTCTCTACCTTGCATACCTCACTTCCTCCTCCAAGCATATCGGTCAAACCCAGCTCCAGTCCTTGTAGCACACGGCCACGTCATCTCTCCACCGTATTTATCTGTCGACATCCGCCTCACACTGCGGTACAGCTGCGTCTAAAAAGTCAAACAGGCCGTTTTCGTCAAGCATACTGGGGACCTTGTCGTCCGCATTGAGGGAATCGGTGATGCTGTCGTCGTCGGTGAGCCGAGACGAGTCCGGGCTTACCGCTGTCCGGACGTACCCCTTGGGCCGCTTGCGGGGATTTAGTGCACAAACGCTGCAGCGCTTGAGCAAGAATATGGTATCAGCACGTAGGATGCCGTAATAGGAGCGACTGACTTCCCTCCATGTCGCATCCCACCCGGGATGGCCGTTGGAGGTGTGGACGAGCTCCACTACATCGATAATGTCATCCTCGATGATAACTTTTCGGGTTTCGGCACCGTTCCTCGCAGCTGCTGCAACGAGTATCTTGTTGTCCTGGTCCCACGCGAACGTGTTTCGCACATAGTTCCGACGACTGAATTCCTTCTGCGATGTGGGTGGCGCGTGGCAGCCGGTGAGCCATCCGATTAGCTCCTCTCGCTCTACTCGGGACACCCGGCGGTTATTCGGGTGGTCCTTGAGATAATTCGAGAATGCGGCTCGAGTGTTTGGCGAGGACGTAAAAGGTTTGTCTGCGGAAACGGCAGCCATTCCTTCCATCCTGATCCATCGTGGTTCCACTCCAGTCCTCGCGTACGCCCAACGTCGAGCCCGAATTCCCGAACCGGTCTCGACTTCAGGAGTACGCCCTGCGTCGAGCGAGGCCGTGCCTCCTCGCTCGACGTGGCGCGTACGCGCGAGGTCGAGGGCTGACTTGGTTTCATGTAGGCTGAACCAAACAAACAGACAACATGGTGTGCTACTGTAGATACTGCACCGTGAATTTTTTTTTTTGGTTTGAAGAAGAAATGGAGCTCATCCAGCCGCGAGCCGGGCAGGCGGCGGACCAAGTCGTTGACGCGGTGCAAATTTGGAAAGCCGCACTTGACGAGTATCAAAGGATCACAGGTGTCCGACTCCAGACCTTGGACAGCGTCAGTAACATCGATGACCTCCTTGCCCAGGTCAACAAGGATGAGGAGAAGTTCAATAGATATCGGCACAATGGATCCAAGTTTGACCGATTTCGGACACTCATTCGGCATAGTCTCGGTCCCATCGGGGAGCTGGGCAATATCGTCACCCAGGCAGCTAAAGCTGTGAGTAGTGTCAACACCGAAAGGGGAATCGCTTAGTACCTAGGTTAACGGGGAAAGAAGACCTTCCCCCCAAGCGAAGCCATCTTCGCCGCCGTCCGTTTTCTCATTAGCGTATGAGGAATCCGTGCCCAATCGCCATACCATTGCAACTGACACACCCTCTCGTCCCAGGCTGCAAACGCGGTGTCTTCGGACTACGATAAACTCGCCAGTTTCTTCCAGGATTTGCAGTCGTACCTCTGTAGGCTCAAAGTCCTAGATCATAGAGTACCACCTATCCCGGAGGTGGTTCAGGTTGTAACAGAGGTCCTGACATCGGTTTTGATCTTATGTGGCATGTATGCGAAATACATCCGGACGAAACGAGTAGGTAGGTAAGCGGCATGTTGGTCTCGAGCCACAAGCACGGCGCAGTTCGTAGCGGCTCTCCGTCCTTGTTTGTCCATGCTTGCTAACTGTGAGACTGTTAGTTAAAGCGTTCCGAAGTCTCGTCGCCGGCGAGGATATGGAACTGAAATCCGCGTACGATCGCTTCCACAACTTGGTCCAACGAGAAGAAGGTGTGGTGAGAAATGCCACGCTCGTTAACGTAATAGAACTCAAGTCGGCTGTCCAACTCGCACATACCCAAGGTCGGACGGGAATGGCTGAACTGAAACTCGACGTCGAAGCAGTACGTGCAGATGTCACGAGCGGCCTAGGGGACATGGACGGCTGTCTACAATCCATGCTGGCCGACACCAGAAGAGTACGTAGCTATCTCGAAGGTAAGATTCACTATTATGACGCACAAATTTGCCTTGGATGTCTAATTGTGCCATGTTCCAGACAAAGAGATCCGCCGTGCTTCCCAAGAGACCTCTCGAGAGCGAGACGAGGTCCTGTCGTGGCTATCCCCCCTCGATTACCTCGACAAACAACATGCCGTATCCGAGAAACATCACCCGGGCACCGGGCAGTGGCTGCTGGATTCTACTCTGTTCCAGAAATGGGTTCACGGCGAGCAGAACTCTACTATCTGGTGTCCCGGAAATGGTACGAACCCCCCCTTCCTAGCCTCCTGTCCTGCCGGCCCTGCCCCTCTAACTCTCCGACTTTTTAGCTGGTGTCGGAAAAACCGTTATGGTGTAAGTAGGTATTTATTTGTATATCCGCTAATAGGAGAGGAGGAGCGGCTTGACCGATACTGTGGTCGTACCCCGCCGGTGCCCTTTATGGAATAATGACTGCGAATTTGCTCAGGTACCGTTACTCACATGATGAACAGCTCCACGATCGTCCGTTATATCGATAACAGGACGGAAAGATCGAAAGATGCCATCGCTTTCGTATATTGCGACTATAGTGACCCGAAAACGCGATCCGAAGTGGGCATTTTGTCCAGTATAACCCGACAGTTAGCTGAGAAGTGTACGCCCTTGCCTTTAGAGGTACGAGCGTTCCACGACAGGCACGCGAGGAAAGTGACCCGCCCAACTGTGGAGGAGCGCATCGCGCTTATTCGGCTTTTGGCTCGACTTTTCAACCGAACCTACATCCTGATTGATGCTCTAGTAATGCCGCCGTCTAGTCATTCCCCCCATCACTCGTTTGCCGGGATGTTGCCAGCTAACTTGAAATTTTTAGGATGAATGTCGAAAGGAGGACCAAGTCAGATTCCTCCACTCCATCAGCCTGCTACAGCGCTCCGTTCGTTTGTTTATCACTTCTCGCCCAGTCCTAGATCTAGAGAAAAGGCTCCCGAACTTGTGCCGAATCGACATGACAGCTCACGAATCGGACATTCGGACCTATCTGGAATCGGTTATAGACACAGACGAAGGAATGCAACGCTATGCGGCAAAGGACCCAAACCTAAAGGAGGACATTGTCACGAATCTCCAGGCGAAAGCGGACGGCATGTAAGTCTACTCCAGCAAGCAAGGAAGCCCCGTATTTGTTAAGGCCCCCCCCCCTGTCTTTTTCCCCTTCCCCGCCCAACTATCAATGCCAACCAAAGACAACAGGTTCCTGCTTGCTCATCTCCAGATGGTCCTACTTTGCGATCAGCCGAGCCTTCGGAACGTCCGCAGGTCCCTCAATAAGCTGCCTGCGGATCTATATGCATTTTATAACGTAGCCATGGCAAGAATAGCAGATCAAGCCGAAGACAGGAGAATAGTGGTGAAGAAGGCTCTTTGCTACTTATTCTGTGCCAAGAGGCCACTCAACATGGGGGAGTTGCTCCACGCCTTGAGCATAGAAGCTGGCGACACCGAACTGTGCGAGGCGGCCCTCCCTGATATCCAGTTTCTCCTCGGTAGTTCTGCCGGTCTGATTAGGGCGGATACCCAAAGCGGTAACATGGGCCTAGTTCACCACACGCTCCAAGAATATCTCAAAACGCATCCTGGCCATCTCTTGTCGCGACCTGAGATGGAGATGGCCAAGGTGTGCCTCGACTACTTGGGTCTTGACGAGTTCCAGCGCGGACCGTGCTGCGATGCAGAGGGTCTTGACCGACGACTGCAAAAATACCGTTTCTTCGATTATGCCTCTCACCACTGGGGATCCCATTTCGAAAAGCACCAAGACGTCGAGCCCCAGCATATCGAACTTGTTCAGGATTTCTTGCGGGATGACGGGAAGTTGTCCTCTTCCATTCAAGTCTTGCACATGCCCCGGCACCGGGCAAAGGGGTGGCATGATTGTTTCCCAAAACAAGTCACCCCGCTACATGCGGCAGCCTACTGGGGTCTAGACAAGGTCGTAACCAGGCTTGTTGTGGGGGAGGGAGTTGTCATAAATCACCAGGATAGCCAGGGGTCGACCGCGCTGCATCTGGCCGCCCAACGCGGGCACGTACAAGTCGCGCAGCTGCTGCTCGAAAAGGCAGCCAGTACATGTATCAATGTAGTGGACAGTCGGGGCAGGACGGCCGTAGCATGGGCAAGCCGGAACGGCCATGAAGCCATGGTCAAGCTGCTTCTCGCATGGGGAGCGGAGACGCTGAGACCGGATTGTGAAGGGTGGACCGCTCTTCACTGGGCCGTCATGGGCGGATCCGCCGAGCTGGTTGAAATTCTACTGAGCCACCACGCCAACAACGCCAGCTTGGGGCGCTTACAGCGAAACCGAGCCCTCATCCTCGCGGCGGAAGCCGGGAGCGAAGCCATGATCCGGATGCTCCTGGACGATGACGACGACAACAGGACTGATGTCGACTGGAAGGACGAGCAAGGCAGCACTGCATTGACTTTTGCAATCCCGTTGGGACACGACAAGGCCGTGCGCGCCCTCCTCGAGAAGGGAGCAGACGTCAATGCTAAAGATGATCACGGCAATGCCCCCCTCCACTGGGCGATCGCGCACCCCTCCATCACGCGGCTGCTCCTAGAGATGGGAGCTGATGTCGACGGCAGGAATGGCGAAGGGAAAACAGCTCTTCATTGGGCCGTGCAAGAAGGGCAGGAAGAGGCCGTGAAAATACTCGTCGGATCCGGCGGCGACGTAAACCTACGGGACATGAACGGGTTCACAGCGCTCCATGCGGCGTCGCTACAAGGTTTGGAAGGAACGGTAGGGCTCCTGCTCGAGAATGGGGCAGATGTTGACGTAAAAGACGAAGACGGGTGGACGCCGCTACACGCCGCGGCCCTCAGGCGGCATGATCGCATAGTAAGCCTGCTGCTGAAGAGGATGGAGGAGGGTGGAGGTCGGATTGTTGAGGAAATGGCGGAGCTGATGGCCGACGACATGATACGAGCCTTGTGGGATGAGAAGGCCGAGGAGAAGTCTGCGGGGAGCACGGTCGTGGGCGGCATACGGTCTGCCGCCAACAGCGGATATGCCGAGAGGGTGTTGGCACTCTTGGAGGGCGGTGTCGACGTCGATGCTGAGGATACCGTCGGGGGCTCGACTGCTCTAACGGTAGCGGCAAGCCAGGGCCTGCAAGATATCGTACAAGCACTTTTGCAACACGGGGCAGATATCAACAAGCCGGACCGGCGCGGGTGGACAGCGCTGCACCACGCAGCGGTTGTCGTTGGGGGCCTAGACCTAGTGAAGTTGCTGGTAGAGAACGGTGCCGACCTGGAGGCCAGGGTTCACGGATGGACAGCTCTGCTCCTTGCAGGGAACCACTGGCTCCCCGTCACGGCCGATTATCTCATCAGACAAGGGGCCTTTGTCGATGCAGAGGATTATTGTGGGCGAAGAGTGCTACACTGGGCCGCCCGCAACGGCAGCAAGACGCTAGCGCAGCTAGCCCTGGATAAAGGGGCCAATGTTAACGCGGCTGACCGCTGGGGAAAGACTCCACTATGGTGGGCGGCTGAGAGGAGAGAGCACGGCGTAGCCAAGCTGCTCCTGGAGCGCGGTGCCGACACCACTATCAAGGCGCGGGATGGGTCCACGGCTCTTCACATGGCTGCCTTTGTCGGCGATAAGACGCTTGCCGGTCAGCTCCTGGCCAAAGGAGCGGCCTCTGACGCCGCTGCTCTTGGAGGACTGACGGCACTTCATATCGCATCTTTTATGGGCTACCTATCCGTCGCCAAGCTTCTTCTTGATAGAGGGGCTGATGCCTCGGACGAAACTCGGTGGAGTGTCCAGGAATACATGTACGAAGGTTTCGATACTACTCATGAGGGCGGCTCGGATGAGTTGCTGTGCACCAAAGTACGCCGGCTGCTCCATGAGCACGGGGACACCGACATTACGAAACAGGAAAGTTGGGACAGTTTCGACGCGCGCCAGCTGGCTACTATCGGCGGAAGCACTACCGTGTTGCAGCTCATAGCAAGGCAAAGGAAGAGGCACATTTGAGAAATCTAATATAGTTTCCTATGCCGGAACTCCTAGGAGGGGAGTAACGCGAGCGCGAGGATGCTAGGGCGCACCGGTTCTTTGGCAACTGTGACCGCGTAGTCAATGCCCTATCACCCACGCAGCAATCTGTCTTCACTGCAATTTTAGCCCGGCCCGAGTTGTTTCGGTTCAGGCGTATATCCCCAAAGTCTAAAGTAGCACTGAATCACGGGGATTTTGCCGAGACTCAGCACGGTGTATTTGGCCTGAAACCTCTCCGCAGCTTACCATTTGTATTGTCAGAATGCTGCCTGTAGTTTCTGTTACAGTACTATATGGGAAATCAGCAGAGTTCATGGATTCGGTACCATGAGACGGGGGTGCATTACTATGTAAGCTATCAGGTTGTCATCGTACTATGGTGTGATGGGTAATTTTAACCTGTGGGTCCCGTACCGACCAGGGGGGTTCTAGGCCACCCCGCACCACCTGACATGCCAGAGCGAGAGGAAACAATGCAGCAAAATCAGAGGGAATATACTCTTCTTGTCATTTTCTATGGCAAAACCTATTACTTTGTATACATACCGTTGGCTTCAATCACCGCCTTACAGCGATCGGGTATCGTAGAAAGTAATTCTATAAGAAAAAAATCCGGTAACTCCTCCCAAGCTTCCTTAACCTATACCCTTAGCTTATCATAATTAAGGTTTTCCTTTAACCTATATTTATCCTTTATATAATCCTTTATCCAGTTCCAGCAAGTCTTAATAAGGTTAAGATCTGGCGAATAAGGTAGCCAATAGATAATTGTAATACCTCTTTCTTGCAATTCTATAAGGGTATCGGCTGCAGCGTAGGCTGGCGCGCTATCCTGTATCAAAATAAGGTTATCGCTAAATTCTTATTATTATAATTGGATCTAGCTGTTAATAATCAGTACGGTCCGTTTTTAATAAGTTTCTTTATTAATCTTACCCTAATTTTTCTCCCAAAAAACTCTAAGCCTTTACCGTTACTAAAAAAACAACCCCAAAACATCTATCTTTATTTACGTTATATTTTCTTAACGATATAAATAGGGTCCCATTCCTCACTAACGCGGCGTATTACAAATTAGTTTTACAGTATTTACGCACGGGGAATCGGCAGTATAAGATAAGTTCAGATAGGACAAACTATCACAAACTGCGGGTGCAATAAAAAGCACGGAGCGTTCATTCTTTCCATGTAGTGGTAGTTGCTGTTTATCGAACACAAACATCGTTCGCTTATTTCAGTAATGGGAAGCTTGAATGCCCTTATTCCTGTATACTATCCTAGGGCATGTACTGGTATACAGTGGGGCATCTTATCGGTGCTGGTATATTATGTACCATCCCAAATTTGAGCTGGGGTACTGTGTACACTCCCGAATTCCGAGCAGGGATATCATGTACTATCCCAAAATTCAAGTTGGGATATTCTATTCCATCCCAGCGCATGTACTGGTATATTCCGAGCCAAAATTCGGGATTGTGCCCCAGGGTCCACTAAGGCAATGCCACGCCTCAGCAGTTTCCAACCGCAGTCCCAAATTTGGGCCTTAACTTATTGTGACAACCTGCAAACCAAGCGGGACCGCGTTATCCCTTGCAACGCCTCCAAAGCGAGCAAGTATTCTAGCGATTCGGGATCACGATCTGCGCAATTGACAACACGTCCAATCAAATGGTAGTGTTTGCGGATCCACTGCGCAGCTTCGAATCGGGCGAGATAGTCATCTGGGGCGGGACGGTGGGATCCCAAGGGACTGCGGAGGCGGTCGCCGATGAGGGTGCGCCAGAATGCAGAGCGCAGGGGTTGGTTTTTGGAGTGATAGTAGTCAGTGTCCCCTGGTAAGTGTTTGCGTGTCATGTCCCAAGCCTTGTCGGTCCACCGCTTGAGATGGCTTGGTTCTGTCTTTGCCATGGCAACGGTAGTGATAGCTCTTGTCGACCTCACACCCATAGCCCTCTAGGTTGGTCAGCGATCTGCTTTTTGGGGCTCCTCCACCCCATTCCGGAACCCATGATAGGATGTTAGACATTGATCGCTTGAAGGAGGTACCAGCAATGGAGAGCAGCGACATTCGATAGCCAAGGTTGGAATTCAGCATGTCTCGCGCGGTCCCGACGAAGACATCGCGGGCTGGCCGGTTGCAATCGGGGTGTCACCTAGAGAAGCCCTCGGCGCTGATCCCTTGAAGGGCGTATATCTTATCCACGTCGACAGTCGCTTTGGTGGATAGGGTGTTGTACAATAGCCCAAACAGGGGAAACTTGTGGCCGAGCTGTATTTTTTGTCTATAGTACTCCAATGGCCAGATGCGGTGTACCCTTGCAGCGTCTTGCCAGCCCGGTGAGCTGTCTTCGCGATCCGCTAAATAAAAAAAAAAGTGCAAAGAGTGCCGACGGGGGAATCAGCCCCTCTTCTGCGCCCGTGGTCATGATGTCCACCAGGTCATCCCATGCGATTCTCTGAGTTGCATAATAGATCTCGATATTGAGGGACATGGCAAACTCCTGAACGATCCACACCCTTTCGATCCACGGATTGCGGATGAGTTTCTGGAGGGCTCTAAACCGTTTTAACCGGCGCTCGTGTTTGTATCTTCTGAGTATGATGAAAAGGAGATTCATCTCCGCCTCGAAGCACAGCTCGCGAAGCAGCTGGATCGCGAGATGAGCGTCCCTGGCAGGGCCGAGGAAGACGACAGTCTTTGTCGCAAGACTGTAGATGGTCTGCATAAGCTTGATCTGCGATGCCTTCTCGTCCTAGTCTTGCTAGTTGATGCATACAGAGTCCATCCACACCAGCTTTTGTCTCCACGGTGAGGTTACGGAACGTAACGCGTTAAATGCGTTCTCTGTCACCTGGAGTCTTGTGAAGTCGTCCAGCACGATGTAGCCCGGAGTGTCAGCGGGCCCCCAGGTGTAGGATATCGCCGTGAAGGGGGATATGTTGTCAAGAGATTGGATCACTAGCGTTACTGTGACGGGTCGGTAAGGCATCCGTGGATTCAGGAGAAGCAGTCTGATCTGACGGGGTTCGGCTTTAAGAGTTTGATACCGATACGGTGACATGGCCGAGACATCTAGCCGATGCCGACCCGTCTCTTCGAGCTTGGTTCTTATATCTCTCATAAAAGTTCCAACCCAGCAACAGCCGTTCCCTTCGGTCTAGAGCATAAGACTCGAGCTGCGTGTAGAAGTCGATGACTGGTTTGGCAAGGTCCCTTGGGGTCAGAAGATAGACCAGCAGTATCGAAATACCCACTGGAAGCATATCATAGAGAGTCCGTTTAGCGTCTTCAATGTTGAAGAAATCCCAGCAGCTCACCTCCAAAGTCCAGAACCAGAGAGAGCTGACAAAGAAATACTTCAGGTCCGCGACAACGAGTCCCCAGTTGGTGATCTGAAAGGGAACTAGACCACCAGAAAGCCAGATGTACGGAATGCATCGCGTTGGCATGTTCTTGGTCGCCCATGCCAACCAGTAACCCTCGGCGGAGGTGTGAAAGGGATAAAAAACGAAAGAGAAAATGACAGGACTGCTGCCTGAATTGCAGCCCACGCGAAAAGAGAAGATTGGCCAGACATGCCTCTGATCCATGAGATCATGAGATGCCTCTTCTGCGCGGCCTCCGTGTCACGGGAGAGGCTCCCGACCGAGCTCGCTCTTCTGTTCATGGGGCGTCGAGCGTTGTCGATTGACAATTGATAAGAGGAGCGACGACAAGTGCGCTCTGGCAAATGGGTGGCCTATCCAAGCTGGGGCCTGACGCGATAAGGCTTGAAGCAGCTGATTGGCACGATAGATATGTTGTGGGGTTGTGGGTGCCTGCCAGGCTCCACACCAACCATATCTCCAATCCTGGATCTTCCTGCCAGCCTTTTCCGCCTTCGTCATAGCCTATGGATCAATTTTGTTCTTCACTCCCATCAAGATACGATGGAGTCAATCAGTAAGGACCCGAAGAAGATAGACCCGGCTCCGGGTCCATCGTACGAGCACCATATAAACGCCGGACTGGCCCGGCCTGAGCAGGTTCTTTTAGTCCCTCTCTTAACTTTGTAAAAGATGTAGCTTTACTGTCAAAAAGGAGGGTACGATCCACTTCGTGTATCTGGCCCTGGCTGGCAGGGGATGGCGATCATACTGCTGATCAGCCACAATCTGGCCATCTAGTTCATGCACGTAGAAACACAAAAGATGGCCCTCTAGCTTCGCCAGAGAGCCAGAAGAACAGATTCAATTACAACCATCATCTTTCTGATCGCTCTGGTAGTGACCATAACAGTGATTCAGTGTTTCCGACATACAAAACAGTTAGTTTCAAAAATGGGACATATTTTGGCCATCTTGATATATGGGACCAGTTGTGGGACCCCTAGGCTAGAGTTGAAGCGATTCGGCAGGCTGCGCCGCAACCTGCCGAAAATGGCAATTAGGGTGAACCAAGGCGAGCTAGCCTGAGCAAATCCTGATGAGTGACTGAGCCAGCCTGAGCCAGGGTGAGCAACGTCACAAGTGCAAGGTGCTAAAAAGGAAATTCTGCTTGCCCAGATTCGTCGCACATTACAGACATAAGAAGCAGAAATAACACAATCACAACCGTTGTAAATCCAAGGTGCCATGTTTCTAGCAAACCCCAGTGTGCACTATTGCACATCTCGCTGCGTGGGACACGCAGTCGAAAGAAGTTTCTGGCACTATAGTCGCCACCCAGTTACCACCTCCAACTATTAAAAGACCTGTCTGGCGAACCCAGAGGGTAAGAAGCAGGCTTCCACGGAATAAATTCCTCACGCCTACTATCTTGCGGCACTTCTCGTGTACCCTTGCTAAACCCAACGCACTTTGCGTTACATTTATATATGGGACTTGAGCTGGGGTGAGCTGCGGCTGGTTGGTCCTGCTTCGCCCTCTGGATAGGGATCTCTTTCTCTTTATCTTAATGAAAGTTTACGAAACTACTGCAAGCTTGCTACCTCTGTTATACGTGACTTTGCTTTGTGTGGCTCCCAAAACCTGGACTCTTTATTTAGAGTAAGCCCCCCCCCCCACTTTATAGTAATAACTTAGGGTATCAGTTTCTTCCACTCCAGCTATAAAATTGGGTTTATAGGAAAGGGAGCGGTTAGGGGGTTAGATAGGCGAGGTAGATAGTGGATGGGATAGTCCGAAATACATAGGTCGGTCTATTCTCAGCGAGATATAGACAAGGGTAATATAGCGCCTATTTATCTACCGTTCTTCCACGCATGGCGTCTAAACCGGAGTCTGACTCTCTCAAGACGGGCTTATCTCGCACTCAATTCACGTCAGCATTGGGAATCATGGTGTAAGGAGAATTGGGGGGGGGGGGGTTGTAGTTGTATGAAGGTGCCGTCTAGCCCATGTCACTATTATAGCTGCAGCTACCATCATTTCTCCATCCCAGCCGTTTCGCTCGCTCGCCGAGAGAATCAATCCCCTACCTTGACTCCATCGTCATCCAGCAGCGTGCCGCCCCAGCCCATACCATAGTTCTGTTGCCAGTTGACTACTTGCGATGGATGCTCTTCGCGTGGATGCTCTTCGCGCGCAAGGCGTAGGGGACTCGAGTCGGCTTCGCGCCCATTCTCTGTTGTTTCCTGTCAGCCACCAGCTAGCCCCTGCCCCAAACGTGGAGATCGCATACCGCGGACGGCATCTTGAAAGCCCGTTGACCTGTCATGCGCCAGATGGCTAGACCGCCGAGGCCACCAAGGATAAAAGGTGTCGCAGCCATGGCAACCGACTCGGCCCACCGCTTCGGGGTCCACGCAGTGGCTGCCTCGGTGGTATCGATGAGGCGCGCAGTGGCTGCCTCGGTGGTATCGATGAGGCGCGCAGTGGCTGCGTCGTCGAAGTCGCCCTTCACCTTCATGCTGGCGTGGCCTGCTCGGGCTACGATGTTGAAATGCCCATCGACCGACTCGCACGCGGCGGGCACGGCGGGCACGACGGGCGCATCTGCGATAGCGTCATTAGCCACAGAGTCAACAGCAAAGCGTCAAATAAGCATACATTGGAAAATGGTTTTGATGTTGCCAACCATCTCGTCTTGTTCTGTGGTGAGGAAGAGGCGCTCGTGATGCTGTCCCTCGGTGTCGTGGGGAGAAGAGAGGGGATTGCTGGTGGAGGAAGGAGCCATTTTGAAAAGTCCACTACGGGAATGATGTCGCGGCGCGAACAGTGGCTGGGCTGGTCTCGGCGATGACCGTGTGTGCTAATGTCGACGATACGGCGTGCGCTGGTCTCGGCGATGCACCGTGTGTTGTTATTGCGGGTAAGAGGCAAAGAGGGTTAAGAAGAGCAGACCATGCTGCAAACGAAAGAGTGAATGGCTGAAGGCGAAAGAAGAAGGCCCCACCTTTTGTCGCCCTCTCCTTCCACACGCACATGGCGCTAGTACACACTCGGCAGCGTTGCTGCGCGTCATCGAATGATCTGTGTTGGGTTTGGCCAGGGCAATCTGCTACGACTGCTCTGTCTACATAATAACCCTCCTATCAAGACTAGTGACGCTTCGCAAAGGCCGTAGCTCTCGATCCTTTGTTGCGCAGCTCCTCGTCCTTCTTGCGCAGCTGCTTATGTAGCTCCTGCTCCTATCTTGGGCACGAAGGCTCCCATTGCCGTTATGATCCTCGGACACTACAGACAAGCTACAGACAACGATAACAGGCAAAAAGCGACAATCGAGAGGTTCCCATCTCACTCCTCCGTCTTTTCTCCCTCATTCTCTCCCATCTTCACGCTTCATTTTCTTCATCTTCTCCTCCATCTCCTTTATTTTCTCCCTCTCCCGCTCTAAACACAGTTCAGCTTCCTGGAAACGCCCGCTCAGCTTCTTGGGGACGCCGCATATCCCCATCACTCTTTCTCTTCCGCCTCGTTAATTAAGACGTCGCTTCGCTGTCGGTCCCTGTCTTGCTCGCGCGTACGTTCCTCCTCCTCCTCCTGCTGCCGCTGGCGGATTTCTTCCTCTACACGCAGCCCCACCTCATCGCCTTACAGATGGTGGTAAGAAACTGGGTGTTGGCGACTTCGGCGACCAACGGGGGAAAGACGGGCGCCGGCAAATAGCTTGTTCCTAGGCATAAATGCTGTCGTCAGGTTCTTTCGCGCCTGTGAGCGTGTTGGATCGAGTTGCACCGTGTGGCTCCCACGCGAAGGATGGCAGGTATCTGGGCGCCGTGCGACATCGATAGCCATCGTGGCTACCGTCGGGCAATTTTGACAGAGAGGACGCCACTATTGCTGCCAAAGGAGGTGATGCGACCGCGACTGTCGAGGAGCTAATAGACTCTTCTTCAAAGACCGAAGGCGAAACGCTAGAAAACTCGAGATTAACTCCCTCCGTTATCTGCGCAGAGTTAGGCGCGACGGAGGAGAGTCGTAGTAGAGAGCGGTAGAGCTAGGTTACTGTCAGCCATAGTGATAGGTAATAGGGGGAGAGTAAGAAGAAAAAATACCTACGACATGACCCGGACGTCAACGCCCGCCATCGCCACCCTCGACGACTTCGTCACACGCAGCCCAACCGACCAGATGTGCTTGCCGTCATGTATTTGCTCTGTCCATGCTACTGACTTTCTGCTCCATGTCCATCTCCATGTCCCCTAATACCAACGGTGCCTGCAGATCGGCGTTCGCACCTAGCTTTGCTGGGCCAGATCGTTGTGGACTTCCAAACGCTTCCAACTCCGTCTATTCGGGCGCCCCTCCTACTCCGAATCCTCAGCAGGAGCCTCTTCTTATGGGACCAATTCTAGGCTCGCTCGGCTAGAATGGAAGTAATTGTGCGTGCGGCGCAGCCTTCCGGAAATGGGCTCTTTTAGGCTGAGCAAGCCTGAGCAATCCTGAGCAAATCCTGAGCCGGGCCTGAGCCAGGGTGAGCAATGTCACGTGAGCGAGATACGAAAAGGGAAACTTGGTGTGCCCAGATTCGTCGCACAAAACAGCGGTTGCTGAGTGAGTGAAGGTTTTTCAGATGGATCAAAACCTCCTCCTTGCTTCGCCCAGACCATAGACTATCCGCCAACATGACCGCCATCAGGTTCGGAACGTCAACATAAAAGTTCCTTGTGTCGCACAGGGCCACGACAGTTAAGCCTCTGGTAGGGATGGAGATGACGCACGACGTGGCTCCAACCATGTTGCCGCCGTGGAATAACGCTAATTGTTCCGGAATCTGGCGTGAGCCACCCGCCTGGAAGAATGGCCAAAAAGTCCTTCATGTCTCGGAATCCTGGAATGCCGAGGTTGGCAACAGCTTGCAATCTTGCATAATTCTCACCGCCAGCACCAGGCGCACGCTGTACTTGATCCCACGGCAAAAAGACAGTGTTCCAGCCACCCCCCCCCCCCCGTGCGCACACCGACGGTTCCCGACCATGGCGCCAATGTGATGGTGGAGAACAGAATGCGTTGCAAGCGTTGACGAAAGTGAGCAGATCGGAAGCCGTCGATCGGATTCCGACACACCTCCTCCAATACAAGTGCCGCCGCTGCACTGGGAAGGCTGCACACGCTGAGCGACAGCGACCGGATTGGTGTTCCTAACTCTTGCTAGAAATCTCTCGTGAACAGCTGCTGGGTTTGCATTATCATCCCCTAGAATGTCGGCGAGCTCTTGCCCCTTGATTCCAGTTGTCCGGACCCACTTTGGTTTGAGCCGCATTTTGAGCCGCATTTTGAGCCGCATTTTGAGCCGCATTTTGAGTCGCATTTTGAGCCGCACCTGCGGCAGTTGGTTCTTAGTGTTGGCGGTCGGGCGCTAGAGTTGGGAATTAGGGGTGCAACGGTCATGCGCCAGCCAGACTACCTCGGAACCCGAAAATTAAGCGCCCCTGTTCGTAAGCCACGCCTCTGGCCTCCGGCTCTCAATTTCTGCTCCGTCATTTTTCTTCAATCCACAGCTAGCATGCCCCCCTTCCCTCCGCTTTCCCGAAGGTATGCTCCATCTCTTTTGCTGTCATGCGCCGTAAGCCGTTGTGGACAAAGAATATATTTTGATGTTGATACCGTTACTCCCCCCCCCCCTCAGTCCACACCTCCGCAAGATCAAGCCAGCGGCAAAAAATCCTCATAGATGCCCACCCGTTGGTTGCTCGTATGTCGCTGCTTTCCTGCTAGTCTTCTCTTGTTGACTTTTTCGCTAGGCTTTGCTTCTTTTGCGGCTTGTTGTGCTCATCGCTATCTGCTCGGCTACCCCAGGATGTCTACCCCCGTTGTTAGCAACTCTCACCATCAACATGGCAGCTGCGGTCCGCTCTAGTCGCACCTTTTTAAGCGTGAAGAGCGCGTGCAGTTTAATGAGGCCGTGAAAGTACCCAAACGTGACAGATACTGGCCAATAGACGAGATCATGCGGGTTTTTTTGCGGAAAAGACCAACGAGCTTCACGACCTTGGTGAAGCAAAACATGAAGATAATCTCAGCGACTAAAAGGGTGTAGCGCTTTTTCAGCTCCCAACTCTCTGTAGCCCACCAGCAAGAGAGTAAGTAGTATTAGAGGGTCGGTAACGAATGCCGGCGGGAAAAAAGTCGCAAAGTGTAGGGCGTATGTGCACCATGGCTGCTGACTGTTGGTGTTATGTTAGCAGGGCTGACTTACAGAAATGAAAGATGCAGGGGTAACAGCACGTAAATACGTATCCTTCACTAAGACTGGTCCAGTTGCTTCTCCAGTTACTTCGGGCCCAACGGGAACACTGGTAGAGGAATTTTGCGCTGTTCTCCAGGGTTGTCTCGATTTCACATTCAGGCTCGTACTGAACCCATGTTTTCCATTGTTGGGAAACCAGCCACCGTGTAACGAAAGTTGTCGTCATCAGCGTTGAGGATATACTTGCCCCACTTCTCGTTCTTGAAGCCGTCCAGAAAGTCGTGCCTCCTGAGGATCTTAGTGCGATAGGCGCCGGTTCGACCAGACATGTGCAGGAAGTGCCACCATCGATGTTATGCGTGGCTGAAATCTCAAAGTTTCGCCACTCGATATAAGCTGCGCCGAGCCAGTTCCAGCTGCGAGTTATAAAATCCCCGTCAACACGCTTCACTCGCTGGCTAGTGCCCACGCCCCCCATCTTATCATCCTCGAACGGCGCTAGAATCCACGGCATTAGTGTAGGAGGCCATTCTACGTCGTCGTCGTCGTCGTCAGCCATGATCGTGATCGGCGTTTTGACATGGTCTTCCTCGAGCGCTTTGCACACCTGCACTCGCTTGTTTGCTTTGTCGACATGGAGGACCTCAATCACGGGATTACCGCTTCCGGGGGACCGCAGACCTTTCGCCATCTTCTTTAAGGCCCTGTGTCTGCTGCGGGTGGTCACCAGGATGAGTTTTGCAGGGCGGCAGGCCAGGATGCTCTGGAGCGAGTCTTCCAAATCCTCCAAGTGGTCATGAATGGTGGGGATGATGACCGTGACATGGTCAGACGTGTACTTGGGACTGTCACTCGGACGTTTCGACTTGTATCTCCAATGACTTGTGCAGTGGACGATGAGCCCAAGGTAGCGATAGATCCTACTCAGTATTGGCGCCCACAGGTCAGGGAAGCAGCAGCATTCGAAAGCTCACCAGAAAGTCGTACGTGTGAAAGACGGCCCAAAACTCGAAATCTAGTTTCGGAATTATAGTATCCACTAATCGAGGCATGCTGATTTCATGCTGGCAGCAGTACGGTACGTGTGGGAACGAGAGAATCCTTTGACCGAAGTTTTCTGGTCGACACTTTGAGGGGAAGTGATTGGAGCTGTTCAGACAAAAGACGTCAGTCAAAAAAGGTGGTGCACTACCTCGGTTGAGGAAAGGACAGAAAGAGAGGGCATCAAGTGGCCTTGACGCCGGCGGAGATGTGGCCTCGGACAAGGATAATCCGAGATAATGCACAAGACAAACCAGTCCAGTGAGGCATGGCTATTGCATTTGGACCAACTAATAATCTCTTCTAACTGCCAGAGGAGGAGGCTATCAAGACATTGATATCGATACCCCACATGCCGAAATTTTGAATATCGCCGAGCTCTCTATTATATACCGATGTATCACGAATGTAAGATGGCAATTGGACTTTGTGTGTATTGTTTCGGGGTGATGAAGTCAGACAACACACAATGATTCAATGGCATTGCAACCTATGCTACTTGCCGGGCTTGTGACCAAATTGCTTGAGCATGTTTTCCATTCCAGGTCGTGAGGCAGTTAGATGTAAGATCTGCTCTGACCGGATGATCGCAAATGGGAATGAGAAAATAACATTAAATAGATTGGCAACGGCACAGCCCTCCTAGCGGTTCTCTTGGTTGTACGCATGACGTCTTGGGTCCATGCTAACATGGACTGTATCGCGGGCTCCGATTTCGTACTCTGTGGCACGAAATCGACGGGCGCTCAGTTGTGACGCGCTTCAGCTCCTTTTGGGCAGTTGTGTCGGTCGGCGTAGCGAACCTTTGACAGTTAATTCTCCAGTCCAAGTAATGTATTCAATTGCTCGATGAGCTCTCGAGGGTGTCCGTGTGGCGTACTTGCATCATCAAAACCCTCATCATTCAAGATAAAACCATTGAAATTCTTGATAATCTCCTCACACACCTCACGAGCCTCGAATCTAAACCATTAGTCAGGGGATGCATACGTAAACGAAGCTACGTCGCAAAACTTACCGAGCGAATCCTACCCCACGACTATTTGCCTTCCTTGTCACGAAGGATTGTACAGGAGACCACGGAGTGTTCAGAGAAGATGGCGTATAAATTGCGTTCATCGAGTCTCTTCGGCAAGTTGGAGAGGTAGAGATTGGTGGGAACTTTCGTCACCATTGGCCTTAAGGCGAGCGTTGAAGCTTTCACCAGCGAAGCTAGCGTCATACCCTAAGCGATGGAAGCCCATGATGCACAGCTCCGCAGCTCGAACACTTAGTGAACATTGCAAAGCCAAAGCTGGATAAGTATTAGCAGGTTTCACACTGGGTTTCAAAGATAACATACCCTTTGCACGGTTCAACAGAAGGCACTGTTCAATTGATTTGACCGGTGTAGATGGCGTAAAAAGAGCCGGGATAGCCTTCGGGGATGGCAGGAGACCTCGTAGCGAGCGCGTTGCAGTAGTCCATTGTAGCCTCGAAGCTATCATGGTCGGGTACCATGTGCTGGCTGTGAGCAGGAGCATCGCGCTGAATACCGGCAATGAGTTGCGAGTTTCGGTAGTTCTGTAGATCTATACGTCCATTGTTGCCGGTATTCGAGGGTATCATCTCTGAAGCGGAGCAATCCATGGAGTTGTACAAAGATAGATGACGGAAAATAGGTGAAAGGCATTGCACACCATTCATCAGGAAATGAAGAGGATAAGAAAAGATCAGAAGTAAATGAATAGAGGCAGGGAGCAGCAGGTTTGTGCCACCCCCGATTTCATTGGTCAGATTACTTTAAACGGCTCCAGTTTGTGTCCACCCACACACACACCACGGGCCCCCCTAAATTTGCCAGACAGGCGCAAAATACATATGCAGCCCCCTGCATTTCGGACACTCTTGTTTAAACTCAACCTCGGGAATGGAAGCACCAACATCATTGCCACCAGTCAACCAGTGCAGTACGAGGTTTCCTTCGAGCTTGGATCTCCTCACGGCTAGCGACCGAATCCACACGGGGCCGTTTCCCACCCAGACCGCTTGAGCTATCCACCGCTCTGTGGGCGATCCAGGATGTAATCAGCTCCAACTCTCGGCTGAGTATTTGCTAATATTTCATCCAGTCGAATTGCCCCATCACCGGGCCGTGCTGGTGCGCAGGCCCCCCACGGAACAGAAAGGCTGACACGCGCGCGCGCATCCTCTTCCTTGCTGCACTGCGCCGCTTCACGCTCGAGACGTCAGAGCTCTGTGAGTGTGTTGACACGGTGCGTTTGTAGGGGACTTGATCAGTTGGCCGGATGGACTATTTGAGAGGTCATCAGTTTGAGTTGCTGGTCAGAGAGGGGCCAGAAGCTGTGATGCAGGTAGCATAGAGGGTGAGCGGGTTCGAGGTGCAACCAGAGCCAGTACGTACCGGAGAAACCTTGGGCTTCTTCGAGACGTGGCTGGAGTAGGATGGTGACATGATACTTGGTAGTGGGTGACCGAAATATCGTACTTTAAGTGATGACTCTTGTGTGTGTGTGTTATTATGGTGGAAGGTAATACACGAGTTGAAGCGTGAGCAGGTTTTTCTGATCGTATGTGCGGGTGTGTTGGTTTAGGAGTCCCGAGCGCGTGTGCGGAGAGTTAAGGTAGTGTTCAATTGGTCTGCCACAATGGAGCCGCCACATCCCCTGCCTGGCTTTGCCCCCTCCGTGGTCGCATCCCCCCAGCAAAAAGTCAGCTCCCCAGTCAATATTCACCCCTTAACCCCCCCGGACTCGGCCTTCAAACACGCTCCAAGTCTTCTCAAGAGCATCCACACGCCCCTTTTGGATTCCATTAAAGCAGGAAACTCGCGGTGGGGAAGTCTCATCCGTTGTGCCGGGCAGCTCGACCGTTTGCCCTTGCTCAGACATGGACAGAGAGGCAAGTGCCACACCGGGTAGGAGAATATTACACGAAGGGAGACTCTGCTTCCACCGCAACATGAGTTTCCTGTAAACCCTAGGCTATAAACCAACCACCACGCTGGGAAAAGTAGCCCCGTACTCGTCGCCACTACCAGGAGGCACTCCATCTGTAGTATCGGGGACGATGGCCCAGCAGATCCCAAAACCTCGGAAGACCCCAACACTCGACGATTCAGAGACCAAAAAACCCTCGCCCAACGCGAGGAGCCATCGGACCCAGGCTATAACGGCCGTCCGCCTTAAAGCGCACATGGCACAAGTTGCGCCATTGACGTACACCCAGTTAGTGCAGTTATGTGAGTAGAAACATTTGCACCGATATTTGAAGAAACCGCCAGACCCAGACATTTGTAAGTGTGATTAGTTAAGAGCTGGTGGGTTAGACTGGATGAAGGTTTTTCCAAACAGGAAGAATGGAGGTGGGGAGGATACATTTTATATAGGATTCCCTGTCTCAAGGCTAATACCGAGACCCGTTAAAACTCCCTCCGTTCATCTTCATCCCTTGAATGTGCATGTGGCGGATGCAGACATGTCCGAAAAGCCAGACGGTCAAGACGGAGCGAAATGCATGTCCGAGCCGGTCGGCAATGACCGCTGGTCGTAACCCCACGAATCCCCGCCGAGATGGAGCGCTGTCGACTCCATACCACTTTTGTGTGTGCAGATCCGGTTCGCTGGGCCCAGTTGGGGGGATCTATCTAAATACTGCAATCTCGGGCACGAGGGGGTTGCCATCGTGGCCGCTTGGTTTCCTATCACAAGAGTAAGCGCTGTGGTTGGTGATTAATCGATGTGATGGCTGGTTGACGTCAAACCTCACAAGGTCTTGGCGTGGAATCCTTGGGAATCCTGAAGAACAGGGAGGATCTGGCAGGCCTGAGGCCACAAGAGTTGGTGGTCACGTAGGTATCCGTGTGACACCTTCAGAGTCAGCTTCTCTGCCCCACCAGGAACCTGGATGTAAAATGTGTCGACCCCTTGAAACCCCAGCCAGTCGTACAGCAGTCTGCCCATGGGAACTAGCCACCGAGGCTGTATGGGGGGTGGCCATAAGGTTAAAATTCTAGTCTGAGGTGCTAAGTGAGTAGCCCGTACGGGGAAGAATGGAGGTGGTGAGACGAAAATAGTCTGTGAGGGAAGGGAGGAAAAGGGTGGAGAGTGTGTCATGTTTGTGGCTGCATGCAGTGATCCGCCGTCCCGCATTGCCAGTCAGTGTTCAGGGGCATGGCTGCCTTACTCACACCCACCCTGAAAAACCCCCTTTCTGCACGGAATGTCTCTGGCCACTCGAGCTCCTCCAAGAGCGTGTGAGAGAAGATATGCGGATTTCAACAGGAAGATAGCTAAGGGAACCCGCCTTGCAGAAACGAGAGCCACAGCGTGAACGGCAGCTTCCTTTCCACAGCGAGCTCGACAACATGGCTGCAAACTGGGCTACAGTAAGTTTACGGCGGAAAAAAAATTCAATGGAAGAAAATAGGGAGGGAAAATAATTACAAATCTTATCCGGGGGCCGCTGCGCATCTCTTGTGTGACTTTCAGCCACCAGGTCAGTCAAGGCTATCGTCTCCAAGATAGCTGACCGGTGCAGTGGCGACAGCTGACGTCCATCCGCCTGTTCCGGTCACCAATGGGCAAGCCCCGTCCGCTTCTTGATGACAGTCAACTTCGCCATCGTCTCCCTCGTAGTTCATGACACCTTCGTCATAGCAACTGCGGCGCGGGCTGTGAGCCAATGGACCTTTGATGTTCAAGATCAAGGTACAGTACAGTAACCATCAATTGGAGCGTCATGGGAATGGGGTGGATGATGCATGGCAGTTGGCGCGTGTTGGTGCGGACAACCATAATGGCCCCCCCTTCGGTCAGCGTGATGACATGGTTGCGTCTCGATCCACCTCGCGACCGCCATGTCCTGCGACAGCACTAGCCTGCCGGAATAACGAAAAGCGGGTACGAAGCAATGAAAGACCGCTCATCGGACTGCTCGCCCTCGCCCTCGCCGGCAACGCACCTCTCAGCCTGCGGGCATGACAATAAAGCAGGCGGTGACTGCAAGACCCGATGGCGAGATCAATGTGCCGACCCCAGTACACCGATATCGTCAACGCCGTGTTCCAGGATTGCAAAAGGAAAATTGAAGGCCAAGTACCCCGGCACAACCGTCGAGTTCGAGGGGATCACGGACTACGAGGGCGAGGTCCGGTCTGCCTGAGCACGAACTAGAGGGTTGGTAAGGGATACGGTGCAAAATCAGCACTGTGCCGGCCAGCGACACGACTAGGAATGAACAGCACCATGGACCATTGCAGAGGCGGGTCCGAGCTTGAAGTGCTTGAGCGCCATGTTGCTGTCTGAATGACGAACGTCTCGCTCTCGTTGGCGCCGCCGGCCATGAACGGGATCTCGAACACCGACAGCGAGCCCGAGACAGCCAGGATGAACGAGAGCCCGATGACGAAACGGACGCGGGATGATGGGACGGAGCTAGGCCTACCGTCCAGCCCAGCTTTCTTCGTAGAGTTAGGCGGTATCGACTAGATGGCGCCAAGAAACAGCACGAAGATAGCGTCAGACAGAGGTGCCAGTAAGCCAGTAGTTCACCACCGGGCGGATCGCCAAGACACTGCTGCGAAGCGCCGCCAAGCCCCGACCGCGCCTAGTAATAAGTTAAGGCTTCCTTTCCTCATCAACGGCGCCCGGTTCAGCTTCAGCAGCTTGGCCGTGGCCGCGGCCAGGGCTGCCAAGGTCGCCGGCATCGCCGCGCTCTTCAGCATCGAGACACCCGCTCTGATCCGTGGCGTAGTTCGACTAGTCAGTGAACCAGTCGATCCCAGCTCACGCGGTCGCCTTGTTCTTCGAGTCGGTGGCGTTCTTGTAGGCGCTGCCAATGACCGAGTAGAACTAGAACTTGCTGTTCTTCTGGTGCGAAAACGGCCAGTACCGGATGTCGTCGTCCTTACTCATTGCGGCCTGCTGGATCTGCACGGCCAACCACGACTCGAGCACCATCACGGCAATCTTGCCGATGCCGACCAGCCCTTGGACTGCCCCCCCCCAGCCCCGTGGTCGCCTAGTCCGGCTCGAGGTTATTCTAGCCGAAAATGCTGTACAGGCCGGTGTTGCCCATGACATCCAGCCAGTGGGTTCTCCGTGACGTCTCCATCTCCTCGTCGTAGGCACTCCAGACGGCGCGAATGAGTTGTTTTGCCACGTCGATAGGCTTTGGCGGTAGACTGAGCTCCAGCTAGCTGCTCAAGTCGGTCCATGAGGAACCGGCGCGCCTGGGATATTTTGAGAGAATTGGGCGTTACAATAGGCTCATGCAATAGTGACTCGGGCTCCGAGGGAATGTTAGGGGGTGTAAGGACGCTCACTGGTGACTTGCTACCGCCTTCCGCGTTGAGTAGGTAGCTTTGATGTCCAGCGGCCATCGGGAGCTTGCTCTCGAATCGTAAGCCGCTGCCGGCGGACAAGCAAAGGAGTGGCTGGATGCAGCGCATAGTTGCCAGGGGTAGCTCCTGGAGGATGTCGGTAATATGAAGCGCTAGTGGTGTCACCCAGGTAGGTGCTCCATACGGTCTCTCCATCAGCATCAGCGAGATTGAGCATACGCTTTGTGACCAGGTCGGGGAAAACTCTCGTAGAGCTGTAAGAGCAAGGACAGTCGATATGCCTCTGTGGTGTTGTGTAGGTCGCGGTCGCAAACTGGCACAGGGACCTGGTCTGTATGCTTGGTGTTGATGGCAAGCAACGCCTCCTCCACCAATGTGGCTGCTTCTTCGATATCCTTCATGGCTCCCTGTAGCACTTTGAAGCTTGTGCCAGCATTGTGCCTCCAACGAGCCCGGGATCTCCTGCAGAGCGCAACCGCCTTACCAAAAAGCCTGAAGACGTCGGAGGAAACGCCACTCCCACGGGTGCGGTGTTGCCCTTGATGAGCGCGGTCGGGGCCGGTTCTGGCCGGCTGAGCACATTCTTGAGGTCGACCTCGTCCTGGCTCACAACGCTTCGGAGCATCTCCTCGTAAATAAGATAGCCCTTGAAAAACTGGAAGAGCTGCTTGTCCTTATCCACCAGGTCCCACGTCTTGAGGGTTTTCAGCACCGCCCGTGCCTGTCTCAAGTACTGCAGGCCCAGCTCACGGGACTCCAGCCAGGCCTATTGATGAGCTCATGCAGAAGAGCGCCAGAAGCAGTTCGTTGGGAAACATGGTGGTCTTGCCAGTAAAGGAATTGACGAGCTCCTGCTTGATGGCTTCGGTGGCATTGGCTGGCTGGCTGGCGCTGCTCGGGCCGTAGCCCGCATGACGGCTGGCAGTCAGTCGCTCGATAAGGGATGCAGCTGAGATGGCTTGGAGCGCGTAGAATACGGGCGTCGAGGACGACCAGAACCGGTCAGTAAGAGTGCGGTACGGGGTTTGCCTGCGAGTCTAGGGCCGACAACGATCCGCAGACCGACTTGAACCAATGCTCGATAAGAAAGGTTGGAATGTCGAAGGTTGGAATGTCGACGACGGGCTGGAGGACGTTGATGTCGGGCACATCATACAGGTGAATTTTGGCTCCGTGGCTCTCATCTCGCTTGATGAACGGGACCACAGCACCATCGTCTGGGACTGATTCGGAATGGTGTCCGGGTGACGACGGAGTTGTCACCCTTCTGGCGGGGGCTTCGAGAAGGCTCACTGGCACTCAAGATAACCTCAGAGGCAGTAGTGGCAAGCTGGGTGAAGTTTTCCGGGCTGCTCGTCGTCGCGTTCCACGGCCTTTCGTGCTTGGTGGACCATTGAAGGCGCTGCTGATAGCCCCGGGCATTCCAAGTTTTTCTGGGTGCAGTTGCGGCAGTTGGGCGGCTTCGTCTCATCACAGCGAACCTATCGGCATCCAGATGTTAGTCGCGACATCTCTCGCCCCGAGGTCCCCCGGCCCGGAAGAAGCTCTGCGGGGGGGGGGGGGGGCCCCAGAGCAAAGAGGGGGGCCCCGTCACCC
>Ga0247765_1000160_pt1 | contig 53763 bp, 47 predicted proteins | sample UWRJL106311C6_FD_179949 | JGI IMG/M metagenome (GOLD analysis project Ga0247765, IMG submission 179949) | Plant litter microbial communities from Arlington Agricultural Research Station in Wisconsin, United States - UWRJ-L106-311C-6 | ecosystem: Environmental > Terrestrial > Plant litter >... | reverse complement strand
GTGGTTGGGGGGGGGGGTGGGGGGGGGGGTGGGGGCGTATGACACTGTGAAATGGATAGGTATCCGACCGTATTCATGTGTCATGATGAACATGTCGCCACGAGGTTAAAGAAAAACCTTCGCGCCATGCCGTGGGTGCTCTTGTGTCTCGAGTATCCACTTTGCTAGCCGGAACAACCACCTGAGGTCTTCGGATTGGAGCGAACAGCGACCCTTTAGCAGGCACGACAATACCCACCCACAATCATCGAAAAGGTACCGTTTTCCGCTTATCAACCACTGAATGACAGCCTGCCTATCAACTCCCACGCTTGCAATCTTCCGGGGGTTGGACTGTATGGGAAATGCTGCAGTTTGATACAGCAGGTAGGTGTGGATCTTATAGGGGGGCAGCTAGAGAAGTCCAAGGAACAGCTAGGGATGGTCGAGGCGCTCAACCTCTATCTTATCAATGCACCAGAAATGTACTTGATTCCTGCATATCATGCTTTCGCCGGAGCTGCCGCCCAGCCGTTCTACGAACAACTTGATGCAGTGCGAAAAGAAAGATAGCAATACTGCCTGTCATACCATGTCTACCACCATTTTATGTTCTTGCCTGCCTTGTCCACCCGCGCCTTGGAGCAACTCTCTCACTCACACTACCACCACCAAATGTCTCAAATTTACGCAGGTTGACGGGTTTCGTCGGCCTGGGGTGTTTCAGGCCGCCAGAAGGTGCTGTCACGAAGAACTCCTAGTCTTCTCGGGGAGAAATCGGACGCGAGCCGCTCGCCCCATCTTCGCGGCTTGCTTCTGACTGTGTCTTGCTCGTGCGTCGCTCCTTGAGTCTCTTCCCGATGGCAAAGGCTGCGGCGGCTGCTCGACGACCCCAGCTGACGTTCAGATTCGACCGACGTGAAGGGACAGCCCGCCCTTCATGATGGGTGAGCACAGGGCGTGCAACACGCCGCTTCATGGAGTCAGTATTCTTTTTCCCAAATGAACTTGGGTCTTGGTTTTTCGGTGGATAGTAAGGCGCCCCGACGAATGAGGAGACTTCGCTGGCGATCATCGGTGATGGGAGATAGTCTTCGGTAACTGGCCCAACGACGAGGTCCACAGAGGACCACAAACCGGGCTCTGGTAGCGGCTGCTCCGGGCAGCCATCGTGGCTGGCAACTTTGTAAATGGTCGCGGTGGCAACCGGAACTTGTTTCGAGAACGGCTGTAGCCGGAATGGCGAATATCCCCGTCGTGGGTTGGACCATGAGCTAGAGGAAATACTACTCCTTGAACCCGAGGTATTACTCTCCCTTTTGGCGTCCCTGGTGGATTTTGAACCAACGGTATCCAGACTTCCCCCTCGGCCTAATTTCTGGTCCATTCCCTCCATGTTGCTGCCGAATGAGAGTATACGGCTTAGCCTGGATCCCCGTTTGAACTGCGCGCCGAGTAATCCTCTCCCCTTCTCCCCTTCCACTACGGCAACGCAATCGTATGACTTTGATCTTCCAGGTGCGGCCCATGGCGCTGAATCCACTGCCGTATGACTTAGGTTTTCGAAGAGAGTGATCGTCTTCTTCACTGGGGATTCCATTTCGCGCTGTGGCTGAGAACGGACTGTCTGTGGTGGTGTTCCTGGCGCGTCAGCATTGAAGAGCATAGGGGCTTCGGTAAGCGCGCGCTTCTGAAGGTCGCGGCAATCAAAAGGGTCGATATCTGAGTCACCCAGCAAGCTACTGCTTGACGAAGCTCTGCGCGAAGTGACGGCTATGGTAGTCGAAACTGTGATTGGTAGACTGGGAGCGGATTTGACAGGGGGAAGCTCTCGACGCTGCCTCCGTAGCAAAGCCATCAACATGGCTGGTTCGTGGCCACGGTCGAGTCCCGGAGCCATCGGACGGGCGTTGTCAGCAAGTACAAGATCAGAGTGTCCTGTGCGATGCTGCGGACTGGCATTCCCTTGGATCTGATCAACCTCGAGCGTGCTTTGGGGGACAGCGGTAGATATCTTCACTGAGATAATATGTGGGCGAAGCAAGGGATGGGACGTGCTTTCACGGCGCTGCAAAAACGTCGCACTGTCTTGTCCCAACACCTCTTCATCCCTACTGTACTTTTTGGGTGGCGTAGTAGGATTCCGGCCATGTGAATGTCGGCGTCGGCCTTGCTTCTCGGGCGACCTTTTGGCCATGATCTTCGTCCGAACCTCGTGAGGGTTGCCTCTCTCAAACGCGAGACGCAGATTTGCCACGTTATTCAGCCTTCCTTGAGCGATTGAATTCCCGCATGACCCAGTCGTAACCTCCGGATGATGTATCTCGGGTGGACATGGAAGTTTCGGTTTAGATTGTCTCACTTGAATGTCTGCCCCTAGAGGTGCACTGTCTCGAGTGACTCTGGGCCCCGAGAGCCGTCTAAGTTCGAATACTTTGCGCCGTTCTGCCACCGTTCTGGGATCCCAGCCAGTCTGGTTCCCCAATGAGGGCCGAATCAATCGTGCGTCAGTTGTGCTGGCTTGTGCTGGCCCCTCGAGCGCTGGCCGAAGAGGAGTCTTCTGCTTCGTCGGAGACGCCTAGTACTCCGTAACTTTGTATTTTCCTTGGCGGCTGTGCCCCGGAAACTTCCCTGGTGAGAGCTCCGTCTTGTCTGTATTCGTGTCGGCATAGCGCTTGAACGGCGAGCTCTCTCGCCGAGAAATCGGTCTCAAGCGTGCCCTGAGATGTGCTGGCGAGGTCGGGGCTGTCGGCGAATCCTCCTCCGAAGGAGCAGTGTTTGAGCTGCGTTTCTCAGGGGTCAGCAGCTTCGGATTACGAGATGGCGACCCCTGAGTGGAGGAGACCGTCTCATGAGGCAAATCTTGGGTCCGGTGTGATAGCGTAAGTGGCCTAGGATGTCTTCGTGGCAACCAAGGTTGGGAGAATTCGCCAGTGCCGACATAGCTGAGGGTATCAAGGATCTCGTATTGAGTCACAATATCGACCAGTTTCGGTGCAGGCTTCCGGGAAGGTGAAGAAGCGGGTTCGGGTGTCTCCGCAGGCAGCTCTCCCTCAGTGGGGTTCTTGGGATGTCTTATTTCGGGATGTGGAAGAGGGCTCGGAGAAGGAGGGCGGGTAGGCTCAACGTCCGCCGTGTAACAGTTTTGGGTGTCAGATCGACACTTTCGTGTCAGCCGTAGAGGAGCAGGCTTGAGCTGGACGTCGGAAAACTTTCCTCGGGCTTCGAGTGCTGGGGATGTCCGGATGCTCGGATCGGCGGATCGGGGGAGAGTCAGGCGTGGCGAGGCCATTGGAGCAATACGCAAAGGAAATACAGTAGTCAGATGGCGTTATCCAAACCCAGATAAAGCTGCGCTGATCAAAGAGGGCAGTGGAAAAGAGATGTCTGATTGCATGTGGTGTGCGGGTTTGGCAGCAGGTCTAACATCTGGTGGAGGCAGTAGCGTGGCCATTAGGCAAGTGTCGTCTACAGTCCGGGGAGGAGCGATCGAGCTGGCGGACTACGTTGAGTCTGGCCAGATACTTTCTTAAGTCCAGAAACAACATGAAAACACTAATTTCTCGAATACCTAGCTCCCTACATGTAGGTATCTGAGAGAGGTATTGCTTTACAAAAAAAAAAGTCAAGTTTTTCCACTTTCCCCCATGCTGTCTGTCTGTCTGCCGTCTCCAATATAAACCACAATCCTAACATAAAAAAAAGGAAATACTCCTAAAAGGAAAGTCTCCCCCGTTTTCTCGTCTCCTGCAATCTCTCGTCCACCCACCCAACTAGGTACCTAGTGATCTACCGTCCACCACTCTCACCTTCAACCTGTCCAATCTCAATCCCAAACTCACTAACCTGCTCTTAAAAAAGCTCATCCCTATTATCATAATAGTACTCCACGCCAACGCTGCTACTGCTGTTACTGCTGCTGCTGCAAAGCCAAAGGTCCTTGTCCTACAAGTCCCCCGTGCCTTGGGCTTTGGCGGTGCCAGAGTTAGCGGCCGCATCCCCAATGTGCTCCACACTCCGCTGAATGCTCCGCGTCATCCGCACACCCTGTCCCTGTTCCAGATCTTCTCTATGTTCATCTCCATCAATCCTCGCTAGCTCTGCGTCGATATTATCGGTCGGATAGCCGTATCCACCACCACGGCCTCGAGACTTTTCGCTTCCGACCATAGGCGATGACGCTGCGCTAGATATCTGCGAAGTAACGCCAGTGGTGGTGGTGCCCTTGCCATTCGGTTGGAGCGGGCTATCAGGGACGGTGCTGCCGTGCGTCCTGTTGGTGTGGCCGTGGGATAAGAGGCGGCGTTTGCTTGCCCCACTGGCAGAAGCGGCGGAAGAGACACCGGCGTTCGAAACGTAGGATGAAGAAGGGTTGGCGAGGCGTTGCGCCACAAGGGTACCGAGGGGGAGGATGACAATCACGGATGTCATGGTGAGCGAGCCGGATTCGAAGTTGACAAATTCGCCCCATTGGAGGCCGGTGAAGAGGACTGCGGTTGGGGTTAGTGGGTTTGATTTTGTAAATGAATTGAACGGGTCAACATGGGGAGGCTTGGGCTTACCGGGAATGAGCATGAGAAGGCCGTTGGTGATGACAAGCACATCCATGGCGTTCAGACCTTTGAGCGAGGGAAGGATGGAATGGGTACTCCACATGTGGATGGCCAGACGACTGATGAAGAGGAAGCAGAACCAAGAGATGGACGCTGTGACGAGTCCGAGGTATGTCTTTCGCACCCAAACCTTGGGGTTGGGGTCGAAACCGTAAATGACGTACAGGCTTTGCAGGATGGAGACGGCGAAGTTGAAGCCGATGGTGGTGATGACGAGGGCGAAGGAAAGCAAGACTGCGGGGATCTTCCAGATCCGAGGCCAGAGCTGCAGCATCGACCAAGCCTGCAGGAAAAGCGCTGTCTCAACAAGAATTGTGATAGGGATGCCGATGCTGTTGGCAGCCACCTGGACGTTGTAGTCGACCTTCGCAACAAACTGGACATCGCCTGTCGTAGCGGTGTACAGCTCCAGCCAGCTGGAGGGGTAGAATAGAGCGAGCAGGAGGGCGCGGATCATGCCGAGTGTGAGTGCGGAAATGTATATGATGGTCGGTGCTCGTTTGAAGCGGGCTTTGGGTGTCATGACCAAGAGAACAGTCAGCATGATAAAGCAGGCTCCGATTTGACTCCCATAATTGATCGCCTGGGAAAACATGGCCTGGTAGAGGGTGTCGACTTGGCCAACAGGAAGGGTGATATTGGCTTGCCCTGAAGGTCCCAGCAAGATCATGGTCTGCTGGTCAGGAGGAAGCAACACCTCCGAGCTGTTGGTTTCATTGCTCGACATGATGGGCAGTTTCTGTGAGCTGCAGAAAATAATCGGAAGAACGAGGGTATCTCAAAGGGGAAGCTGTTCGTAGATGTTGCCAGCGAGAAAGATTAGCTCTGTTGATACCAAAGAACAAGTGAAGAGAAGAAGTCCAAGTGCTCGGAGATGTAAAGAAACAGAAAGGTCCAGAAATGAAGATATCTTGGTGGGAGAGAAATGGTGGTCAAGGAGAGGGCAGCAGCAACAACTCATAAAGACAATGAGAAGAGGTCTCCTCCTGCCTTGGTATTATCCCCATCTCCCCTCCCCATTGCAATTGGACACCGGACCTGTGAAAGAGAAAATGTTAAGAATAATGGCTATCCTGGTCGGTCAAGACAATGAGATGCGTTGGTGGCTTGCATCGCGAATGGTTGGCGTCCGTCAAAGATTGTTAGTATTGTTCCTGAGCCGCCCCTTAGTATTGTTTGTTTTGGTGACAGTGGGGCTAGGATCCGCTGCTTTTGGTTTCCCGGCCGCCACACCAAAACCGGTGCCCGTGATAAGTGATAAGTCAGGGTTCATATCGCTGTGGGAGCCCGTGGCCGGACAAAAATGCCGTGCTGAATCCTCTGATGGCGCCTCGCTCGGGAATGGACACCCGGGCGCCTGGCTCAGGGATTCTGTAACCAGACTTTACCAGTGAGTAATATGACTAGCATGGTCCCCGTGTCCAGAACCCGAGATAAAATATGCCTGCCGCAATGGCGACGGTGTCTCATTTTGATATGACCAGGATTGCTGACTGGAGATGAAGGGAAACCCTGCTGTCACGGGTGCGGCCACCTGGGCGGGCCATTTCGGTGTCAAAAAAGAACGAAAAACGGAAAGCCGAACGCGCCCGCCCTATGGCTCACTGAACCTGTTGCTTCGGCACTTGAAAGGCATGCCCCCATGTTCATCGATGTGGGCGCCTCATCTTATGTGCTCTGCGAAGTGGATATGTGAATTGCGCGCTCTACCGCAAGGAGTTGCTACCCTTGCCAGGCTGCGCGTCAGAATTAGGGCTTTTGCACTCCTTGAATTGGCTTTGACTGTCAGTCAAATCCTCCTCAGCTATGGGGTCGTGCTTTCCAAAGATCTCATGGACGACCCGCTCCAGAGACAAGCGCGTTGACGCCGCAACAACCTAATGGTATCACAGGAGTTGTGTATTCCTGACAGCGGGGAGAGAACCTCCTAAATAAATTGCCGAGAGAGGGTGACTAGCTTGTAGCAGGAATAATACATGTTTGTCCTTGATGTTCGTCTCTTATTTTCCGTCGCCCATATTTCTGACAAGCAGTGCTCCTGGGCATGGCGAAGCAAAATTCCACTGAGAAATGAAGTTGGCAAGACAACGCCCAAACAAAAATAAAATCCCAGGATTCCTTAAGAGGTGGAAAATCCCTGGCATATGACCCGTGGTACCATAACGCTATGCAAGCACGGGATGACCTCCAACGACTGCGGGTCTTTGATGCAAGGCGAGCGCAAGCCCTTACAGGTAATGGTGCCTCCCAGAACCGATGGATCGCTGTCTGGGTAGTATGTGCAGTTTCGCTGACCCCAAGGATCAAAAGAAAAAACCATCATGGGCGGCTTTGGGACAGGTTTACCGCAGATTGCGGGATCGGTCTGGTTTGGGGGCATGGTGCAGACATCGAGCACACGATTATCCGCAACGCGCTGGAAGAAGTTCCACTTGCAGAAGTGGGACTCTGGATCCTTTAGGAGCAGGATCTGGACGACACCTGAGGGCCGGGGCGTTGGCGAAGTACCTGTGTCCGTCGAGATTATGGTCGGGGACAACAATGTTGTTGAAGTGGTTGGTGTCGGGAGCGGCCACTGAATTCCACCCCATACACCAGAGTTGGCAATTGCATGGTCCCAGAAGTTCTTGAGGTAACAGTTGACGTCGTCAGAGCCACTGTTGGGATGATATGAAAATGAGAAGCAGTGCTCGTACGCTGAGCAAAACTGAGCGCACATCTCGTAACTAGGTTGCAAGCTTGACCCCAAATTGCCAGATTTCATGTCGTCATGGTCAATTCCACACTGCACTTGGTATCCCTTTCCATTAGGGGCAGTGTAAGTTGTGCTGTTTGATGAAGGGCATGCTATTCCAGTTGCGGTTGGGAGGGTGGCTGAAGCGGTGGTCGACATGGCAGACGACTGGGTAGTGTCGAGCAGTGTCGTCGAGGCTCCGGTAGCCGACAATAGGGGGCTGACCACAAGCGTTGCGCTGTTGGCAGAAGGCAGTTGGGCCACTGCAGATGAAGTTGAAGATGTTTGGCTGATTGATGAGCTGTTTCTCGAGCTGGTGGGACAAGGGCTGAGTTTTTCCCATTCTCCTTGCCCCTGGCAGTCTGCTCGGAAGGTGGGTTAGCATCGTAAGCGCCCAAGGGGAATAAAGAGGGTCATATCTCACAATTCTGAGGACCAAAGGCGCCATTGTATGCGACATTGATCGCACTCGGGATTGCCCAGTGCGGCCTAGGCACAATTGGCTTTACCTTCATGTCGTCGGGGCAGTGCTGGAACGAAAGGGCCTGCATATGTTCCTTCATCCGAAGTCCCCATGTCTTTTCGCGATTCTTTTCCACATCCCATGCCCACTTGCTTGCGTCCGACGGGAGACCAAGCAAGTATGCCGCAAGGCCAGCCTGTGAATTGTTAGCGTGCGATTCTAGATGAACAGCAATTTGACAAGTGACTTACAACTATGGGAGAGCTGAAGCTGGTTCCGACCTCGGCGACGATTGCTCCCCCAATGCCAAAGCATGCAACACCCTCGGCCTGCGCATAAATGTCTACACTTCCCAGCCTGGCACCTGGGGGCGCCAGAGGGTCCTCTAAATCCTGAATCCAACCACCTCCCGGTAGCGTCAAGCCCGGCTGGGTCGAGAAACCCACCATGACGCCATCTGCGTATACACCGCCGACGACGATCAACTCGTTGTCGGGTTCCGCATATCGTTGTGGAATCATATCGCCTGCAAAATAACTCGGCGAATCGTCCTCCGAGTCAGAGTCAAAGTCAGATACATGAGGCCAGTCACCGCCGTTGCCAGCAGCAATCACAATAGTGACTCCGTTCTCCTTGCAGAACTCTTGGAAACGCTCAAAGGCATCCTTGAAGTCCTCGATGTCTCGTTTTGCTTTTTCCGGATCAGGGTGGTTTTTCTTCGGTATGATTCCAACGGCTAGCGCTGGTTAGTAGATGTCTGCGCACGTCGCCTGCCCCACAATCACTTACAGAACGAAAGGTTGACAACGGCCTTCCCTTGAAGCCCACGGTCTTCAACAACCTTTTCTACCTTTCCAAACGCCGCTCTCCAGGCGTCAGGATGATGTTCGCCCATCGTCAACACCATCTGACCTTCTGTATCCTTTATCCACCCGTTGGCCACTTTGATAAGAAATACGTCGGCGTTCCTCGCGACTCCGAAATATTTGCCAACTGCCAAACCCGCAACTTTTGTGCCGTGACCCGGAACACGATTGTACGGAGAATAATAGTCCATCATGTTCTCCGGAAGCCATTGGGAGGGATCTACGTCGGGTAGCGTGAGCTTGTTGGGGACGACAAACATGAACTCGTCAGGCGACTTCCCCCTCACCCCGTACTCGTCCTGTGAAGCCACTGTAAGCATGAGTAGGCATCGGTATAAATGTAGGATACTGTCAGTACTCACCATATTCGCAGCGACATCGAAGCCGGTGTCGATGATGAAAACCGTGGTTCCACGGCCCGACGAGTCATCATACCTGAAAATCTGATCCTGCTCCGGTTTCCCTTTCTGCCATGACAGGATCTTCAGATGATTTAGTGCGTCGTGCTCATCAATGAGAGACTCATCACTCCGATGTGTCCCCTGTGTGGTAAACTCACCCCGAGGTGTCGTGCTCCCACCCTGCGGCGTTTTGTGTTTGAGTTGACGGCGGGGCACCTTTCCGCCGAACAAGGGAAAGCCGCTGGCAATCCGCGCCTTTTGGTTTGCAAGTTCCTCCTCGGCGTTAGGGTGCAAGTAAACATAGGCGACTAGCGGCAGCTGAGAAACGAGAGTTGCTGTGTGGCTTCTCATGCTGCTAAAGTATCCTGGGCCACTCTTGTGAACACCAATCTCATCGGCGATTCGATAACCCTCACCCCCATCAAGCATCTTGATGAAGCTGTGAAAAACCGGGATTTGCATGTCGGTCTGAATGAACCACTTGCGAAGTGGATTATCTGTCATGTTGACAGTGGTGTTGATCAGCGGTGGCCTCCCTTTGGGCTCGCCTTCATCTGCGCTCTTGGGGTTGGTGTTGTTGAACCGGTGAAGTGCGAGGAGACTTCCAGCCAAGATATTGAAACCCGTTGATGAGCCAACCCCGATCCCGATCCATTTGTCGTATCTTCCACGGATGAGATTGCGCATCTTTTTCTTGAAGGCTTGGTCCGAGCTTTGATTGATCTGCTGAAATATTTGCCTTAAATTCCGAAGGAGGTTCCGGGACAATCGGATGTCGGAGGGTCTCATGTTGTTGACCATGTTGCCCAAGTTATCGAAGGACGACTGGAGGGACCCGTCTCGCACCATACTGTCAATTGTAGAAGATGCCTGTTCGAAGTCTTCAAAGGCATCATCGATAGCACTCAGCGCACCATTGCTGTTAGCGAAACCCGAGGCGTCGGTCATTTCGAAGACCTCCGCATCGGCAACAGCCCCGGCTGATTCGGCAGCGGCGTAGATTGCATCCCCAAACAACGACGTCCCGATTTTCTGCATGCCGGCAAATGCTTGGCCGGCCACACCGGCGAACTTCGAAACCACTGACGTGAACCAGGCTGCAACGTCGCCAGGAGCATGGCCACCGGCAAGTTGACGGAGCGAGAAGCTAACGGTCCAACCACCAACTGAGGACGAAACACCCGAACCAGGGTCTTGGGGGATTTTGGCTCTCTGGCTGTTGATGGTGATCCAGCCAAACTCCACAAGGGCCAATGTGCCATCGGACAGGATGAGCTCCAGTGGGGCATCATTAGCGACAGGAGCAGTATAGTCGATACCGTCCAGAGAAAACTTGACAGTGGGAACATCGAAGCCGGAGAATGGCGTGGTTGCTGCAGTAGCACTGGAAGATGATGTAGCTGTTAGAAGGGACGTCATTTTGGGCGGCAGGTGATCTGTTGGTGAGAGAGTGCCTGGTGTCAAGACAGTATTTGGTTCGCGTAGCTTAGCTGTATTCGACCCGGATACCGTCAGCACTTCGGTTTCGGCGTCCCCTGCAATTGTGATCACGACAGGGGTGGTCTGGGAGCTTCCGGCCAAAATAGACGACGTGCTCGATAATGAGGGTCCTGACATAAACGAGGTGTTTGACAGGGGAGAGGGGGTTGGCAAAGAGGACGTGGTTGTTGTAGATGGTGTGCTGTTTCGTGTGCTCAAAGTCGTTACAGCAGAGGTGCTTGATCCCGTCGCGGTCAAGGCCGGGGAGGCGGACAAGAATGTCGACGTGGTGCTAGAGACAGTGCTGGAGTCCGGGGAGCTCTCTGAAGTCTCACTGGGTCTTGTAGAGTGGCCAAGAGAGGCTGTTACGGTGGAAATGACAACTGTGGGGGTGCCCGAGATTGTGGTGATGATGCTAATAACAATAGCAACCTCCGTGCTTTGTTCCGAGGGCTCACGCGTGGATGTCGACGATCCAGAATTATCAATGGTAGAGGGTACCTGAACGGCCGTTTTTGTGACCTCCGAGGTTCTGCCGGATACAGTGGTTGTGAGAACAGAGGTTACGAGTGTAGTAGACGGAACAGTGATCAAGGCCGCTGTGGAAGAGGACGTCACAGTGAGAACAGATCCAAACAACGAAGTGGTGAAGATTGAGACTTTAACAACATTGGTGGATGCTCCAGGAGCCAGTTCAGTCTCGGCAGTTGTGTTATCGATGTTGCTGTACTTTTTCTTAACGGTTGTCGGGATTGCGCTAGTACGGGTCGTGTCGGAACCATCGTAGTCAACGGATATTGAAGCCGCTGTGGGATAAGGGGCAACAGTGACATCCGGAGTTCCGTAGGCTTTCGTAAAACTTCCACCGGTTTCACTGCTAAGTGCGGTGGACGTTGCGCCGACGAAGGCGAAGTAGAGCACAAACTTCCACATTGCGATGCAGTGCAACTGCAAGGTATCCGAGTGGTAAGTTTCTGGAGCTGACTTTGGAACGCAAAGCAAAGAGAGTTTGGAATAATCACTCACCGTTCGTCCGACCATTTTGTCCAATGCAGCTGGTCGCGTTTCTTTGAGAGGGAAGTGGGAGAAACCGGAGGGAACTGGTTGCCGAAGAAAAGTTTTCGTGTCTGCCCTCGCGCGCCTTCTTTGGGGAGCACTAATCACCAATTTCGAACTACATCCTGCCAATTTTGGACTAAAAAGTGCAGGGAAGTCACGATCATCGTTACATGAGAGGCAGGGAGAGTGGTATTGTCTGTCTTTGCTCTCGGCAACCCTGCACGGTGCGAGTCTTAATCTTCATACGAATGACCGAAATGGAACTCCGTTATTTCCCATGCTCTTATCCTTTCAAATCACGATGCCCATGGCCATGTCCTTGTTCCAGCTTTTGGCGTTCCCTTTCCACACACGCATCCAGAAATTTCCGAGGAAGGTGCAATGCAGCCATGTGGTCCGATTTTTGGAGAAGATGTTCTGAGACGCTCTGATATTCCTCCTCAAATGTTGACCACAAGCGCTTGTCAAAATCGGCTTCCATCAGAGGTAAAGGGTAATAGGGATCATTCTCGAAAAATGCCAGTACAAGATGTTGCACTAGCTCCTCTTCGCGGTTCCGTATCGTCTCCCTGCAAAAGCGGCTGCACAAGTTGAAATCCAAGACCCAAATTCGTGTTCTGCAGTTTTCCAGCTCAAACGCTATAGAGTTTCCGGGATGGAATGGATCCCCAAGATTGGTATGTTGAGGCAAGGCTTCGATCTGCTCAACCCCTAGACCTTGAGACTCTGTGAGATGCGGTGCATATGCTTGGCTCTCGGTATGGTCACTGAGAACAAATTCTATGTCGTACCCATCGATCAGGGCCTCCCAGTGGGCGATCGCCAAGCACTCTGCCATTGCCCGCGCGTAATCGAAAACCGGCAGACCCAACTCTACCATTTGGTCAAGGCAAAGGTTGAAATTGCGCAAGGTAAAATTCCGTGAAAGTGGCGCCCCGGCTGTGCGGCGTCGGCCCAGGTACACCCGCGCAAGACAATCAGAGTTTGTGGATGAATATTTGACTTCCCCTTGTAATTCAATGGGGCAGTATTTGTCAACGAGTGTGCCTTGAAAGGTCTCAGGAAGCGGAGGTATTCGCTGCGTGAGAAGAGCCATCGATGGGACTGGAAATTCGTCCGACATCGGGAGTAACGGTTGATTCTGATCCCACCAGGTGTTTCCGTGGTCGACATAAGCGAAGACGCGAGGAATGAGGCATACTGCGTGCGTGTTATCGCGACGCAGCTGGCTATAGTCGCGGAGAGCCTTGAAGAGCCGGAGGTGTACCAAAAAGTCTTCCCAGAGGCCACCATGGAATGCAGGTCGGGCAACCTTGACAACATAGCCAAAACCGCGTTTGGCAAAGATTAGGCCGCATTGCCCAAATCCGATTTTGTCGTACACGGTGCTCTGGGGCTGGCCACCGCCTTTCGCCGTAGTATTTTGTGTCTTCATTTTGCTCCTCCGGCCTTGTAGCGTGAAGTCGTGGATGGGAAAAGCAATCCATCCTTTTTGTAATTGAAATGAAGTTTATATATTCCCAGATATGGATATCCACGCGTCCAGGCCCAGAGCTTACGTGGAAGTGAGATCTTGGTTAAACTTTGACCCATTCACATTGGCTAATTTCGACTGCTAAAGGCCTCCTGGAAAATGGAAGGCAAGTGGAAATGCCACCAAGAAAACCAGTCAACAAAACAAAGTAACTTCCGTGATGCTTTTTCTTGCATCAAATATCTGGTACCGAAGCGGAATCTGCCATGCTAATTTCCAAGCGGGTTCCTCCGATAATAGTTTGTCGCAGGTGAGAAGTTTCCAATGTTTTGGGGGCAATGAATCAATAACAAAACTTTCCTTCGGACAGTCTTGAGCATTCTTCTGCTTGGTACCTCCGTTGGTTTGAAGAGAGTGTTGATGATTGCGACTGAGGGGTCTTGGCAGGGCCCCTTATCGCGTATCAGTGCGGATCCAATCAGGCCACTGTAGCGCCATTCTCCCCTGAAAAATGGGAATTCCCCGCCATTGTAGGCGGGGTTGAGCACGTCATCCTAGGCGGCTTCTTGTTGTCTCGAGTCATCAGACCACACACCATCGACATCAGCCAGGACAGTCAGGACTCAGGGGCCACTTACAACAGTATGACAGTCATAGTGAGTACATTATGCACCTATTCGGACTCGCCCTGACATGATCGCGATCTTAGGCCGTCGGGCAGTTGACCTCAACGGCCAGCATGGCCCACAACCTTCTACAGTGCCGAGTGCTTGTGAAGAAGGCAATCCAGGCCGGAGCCAAGGTAAGTGTGATGCGTGTTGCCTCGGAAAAATGTGTCGCTCGGGCGTCTTAGCTGACCGATGCCACGAACTCCCCGCAGGCTCTGTTTCTGCCCGAGGCAAGCGACTACATTGCGGGCTCTGGCGATGAAACAATTAGGTCAGTAAGGTCCATCAACGAGAGCGAGTTCGTACTCGGCTTGCGGGAAGAGGCACGTCGCGAGAAGCTCCCGATTCACGTCGGGATACATGAGCCAGGAATAGACCCTCTCAAGGTCAAGAACACGGTTCTCTGGATCGACGAGAAAGGCGAGATTACACAACGGTACCAGAAAATCCATTTGTTTGACGTTGACATCAGAGAAGGGCCGGTTCTGAAAGAGAGCAAGTAGGTTTCTGTATCATCAGGGACATCGCACAGCAGGCTGACAGCTGTTTTGTCCCGTAGCTCCGTGGAACCTGGGGATCGCATCCTCCCGCCCTTTGATACTTCCGTCGGCAAGGTGGCATCTGCCATTTGCTTTGATGTCTGTCCGACCTCTTCTGCTTTCGAATACACTCCTCACACAACTCGCAGTTGCGATTCCCAGAGATCAGTCTCGCGCTCAAACGCCAAGGAGCCGACGTCATCACATTCCCTTCTGCGTTTACCGTCCCTACAGGCAAGGCTCATTGGGAAATACTTCTCAGAGCTCGAGCCATTGAAACGCAATCCTACATCATTGCCGCCGCACAGGTAGGACGGCACAACGAGAAAAGAACCAGTTACGGACATAGCATGATTATCGATCCCTGGGGTGTCGTGCTTGCCGACTTGGGGGACAAGAGCTCCGAGCCGGAACTTGCAGTCGCCGAGATCGATCGCGAACTGATCACGAGGATTCGTAGGGAAGTGCCACTCGCTCGGCGAACGTAAGTCCCGAAGTCGCACACCCCACACGAGACTCCAAGCTAACCGCCCAGTGATGTTTACCCCGAATTGTAACCTGAATCAGTGTCACTGGCCCCCAGAGTTCCGAGCACTAAACCCGCAGTAAATCCCGCTTGATACTGGCTCGAAATTTTGCGCTGGTCGAGAACTAACCATAACGTTCATTGGCCCTGTGGACCGAGTCAACTTTACCAGCATCTCTCGGCCTTTCGGAGTTTGCGTTCAGAACGGCGCTGTGACTTTGCGGCATACGGCGAACCTCACGCGGTTGGGGCCTGTCCGTTATCCAATTAGTGCCAAACCAACTATTCCCAAAGCGTCATCATGTCGTGTGCCACGCCAAAGTTTGGCCCTGCATTCCTTGGCCGGGCGACGACCCTGGCGCGGCGAAGTAGCGGTGAGACGCTTGTCTCCCCCGCACCAAGCCAACCTCGTGCCGAAACCGTCCGGAAATCTTCCACCCTCCAACTTCCCACCCGCTGCAAGGCGCTGTAACTCAACTCCCGGCTTCCGAACCGATCCGCAACACCTCGCGCGGGAAGCACGCCACAGATACTTGACCTACGGAACATTAAATGGGAAACAATGTGGCTGCGGCTCTTGCAGGCGACAATGCCGAGCCCTTGATAGGAAAAACTATCAGTGAAGCCAGCCAACGAAACCAAGATACCCGCCCGAAATCCCCCGGGCTATCAAGATCTGCGAAGATGTTCATGGTCACAGCTGGAGTTCTGCTCCAGATTGCGATTTTCCGCCACGTGTCGTCCCCTTCGACCAATGTCCCTCACGTGATGATCCGTAATGGGACGTATGAAGGGATACACTCCAAAGCCTTCAACCAGGACTTCTTCTTGGGTATTCCATACGCCCAGGACACTTCCGGTCCGAATCGGTTTCGGGACCCACAGCCGCTCAACAATACCTGGGCAGGGGCCCGGCCTGCTAAGCAGTATTCTCACGCTTGTCCGTGCAACCCGATCCCCTACGGCGACGACCACTATGGCATGTCAGAGAACTGCCTCAGCATCAATATTATCCGTCCCTCAGGCATTGATGTCGCTGAGAGGCCCAAGCTTCCCGTTTTGCTATACATCCATGGCGGGAGCTATCAGATTGGCACATCAGGGTGGCATCGTTACAACCTAAGTTACATTGTGCAGCACTCGGTTGAGATTGGGCGACCCGTCCTCGCTGCCAGCATCAACTACCGGACGGGCGCATGGGGGTTTTTGTACTCTGTCGAGGTCCAAGGCTCTGGGAACACCAACTTGGCGCTGAGGGACATGCGTCAGGCGTTGAGATGGATACAAGAAAATATTGCAGCCTTCGGGGGTGACCCGAACTGCGTAACTATCTGGGGAGAGAGCGCGGGCTCGTTTGCTGTGGGACAGCTGTTGATGAGCTATGGCGGGCGGACAGACAACCTTTTTCACCGCACCATCCAACAAAGTGGCAGTGCTACAACGGCCTGGTACAATTCCACGGAATGGTATCAGCCACGTTACGATAGAATCGTGGCGGAAACTGGATGCTCTGACGCCGTCGACACCCTCGCTTGTCTCCGTGATGTCCCGTATTCTGCCCTCTACCCACTCCTCAGTTCTCCCCGCAGCCCCAAATGGTATCCCATTGTAGATGGTGACATCATCCCGCAGTATCCGACTACCCTACTTCATGCCGGACGCTTTGCACATGTTCCGCACATTGTGGGGACCAACTCAGACGAAGGGACAGACAACGCGCCCCCAGGGCTATCTACGTCGTCTGAGCTGAAAGCGTACCTTACTACTACAGGCTTCAACTATCCACCATCGGTTGTCGAAGAGGTTCTTGAGTTGTATCCGGATGACCCTGCAGTGGGAATTCCCCTGAATACAGGAGACAAACGTTTCGCTCACCGTGGCGCGCAATACAAGCGAGCCGCAGCCATCCTCGGTGACATTTTCTACCACGCTCCACGCCTCGACGATGCGCGCTACTATTCCCGCCATCAGCCGCAAACGTTCGTGTACCGCTTCAACACCCGAGGGTGGGTGCCGCCACCGCCTGCCACCACCGCAAACTTCTCCGTCGACACAGCCTGCGCCGGGAAAGCACTGCTAGATTGCGGTGCATTGGCACCCGCTCACGAAGGCGTTGCCCATGCGACGGAGTTGGCCTTCGTGTTTGGGAATCCGCGGTGGCTGGGCCCGTGGCCAGAGTACGTCGAGCTCAGCGCTTCCATGATGAGTCTGTGGATCAACTTTGCGCATGACGGGACGCCCAATCCCCGGATGGGAGAAAAGATCTGGCCGGAATATCGCAGCAAGGGAGACCAGGGTACAAATCTTGTCTTGCAGACAAGGACACAGGGGTGGCTGACTGCCGAAGAAGACACCTGGAGGTTAGAGGGAAGAGAGTTGTTTGTCAAATGGGCGAGGAGGCGACATGTATGAGTCCCGTGGTCTTTCTGTGAGATTACTCTGGAGCCACTTTGGATGAGGCATGAAAGGTTGTCTTGTGGGATTGGATGTGGGGAGATGAGGGTAACCCAGAATAATGGAAGCTTTTTTTCACGCTTGTGAACAATGCAAAGAATATCGCCGCATCACCTGCTTTTAAAGCACTTGACGGTTAACTTGAGGTCTTGATCTACATGCAGCACACACCACCACCGCCATTGTCACCGTCATCATTCTTCTTGGAGATATCGCAAATTCCAACTGTTGTAAACCAGTAACCACCATTTTGAAGGTTATCATTGTTGCCATCATCATCGCCATCATCGTAACGACAAGTCATAAGCCGTAGACCATCACAAGTTATAATCATAAGCCCTTGGCATTATCATACATCGTCAGTCGTGAATGACAAGTCATAACCATAATGATAATGCCATAAATCACGAATGGTAAATTGTAAGCCATCATCATCATAAGCCATAAGTCACGAATGCTTGGACCGCGTCAGCACCTGTGAGTTGATCGTGTGGGAACGTACCTTGTGTGTTTATATGGAAGCAGAGGTGCGCCGGCGCTATACTGTCGGAGGTGCTGGTAGTGCTCCAGTCTCCGACCAGAATTCAATGTCGGCCTTCTTTACCTCCAGTCCTCCCGGGAGAGGGAGGGGGGCGATGCCATGATCGAGTGCTCTATCAATGTTCATCTACATTGTATCCCTGGCCAGAATGGATGTAGGGCACCCGCATGGAGCACTCTGGACTCTTGAATGTCTGCATCTCCATCTCCATCCGAGTCCAGCTTCGTGAGCAGGCAAAGTTGGAGATTATCTAGTCTTGCATACTATGGACAAAGAGAATGTAGTAATACAGAAATATCACTGATTTAGCGACACAAGGCCTAGGAGTTTCTCCAGGATGTCTTCAAAGGCAAAGTTCCACTCGCAGTCTTCCGTGTCCGAGACCTTGGACTTAATACCGCGATTATCAAATCTGATCATGTCCCAAGTGCCGTAAATGCCGGACCCGTCATCATCACCCGACCTATCCTGTGTAACACAAGCTGACCAGACTGCGTGCTGACATGCACGGCAGCACCGGAGAAATAAAAGGATCTCATAATAATAATATGACAATAATAGTGAAATTACCGTTTGGGACTGGATTTTGTGATATTTTGTGGTCCTCAAACTCAAGCGCTTCCTTCCATCGTACCACCCATCCATCGAGGATCGATCCAGTCGGCGTGGCCGCGCCCAAAATACTAGAGTTTCCATCCATTCCGTTCCAACCAACCTCGCAATTCCTCCCAGCTTCTGGTCTCCGTGTTGAGTCGAGGGAGATACCAGACACAAGAAAAAAAAAAGAACCTGCTCAGTGCATGACGAAAATGCCCGCCAGAAAGAAAAAAAGGAAATGAGAGGGAAAAAAATAAAGGGAATAAAAAAGGCAACACTAAGATCGCGTAACCTTGTATTCCACGCTCACAAACCCTCCGTCCGTGTTATTATTACACGACACACTGCCCAACGCTTCCACTTTTCCGCTTTGCGCATTCTGCGCCGCCCCGCGAATATAGAACCGCAAATCGTTGGCTCCGAAATATACCGTCTGCAACGGCTGTCCCGAGTTTATCTTGATGAGGAACTTACACGTCCCATGCGATGCGAGCGTCAGATATCCACCGGGGGCATTCGCAAAGTCGTTCGCCGTGGCGACCCAATAGGCTTTCACCCCGCCGGTGTGGATGGACTCGGTATACGCGTCGGCGATGGCGAGACAGTCGGAAGCTAATGGGGCGGTAGCGCCAAAGGAGAGGTTGGGGTTGGATTCGCCGCAGTAGTCATTGCGCCCGTTGGGTGGCGTGTATTTTTGGTAGGAAAGGCGGCGGGCGAGATGTGGTGACTCTGGTGCTGATGAGGAGGAGTCTTTGACGAAGCGGATGGCGAGGTTTTCATAAATGGTGGATTTGCTCTCGTCGGCGAGGGTGAACTCGCGAGGGACAAGACCGGCATGTGCGTCAAGTCTTGTTGTTGTGGGGATGGTGGCGGCGTGGGTCATGACTGCGAAGCCGATGAGGGCTTGTTGAGCCCAGCTGCGGAGAGAGGAAGGCATGTTGTTGATGAGATTTGTGTGCTTCTTTGTACTTTGCTGTAGCAGATAACTGTACGAAAGTGGTGAGGGGGAAAATGAGAGATATGTGTAATGTGTTGATGTTTATATACACGATTTCCTGTAAACTGGATGCTAGATCTCAGTGAATGATGCCTGAGTGAATGATTGAGAAACCTGCGACACCTTATATTCCCTCACACCCCCCGTGATCAACTCCCGAATCATCTCGTCAGATTCCAATGCAACGCATCACCTCAATCCGTATTCCAGATCGACCCCTCCCCCCACCTTTTTCACACACAGCTGACATGGCGTTGACGAGGTCTGCCAAAGTGGCCGTCCTATAGTGGTTGAGAGTGGCCAGCTCACTGCCAAGTAAAAAGGGGCAATTAACCCCACCCCACTTCCTCCCTGGGAGGGACGGCTGGCTGTCACGCTGTGACCAGGAACCGGTCCACTGAGCTCACTGATTTGCGGGCCACTTTTGGGGTCCGTGGGCCAGCCATGGGACCTGTCAGCCAATGATACTGCCTCAGCCCTATGCGGGGTCTTTGTCTCGCTCTGTCTTCCTTCCTCCCCTTCCAATGCCCTCGCTCCAGTCCCTCGCTCGTTGGTCGTTCCCTAGTGTGCTCAGCACGCAAACCACTTGCAGGAGAACCAAAAAACCCACCCTCCAGGCCCCCGAGCCCCCCAGGCAGAAAAAGGCCCGAAGAATTTCATGCTGTCCAACCGGGGGCGCTAAAAACTGAATCTCACATAGCCCGGCCGCCCGGGGTTTGGAAACCCCCAATCGCGGCACGACAAACAACATTCGCGATCCCCGGTCTTGGGGTCCGATATCGTCTAAGGTCAAGCTTGGCTCGTTCGTCAAGTTATCCGCTCGTTTCGTATTTCAATCTATCCTCGGGCTGCATCCGCCGAGTTTGCCGACATGATGTTTGCGTACCATGTCAACCAGTCGGGAAGTCGGCCATTCGTTCACTGCGGCTTTCGCCGGCTTCTGTCCCGTTCCGTCAGCAGTGACGTGACGAGCGTTAACGTTATTGCTGCACGTCACGTCACGTCACAGTCTCACATGGTCAGGTCACTTCCCACAACAACCAACGTCAACTTCAAAATCTTATCAGATTAATCAGATTGGATACCAAATCCCCTCCATTCCTGCAGGCGGGATGCTCGGTTTGGCAACGTCAGTACAGTTCAACCCCCGAGGGGTTGTTAGGTTGTGTAGTACTCACGGGCTTGATAGCCGTGGGGACATACAAGGCCAATTTTGTTCTTTGCGTACACAAACGACACCAGGTTGAGTCATAAATCCTCATCAAAAAAGACCGCTTCAAGAATTGGAGGCCTTCGATTTCAACATGGTAACCCCATTTTTGGTACCCAATACCTCTGCTAACAGCACCCAGGCCATTTGTGAATGCGCAAACGCCTTCCCAACAATGCATCAAGTCTCGCGCTAACAATATTTCAGGGGTCAAATTGCCATTCCCTGCCGCATGTCTCCGCGCACTTTCATCTAATGTCAACGTCAAACCCTCACACGATTGGATACCGAATCCCACCACGTGCAGACGACATGCTCGATCTGGCAATATCGTCAATACATCCTGTCCCGCAATATTGACTGTTGACTGCTGCGAGAAACAAGCCCCCGTCTTCATGTTTTTTGTCCCAGCAGTCTGGTTGTGCCTTTCGCAAACACGGCCCGTTGGCGTGCCTCGTGGTTTGATGTTTGGCGGCACACAGCTCGGAATAGAACATTCTCAGTTACACACCGTCAGCGGAGCGGCCTCGGTGCCTCTCGGTGATACCGACGAGGGGAGCGGTTCGGTTTCAGCAGGGCAAATCTTATTCGGCACCACAAATGCGTCTGCTTCGGATCTACCGGACGGGAGGCCAGGCTGCCCGCTGGTCTGGTCATCTGGACTGTCATAAGACAACGGTTGCCGTGCTGCGGCTCTCTCGGTGCGAGATGCATCGTGAGGATCCGCTGGAGTTCGGTAATGTGACACAATCACGACTTCCCTGTCAGCTTTTTATCTGCAGCAGCTAGGTGCCAAGAGGAGGGGTCTCAGGATGACTCGAAATGTCATTGACAGCTGAGCTCAAAAACCCTAGAAGGATTGTTCGTATTGAGTGAGTTGCACAGTTTCAACCAAGCCTGTCCAACGGCCCCAAGCCAGTCGGATCGACAACGGTATTCCCCGTCCACCATACGCCGCTGGGAAACAAGCACGGTGAATACTCCCAGCTATGCCTCTTACTTCTCAACTCTGAAGGCCGCAAGACAGGAATTCACAGTCTCGGTTCAAGACTGTAGTAAGTACCTAGATATTGGATTCGGCACCCCTCTCTCTCTAGGGGAAATGTCACATTCCTGCACTAGCTAAACTCGCATGCTACACTTTTCTCGGGGGCTGGTCTAATATAGGTATGTAAGACTTCAACATCGGTGCCTGGGGTGTGGCCTCCTTTTGTACTCACAAATGGACTGAAAGTACCCATTTCAGTAGGTCTCCCCATCGGCGTTTTTGCATGGCGACTTCCAACAGTGCCATCATGCCGAATGTAGTAGGTGTGCCTGCCTCGACATCTTCAATGATGACGCATGGTGCCGAGACACTAGTTCCGTCAGGAACTGTTCACACGAGGTTTATTCCACCATCCATCTACATGCGGACAGCTGGCCATGCAAACAACAATGAGATCTTTTTCTTGTTGCCGCTGCTTTCGCCGTAAAGCCAACACCGACCCTAACATTGGGACCTTCGGGTTCGGGGTTGAAACGTCCGGTGTCGCAAGCCCTACCAGCACCCAGAGCTCGTCCCAAAGCGTGTCACCACGCCACACCAACCACCACCATAGTGATCCCGACACACTCGAGTCCGCAGAGATCGAATCTTTTGCCGTGGGCGAGTCAACTCCACTGCCCAATCACCCACCAAACAACCAGCTTCGAGGACATCCTGTTCGCCCAAGTCTTTCCATCTCGCATTTGCGTTTGAGCGGCACCAGCGACACCAGCTACAGTCACAGAAGTGTCTCCCCATTGCAAGCCGATGACCTATTTGTCGCCCGAGATATATGGTCAGCCGCTTATGCATCGCTGAGAGGGGATCCCACCCTCGAGCCGTTGATCGAAAAGTACGAGAGTTTCTTCCACGCCGTTTTGTGGCCTGAGAAAGGCCTCCCGAGGACCGACAGCGGTCTGACAGGTGAGGAGATGCCTAGTTGCTGCCCAAAGCTATGTTTCCTAACCATGCTGTATTTAATGTAGTTGTCCCATACACGACGGCGAACTCGGCAACCGAGGCGACAGACACAAACGCCGAAGACTTATCGGGCGAGGACCGCTTCCGAAAGGTTGCCAAGAGCTACGTTGAAGCGACCAAGAAACATGCCTCCAATGCAGGAATCGCTTCTGCTGCTGTGCAATTTGTCCAAAAGACCCACGAGGTTGTTTCAAGTGCCCTGGCGGCCTCGCCACCGGCCTCTCTTGCTTGGGCGGGCGTCTGCCTCGTAGTCTTGCCGGTAAGATACCCTGAACCTGGTTTATACCGAATACCGTTGCTAATCAAGCCCTTTGAGCTCAGGTCATCATCAACCATTCTGAACAGATTGCGGCAAGGCAAGCTGGATTCAGTTACGTTATGTCTCGTTTCACTTGGTACGGCGAGGCTCTGGATCTGCTGAACCGTGAATACTGGAAGAGCCTGCACAGTTTCCACACTTTGCATCAGGTCATCCGAGAGGAGCTTATCTCTCTCTACAAACTTCTCATCGAATATCAACTTCGTGCCTACTATACGTACTGCCGCCGGCTGAAGACAGTCTCCCGGGACGTTCTAAAATTGGACGACTGGACGGGCATGATCACTGCCATCAAGGATACCGAGACCCGACTCCAAGAGTTCATCGACTTGAACTTCGACCAACACTTACTCGAGAAGTTGCATGTTATCTCTGAAGATGCTATCCGCAAGCAAAGAAACGACATCCTCAACAAGTTCAAGTTTCCGGAGGAGCTCCCCTACAATGTTTACCACGCATATCTCGACAGCATCGAATCTCCTCAGGATGGGACCGGCGAAGGGGTCCTGACACATCTATCTTTCATGGACTGGGCTTCACGAGACTCAGGGCTGCTGGTTCTTGCCGGCATTCCAGGCTCAGGGAAATCTGTCATTGCCAAGGCGATGATTGTTGAACTTCCCAAGATCTGTCCAACAACTGTGTTTTCATTCTTCTTCAAGGACAATGGACGCGGCCAAAACACAGCGGCCACCGCTATCTGTAGGATATTGGACGAGCTCTTCGGCACTGATCCGACTCTGGTTGATCAAGTCAGTCACCGTGTCCAGCATTTACTTGCGCAAGAGGTGCGATGCAACCTCGACTTGCTCTGGGATATCCTCGTTGAAACAACCGCGAACTTCGAGGCCGGGAGATTCACCGTCATTTTTGATGCCCTTGACGAGTGCCAGCCAGATTCAGCCTATCGTCTATCAGTAAAGCTGGACGCCTACCTCAACCTACCATCACCAGTCATAAAGTTCATGATCACCACAAGGCCATTTGTCTCATCAAACGAGCCCCTGGCCACTCACGCCACCGTTATCAAAATTCACGAAGATCCTTACTGCATGCAGCATCTCAGTCAAGATGTTGAGCAAGTGGTGACGACAAGATTCAATGCCTTTGCGAAACGATGCATCCGTGACGCCGAACTGACACAACAGCTTCTCGACCTCGTCAAGCCGAAAGGGGATACGAATCGAACTTACCTTTACGTCAGACTTCTTTTCGACTGTTTGGAATTGAGAGTACGAGACGGCCTTCCCAGGGTCCCGCGAGACTGGATCATCAGCTTCAAGACCCTTCCAGCGACTGTGAAGGATGCATACTCGGGCTTCCTGAGACGCGTTCACGAGTCTCACCAAGGCGACGTGAAGCTCATGCTTCAGATTGTTGTTGCAGCAACAAGGCCTTTGACAGTTCGAGAGGTCAATATTGCTCTGAATATCAGGGACCGAGCTGGAAGTCCCGACGGTCTCGGTTTGCAACCAGAAGCCTTGTTCTGTGACTGGATTGTTTCAGCCTGCAAGTTTTTTCTCGATGTCTACAATGGCCACGTTTACTTCATACATCAAACAGCCAAAGATTACCTCCTCGATACTGGTTCTGGAACTGGAAAGCCGGCTTGGCTGGGCGATTTTACAGTTGCGGAATGCCATAGTGCACTGGCGGAAAGCTGCGCTGCGTATTTGGCCCTGCCTTTCAAAACAAGAGCTGCCTTTCGTGGGTTTCAATCAAAGCCTCCCAGAGTTTTGGGCGAGCCTCAAGATTCCGTGGCCACCCAGAACCTCGCGGTCACGCCGCAGAATCTCGCGGCTGCTCCTCAAACTCTCGTGGCAATGCCTCAAAACCCCCTGCTCACGCATCACAGGTGGGATTTCGGCGAACTGGAGTTTTCAAACTACGCCTCGGCTCATTGGCATTACCACGTAAACCAAGGGCAGGTTCTGGTGCATCCGTTTTGGAAGCGAGGCCGGCGGGCCAGTGGAGGATGCATCAGTGACATTAGAATATTGCAGTCGTGGGATAACCGGTTGATGACATTTGTGCGGTTCAAGGTTTCTTCGGATAAGTTCGACCTGGATGCGCTAAATCGGCGCTTGTTGCCAGAGGACCTGTCAATTCCTGTTCCTGGCGTGCATCTGGATGTGGATACTCCAATTAACGTCGGTGCGATAGAAGTCTCGCTCGACACGGAGGGACGCATATTGATCTCGGATGAGGACGGGAAACCTATTTCGAGACTGCCGCGAATATCTACAACAGCCGTGGACCGCGTCGACAAGGTTGCCAACTCGCTTCGGGCGTTCGCACTCAGGAGGACTATCAGAGCATTGGGCAACTATCACGCCTACACTCCGCTCCCTATGGACTAGTTCTCCATTAGAGTTTTTGGCGAGAACATGGCGGCAATCGATGACGCATCGTTTTGCAACATACGCGCACAACACGGAGATTCAATCAGTTATGTGGTATCGAACAGGCTGCGCGAGGTGGCTGTTCATTTTCACATGCTGACTCTCAATGCATCATGGACGGTCGGTACGCTCATGTGGAATGCTCGAATCCCTCCAATGGGCGAGAGATCGGGTGATATCACCATGATAATCCCACGGAAGCTCAACGACAGTGATGAAGACTTCATAGAGGACACCATCGTGGTTGTCTTTTGCGTCGGCGAGCAGTCGGTGGATCGGTTCAAATCAGCGGCGGAGTGGCTCCAGCGCATCTACCTTCCACCAGTGGTGTTGCCTTCGGGCCGTCGAAGTCAGTCTGTTCCCACCTGGCTTCCTTTTGTCCCGCCTCCGAACTGCCAGATCAGACACTTCACAGTTCAGACGGTTCCGAAGAAAAGCAGCTCCCGGGAGTGAGTGCTGCACTAGAGGGGTATTTTTAGTGTGTGGATAATGTTAGTTGTCAAGTTACGGCGGATATGCCCGTAGAAAGAATACACAGCTAGTGGTTACCATGTGTCCTTGTGAACCTGGGGGCGGTGACCTACTTAATGCCAAATTTGCAGTGGCTTTTGAGTTTTTCGAGACGTCAACATAGGCTCAAACTAGAAGGTATCCAGAAAAGCAAGCTTCTGGGCCACGATAAGAGCCCGAAAGCAAGTAAGTATGCTGTCACTTAGTCCCAAGTCGGACAGTCTATCTCTCCCGGCCGCTGCAAGGCTTATCCCGATTTCCGACTCAAAGGGCTGCTGTTGAAAGACATGCAGACTTTTAGATGCACGCTGCAAGATCCGCCACAGTGTTTCCCTAGGTAGGTAGGGTAGTGGTGTTTCCCCGCACTATTGTCATTGGGTGGTTCACTCCACGCTGCAGGTCGGTATTTTACCGTTCGCTTGGTCCTGTCGGTCGGCCGGTCTGAGTCAACGGCGTGGAGTCAAGTCAAGTCAAGCCACAAAGCACAGCCCACTTCCATTGTCATTGTCGTTGTCATTGTTGCAGATTGTTTTTTTTTTGTCTCCCAAGGACGGAAGGTGTTATTGCAATGTGACCTCAACTGTGGGAGACAGTAAATACAAATAGGGGTCATGTTGTCTCGAGCGTGAAAAGTTTGAGTTTTTCTCCTGATCTTGAATCTCTCCTGATCCAGTCTCCGTCCGTGCCCCCGCACCAAGAGTCCCCCCGCAAGCCCAAGCTCCCTCCCCCAGTCAGTCCGTCCCAGTCTAGATAGTCGCAGTTCCAGTCGCAGCAGTCGCAACAGTCGTCAGATAAAAATGTCTGCCCCCGAACTGTCTAGCGAAGTCGTCGCCACGTGGGATGAGATTGCCACGTTCTGGGACGACGGCATCGGTCGCGACGGCAACAAATACTGGCGTCGTCTGCAGGAGCCTTCGTTGGCGCGACTTGTCGGTGATAAGTTATCTGCTGCTTCTGTGACAGGAACTCCTTGTCGAGCTCTGGATCTGGCTACGGGAAATGGACTCGTTGCGCGCTGGCTTGCTGCGAAAGGCGCGGATGTGCTTGCGACGGATGGGGCGGATGCAATGTTGGAGATTGCAAAAGGGTATGTGAAGAAGGCAGAGATGGAAGGGATGAAGATGAAGATGAGGTTTCGAAAGGTGGATGTTACCAGTGATGAAGACTTTGCGAAGCTTGTTGAAGATGAAAAGAAGAATAACGCGGTAAGATATCTACCTATCTTATCTATACCCTCTAGTCGAACATGAATGCGATGAGAGGGAAACGGAAGTGGTAGGAAAACAGGTGAGTACAAAATAAAGAGTGGAGACTGACTGATATAAAAAAAGAATGCCGGATTCGACATCATCGTCATCAACATGGCTATTATGGACATTGCGACCATCGAGCCTCTGGCCAAGGCCCTGCCGAAACTGCTGGCCAAAGGCGGCGTGTATGTTCTCTCTCTCTCTCTCTCTCTCTCTCTCTCTCTCTCTCTCTCTCTTCTAGTAACTCAAGTTGCGCTAACAAGAATTATTCTAGCTTCGTCGCAAGCATGCTCCACCCCGTCTTCATGACCAACAACGCCTCGCGCAATATCGAAATCGCCTTCGATCCCGAGACGGGCGATACCAAGGTCATACGCACCAAGGTCATCAAGGACTACCTTTCGATTCCGCCCTTTATGGGCTGGGCTTTGCCGAACCAGCCTAGGAAGCAGGTGAGATAACACCATCTCTTAATAAATACGTTGAACTGCTGATTTGATCTGATCTGACTGACTGGCCGGTTACAAAAGTATTACTTCCACCGCCCCATGTGTGAGCTCTTCACCAACTTCTTCAAAACGGGCTTGGTCATGGATGCCATGGAAGAGCTGGCCTTTACCGAGGAAGATGCGGAAACGGACCGCCTTCACTCGACTACCAATTTCACCCAGCTCCCGGTGATTCTGGCCTGGCGGATGCGTTTGGCTGCTAACTAACAACTTACCAAAGATGTTCATGGTGAATTCTTTCTGTCTTTAGATGCAAAGTCACTCAATTCAGGTGGTCAATAACAACCAGACGGACGGGGGCTACACGTTTAGTAATGGCCATTTTGAGTTTGCCAAATGAATACATCTCATTGCCACAGTCATAGCCATAGTTAGTTATCCTTAGAATTGTCCGCCCTGACTAACGCTAAGTCCAAATTCTGTCCTTGACCCCTCGGCTCTCTTGTTTTTAATACATGTACACTTGGCTTACCTACCTACCTACCTACCTGCCTATCATGTTTTCTGCTTTTTTTCAGTTAGATACCCACCTACTTTTGTACCCAGATATGATGTTCCTTGAGTACCTAGCTATATTTCCTCTGCCATCACCGAGCGGCCGTAAGGTCAAACCCCCGCCGTTCTCGGTCCCGTCCCCGGCCCCGGCAGCACCGTCACACTCCCACTCGGACTGCCAATGCTAAAAACCGGAACGGGTACACACGTCGGGACCATTGACGCCGTTACCGTTCTCGTAAGAAGTATCGTCTGCGTGACTAGCGCTGTCTGTGTTGCTGTTGCTGTTGTCATTGCTGTGCTTGTGCTAGTCTCGGTGAGCGTCTCTGTTGCAGTGGCAGTGGTGGTATCCGTGCGGGCGACAGCAAAGGTTACAGTCATTGTCGTGCTCCGCGTAGTCACCGAAGTAAGGACAGCGGTGGATGTGGAAGTCGTTGTTGTGGGAATGGTGAGTGAGATTTCTACCGTGCGAGTCGTGGTGGTTTCGGACACGACGGTTACCGTGCGCGTTACGGGTATGATGGAGGTGGCGTTGAGGTAGGTTGTCTGCGTGAGGGTTTGCTGCGTGGTCTCGGTGCGGGTTACGGGCTCCGTGGTGGTTTGCGTGAGTACCGCCGTGGAGGTGGTGTTAAGCTGGAGCGTCGACGTGAGGGTTTCGCTAAAGTAGTGGGTAGTGTTGAGCGTGGTGGTCGAGGTTTGCGTTTCGGTTTGGTACACGGTCGAGTAGCTCGTGATGTTGATGGTGTTGAAGACGGTGGCAAACACAATCGAGTAGATGGTCGAGGTAGTAGTAGCAGTTTGCGTTGATGTCGTGTTTTGCGTCACCGTCGTGGTCTGGAGCGTCGTTACCGGGATTGTCGCCGTGGTTTGGGCAGTGCTGGTTGCCGTCAATGTCGCCGTCACCGTCTGGGTGGCCAACGTGGTGCTGGTTGCCGTCAAGGTTGCCGTCAAGGTCTGAGTCGCCGACGTGGTGATGGTCGTCCGGATCGGCAATGGCTGAAGCTGATAGCTCGTCAGGGTCAATGTCGTCCGTCCAACGTTCTGCGTGTCGAAAACAACCGAGGTCCTCACGACGGTGGACCGGATAATCTCGGTGATGTACTGAATACATTCCGGGGAGGGCGTCAGATTTATCGTCGACCTCGTTATCCCACCCGTCACCCTCGTCGACGAGGAAACCATCCGGCTCGAGGCCGTTGACTTTGGCGGCGTCGGCGCATTGCTCACCACGAAGCCGGAACCACAAACTCCAAACTGCGCCTGACACCCCTGACCGCAGTGGTCGAGCGACTGGCCGCACCAACCATTGGACGAGCAGCAATTCCCAAAATCCGATCCCAAGCACGAATACCGATTCGGCATGCCGCAGGTGCCATCTTCAGACACGTCCAGCTGTGCCGACACCAGACGCAGACGCGGCAGCCATGCCAGCGCCCAAAAGACGAAGGCTGCAGCGCGCATGATTTTTTACCGTGACGGAGATGGTTAATGGGTGACGGGAAGGAAAGTCAGAAAAAACCGGGCCATGGACGCATTCTTATTGTGGGCGATAAACGGAAGAAGAAAAAACTCGCTTCTCTTTTTACTCTCTTAACCCACATTTTCTTTTGTATTTTTTACTATTTTACCAAACCGAATTGTTGGATTTTACCTGGTTATGGTTATGATCCAGTTTCGCTCCTTCCCGTCATGTGTCAATTCCCGTTTCCCCTCATGATACTTTTTTTCTTCTTTCTCTTTACCCCATGTGTGTGCCATGTTGCATGTCTGGTCTGGCCATCCCGCGGCACGACGCGTCCACTATGGAAAAAAGGGTCACTTTTCTCCGGGAAAGGGGGAAAGGTGGAGGAGGAGTTTGGGGTTCTCCGTTCTCCGCTTTCTCGGTTCGGTTGGAGTTATGAGTTGGGGATTACGTTTGTCCTGTTTCCTTCTCTTTCTTTCCCCTCCTTCATTTCTAGAGATTTTCTCTTCTGGCGTGAGTTCTACCGTGTAATGTGCTCGCAAGTCCAGAAGAACTGCCATGGAAGAAAGTGTCGACATTGTGATAGTGGAGTGGAGTGTTTTGATGTAACTCCACGCATGCACGGCACCATACCTACTTCACATGCACCTACTTGACGTTAGCCCCCCATCTAGTCTACCTAGATAATTAATTACCAAGAGGGGTCAAAAAAAAGCTTGGTAGTAACGTTGAGTGTGTAGAATGAAGTCTCGTCCGTCCCGGCTTCGGTGAATATTCTGCTTGGCCCCCCCGCTCCCCCCGTCTCATCATTAACCGAGAGTTCTGCAACCAGTTTCCCGGGCCATCATCAAACCAGCCGAATGCGTAATGTGCAATCTGTATTGGAAGGAAACGTTTCAGCAAACAAACTAGGGCAGGAGGGGAGGGAGTCGAAGTGAGAATAACGTTAACATTACATGTATCAAGATCAAGACTGGACTCGTTACATGTATATTACATAGACTAGACTGGAGGCTACCGTTGCCGTCACTGGTGGAATGGAATGGGGGGAATGGACTTTTTTTGTGCATTCTGGAAGAAATCGGCACGGATCGTAGTTCCGTCCATCACGGCAGTTGGTTGAATGTTACGCGGCATATTCTATCTACCTACATTGTACGCGTAGGCAATAATACTCGCCTTGGATTTATAAAATAATGTATGAGACGTCATTGGTAGCTTGCGCAGGTCGCATCCCAAGGTTTTCGCGTGTCGGGAAAAAAAAGTGGTGCGGAGCAGAACTTTAGGAATGTTGCTGGGGGGAACAGGAGAGAGCAAGCAGCATTTGATCGAAAAAAAAAAGAAAAAAAAGGGGGAGATAAATTCACAAGACGCCTAAGCCAAAAAAAAAAACACCTTAATAAAACAAGTGTAATCTATCGCAAAGCAAAGAAGACAATGAATGGTCATAGAGACGAGGCTGGCATGCATGCGTGCGTGGAGCTGCGGCTGTCCCTCCGATCGTCATCGACGGGTCTCTTCGCGCACCGCCATATGGAACCTCGTCAACATCGCGGTCTATCACACGCTTGCGATATGACATATTCTGTAAATACATATAATAAAGGCAAAAAAAGAGCGGGTGCAGGGAATTGAACCCCGGATTACCCCCTCTGTAGAGTGATCCCGAAGGGCCCCAACGGCTGGCCGACACTCCCAGTCCAGAGACTGGAAATGTGACCACCGCGCCCAGGAATCCGACCCCAGATGGAATCGAACCCTAGACTTCCCACTTTGGCAGCAAGCCGTGTTACCAACTACACCACACCCGCGCATTTGGGGTTAACTTAGCAAAGTATATAAACAGAACCCAGGCCAGAGGAAGGTCGGAGGAACCCAAGAAACTAGTTACGTAGGTTCGTAACGCCACCACATCATTCTTGAAATCTAGCTACTTGCTAAAGATCCAAAATTCCATGATGCCATTCCGATCCCCATCCCGCCATCCTCAGGAGCATCCGTCAAAGTTGACAATACAGTCAAGCCTCCACGGAAGAGGGCCCTGCAACAACCTGAATTTCTTCGGCACCTGGACCAAGCTCGGGGTTGGCAACTGCATTCTCCTCTCCCTGTTTCCTCACAAACCCAAACTCAGCTCGTTCTCGCTTTTTGATCTGCTGTGATTGCATTTGCTGCGGCGCTTTATTAGCATGCATCATTCTCTCCGCAACGCGCCAAGGATATCTGTGATACATACCTCTTCCACAGTTCCCTTAATGATGTATCGTGTGACTAGCACTTTCTCCTCCTGTCGAAGTCGAATGGCGCGGGCAATGGCTTGGTTTTCCACACTGGGATTCCACTGGGGTTCGATAATGAAGATGCGGTTCGCGGCGGTAAGGTTTAATCTGTTGTTAATGTCAGTCAAGTGTAAATTCCAGCGTGTCACAGCAAGCATACCCAAAGGCACCTGTCCCAGTTGTCATGAGCAAAACGCGGACTGTCTTGTCGTTTGCGAAGCTGTCGATAATGCCCTGTCTCTTTGACACCAATACCTCACCATCAACACGAACGAACCTAATCTTCTCCCTCCGCAGATGCTTGTCAATGAGATCAAGGGTTCGTGTCCAGCAAGAGAAGATGATACTGTGATTTTTTTTAGTATCCGACCACGACATACCCGGAAAGAGCTTCAACACACCTCTTTGTTCCCTCGAGGCGCTGTCTGACGTCTTCCATGAGTGCCGCCATCTTGGTCGAGTGCCCCGCTGCATTGAAGTAATCTTTATGATGAGTGTGACCATCTTGGTCCGCTACCGATCCGGATTGCTGTCCACCATCTGCCATCTCCACATCCGTGTCCTTCACAGCGAAGCGAACGCAGAGCGGGCAGTGCCTCGTATTGTCACAGTCCTCCAAGCATTCGTGACAGAGCGAGTGGTCGCAGTTCTCGATAAAGTTCATCTGGACGTGCGAGGAGCCCAAAATGGGCCGAGGCTGTCTGCAACCGTCACACACGAGTTCTGATCTCAGACCCAAATCACTGGCAAGAGCTTGGCGCTCGGCGAGCTTGTCTTCCCTTGCATCCCGCTTCTTCCAAGAAAACTGCTTCTGCCAGGTTCCATGGTTACACAAGATGCGCAGCTGCAGCTGTGCCTGGAAAAGGCCGAACTTGGTGGGTTTCCCGGGGTCGTATGCCTGAGAATTTCCGCCATGATAATGGTTGACCTGGGTGCGTACATAACGGTTGAGAATGTTGGATGTCTTGTAGTATTGATGTTCTTCCTCCGGAGAGAGAGCCAAGGTTCGGTGGTTCCAATCGATGCCCGGAAGATTGAGAATGTCCATTGTGCGTCGAAGAACAAGGGAATCGTAGAGGAGAATTAGCCGATCCCTCGCGATTACTTCACCTTGTTCAAACGGGATGCAGATAAAGCGCCGGAATTCACTCAAGCTGTGAAATGGATCAGCCCGCAAGAAGGCGAATAAGGCGCCAATGTCCTCGAGGCGATTCTGAATAGGTGTTCCAGTCAAGCACCAGCGGTTTTGCGCTTCAAGGTCAGCGCAAGAGCGGAAGAATGTGGTAGATGGTCGGCGGATGATATGTGCTAACACCCAACTGTCAGTTTGTCGTCTTAGTGCGGGAAAGGGCACTAGGACTCACCTTCATCCAAAACAATGCGATACCAGTTTATCTTGTGTAGGAGGCTAGGGTATTTCTTGGAAGCGAATTCAGTGGCGAGTGTGTTGTAAGTCGTGATCACCAAATCCGAGTTCCCAAGAGCATCCAGTCCATCTAGTTCTCGTTCTCTCCCCTGGCCATGGTGTTTTACAATTCGTAAGGCATCACCCGTGTGGCTAAAACCATATTAGCGCGTGTCTTTTTTTTTTTTTAGGGAGAGACTAGCTCTTACAGTTCAATCTCTTTAAGCCAATTGTTGATGAGCACTTTGAGATGTCAGCGCCGGAACGTATGAGACGGTCGCGTAAGAGGGGGTTTCTCACATGCTGAGGGCACAATGACCAGAGTTGAGTGAGTGTGCCGCAGAGTTTTGGTGTTGGTGTGCTCTTCTTTGCGCTTGTCCTCTGCCCATTTTTGACCGGCCTCAAGAGTTTGCATCATCAGCGCAAGTGTCGACAGCGTCTTTCCCATACCCATTTCGTCGGCAAGCACACCACCACCCTGTTCATCAGGTCGAACGTGCGACCGGGTTTTTGTGATTCTATGAATGAACCTTCTATGTGTCAGCACGGCGTTGGACCATTTCTGCTCTTACTTACATCTCCTGGCCCCCGTGCATTTCCTTCTTCCAGAGCCGGTATTTTTCGGGAATACCTCCCGACTCTCGTTGCCACATGTAAGACAAGGCTTGCTGCTGGTGCCTTGATGATATTAGTTTGTTGAAAGCTGCGTCTAGGAAAACATCTTACTTTAGTAGGTCTGTCTTCAGCCTTTGATCGCCGGCCATGTTGTCCAGTTCATTCGCGCGAGTTAGAGCTTGATGGACTTGGGCAACTAGCCTCTGCACCCTTTCTTCCTCGGCTCGGGGCTTAGCCATTGTTGAAACTTCCTTGCGAATCTCTTCTTCAACCATGCGGTTGTCAATCTCTGGAAACCGCAGTTTATGTGGATTCGAGTACGGGTACTGGGGCTTGGAGAAATCGGGCTTTTGAAGCCATTGGCGGTCGTTTGAGAGCTTGTCACCAACTTCCTCGGCTCTTTCTTTTGGGCCATAAATGTTGATGCTCACCTGCACGATGGCTTCGTTCGGTTTGCCCATGTTTATCTGATCACACAGTCGCTTGGTAGTGGCAACAGCCTCCAGTTCATAAGGTGGGCACTCGCTGAGGAGTGGCTGCAGTACCTTGGTCATGTCATCGCGCAGGATTCCGAAAGACATGCCGTCTGGAAGAGAGAGCAAGATATGAGGTGCGGGCTTGACGGTAAGTGTGAACTTTTGGACGTGCTGAGCGTTTGTCTCGGCTATCTCCTGAAGTCTATCGACGAGGACTTTCATCTCGGGAGTCTTTAACACGACGTCTCGATCGTGAAGCTGCCGGAAGAAACGTCAACCTTGCCCATGCCCCATAGCAGAGAGCTTACCATCCCGTAACATATCTTGTTTTCGTCATCATCAACCATGTCCTGGTCTTCACCCTCAGGAATATTGTCATGAACGGCGTCTACATCGCTAGTCATTTCGACATCGGACTCATCCGAGTTACCCGAGTACATTTCCTGGGCGTTTGCATCATCCAGGTGTGACGCCCAGAGTGTCACAGCACCGTTGATCTGGTCAACTGCAGTGAAATCGGTACTGGGTCCATTCATATCACCCTCGATCGGACCCTGGAGAAACGTGTCAAAATCGAAACCCCCGGGCTGGTCATGAGCAGCCATAGTAGCATTTCCAGGAAGAAACCAGGTGCTGGGGACCAGGTAACAGTCAGTTTCAAAGTTGGGAGCATAGAAGTCAGGCAGTCACAACAGAAACAAAAAAAAAGAGCACAGATTGGCTTACTCTTCGAAGCCAGGTTCTCCGCTGGCATCAGCGTTAAGCATGCTAGACAGTGACATTTCGACACTGGTTGACGCCCAAGTCAGTTATCGAAACGAGATGGAAGTAATTCACGACATAAGACCAAACCGTGGGAAGCTTTGGGCAGGCTGTAGGATGACGAAAGTCGATGAGCTTGTTCCTTCCCAATCGGTACTGTGAGGTGACGACTCCAGGGTTCTGTCGAGGAAGCCGCTAGGCACACCACGCGGCCCAGATGCGACCCGCAGCCCTGGTGTTGCTGCGCCCCAAAAGTTGCCTGGCGAGGCGAACCTGCAGCCGCTGTAATCGCTGCCACACCCCGCTTCGGTGGATGTGGGCCAAGCATTTTCTTCCAAACACATAACTTTGGGACAAGAGTGCAAAAGCGTACGCGCGTGCAGCCATTGGAAGACATGCCACACCCAACGGACACATGTCTGGATCCCGCATCTGGCCGCTTGAACACGCTCGGTTCTATTGTTCTTCTTCCCCCAAAGCCAACACTGTCAACGCGACCGCACTCTCGAGTCGCGATCATATGATAATGGTTGGATAAAGAGATGGAGCAAGGCTCTGGTAAATGCAGGTCTGCCAAAAGTTTCGGTCATGCAATTGTGGGGGGGTGGTGTACTGCATTTCAGGAGGCCTCGGAAGTGTTCTAGCGGCGCCCTCACCGCAATTTACAACGAACGCTGGTTGGTCGGCTTCAGGGGCTGTGTACCTTGATGCCGCCGAGACTTCACATGGTGCAGGGATCGCACACTTCCCGAACACGCAGGAGCACAGAGCCTTGTTGACAACCTCTCAGTTCAGTGGCCGTTTTCCCGAAATCTTCTCCTCACACCTCTGGGCATGACCAGCTTCTTCGGACCTCGTTGACACGATGGCCAGCGACCCTCGACTGGAGGAGGGCGGCGGCATGCTGACTCGCGCTTCAACAGACCAGATCATCCAGGACAGCTTGGGGAAATTCAAATCTACGCTCACCGAGACGCAACGCATTCGATATGAGGGGAAACAGCTGAGAGATGTGCAGCTGAGGATTTTGGCGGTTCAAAACCACCAAGAGCGTGTAAAGGGCTTGATGAACTTTGTGAGGGTCAAACACCATATTGAGAGGTTCGCCGAGTTCGACGATGTGTGTCGGTCAACTAGAATAGGAGGGGAACTTGCGACTGAGCTCTCTGATTACATCTGGGGGCCATCTGAGCATATCCTCACAGTGAGTACAGCTCGTCAACCTTCTCCGATATATTTTCAACAAAACTCTGGACTGACGTTCATAGATCGCCCAAGAAGATCCCGCGGTCTTGACAACTGTCCTCGATTCCTTTTCCAGGTTTGGGGACAAAATCCCAAGTCTTTGCAAATACAAGGACCTTATTGCGGAACGCCCGCAAATGATGACATGTGTCGCCTTCATGTATCATGATCTGCTACAGTTCTACACCAAGATCATACAGAACTTGTCAATTAGAAGTAAGTGGTCAATATCGGCCCATAAGGCAGCGCTGACCACGCTCCAGGCTGGAAGAAACTCTTTCCGACTAACTGGAAATACGAGGAAAATTCCTTTGAGAGGCTTGTTGAAAACTTTGACCATCATAGCAAGGTGTTGGAAAACTTGCTGAAGGTTTGGGAGAGTGAAAATGCCCAGAGGAGCCAGCAGAACCTTTTCCAGGGAATGTCAGACATGCGCCAGCGGCTGAACGACCATGTGATGAACCAGCATCAACACAACAACCATGTGGACGGCGTTATGGTTGATATCAGGGACTCTACAGAGAGCAATGGCCGACGGTTGAATGACTTTGTAATGAACCAAAACCAGCACAACCACGCAATGGGCGGCTTCATGAGTCACATCATAAACACCACGGAGAGCACCAACCAGTTGCTGGTAGGCCGCATGGACGGCTACCACTTGCTCATCGAACAGTACGAACGGCTGGTGCTGGATTCATCGTCACGTGCCGAAGAAGCTGAAAAGCTCCGCCGGAAGAACCACCAGGAGGAGGTGCTGGCTTGGCTGGGCTCTGAGATTCAACAATCAGCTTACCATCGGAACTTTCTCAAAGTGAGCCGCAAAGTCCCTAGGATAGTCCGAAATCCTGGTGCAGAAGGCATCCCCGACTCGGAGCTAGAGCCAGGAACCGCAGTATGGATCCTGAACGAAGCAAAGATTGACAACTGGATGAATGAAGCATGTCCAAGCTATCCGGTGGTGTGGTTGCGTGGAAAGAAAGGAGCAGGTAACGCAAAACCAGATCTGTTTTCCTCCCACAGCTGAATCTCATTGTTCGATTAGGGAAGACAATTCTTGCATCGACCATCATTGAACACTGCATCACCAAGAAGGAGGAATTCAAGACCAGCTACTTCTACTGCAGGGAGGGCGAAGGCCGATCGAGCGAAAATACGGCAGTGGGTATCCTCAGAGAACTCTTACGACAACTCTTGGTGCATAACCAGGATCCCTTGCCATCTTGCCTGCAAAAGAAGGCCAACAACCCAGAGCAAGTGGTCACGAACATTGACACGATCAAGTCGCTTCTTGACCTGTTCTGTGAAACAACAGACATGAAGCAGTTCATTATCATTGATGGCCTGGACGAGTGCCATGTCCCAGAGATGAAACTCGTGCTCAAATACTGGGTCTCGGTAGTGGAGAAGGTCGAAACAATTAAACCGGGGAACCTTCGAGTACTCTTCATCAGCCAGGATAGCGCCGACATTCGGAAGCTGATGGGAAAGATCGAGAAGGTCCAGGTGCAGCATTTCGACATCCCTCCAGAAGAATCTGATAAGGACATACGAAAGTTTGTCCGTTACAAACTCAATAAACTGCAAGCAAGCAAAGGCCTCAGAGACCCAGAGGTTGAAAGGGCACTGACGCATGTATGCGGCCATGCTGATGGTATGCTGTTCTTTTCCGTACCATGATGCAGACGGGCTAACGCTTTCAAGGCATGTTTCTTTATGTAGTTCTCGTAATGCGAAATCTGAAAAGACAAGTTAATATCCGAGGGATCAAGGATGCTCTCAATACCATACCGCGCGAACTGGGAGAAGCGTATGTTACTTTGGCTATATGAGTGGAGTTTTGGACGGCACTAAAATTTTATAGATACCAAAAGACGCTCGACAATCTGAAGGAAGACTCTTCGGAGGCTCAGTGGCTCATGGCGAAGAAGATTTTCGGTCTCCTAGCCGGGGCCGGCCGGCCGTTGAAGTGGCACGAACTTCAAGCTGCGCTTTCCATCAGGGTTGAAGCCGATGGTAATGTCTCGATGGATTTCCACAATGAGAAGCTACGGGAAGACGTCACCAAGATCTGTGGGCGACTCGTCCAAAAAGTACAGGAAGAACGATTGGAGTTCATACACAGCACTACAAGGCAGTTAGTAACGATGAAGCAGGAAGCCCAAGGCGGAAGCACTGGCTAACATGACTTAGGTATATTCTGAGGAGTAGGCACTTGGATGAGAGGGTCATCCAGTGTGACTTGACGGTTCTCACGCTGAAATACCTCACTCTGGACTGTTTTCAGCCTGGTTTGAACGACAACGACATTGAGCACTCGGTCAGAAGCGGCTTCTACGCTTTCCAAGATTACGCCATTGCAGAATGGGGCCCACATCTGAGCAAGTTCATAGAGACTACCTCTAGACTGTTCCCCAACAACTCACTTTTCGTTGGGTCGGAAAGGGACTCAGAAGGCTTTGAGCACGAACGAAAAGTACTCGATGCCATGGACAGTTTTCTCCGGTTTCATAAGGCAAGCATGGATGAAGCTGCCCGGGAGAAGACACCGCCACCCGCAACTCCAAAGGGACGCCGCGGGGCGGCCTTGGCGCTGAGAACCGCACAATCGGCAGCGTCTCTACCACCACTCGCCCCTCCCCCGACCAGTCAGCCATATAATCTCACCCCCCCTTCGACACAGCAATCCTCCTCGTCACGGTCTGTCACTCCGCCCCAGCCCCAGCCTGAACAGCAGCAACAGATCGACCCAATCGCTCACTGCAAAGACTTCGGACATCTTTCCTTCCACCCACAGCTCGTCCAACTCTGGTCCCACGTCTGCAAACACGAGAAGCGGGACTTTAAGCTTCGCCCCATGGTTAGTCTGCCCGGACTCCAAAAGCTCCTCGAGGTCGTCCGGGCCAAGATAGCAGAGCTTGGCACCACGCCTGTCTGGGACCACGATGAAGTGCCGGCAACCCGCAAGGAGTTTGAAGAACTCTACGGAAAGCGATATTACAAGTGCTCGCGCGTGCGGTGTGACTTTTTCTACGAGGGCTTTGAAAGCAAGGAGGCAGCTGATAGCCACGCTAACAAGCATGACCGACCCTACCCCTGTCCAGTCGAGGGCTGTGCCATGGTGCCGTTTGGATTCCAGACGCACAAGGACAAGGACCGCCATGTCCGCAACTATCACCCAGATGAGTCTGACCAGCCTCCGCCTTTTGTTCACGGACAGCAGGAGGGCCGCGCAACTGCCGAGGCCAAGTGGCTGTGCGACCTGTGCGGGAAGAAGTTTACACGGCAGTCGATTCTTAAAGACCACAAGGATGCGCATTTTGGGGAGAGGAAGCATGCCTGTGAAACTTGTGGGAAGAAGTTTACGAGGTCGAATGATCGGAACAGGCACCGCAAGATTCACGTTCGGAAGCTTACTGGTCGGGCGTGATATGATATTGACATGTACCTATCTCATTCCGTCAGATTCGAATCAATTCTATCTTGTCTTTTAAATATTAGAGTCAGCCTTCCTTAACCTTAATTTAAGTCTATCCGGTCGACCTTTGAGACGTTGAGGGCGAGCTAGGTAACCCCATGTCGCTGGTGTAGTACGTACGCACCTTGCATATTTACCACAAGCTTTAGGTCCCTACTTTTGCATTGCATCATCAACTGCTTTGGCTTGGGACCACGGCCATGTTTTCTGTGGATATGATCGGTGGTGATGGACGCTGCGCTCTGTTGCTGGAGTCAGGTTTTGACGATTCGTTTTCTTTTCTTCCTTAAAAAGACAAACAAGCTCTGTAAGACTCATCCAGCCCAGCCCGTTGGACCTTGGTGCTAAAATGCTTGTTTCCAGTTCCCATCTCATCAAACTTTTGTGCCAAGACATTTTGGGCCATGCCGTGTTAGTTAGGTTTGCACGTCTCTGAGCTGAGAATCGCGCAAAGTGACAAAGTGAGGCTTGGACTGTCCTTTGTACAACCAACCTACCTCCATTGATCAAATATCAAGCTGAACGGCCTGCCCGCAGCGAATCACCATGAACCTTTAATATCAGTACCAGCGAATCGGCCGCCCCGGGTAGGGAGACGTGAGATGTGCAGTCTCGCGCGCGAAGGAGCGGGCTCCCCCACCGCCATTTCACAACGCCAAAAAAAGTCTATCCCTGACACCCAATCTGTCATTCTCCCTCGCTCGCTCTATCGTTTTCGCCCAGAAAATCTAGACCTGGAATGCGCTGAATATGGCAGAAGTCGTTGGTCTCGCAGCGAGCGTCATTGCGCTTCTCCAGCTTGCCGGCTCGTGTCTGAAGCTATCCAAGAAATGGGTTGGGCCCTCCGAGTTCGGATCGTCGGAACTTAGTATCCTAAGAGCTTCTCTATACGAGTTCAACGGCTCTAAGTAATTTTAAGGCCTGTATCGAGCTCGATGCGACGACGGATGACGCGCGGTTGACCAGCCTACAGCATCTCCAGCCGGTACTGGGACATTGCGAAATCGCTCTGACGACCATTAAGGATTTCACTCAGAGTGCGGGGTTTGTTGAAAAACATTTTCGAGGCAACAAGTTCGACAAGAAGCTGAAGGCGTCTCTCCGAACCCTCGATGGCGCCAAGGAGCTGTTTGTGTTGGCGTTGCACGCTGATCAGCGGTATGTTTTCGCCCCTTCCCAGTCAGTCCACGGACATCATGACCTGACAGAATGGATCGCAGTACCATCCTCGTAAGCGCCGAGCACTATGTCGACACCATGACAGCTGAGATTCGCAACCTCCATCTTGACATCAACGCCGGGTTAAAGAACCTGCAGCTCGGCGCCGATGGTGCCCTCGAATATGCCCACAAGACTAGAGCGGGACAGCTCGAGTTTGAGCAGGACATGCGACACACGGCGCTGCAGATCCAAACTACCGTTCAGCGTCAAGATAGCCGACAAAACTGGGCGGATGAGCAACGCAGCCTCGACTGGATCACCCCCATTGACTACGCCACTCAGCAACGGGACTTTTCAAACCAGCGACAACAGGAGACGGGCCAGTGGCTGCTGGAATCGTCCGAGTTCAATACCTGAGTGGCGTCTGAAGGGTCAACTTTGTTTTGTCCTGGTATTCCGGGATCTGGCAAAACGATTCTGACCTCTGCCGTCGTCAATGAACTGCAGAACCGCTTCGAAGGAGAATATCCTGATGTGGCTATCGCCTATGTCTGCTGTAACTTTCGCCGTGAGGGCGAGCAGAAAGTTCATGACCTGCTAGCCTCGCTGCTGAAGCAACTAGCTTGTGGCCGACCGCTACCTCCAGCTCTGCAGGCCTTGTACGAAACTAACAAACGCACCCGGATGCGCTTGTCGCTCGGCCAGATCCGTCGGCTTTTCACGGAAGTGCTTTCCACCGTTTCCAAAGCCTTCATCGTCATTGATGCGTTGGACGAATGTCAGCCAATTTATGGACATCGCGCTCGGTTTCTATCCGAGGTTTTTGGTCTCCAGGGTTCTCCTGATCACAAGATCGACGTATTCTCCACGTCGAGGTTCATCCCAGAGATTGTCGAGTCGTTTCAAAAGCTTTCAAGAGAAACAGTTTCCCTAGAAATTCGCGCTTCCATCCAAGATATTGGAACGTATATTGCCGGACGGATGCAGCAGATGCTGGCGTTTGTTCAGAGAAATGGCCAGTTGCAGAAGGAGATTCGGGCGAAAGTTGCGGATGCGGCTGATGGGGTGTATGTTTTTTTTCCCCCACTCTTCCAGACACACAAACACACGCAAACACACTTCCAAACATACCAGACTCACACATCACTCACACACACAAACACAATCACTCACACTCACACATACATATATATATATATATATATATCGCTGACTCGTGCTTAGATTCCTCCTCGCTCATCTCTACCTCAGCGCTCTAGCCGACAAGCCAACACCAAAAGCAGTTAGGATTGCCCTCCGTCAATTCAACCAGCAGTCTTCTTCCTCGAGAGTAGAAGGAGTAGAAGGTTTAGGTGCAAAGATGGGTGATGATAAAACTGGCCCACTCGAACTTGCTTATTCCGATGCCATGGAGAGAATCCAAGAACAAGGCCCTGGTCGAAAGCGACTTGCCAGAGAAGTTCTCGCTTGGATAACCTGTTCCCGAAGACCGCTGACTACCGATGAGCTACAACATGCGTTGGCTATCGAGGTTGGTACCAACAAATTGGACAGGGATAATATTCCCGAAGTGGAAGACATGGTATCGGCGTGTTGTGGCCTCGTCGCCGTCGATGACGAAAGCGGCATCATTCGCCTGGTGCATTTCACGACGCAGCAGTACCTCAACCAGACGCGACCGCTTTGGTTCCCCGATGATGATACTCACGGACATATCGCCACGGCTTGCGTCACCTATCTTTCCTTTGACGACTTTGCAAATGGGATTTGTGTTACGGATCGCGAATATGAGCGTCGCTTGGAACAATACAAGTTTTACGAATATGCCGCGCAGAACTGGGGGTTTCATGCCCATAACTTGAACCAAACATCTTCGTTATCCTCTTGCCATGCCGCTTTGTTGGATTTTTTAAAGAACCGGCCCGCTCACGTCGAAGCGGCGAGCCAAGCTATGCTGGTTGACACTCAGTACGCGGCGGGACATGAAGAAGAAGAAGAAGATGAAGAAGGATACAGTCAGTGCATTGCGCGGGGGGTTACTGGTGCACATTTGATCGCCCGGTTTGGGGTAGAGGCTCTTGCTCGTCTGGCCCTTAGCGATGTTGAGTTTGCGGGGTTTTGGAACAAGCCAGATAGTTTGGGCATGACCCCGTTGACATGGGCTGCTGCCGAAGGCCATGCCAACATTGTCAAACTGTTGTTGACCGACGATAACACTGGCGGCGGCCGCCGCATCATCAACCCGGAACACCGAGACGAGGAAGGGCGCACCCCGCTTGGTTGGGCCTCAGCTCGTGGCCACGTGGATATCGTGGACATTCTCCTCGCCACCGGCAAAGTGAACCCAGATTCCAAAGCCACAGGGAGATATAATCGCGGCCGCACCCCCCTGAGCTTTGCCGCCGGCGATGGGCATGTTAGCGTCGCGCAACGGCTCCTTCTTCTCGAACAAGTCGACGTTGATTCCGTCGATGGAAATGGTTGGACCCCGCTAAGCTAGGCGGCCGGCCACGGGTTCAACCAAGTTGTCGAGTTGATTCTAGAACAACAACATTCTAGAAGAGTAAATATCAACTCCCGAGACAAAACCGGGCGAACTTCCCTCAGCTAGGCGGCAGCAAGCGGCCACGCCGACGTGGTAGCTACCTTGTTAGCCACAAGCAAAGCGAAAATCGATATCAACATGGCAGACAACGGTGGACGAACACCCTTAAGCTGGGCGGCGGGAAACGGACAGCTCTCAACCGTGGCTCTGCTTCTCGATGACGACAACAAATTAGATGTGGACATCAATTTGCCTGACAAGAATAAGTGGACTCCCCTCAGCTGGGCGGCTGGAAATGGCTATGTCGCCGTCACCAAACTCTTACTCGAAACCGGCAGCGGCCGAGGCCGAGGTCGAGGTCGAGATATCAAGGTGGATTTTCCCGACGTTTACGGGAGAACACCACTAAGCTGGGCTGCGGAACAAGGCTACGAAGAAATCGTCGACTTGCTTCTTTCTCAAGGCAAAGCCGAGCCGGATGGCAAAGACCACGGAGGCTGGACCCCGCTTTGCTGGGCGGCTGAAGTGGGCCGTGATAATGTCGTCACGCGACTTCTCGCTACGAATAAGGTGGATGTTAATTCTCGGGATGATAAAGGGATTACGCCGCTGCAGTGGGCAAAGGAAAATGGACGGGACAGTACGGTGGGACTTCTCATCGCGGCTGGTGCTGTTTCTGTTTCTACATGTACTTTGCATGTGCCAAACGTCACCAAGGTCACCAAAGCCGATGACCAAGACGAAGACGCAGTCATGGTCATGACTGACGATATGGAATGTGAGTGGACACCGGTTAGTTAGTTGAGCCGGAGCAACACAGCATAGCATCATGCAGGAGAAGAAGGGAAAGAAAAAGGCGGCAGAAAATTGTATTTTGTTTAGGCAGTGAGGTTGGATACCTACCTAGATACATGAAAGATTGATGAAGAGTGGGCCAGCGTGGTGTTGAGGATTCCTTTGCTGGATTTTTTTTTCCCCCGGAAAATTACCAAGCAGCTGACGCACTGCCCTTTCCCGTGCAGTCCAACCCCTGAAAGATTGTTCGCGTGGTACTTCACGGCTTGGCTGCAGCTTCCGGGCTAACCTCCCCCCGGCATTCTTTTCCATTTTTAAGGGGTTATGATGGAAACTTGAGGCCCCAAGGAGTAATTTTCAAGGCCCTAAATGTTAGAGTTGAGGCCTAAATATTCTGGCTTGACCTCTCGCAAATAGCTTCCCAGCTGTTCATTGCACAAACCCCTGCTGTATACTTGTTGCTGTGGTACTCACCAAATCCCACGCTAACAATCTTTTAGGGGTTGGATTGTAAAGAAAAGACAGCAGCAAAAAAGCCAAGTCACATGTGTTTGTTCAGCGCAAGCGCACGCAAGTGATGATAACACCTTATTTTGTAAGATTCGCGGGTTCGTAAATGTAGACACACGGGGGATGACGTTCCACAAGGAGCCAATTAGATGCAAGTTTTCGGCATACACAAAACTGTGAGGCCGCCTTGAGATGCTGCTGATAAGATTGCCATTGGTCGGTCCACTGCAGCAGCGAGCGGCATGGTCAAAGTACGAGACCTCAACTCAACCCCAGTCGCCAGTCGGCTACTCCGTACGCTAAAAATCCATTCCAGGAGAAGCGAAGCCAAGTGAAGTGAACGCTGGAAAAAAGATACGAGGAAATTTAGTTCTACACATGAAGACTGCACATCCACTCAACCGCAAATTGTATTTTCTTACACAACTTACGAACTTCCTCATTCTTGTATTGTAATGCAACTCAACTTCTGAACAGGACGGAAACGGGCTAGAAGCGAGCCAGAAGCGAGGAGGTACGCTGACCTCAGCGACTGCCACTAGATATCCAATGGGTGCCATTTTAATATCTCGGTTCTTGGTATGGCTCACCGCCAGAGGTGGTGGAGGCCTGACTATCTATCTAGAGATATCTCTTGCCCTTTGACTCCCTGGAGATAAATACCCTCGCTGCCTTCCCACGAAGTTCAGCCTGGTTCCTTGTCTCCTTGTCATTATCGAATACAGTCTGTCTGCCAGTCAGTCACTCGTTACAATCCCCCATCACTCACTCACTCACTCACTCGCTTCTTCAAAATGGTTGCCTTCAACTTGTCCAAGATCCTCGTCGTGCTCGCCAGCGCCCTCTCAGTTTCTGTCTCCGCTGATGCCAACGTCGACGGCAACACGGCTGGCCCAAAGGCATATGAAGGCACGCGCAGCCGTATCGTCAAGCGCGGCGAGGGAATCCATCTTGTGAATTGCGGAAGTGCCTATTCCGCCGTTGTGGTATGTCAAGTCAACCAACCCTCTCTTACTGTCCCCATGTCTGCCGAAACAAAACGAAAGCTAATGCGGGACGATAAAAAGTATTGTCCCAACGACGGGGATTGCAACCGTAACCCCGGCTCTGGAAATTCGTGTGTCCCTCCGCCGGGAGGCATCGCTCGGTGGGAGGGGGCGACGCGCAATTGCCGATTTAGCACGGGAGTGACGTTTACGTGGAATGTGAGAGCGGATGCGCAGAATAATAGCGTGAGGAACTATACGAGCGTTGGGTGCGTATCCTCTCTTCTCTTTTTTTTCTTTTCTTTCTTCTTGTGTCGCGATCCCCGCGACGACACGATGGAGATGGCGACGCGATGGTGGTGGTAATGGCACGGTGATGGTGATGGTAATGGCACGGTGATGGTGATGGCGATGGTGAAATGAAAAGCAATTGAACTTGCTGACAGCGACAACAGATCCGGCGACAACGGGTTCAAGAAATTCAACATTTTCAAAGACGACAGACATATCATGTACACTGATGGCAACGGCCATCGCTGCGGAAGCATCTACTACGCGCTCCCTTGATTCTTATCCCCTTGATCCTGGCCCAGACAGAAAAACACAAAAAAAAGAAGGCGGCCGGTGGTGTTCTACACGGTTAACTTAGATGGGTTCCCTAGGGATAGAATCTCTCCTTAAAGTCGTGTATATATTAAGGGAGAATTCTCCAGCTAGGGGTGCCCAAATGCCTCCGTTTTGAGAATCGAACCCGGGACCCTTTTGACTGCAACCACACAACTTGTTGAGGTTTTGCTCCGTAATGGCCTGCACCCTAACCGCTGGGCTATTGTGCATCCATTACTTTGCGCGCCCTCGGTGGCCCGTCTGTTGAGAAAGTACCCTGTTGGCCTGATATATATACTGAGGAAGGAAGGTGCGGGTGGGGCAGGTGGGTCAGATCAACTTCAGATGGAAGGCGCGAGGCTGGGAAGACGTGTTTGGCACCTGTACCTAGGTACCTATGTTTTTAATGCTGGAATTTCTTGACACTTCAGATGCTCCCTCGTCAGGCTCCAGTCGTTCTGGCCGCAAATCCCTGCCGTGCCGCATCACATCTGATGGGGAGCCTAGACGCACAGACGGGAATGATGTTAATCCGCTGCTTAACGAGCGGAAGAACCTTATCTTGGCACACGTCAAGAACAATAGACGGGCCTGTCAGTGAGGATACCCACAAAGAAGTCTGATGGAGCATAGACGAAGATGAGAAATTGCTGCTCAGGAATGGGTGGTCATCATATACAGTCTTGAATACGAAGGTAGGAATGGTTTCTCTCCTTCAAGGATAACGGAACGACGTAATTAGGTATTAAGACAACATTGAGCAAAATATAAATCTATCCAAATCCTCATAACTAGCCCCGGAAGTGAGGCACAGACCTCATCCCTGTCGACATCCTATTCGCGTCAACCCCCGACGCAACCGCTTGTCTCGCCGGCGGACCAATAAGCGGGACCGGAGGTAGCTTGCCCAGAGTCGCCATTGCCTTGGCCTCCTCTGCCTCCTTGGCCTCGCGTTCTATCTTCCTACGTATGGCAGCCTCTTCTATAGCGACACGTGCCACCTCTTCGTCGTCATACGCCCCCGAGTCCTCGCCCCGCTGGATGTTGGTGACGTCAATAATCGCCTCGGGTGCTTCTGATCCAACCCCAGCGTCAACCCTGGCTGATGTCACCTCTTCCTGAAGACGGGCCATGCGTTCATTTGCTTCCTTCTCGCTGAGCATGACGTTGAAGACAGGCTTGCCAGGCTGACCCAGGGGACCGGCGTCAGGTCGTTGGATACGGATCTTGCGAATCGCCGCCATGACAGCCGTCATGAGCTTCATGCTGCGCGCGGCACGGAGTGGCTCTACGTGCCAATTCGTGCGGTGAGCAAAGACCATGCGAAGCTCCATCTTGTTTAGCTCGTGGACTGCGACAATAGCAAATGCGAGGTTGGGGAGGAAGTCGCGGCGGTTGTCAGGATGCTTGAGGAAGGCTTCGAGTTCCGACTTGAGCAGGGTGAGATCGCGGAAGCTGGTGCGGATGTCGATCATTAACGAGACGGCCTGACGATTAGACCCTGAGCGGGTGTAGTTCTCAATCCGACATTGTTGGAGATACTCATTTCCGACCTGGATCTCCACCCAACTGTCGACTCGCTTGAAGACAGTGTAAAGAAGTGACTGTCGGACGACAAAGACAGACAGGGACTGAGGATTTTGCCCATTCCAGAGATCAAGCCGGTCACCAACATCATAGGGATGATCAAAAAGGATGAAGACAACGCCGGATAGGAAGTGGTGAACACTGCGGCCAAAGGCAAAGGCGAGTCCGATGGTAAAGAACTTGATGGTTTCCTGAACATCCTTGAGGGAAGGAATCCACTTGATCATGATAAAGATGAGCATGATCACACCAAGGAACAGAAGAAGGATCCAGTCGAGCGTGTTGATGCAGTGGTCGGCATTCTGCATACCGCGATAGATTGCATTGCGGATCTTACCAGCCTCGGTGACAGTCCATTCCATCTCTTCAAGACGAATATCTCCGAGCTCGTTTTGGTCAAGGGCTGTGAAGTATTTTTTAGCCTCTGCCTTCCGGAACGGTCCCAGAACCTCAGCAATATCCTCAGATGTGAGACAGTCCTTGCCTGCCGGGACGAGAGACATCCAAATTCGCCTGCCAAGGGCAGCAGCCGACTTAGAGTTGGCCATAGCTCTCTCCACGGTAGCGTAGTTGGAGGCGGGACGCAGCCAGTGGGATTTGGGGTCACTGGACATGAAGTCGCCAAAAAACGATGTCATGGCATAGCTGTCGATGCCCAACCTGGCCAGATAGCGGCTGGCGCGTACGCGGTGCTCACCATGCTCCGCTCCTGTCGCGTTCCCAATCATGATATCTTCACTCTCGAACTCTGGAGTACCGACAGGATAGAGGTAGATGGAAGCCTCGTAGAGCGAAATGAGGGCGTTGTGGAGGTCCTTGGAGGTTGAAATGCGGCCGAGGTCGGAGCGGAAGTGGTAATGGATGGTGATGTACAGGATGGCGATCTTCTCCACGACATAGAACAATGCCCACAGCGAGCATTGTTCCAGGACATCGCCAATGAAATCGACCCAGATAATTTGGCTGGGTTCTTGGCCGCCGTTAGCGATGGTGATGAAGTCGTTGTAACTGATGCACTGCATGGTGGTCGTCAGTATGCTGGAGGGACTCGGGAATGTCAAGCTGAGGACCTACAAGTGAAAAGGCGAGGTAAGCCACAAATGTGCCGCCGACATAACATAAGGGCTTTCTCATCACACGAATGATCCTCCAGTAGCGAGCATGGGCGGGGTTGACGTATCTCGCAACAAATCGAAAGATATACGGCAGCGCGGTGCCGAGGATGTAAAAGAAGGCAATGCCGAGCCATGAAACGAGAAAGAACATGAATATGTTGTAGAGCCAGAGGTGGCCAAGCCGGGCCTTGAAGTCGGCGTCCGTGGCGTCGTCAGGGAAGGTCTCAACATCGTGGTAGATGATGATGGGGATGGCGAGGAGCACGGCGACGGTGCCGACGACGAGGACGAACTTGATGAGCCAAAAGATGAATCGAGAGTTGTGAGACAGAAAAGAAGTCGAAGCCGTTCTGTGGCTCGTCTTTTTAGGTTCCATGTAATTCTGGCTTGTCCCAGACCCTGGAGGGGCGCCAAACACATCGCTGTCCAGCATCTTGGTCTGGCCCTTTTCACCCATGCTTTCAGACGAGAGTCTTCAAGGAACAAAACGAAGGCAACGTCAACTAGGTCGACCAAGGAGGGGGATGAAAGAAAACATCACGAAAGACTGGGGCTGAGGAAGCCGGGAGGTTATAACATCAGCTCGCGTGCCCCTTGGGTCATCTCACTGGGTACTGACTCCCAGGCAGATAACGTGTCGGAAACGGCCAGCTTCGGGCCAAGGAAGAGGTTGAGAAAAGAAAAGTAGTACTAGTTATCTTGGCGGTGAGATCTGAGTGCTGAGCCTGCAAAGCCCCCTGAACGAGGGTGCTGACCCGTGAATCGAGCAACGGCGCAGCATGGCTATCTGCATCACTATCCCAAGTGTGGAAAAAAATCTGCTGAAACCATCAACACCAAGTTCAGCATCGTCCAATTACTGGTGGAAGGATTTGTGCGGCACAAGCGTCAGCACTTTCATTGCAACTGGCAGCAGGGTTTTTGGTGGATCATCGGCGGGGTCTGGATCGCGTCTGGGGTTTTGGGGAGAAATGCAATTTCAACGACGCCTAGGCAAGTGCGATCGGCCTGCCGCGATCAGGCAGCGACAGTGGTGTCTCGAGCCCCCAAACCCCAATCCCGGGACTTTCAGCTTCCTGCGTGCGCCGTGTCGCGTATCTCGTAAGCAACCCCGGCGTCTAGAATAAAGGCGCCCACGTCGCGGTAAAATGGGGTATTTTTTGACGGGGCAGCAAAGCTTGGCCCTGTCCTGCGTTGGTTAGTAAAAACGGGGCAGTGAACGACGACGCTGACAAAGAGTACACCCGTAGCTTTCTCATGTTGCTATTCCAGGCAGCGAACCACGTATGGGGACTGCACAGTTTAGGATATTCGTAACCAACTTCTTTTCGGCATCGCTAGACAAGATTTTCTTCTTTCGCACATATATCTATATGTGCTCAGCGAATGGAGCATCAGGGCGATTTCCATGGTCCCGACACCAACAAGACGAGGCCACACCTTTGTCTGGAATCCGCCCTCGCCCCAAAGCTTGTCTTTTCGTTTCCGAATGCTTGATCTTGAGATGGTGAAGAGATCTTAAGATGGTGAAGAAGTCGATGCCACTTTTCACTTTTGCATCTTCGCCGGGCCGGAAATCTGATGCCACATCTCTTGGATCCCGCCACCAATCTTGGCGTCGCCCAAAGCCATGGGGGCCACGAACAGGGCACGAACAGGGTCGTTTGTTGAAGAAGACGTTGACAACAGTTGGCCTAGCATCCCGAATCTAACTCTTTGACCTACGCAGACAGCGGACGCAAGGTAATGGTATCAAGCGAGAACGGAGTTACGTCGGGCTTGTTGAAAACTCGCCTCCGCCGCATCACCGCAACCGCCAAGACTGGAGATGTTCGAGACCAAAATTCGCCCCACTGTCGAATCAGGCGCCAAAAAATGGCCACGACTCAGCGAAAAAGCCTTTCAGCCCAGGACATAACCCGGAGGGCGAGTCATTCGCGCTCGCGAACTTCGCGAGGGATTACTTGTCCCGTTCCCTTCCCTGAAAAAAAAAATTTGGGCTCGCCTGTGTTGTACCCAAAAAAGTCCTGCCCCGCCCCCTCAGTCCGAACCATGTTTCGACTGCAACGTCAAAACCCCCCAGGACAACATGTTCCCGGGCCGCAATTACGTTTGGCATTATTCGGGGGTCCAATGTAAACATTCAAAAGACAAAAGCTTGTACAGCAGCACGCGGTTTTTAGGTAATGAGGCTCCATGGGCGATCTTGGCGGTGAGCTTGGCGGTCTTGTCATGCTTTCTTGTCGCTCGCTTCAAGGTTGGGTATCTCCGGAAGAAAAAAAGTCCTACGTAGCAAGCTTATCAGAATTTTATAAAACTCGCACTGGTTTTGTCCCTTCCCCCTTTTTCTTTTTTTTGGGTTCCCCTCAAATTATATGCTCTGGAGCAATATTATGCCTCCGTCACTTTACGGCAGTTATCCCGTCATCAGCCATATGGAATCAAGACCACGATCCAGCCGCTGTCTCGAGATCCCCCGACAAGCTCACCTCGCCCTAGAAGAAGGAGACGACTCACGTTGAACCCAGAAAAAAAAAAAAAATGTACGCCTTTGTAAACCCTTCTTCGGAATGGCTCACGGAGCACCTGAAAGCCTACATCCGTTACCATGCGCCCGACGTCGTCTTCGTCGACCGCGTTGAAGACATCCCAGAGTCCGCACCCATGACGTTCCAGTACTGCGATGGATGGGAGCTGAACGAGAACTTTGCCGTGGTGAACCGGACCACCGGGTTGATCAATGCCTACCCCAACAGCGATGCTTTGGCCCGCAAAGACCACCTCGCTGCCGTTGTCGACTACTGGACCGCCAAGCGACCAGAAAGCATCCTCAAGTCCCATGTCCCCCAGGCAGTGCGCTTGACCCTCGACTACGCCGAGTATGTCGACGAAGCGCTCATGGCCGCCGACGACCTGACCCTATTGTCATCCCTGGAAGAGAATGAGTCCAAGGAGGGTAAGGACCGCGAGTGGTGGATCCTCAAACCGGCACTTGTTGACTGCGGTGCTGGTATCCGTCTCTTTAGCACCATTGAGGAGCTTGCTAGCAACCTTGAGCTAGCCGAGTATGAAGATGACGAAGACGAGGATAACACCACCTCAGAGGACGATGAGGATGAGGATGAGGAGGAGGACGAGAGTCAGGAAAGCGACTCCATTGAGTTTGAGAAGGCCGACGACTCTTTCACCCCATCCCTCTCCACCCCAGGTCTCGACTCTCTCGACGCCCTCATCACCACCTCCAGACCAACAACAGCAGCAGTCGCCGCCCGCACCAAGAAACAGAAACAACTCCGCGCCAAACGCCCTCAGTACATTTTCAAAGCCGGCGGCCGCATCCCGTCTGCGCAAATGCGCGCCTTTGTCGCCCAACGGTACATCACTGCCATTGCCCCCCTCGAGCACCGCAAATGGCACGTCCGCGCCTATGTACTTTCCATCGGCCGTCTTAAAGTCCACGTCTACCGAGAAATGCTCTGCCTTCTCGCTGGCGAAGATTACCAGCCTCCTTGGGAGAACCCCAGTCTGAAGGCGTCACTGACTAATACTGCATTACAAGACGAAGATGTCGTCACTTCGCGGGATTCCATGCGTGATTTCTGGTCGGCAGCCACACCGGATGATCTCTTTTCCCCTGGCCAGAACGGTGGTCAGGACGGTGATAATTGGAAAGAAGATATTTTCCGCCAAATCTGTGCCATTTCCGGAGAGCTCTTCCGCGCGGCGGCGCATACCATGGCCGACAAGTTCACGACGCTGGACAAGTGTTTTGAGTTGTTTGCGCTGGATTTCCTAATTGATGATCGGGGTACGGCATGGTTGTTGGAGGCGAATGAGACGCCCGCGTTTTACCAGCAAGGCGTAGCGGGACCGATTTCCATGCGGCTGATGGAGTCGGTGGTTTGTGTAGCCATGGAGCATTTGGGTTTGGCGCATGTGGGAGAGGCGAGGAACAGCGCAGTGAGAAAGAGGATGACAGAGGTGTTGGATGAGACAAAGGGGTTGGGGAAGAGTAATATTACCGAGATCATGGCGGAGTGAGTAGTAGGTTGGGTAGCGCGTTCTTGAAAGGGATGCACATGATTAGGGGCAAGCAACGTATGAAGTCATGAAAGCAAAAAGTTTTTGTTTAGTCATCCCAAGTGCTGCATCGTGGCAAAAAGTTTGTGACAGCAGGTTCCCCAATGTTTTCTTCCCCCTGAATGCTGCTGAATCGGCAAGTCGGCACAGTTTGGCTCCACCCGGGTCCCGGTGGACGTATTTCCGGGGTAAGTACACATTCGGCATCTATCATCCCATCATCTGCCGCGTGGGGGGGAGCAAGACAGGCAGTCCGCTGGAGAGCTGTGTGCATCGCGGCAAAAAAAAAAAGAAACCCTCAAAGTATGGGAACTGACAACGGGTCTGGCCGGGGATTGAACCCGGGACCTCTCGCAAGCAAGCTTTTGTACTTTAGGGTGGACCCTAAGCGAGAATCATACCACTAGACCACCAGACCTTGTTGAATTCGATTTCTGCTTATCCAGATTCATCAAGGGATGTGGATGAAGTTTGTCATAGACGCCACAAGTATGTGGGGGGAATGGACATGGTTTTTCTCACAAAGACTCAATTTGAACGCAACGTGGGGGGGGGGGGGGGGG
>Ga0247765_1000159_pt1 | contig 53986 bp, 61 predicted proteins | sample UWRJL106311C6_FD_179949 | JGI IMG/M metagenome (GOLD analysis project Ga0247765, IMG submission 179949) | Plant litter microbial communities from Arlington Agricultural Research Station in Wisconsin, United States - UWRJ-L106-311C-6 | ecosystem: Environmental > Terrestrial > Plant litter >... | reverse complement strand
CCCACCTTTTTTTCTCCCCCCCCCCCCCCCCTCGCTCCAATTCTCCCCGCAGCTCACTAGCAGCTCCTCCAAGCAACCCCATTTACACAGGTTGCTTTCCCAAACAGTCAGATTGGGTTGTTGCATACGTCCCTTCTCGCGCCCGACGGTCCCGATCTTGATCTTGTCATTGCCGCGGAGCGCTGCAACAAGCAAACGGGCAGACACTGACAGCCCCGGAAGGTTGTACGAAGACTTCCAAAAACAGCAGCTGCGGGATCCCCCTGCCTACATTCGAACCATCCCTCTATCAGGTACAAAAATTTGGGGTGCGAGCCGTGTCTTCGACGCGGCCTACCAAGCTTCCTCCTGCCTTCCGGTTCCATTCCAACCAGCTCTCGGTTCGTTTCGTTCGTGCACTGCAGCGACCCTCTCTGTCTCTCCACACTGCAGTCAGGACAGCCACTTGACAACAGCCTGCCTCACCCCACCCCCCCCCCCTTGGCTTCAAGTTGTTCCTCGACGGAACTCACGCACTCACACACCCGCCACACACCCAGACACTCAACACTCTCACACTTACGCTTCCTTTTCACTTCTCACACTGTCGGCCTCCCGCGACGCACACACACACCCAACTATATTCACCATCACATATAGCCTTAACTCCTCTTCCGTCTTGACCCTTGCCCAAACGATCGAAGAGGGTTGCCGTTGCCGCTGCCGCGTCCCACCCCCAGCCTTTTCAGGAGTTCCAGGCTGGTTCCCCAAAGGGGGTGTATTTTAGTCGCCGGCCACATTGCTGCTTGGATCCTCGTCGCCCCAGCTGCCGCGAACCACAAAGTCCTTCATCAACTCCATTGGCCCATTCATCGCTCGCTACCTATCTCTTGTCCCGTTCGTCTCTGTCGCCGTCTGAAGCCTTGATCTGCCTTGGCCATCAGCACATCTGGGAAAAGAACCACAGGATTCCTCCCCTCGTCTCCCGCCCCGGACCGCAACCACATCCGCAGGCTGTCCGGGAGGTTGGCCTTCGTTTGTTGCCAGGACCAGGACCTTTCGTCAAGTACATGATCCTCAGACGAACTATGCCATAAGAGAACCCCCGTTGTCGATATCAGCAAAAAGACGACGGCTAGTAGAAAACGATAGCTTGCCATAGCTGCATACCTGGAGACTTATTCGACTGGCGCTCGAGACCCGCTGTAATACTCGCTTGTACTTCTTGCCACCCTTCTCGATCATCCGGTGCTCGACTCGGACCCCGGTTTTCCCCCTGACAACTCTCAGCTCAACCAAAGCAACAACTCTTTCATGGCAGTCGTTGCTCCGCCTCCATACAAATCGAATCTGGATCACTGGGGATCAAGCGACTCCGCTATATATCCTTCTGTATCACCAGTACCCATGACAGACATAATGTCATATCAATACCCCCCGCCGCCGTCACAAAACGGCGCCGACATGGACATACCACCCTCTGGGTATCTGCCCAATTATTCGGTGCCACCGCAAAACTCCTCCGGAATGGACATGAGATCCGGCCCGGACTCGGGCATCCCTCAGCGGGATCGTTCAGACTCACTCTCCAAGTCGCTCAAGCTGAAGCGCTCCATATCGACATCGGCCGTTGGCGCGCCGCAGCCCCAACCACCGGCGCAGCAACTCCCGCCCACACCACAGCAATCGACCGCGCCTGGCCAGGATGCCCTCTCGCTCGCAGCCGAAAAGAGAAGAAACAAGTTAGGATATCATCGGACATCAGTCGCATGCGGTACGTTTTTTTTTCTTCTTTTTCTTCTCTTTCTTCCCACTTGGGCCGCTGATGGAGGAAATACCATCTGCCGTGATAAGATGGCTTTTTGTGCTGAGACGTGACAAAGGCCACTGCCGCCGCCGAAAGATTAGGTGCATTCCGTCGCAAAACGACGTCCAAGGGCGCTGTGTAAACTGCATCCGCCTCAAGAAGGAATGCAGCTTTTATCCTGTAGACCAGCAGCCTCCGCAAGATACGCGACAGAAATCGGCATCGCGGTCATCGGTCGGGCCCAAAATCGCCTCCGCGTCTTCTTCGCCAGCCCTGCAAACGGGACTTCCCTCCGACATCCACGGCCAGCAAAGCTACCCACAACTTACGATGCCATCGATCCAGACGATGCCGCCACCTACGCGGCCACCGGGAACCGAAAGCTATCCTCCTGACTCCAAGAGTAAGTCGCGATCCCCTTCCCCGAGTCCCTTCCCTGGCCACCACCATCAAGGTCAGCCCACTAAGGCTTTCCAAGTGCCTTCGAGCGCATCAAGCAACCGCCCGTACGAATATGGCCACCATGGCATGACCAACTGGATGTCTGCGGATGCTAGTCCCAGCTCGTCAAAGCCAAGCGACCTGAACGCAACCTGGAGATCTTACCCAGCCGAGTCGCCAATAACGCCTGCGTTCTCGCCCTACACGCCTCATGCGCCGCCACCTTCGGCCACTTGGTCCACCTCGGTCTCCGAATCGACATCGAGAGACGACATGTCTTGGTCCGCCTACCCAGCACCGCCTTCTCGATCCTTGTCTTTTGGCGCCGAAAGCGTGGGAAGCCATTCGCAGTACCCATCCATCTCGCAGATGAGCAGCCACTCTAGCCGGCCCTACGACCGCAAGTCCAGCTCCATTTCGAGCGATATGTACCCGCCGCCTATTGCCACAACGATTCCCGGAATTGAAACGGTGCCCGGAACGACACTTGAGCACAATGTTTCGCTGTCTGCCGGAGCAGTACCCCCATCCAGCTATGGATCATGGCAGCAGCCGTACTCGTATTCCAAACCCACCGATACTTATGGTGGATGGTACGGAGAAACTGGTGGTCAACAGCATATCGGATCCGGAGAGCAGCATCCGCCCGAGCATTCGCATTCCGGATCGGGCATGTATTATGAGCGATAGTGTGAGACACGCACCCGTCCTGAAAGCTCGTCCCAGAATACGTCTGGTTGTGTCGCGATAGGTTAGAGAGCATGACTTGCGAAGTTGGTGAGTTTTTGGTGGCAGGGTTAACTTCAATACAAGGGGCACTCCTCCGATGTTGCCTTAACGAAACCTTTTATCGATCCGGCTGCAGGTGTCATTTGAAGTCGACTCACAACTTTGGCCAATTTGCGGTGGCCCATCTATTGTCAATGCAAGAGGATAGGGTTTCCCAATCCAGCTAGGACTGCACGATGCAAGACTGTCAATCGGGAAGTCGAGCCTGAGCGCAATGGCGAATCGGGGATTTGCGACACCAAGACTCGACACATGAGACCTCGGTTGCGCACCTGACTCGACTGAACTGTGCAGACCCTCAAGGAGGGAGGGAGCCGGAGAACAATCGTCGGATCGTCGCCAAACAGCGGTGGCTTACTCCAGGGTATGGGCAGAACCGAAACACCAAACGGCTCTTGGGCCCAAAGCTCACCACCTCTCGTTCGGATCGACGATGTTTCATGACCAGGGCGATACGGTTGATCACCACGGATTGCAACAAAAGCTTGCCGTCATCGACTGCAAGAGCTTCCGGCAAAACTTCAGCACCCCGCATCACCGACGTGGATAAGCGGTGATGATCGAGACACCAGGCGCCAAACAGCTCACGCCAAGCCAAGGGGTGACCACCAGTGGAATTGAAAAGAAGGTGTTCTGAAGAGTCAAGGGTCTCGCATCAGCACCTGCAAGATGCCCCATGAATCACCGTGTCCCTGACGGGGAGTGAAGGCGGGGTTGTGGTCAAGGAAAGACTCGAGGGCATGCATCGCTTATCAGGACAAGAAAAGAGGACATCAAGACTGGGATCACACGCAACTATCGCCATATAAACCACTGCTCACACGCGACGGGACATGACTGAGAAAGGGAATTGTTGGTGGGCCGGAGGAACGGGCTGCATACATTACCTACATCGCGGCAAACGATGCGGACAACCAACCCAACGGCCAAGGAGCGATAGGCTCGCACAGAAGAGGTCTCTTGACGCTCTTCATTTCGTTATTTCCTTTCTGTCTCTTCTCTTGCACAAAGCGCGGGCGGGCGGCACATGGTCTGGGGTTCATCTTGCATTGGCGGTGGGTTGGGGTTCCCGAGATCGTGGGGAACGGCACGGCACGGCACGGTACGGCGTGACTGATGGACGGCTCGAAAAAGAAAAAAAAATGATACAAGGAGGGTACTTACTCTTTCCGTGCCAGCGAAACCCACGAGGGCGGGTAACGACCCGCGAAGAAACACGTCGATCCTCCCAACATCAGCGGGAGTTACACGATAGAGGGCATGGCACGACATGGCCAACGATTTCGAGCGCCGGAGGTGGGATGTGAAGTGTCTATATGCCATCGTCGTCGGCATGACCGGGAACAAAATACAAGGTCTAGGTTTATCATGGGTTGGGTCGGCGATTGGGGTTTTGTCGGTTGGGTTACCTAGACATGGGAAGAGGGGGAGCAACGAAACTTAAACTGCATGGCCGGCTGGCGGGGATGGAAAACGGGACAGGCGGGATACAAGTTCTGGCACGATTCTTTTTCTTCTTTTGCTTTCGTCTCCTTCTGTTATATGTTTTTTATGTTTCGGTTCGACTTGCGTCGCTGTCTGGTTTGGCTATCTGCAACAAGGTAATTTATATTGCCCATTACGCCCTTCATGTGTTTGTGTTGTTGGAGGAAATGATGGAAAAAAAAGTTTGATTTCTCATTGGCTCTTGCTCCCCTCCTTGTTGTCTGGTACTTTTTGTTTCCTATTACCATCCCTCCCTTCTTCATGCCTGTTTTATAGCACGTAACTGCATACGTTATGCTTTGTACTTTAACTTGTTTTTTATACCTTCGCTCGCATGATGAATCACTTTTTGCCTAGCACGGTGCCTATGTCGACTTGGAAACAGATTGATGGGAATTTGTATAGAGGAGAGGGGCAGGGGGTAGGTGGGGAGAGGGGGGCCTTCGGTTGATGTTCGGAAAACATATAGTACATATATTGCTATAGTATAGTATTGATCTTTGCCTCTCAGATAGCATGCACCGCACTACCGGGCGCAGTGCCGGGATTATGTCTATCTATCTGACCTAGTAGACAGATGAATGGCCTGGCTCTTTCCGTTTACTTGTTTCTGGTAGTGTTGTAGGAGATCTGTTATTTTGCCTATCGTGGTAACTAGGGTCTGGGGCTTGGGGGCTGTATCCGAGATGACAGATGTGCAACACATAGGGCTAGACTTTCTTGTCATGTTGGTTGAGGTTTGTATGTGTATACAAGACTAGCAGAGACGTAGTACGGTCTAGATTCTTGGGGGGATCTCGGTCTGTCTAGGTACCCATCTCCCCTTCATCGTTGCAAATGGCGCAGGGTACTTTTGTTTGGTCTGGGGTTGAAAGATCCAGGCTATCTAGTTTGCATCGACTTGTCAGCTCAGTCATCCCGTGGTGTAGGGTCGAGTCGCATTACACTGGTAATTGACGACCATTCTAACCAGACCTTTCCAAGGCATGACACCCTCGAACACGTGGTGCTAGCGCTGGTTTTGGTGAAGTGTTGAGCACGGATTATACCGACTGAGTGTCGGGGATGCGTCGCAATACCAGAGACTATGCAATGCGAGCCCGACCAGTCTGGCCTCCCCCCCCTCTGCGTTACCAAGTGAAGAAGGAGAGAGACGGAAGGGGTCTAGATCGCCATGCAGAACATAGCGATACACCGAGACATAAAGCGGGACAATGACATGCACCAACCAAACGCCAGTCAAACCGTTGGGTTTGCCTTCCCAAGGTAGATATTCTCGTACATGGCAATCTGCCTTTCCCAAGGTCGTCGAGACATTAAAGCGCCGAACGCCACCAACGTGCCGTCATTTGCAATGAAAAAATCCCTCCCACCCCCAACCGCCGCCACAAAAAAAAGGACCCTAAATAGGGAGGTGGCAGAAGGGTGTATCGAACAATAGTACAAGAAATGCACCCCAGATCAAGGAGGACCCCCCTCCTTTACCCCTATCCCCAGACTCATCAATGGTTTGCCCCACTTTGGAATCGAGGGTTTTGCTGTGCCGCGCATTTCCCCGCCCCCCCGCGATCATGCAAATCGGTCCCGTTCAATTCTCAGCTCGGGACCGGGGGTGGAGGCGGGCGGCCGACATGCACTCCAAGGTTAACGCCTTCTGTTTTTAAATTGGCGCGAACCAGTGGGCTCCGGGGCAGCCTTGTCTCGGCGGCGGGCCAAAAGGTCCCAGACTCCTCGGTCGTTCTCGGGGCGGGGAGGGTCAAGGCGTGTCTGTGGTTTTGTTTCGTCCCAGTTCAAACGCTGTTCGGCTCTCAGGAAAATGTCCGTGTGGCTGGCCCAGTCTGCGTTTGCTGTCGAGTAACCCTCCTGCCCCTCAAGATGGTATGCAGACGCACGGCCATATCGCTTGTCTTCCTACCCAAGAAACTGGCTTCGCAGCTCATGCTCATGCCGCGGTTCTAATAATTGCCTCTCGTTTTGTTTTCATGTTAGATGCCACACTAGTATCATGAGGGCCACGTAAGAGCTGAAGCTTAGCACAACGAGAAGGGCCACAGTGTTGCCGCTGGTACGAAACTTTTTCTTGACGACTGTGACGCGGCGGACAGAACGGACAGTACCGCCGTGGCCATCGCTCTCCGAGTACGACTCATCCTCGCTTTCGACCTTGTCGAAGAACTGGCGGTTTCCCTCGTAGCGGCGGAAGATGGCCACCAGCATGACAGTGGTACCGTAGACAGCGAAAAGGGCACCAATAGCGTAGAACTCCGAGTTGAAGATCTTGAGGATGATGAGCGAGAAGCTGAACTGGGATAGTGCCGTACGCATGTAAGCGCCCTCAAAGGTACGTTGGGCTGCGCGGAGCTCCACCAACCTGCCCGCGACACATGTTACTAACTAAGGACTCTTTGGATGGCCATGACGAGTGGCGGGGAAATGAGAGCCCGGAGATCAAGGAAGAAACAGGGAAAGGGGGGAGGGGGTGTTTGGTTGAACCCGGTCTGGGACTCGAGCGGCTCGTGATCATGGACGAAACAAAAGACGGAATTTCCCAGGCAGAGACTGAAGATTACGTAGCAAATGCAACACAAGGCAACAGGAGACAGCACGAACAGATGCCGCCGTCTAAGCGAACATGCGAACCTGACAGCTGCTCGCCTCAAGGCCGTGCCTCATGGCCCTTCGGATGTGGCATGGCCATGCCTGCAGACTTGCAGAGGGGTGTAGTGTGCGGAGCGGGGCATTCTCCCGCGAAGACAGAGAAGGGCAAAGAAGGAGGCGTGCTGCGTGCGGCGCGCCTATCTTGCATTGGCCATTTGCGACTTGATAGGAGGGGGTAAAGAAAGAGACTAGGACAATGCAACCACCGACATACTGCCGGCAATAGTCTTGTGCGTGACGCAAAAAAAAACATCTAAAAAACATATGGACGGAAAGCCACCTCTCCGCTGCAGGTCTCTCCTCACAAGAAGCTCAAAATAAAAAGATCGGCACTTACTCCTGGCTTGTCAAGACAACTGAGCGTGCTCGATGGTACCGCAGAACCAATCTGTCCTCCGGATTCGGGTGAAGGGCCTATAATTATAGGTCAGTCCAACAGCTTCGGGATTGGACGACACAGGGGAGGGGAGGCGGGATACCGTACCTCTAACATGGACGCCATTTTCTGGTTGCGATTTCTTTTCTGCTGACGGAATTCTGACCAAGGGGACGCGTACCCCAAAATTAGAGATTTTAGAGAATTTGCGCAAGTTTGCCGGGCTGAGGGACAAACAAGAAGACAGTGCGGTTGTCAAGTCATTGCGAAGAAATGGCGTTCCGTGATAAAAGCAAATAGTGAACTCATTTCGGTCCACCAAAATAGCACAGGTGCATAGCTGCTGCCACGCAGCAGCCAACATAGTGCCCTGCCCTTTTGCTGAGCAGGGAGGGCGGGGTGGGCCCTGCTCCAGCCAATCAGAATAGCGCTGGATATTAAGTATTTTGAGCCAATCAGCAGTCATGTTCTGTCACTTATCGATGAGCACCCGGTTGCCACCTGGCCCGTGGCTGGGCCAGCTGGTATATGCACGACAGGGGAGCTGGGCACCTCAATGAAGCTTCGTGGCCCGTTTCAGCGCTAACTGGCAGCCTGCGCCGCAAGCAGCAGAGCCAGCATCACGACAATTGGAATCGAAAATTCAAGATTTGCGAACAACCCAATCAATCTCAACGCCAGTTAGGATTCTAATTGACACACACACAATGGCGAAACAACGAAACGCGACGCCATCAGCGGCCACCCCCTCTGGCAATCAACAAACCGCAACCACCACTTCAACGTCCTCCTCCATCTCCGCGACCACACCGACCGCAACACCCTCCAAGCCCAAGTCCACCCATTCTTCAGCAAAGCAACAAACCTGGGATCAAATCGTCCTCAACCTCACCGAGTACTACCAGTCCAAGACGCCGCAGCGGACCAAGCTGATTGACGCTTTTCTTGCCTTTCTCGTCGTTGTGGGTGTGTTGCAGTTTGTGTATTGCGTGTTGGCGGGGAATTATGTGAGCTCTTTCTTTGCTTCCCATTTCCTGTTCCCTGAAAACAGTGGACTGATGATGTGGTGGTGGTGGTGGTGGTGATAGCCATTCAATGCTTTCTTGTCCGGATTCTCTGCGACGGTAGGCCAGTTTGTTCTTACCGGTATGTTTCTTCCTGCTTCCCCCCCAAAGAGACAGAAGGAAGCAAGACTAATGTGGGGGAAAGCATCCCTACGCATCCAAACCACCGAAGCCAACAAGACCGATTTCCCCTCTGTCTCTCCCGAACGCGCCTTTGCCGATTATGTTGTGTGCAGCTTGATCTTGCACTTTTTTTGCGTCAACTTTATCAACTAGATGGGGGTGTTCAATGTATCTGATATCTCAAAAGGAAAAGAAAGGGAAAGAAGAGGGGAAAAAAGAAACTGGACGGGTTGGGTTGGGACAAGGGAAAATCGAATCACACGTCGCATTTCATGATTTATCCTCCTCGCCATTTACACATGTCCCCGTGTTTATCTAGTGTAGAGCTCTATCGTAGAGAAGTAAATGTCCAAAAGGGAATGGAACCTGTTTACTTTACTCTATCCGCTACGATCTGTATGTCTAACTGATTTGTCTCGAACTCCACCCTCGCTAGCCATGCAAGAATGACATGGCTCTACAAAACAGACAGCTCTATGACAAAACAACCGAGAGCCACCCGTCCTCGGAACACGAGCGAAATTCCACTCTCACAGATTCCTAATTCTCTTCGTCTGCCGGTCCGCCCGGAGGCGGTGGTGTCGGCGTCGGTGTGGCCCCCGTTCTCGGTGGACCTCTCGGCGGGCCGGCCCCGGCTTTCGGTGGAGGCGGCAGCGGCGACGCCCGTCCGCTCGGCGCATTGTCCAGTTCCCTGCTCTTTTTCTCTTGCTCCTTGAAATAGTCGTCCATCAGGTTTGTTGGTCCGTGGTGAACGTGGCGTTCCTTCTTCTTCCCCCTCGGCGGCCCACCCGCGCCCGTTGGTGGCGGTGGTGTTGATCCAACCATCTGTGCTGGTACCAAGAACTCTCCTCCTGACGGTACCCCCATAGGCGGTGGCGTTGGTGATACCCCTCCGCCTACCGCCGACATAAAGCTGCTTGCCGGGTCGGAATATCCTGCTGCCGCGGGTGTGAACTGCATCTGAGCCGAATCACCGTCGAAGAGTGTCTCACCCGGAGCTTGCACCGGTTCGCTCAGCGGTGCGGGCAGACGATGCAGCGCGCCGTAGCCAAGAACACAGCCGAGAGCGCCCTCACCGCCCCAGTCTCGACTGGGCTGGATGGTAACTTCGCGGGTAACATTGTATTCGTTATTGTAGACGTACAGCCTCAGGGGGCGGCCAATGTGATCCTCAACCAGCTCGCTGAGGCCGCCTTCTCCATGCAGAATACCCTCGGGGGTGCCGAGGATGTAGTCGCTGTAGGGGAGCAGACCGGCGAGGTCAGCAGGGGAGTTGGCGGGAACGTCGAGGACATGCCAGATGTTGGATACGACAGAAAGCGGTGTCCACTGCAGAGTGAGCCCTAGAGCGGCGGTATCGGCGGGAACGGGCACGTGTAGGGCCCGTGTGCGTTGGCCTTTGGCGCTCCAGAGACCAAGGCTAACGGTGCCACCAGCGCAGTTGCGCACTTCTTGGGCGAAGAGTCGTGGATCCGAGTCGTCCTGGTGCTGTTAGTAAAAATGGTGGAGTGATTACAGAATGGAGCAAGTACAATTGTGCGGCCATTAATGCCGACAATAAAGTCAAACCACGGCTCGATGGGTAGCTGAAGGTTCGAGTTATGCAGTACCTGAAATCCAAATCCGCCGTGGCTTTCCCGTGGAGCGGCGGGCGCGTCGCCGTCGAGCCGGGATATGATGCGATTGAGGGCGTTGAACATGGCTTGTGTGGTTGGGCGCGTAACCTTTGTTCACTCTTCCGGCGCGTGGTGAAGTTGGGATCTCGTGCGAAGTAAGTACCAGTGTTCGTTCAAGCGACCCTGGCATCTCCAGCTCCCGCGTGGTGTCGTTAGTGTCTGGTCCAAGCTCCCTGAGGCTCAGCGGCTAGGCCGCTTGGAGAGCTTGGCAACCACCAAGGTGCTCGTGCCTGCTTCAAGCCTCAACCCAGATCTTATATGAGCCACCGACCATTTCAAACCCCAACCCGTCTGCACTTGGGAATAAGTTAGCGACCGCAGCAAAGATTGTAAAAATACATGCATACATACGCACACACCATTACCATCGTAAACCACTACCACTACCTACCTAACTACCATCGCCAATCCTCCTCCTGTACTTTTAAGCAACCAACCCTCAAAATGCCACCCCGCGTCCTCCCTGCCGGCTTCAAACTCCCCCTCACTCCCCTCTGCAAACACTACGACAACCTCGCCTCCGTTCCCCCTTCTATCCAAAAATACTTCCACCAACGCAAGTCCATCTTCTCCTTTTACGACTGGGACATCCGCCTCACCGACACAGCTTGGTTTGGCGTCACCCCCGAACCCGTCGCCAACCAGATTGCCAAGGATCTTTCTCCTTCTTTTTCTTCTTCCTCCCAGCTTCTCCCCTCTCAGGGTAGGGAGGAAGGGGGAACAATAATCGATATTTTTGCCGGCGCAGGTGGTAACACCATCGCCTTTGCTCTCTCCGAAAAATGGACGCGCATCATCGCCATAGAGCGCGACGCCGACACACTTGCGTGCGCGCAGCATAACGCCGAGGTGTACGGTGTGTTTGAGCAGATCACGTGGGTGCACGGGGATAGTTTTGAGTTTTTAGCCATGCTCAAGGAGACGCCCGAGTTGTTGGACCCGGAAGTGAGGGTGGACGTGGAGAGGACGGTGGTGTTTGCTTCGCCGCCTTGGGGGGGCGTGGGGTATGCGGATCACGAGGTGTTTGATTTGGAGAGGATGGAGCCGTATGGGTTGAGGGAGCTGCATAGGGCGTGTCGACCGATGGGACACGTGCTTTTCCTGCCGAGGACGGGTGATATCCGACAGGTGGCGGAGCTGGTTCCTAACGGCGGTGACAAGATTGACGTGGTGCAGTATTGCATGAGGGGGGCGAGCAAGGCCATGGTGGCGTATCTACCAGCAGAAAAGGAACAGCAGTCGTCTATATGAGGGCTCAAGTTGGAGCACGCGGTTTGGAGCACACCAGGTGGAACATCTTATTTCTCAGAGGCATCTACACAACAAAGGTGCTTCCCTGTGTACCCACACCGGAACCTGCTTGAAAAAGCCTAAACTATAGAGCTTTGACGACGCTCCTCTCGTCAAACAAATCCTTGATCAGACCCTGGACACAGCAGTCCGAATCCAGCGGCGCCAGGGCATACGTCGACTCGAACGCATAGATGCTCAATTGTCCCAAGAATGGCCTTAGAATTTTGGCCACCAACTCATCCTTCCTCTCCAAGCTTATTTCGTCGCTGATCCCCCCGGGACCAAGAAGTGGTCGCCGCAGCGAGCCCGCAGCCGCCATGTGTGCCGCCGACTCGGTCTGGAGTCCACCCGCTGAGACCACCAGCCCAGAACCCAGCTCCTCTGACACCTCGTCCACTAACGCCATAGGCTGGTACGATGACGGGCGGTACACGGCATCGATCGTGTCCGTAACAAAAAGCCATTCGTGCAGCTGAAAGTCATCCGGCGCCACGCAGACCAACAGGTCGAGCAGCTTGCACGCCTGCATGACCGATGGGCTGCCGTAGGTATCCGACGCTGCGCTGTGGTCGGGTGCTACCACTGACGAGATGGCAGTGTGCAACTCAGCATTGATAATGGGCCAGAGCGCGGCCAGGTGGATGGCGCTTGTGCGGAGGACCAGTGCCCGAACGACCATGAAAACTTCAGCGCGTGTGGTCGACGACGGAGACGACGTCGAGGTTGCCCCGAGAAGTTCAACAAGCTTGTCGAGGATGGCAGGGAGGTCGGGGACAAAGGCGTCACTGCCGCAGGCAAGAACCAGAGTAGCAATACGCCGGAGATTCAACTGCGTCTTCCGATCTGCTTCGAGGCGTGCCGATGTGGCGCCAACGCCAAAGACGATGCCAGCCGTTGTCGGGGGCGTAAGGCGTGTCAAGATTTCGGGCATGCGCTCCTTGTCGGCAATGGTCCACTGTTTTAGCAACGGCAGCCAATCGTTTTGCGCCAGGGCCACGTTGGAGCTGAAAAAGCGTGCGTCATTGAAAGCATCGGCTACATCCTTCTTCCACGATTTCTGGTTGTTGGGAAGCCGCGACAGCTCCTGCAGCAGCACCAGCGTGTTTTTGGACACCGTATCGGGAAACGACTTGGACCGCAACGTGGGCCCGATGACGTTGGCGGAAATGCCGGCTCGGCGGCGAGAATGCGGTCGTTCTCGACCAGGATCTTGGGGAGGTTGGGAACGATTGTCGAGAGGATCCCGACAACGTCGTCGGCCCTGTCATTTGGTAGTTTGGCTATGGAAGACTTTCGCGATTCAACAAGGCGCTTCTCGGAAAGGTTATTGGAGTTTGCAGCATCAGCGAAGCTGGTTGGTCGGGTTGTAAAGATTGCAGTAAGCAACCGCAGAAACAAGTCCTAGCCATTCCTCTTAGATTAGTCCCCTGTCTTGTTGGCATCCCGTGGTGCAATATCATGACTGTGCTTACCGCTAATTCTCGCCTCATCTTCCTCTGCTCACCAAAATTGGTATTGTCCACCTTCTCGCCTAGGATCGCCGCAAATTCCAGCAGACTAGGTAGCGTCTGCCGGTGCGGGAATGGGTTGCCCAGCAAGTCCTTGAGGAACGCAGTGCAATCCTGCCATATCTCATCCATGGCATCATCCTCTAGAGAGCGCGCGTAGTCAACGAGAAAGATGACAACATCCGTGTCTTGCAGTTCAATGGTGAGGGCCGACCTCCTCGATGGATCCAGAGCGGCCGGGCTTGTCCTGCTGTAGATGGCGTTGAAGAGAGCTGGTATGGTATGTTTTGGTCGAGAGCCGTCTAGGGCAGGGAGGAGGTTGAAAACTTCAGTATGTCTGGTAGCATCCGACGTGCCAACCATTGAGCCTCTCCATATCCCAATCACCGTCTCGAGACACTCGAGCGTCTCGGCGGCGAACAGATGCTCTAGTAGTCTCCTCGCCCGGTTCCTCATGCGCAGTGACGTGTAAGTAAACGACGCCCCCGATGAATTGTCTTGCTGAGCGATGTCACTACCCTGGCCCCAGGACCAGATAGTAAAACAGATACGGACAGCGTCTTGGAAAGCGAGTAGCACCGTCAGCCTATCGTTTGCCGTTGCGCTGCGGGCCTGGGGTGCATCAGTGGAGAAGACGCCCGAAACCATGTTCCCGAAAAAGCCCTGGGGCTGGTCTGGACTCTTGACAGCCTGGGCTCTGGCCTCTTCAGCCAGCAACCTGTCATGTCCTCTAGCCAGGACCTGCTCAAGGCCATTCAAGAGAGAAATCAACGTGGCCTCTGGCCCGACGGCGCTTTGCTCTGGAGTTTGATCCGAGTCCCTAAAGAGACACTGGAGTCTATTGAAGGTATCGCCAATTTGTCTGCAGAGTGTTTCCACAAGGGGAATGAGTACTTGGAAAATAGAATCCGAGTACAACGGCAAGCACTCGCCCAAGAAGCTGACCCAGCTGTCCAAGATTGGGCGGCTGCTAGGTGAACTAAGTCCAGCGAGAATGCACTTCAGAAGGTTTGGTGGAGTGACGAGCGCTACTGCGGGCTTGCCTGTCAAGGAAAGGCGAAGCCCCTTTGCTGGCTCAAAGTTTGCCGCTGCTACTCTCTTGTCCTCCCTGGGTGAGGCCGGCAGTTCAACCGGAGCCATCTCGCGCAACTTTAATGACGCATACACGACATCAAGAAGCAAAACTTGCACATAGGGATCAGGGCCCGACAGTGACTGCATCAGCCTTTCAATCAACGGATTTTCCAGGTGCAATCTCGCGAGCGGCTCGGCATACGGGTTGAGGAGAATCTGGTGTAGGAGTGTGAGGGCGGCCCGATTAAGTTGAGCAGCTCGACCTTCATCGGCCTCGCCGCTTCTGTCGGAAGCGATACACCGAAGGCATACTCGGAGGAAAAACTCTTGAAGAGTCACATCGTCATGGGTTCCGGCTTCATTCATATCATATCAGCGTCTTGTCTCTTTGAACGTGCCACGAGTTCCATATAACCTACTTATTTCAGAGAGTGGGGGGAAATAGGCTGTCGACCTTACGGTCTTTTTGGCAAGCACTCCCCACACGGTATCGGGCGCCCAGCGAAGAACATTGGACAGCGATCGCACATAATACAATACCAAGTCGAGGTCATCAACTTGGGAGAACTGGACAGCTGCTGTGCTCGGCTCGGTTGCGGCAGGGATTTGCCTCCGGAGAAGCGAAAACTCTGAAAGCTTCGAGATAAAAATGGTAAACAGCCTAGAGATAGGTTAGTCGTTGGTTGAACGCCCAGCCTGCTGATCAATAAGGAACCTCACTTGTCCATGCCGATATTGCTGTGAAGCCAGGTTTTCACAGTCATAAATAGTTGGGTTCTCTCGTCATTCAGGGCGTCCAACATCAGAAATAGAGGCCGCGTCAGCACTACCTCATAGTTATCCATGCCCCCAAGCCGCGGCGGCGATTTTAGATCCCAGTTAGGGGTCTTGGGACCTCTCCTATCTGCTCCTGTCGGGTTGTCCTGGAGGGTGTGTGACCAGAGAACAGAAAAACTCCGACCGGGATCTGACAGTCGCTGAGCAAATGCCCCTGCCGTATCCTTCTCAAGCATCAAACTGCATATGGCGGCCTCGACGTCTCTATTAGACGGTGTCAAGGCGGTTTGGAGAACCCACAGACTGCGCACCGTCTCGACATGATATTTGGGCTCCGAGGCCGACAGAAATGACCAAGCATGGCGGACGAGGGGAGTGACAAGCGCCGAGAGCTCAACGACTGATATCCGGTTGGCCGTATATAGATGTGTCGAAAGTGATAGCATACAGGAGTATGTTGTAAACGGTAGTGGAACCTTGGACGAGAGACACCCGTGAAGAGAAGCGAGAAGTTGACTGGCGTCGAAAAAGGACTCTTGAGGTGTTTTGGATAAGAGTAACATGAGAATGCGGCTCTTTACCGCGACCTCAGCGCCGGACTCTTTCGGACTTAAACTCGCCCAGTTCAAGCTGCAAGCTTTTTGGAGTAACAGCTCGGCCACATTCTGTGGTACCAAAGGGGGCGGAGTTGCCTCCAAGTTTCCTTGGTCGGCAACATAAAAGTTTCTTATCTTCTTTAGTAACTCGGTGTTAGGAATAGCTGCTAAAACCTTAGGCTCGATTGCAGAAGTTGGTTTTCCTTTTGATCCTGTTGGAAAGGCCCGCTCCGGAACTAGCTCTAGCAGGCTGGCTGCGATATCCAATGCCTGGGTCGTTAATGAAGCGCCTGCTGGGCGGTTGTTTGCAGCGTTGTCTTTTTCCTTGGCCTCCTCTGCCATGCAGAGGATGGAAAGGACGGTAAGGGGTGCGTGGATGGTGATCATCTCCTCTTCCCTAACGTTGAAATGTGCCAGAATGAACTTGACTAGATCGAGCTTTGCGCTTCGATCTGAGCTTGGAAGGTCCCCTGGGCCCACAGCTCGAGCTACGAGGGTTAGGATTTCACTATAAATCAAGCCGCTTTCGACACCATCAAAGAAGACGCTGGCACTCCGTAGGACTTCGGCAAAATCCGACTTATTTTCGGCCTTTGATTTGAAGTCTCTGACGCTGTCCACAACGGGAAGAAATACCTCGGGAACCACCAGGCCACCAATCTCCCACTTATCCATCAACGACAGACATATCCGGTACGGCCTCGCCCTCTCAGTTGTGTTGCTGTCCGCCCCCGACTTGATCATGCCAAGGATCGCTCGCGTGAGGGGTTGTAGGCCATAGTCCTCGAAATAGCTCGTTCTGGAGAAGTAATTGTGAGCATGGTGACTGGGGCTGGCCACGGGAGAGTCTGGCCCGCCTTCGGCCTCTGCCGAAGCTGGCGGTTCAGGCCCAAGTAGCCAAGTCCAGAGGCGTCGGTTCAGACTCATATCTCGTCTTATTGTCACGCCCACGGCCGCCTTCAAGAGGAGCTCTACATCCTGGGACTTGGCGCTGGACTGGAGGACCTTGGAGTGAAGTGGGAGATGGGTAACGAGCAAGTCCAAATACCCTCGCTGGATCAGAAGCTGTTCGTCAGCCAGACCAGCAGCAAAACTGCGTATTAGAAGACCGGGTTCGGGAGACGTGACCAGTTGCGACAGCCTCGTCGCCAGTTCGGCGTCGGTGCCGTTTGAGGGGTCGCCCCCTTTCTGAGATTCCTGATTCAAAGAATGGCCCAACTGGGGGAGAGAACGCACGAGGTAGGCCAAGGCGCCCGGCCTCCGGCTACTTCCCGTGATGGATGCCAAGAAGAAGCATTGCCAGAAGAAATCGTCACCAGACGAGTGTAGAAGGGTAAGCTCTTGACTGCCCGCAGGACGTATGGCCACCTTGAAACCCTCCATCAGCTTAAGGGTGCGCTCAAAATCCTCGCTGGTCTCTTCTTCCAGGCCCGGTAGCAAAGCAAGTATAATCGATTTCATGGCCGGACGCAACGATCGTGGGCTGAGGTCAAGAAAGTGGCGCTCCAATAGGGCGAGGAACGGCGCCTTAACCGAGAGAGAGGCAAAAGATAGAACCGAGGCGAGGCCTGGGAGGTATAACGGGAGGTCTCTGGACAGGCCGTCCTTGCCAATGACGGTGAAGACATAGTTGTACACCTCGAGGGCCTTTTGATGAACACCAGATGGCAACGAGGGATTCAGGCATTGGGACAAACGCTTTGCTACCGTCGCCTTGGCAGGGATCGTAGTTATAGATGACTGCCGCGCCTGGAGGGCCTATTGTAGAAACATGTTTGTTAGCCTCACTCTGGAGGGGTCCAGACAAGGGAGGGGTGGGCATCAAATTCGTACCTTGAGCAGGCGGTTCAGGAAGGAAATATAGTCAGCCCATTCCTGCAGAGTCGTGTCGAACAGCGAGAGGGCTCTGTCGACACCGGATGCGTATTTGCGGTAGGTTTTGTCTTTAGGGGAAACGTCGTCGCTGCTGAGCTGGTTCCTCCACTGTCTAGGGATGGGCGATTCGCGACCCGAGCTCTCGGGCGAAATGGATCGTCGCGACGGTTCAAGGGCCATTTCGACACGGAGGATAGTGACGGACGGGGTTCCCCTGGGTAGGTGTGTCGCTACAGCTCATTGCCGGAGTTGGCGAGGAATTGTCACGGGTTTCCTAGGCATCGAAGCTGGATGCGAACAACGTTGCGTCTTCGCGTGCGGCGCAACTTGGAACCTATGCGTAAGGCTACGCTATTCAGGCACAGGGTGTCTCGCACTACAGCAGCCCACTATTTGCTAACGTTAGGAAGCTAGGTGCCCTGTGCCTTGCGTTGGCAACCTGGACTGCAGGGCTACGGACCCCTGATAAGAACATAAAAAGCGGGGCAGATGTTCCTTATCGCCGCTAGTCATCCAGCGGCACTGTCGTCATCAGTCTCGTCCCCAAGAGTCAACTCGCGACATTAGAAAACTCCATCCGACGTTGTTGGCTGAGAGGCCACCATTTGATTCAGGCGATTACAGTCTTATTTGTATGTACAATGATCACAGTGCTATGACTCATTGGCGATAGCGGCATCACACCGCGCAATCTGGATTCATCGGCATTTTAGTGCGACAACAACCAAGTAGCTAGCTCCCAAGACAATGTGCGGTCCCAGGAGAACGGCGACACTATCACCATGGCACCTCCGGAAGCAGCGCCCGGAAGTAACGAAAATGACACTGTCGCCGACCTCCCACCTCCGCTGCCGCCTCGGCGGAAGCCCGAAGAAGGCTCTCTGCAGGTAGCACCGGGTCAATCGCGCGCGACAACGGCCCTCTCGTCAATCGACATCGCTACCATGTCATTCCCAGACGGATCCAGAGGTACATTTCCTACAAACTCGATGCGTGCAGTCTCCACCCCGATCCCGGGCCCAAGTGGCTACGCAACGCCGAGTCGACTGGGTCTAGGTTCGGACGACGGACTCACCGAGTCGATGAGTGTCATGAGCTTTGCCCCAACAGCCCGTCCGCCTGGCGATCTGGCCAGCCTGGTTGCCGGTGAGGTGAACAGGAGGAGTCGAGCGTGGAGCATGTTGCGGTCACAGTCCGCAAGTGTGCAACCTTTTGAATCTGCCTCGATGGGTCCGACAGACGAGCTCTCGGGCTTTGAGGAAGAGTTTGAGAGCATACCCGATCTCGAGACCGAGGGCACCACGGATGAGCAAAGGTTGGCACTCTGGAGATCGAAATTGAAGCATTACATGATTCTCTCCTCGGCCGGGAAACCAATTTATAGTCGACATGGCGATCTAAGTCTAGTCAACTCGTACATGGGAGTGGTCCAGACCATCATAGCCTTCTACGAGGGCGCGCAGAACCCCTTACTAGGCTTCACTGCCGGTAATGCTCGTTTTGTTATCGCCATTGAGGGACCACTTTACTTTGTGGCCATCAGCAGACTGGGCGAGAGCGACGCGCAGTTGAGGAGTCAGCTGGACGCCTTGTATATGCAAATTCTGTCCACACTCACCCTCCCTACCCTCAAAAATATTTTCGTTCACCGGCCGTCTACCGATCTAAGGAAACCGCTTGAGGGCACCGAGTCACTGTTGTCATCTCTAGCCGACAGTTTTACCAGGGGATCACCCTCTGTGCTCCTCGGTGCTCTCGAGTGCTTGCGCTTGAGAAAATCGCAGCGGCACGCGATCAACAATGCGTTTCTCAAGGCGCGTAGTGAAAAGCTTCTTTACGGCCTAATCGTTGCAGGCGGCAAGTTGGTCAGCGTTATCCGGCCACGAAAGCACTCACTCCACCCCAGCGACCTTCAACTCATCTTCAACATGCTCTTCGAGTCCGGCGGGGTCAAGGCCGCCGGCGGCGAGAATTGGATACCACTCTGCCTCCCAGCGTTCAACAATCGAGGCTACCTTCACATGTACGTCAGTTTTCTTGACAGCACCAGCCCGGGCAGTTCGGGGCCAGCGGCCGAGGAAGCGGCGGAAACAGCCGACGTTGAAAAGGAAATTGCCATTATCCTCATTAGCCCCGACAAGGAGAGTTTCTACGATCTCAAGGAGATGCGCGATAAAGTCGCCCACCAACTGACCAAGAACGGCAGCTTGGCCATCGTCCGTGCCGCCGCCCGTGACGGCCGACCTCGCATCCCCGTCGTGGCTCCCGGTGCGCAGATCAGCCACTTCTTGTACAAGTCCCGCGCCAACGTGCAGTTCTGCATGTCGGCTCTCGACCCGGCGCTTAGAGTTCCAGACGGAACTCCAAGTGCAACACTGGTAGTTCGTCGTCGTCTCATGTCACTCTACCACCAGCTGCACGCGTCTATGCACGCGAAGCATTCTCACCTCAAAGTCTTACACTGCGTTGGTGAAGACGCGGCGAGTCTGGCGTGGATCACGCCGGTATTTGAGTTTTATTGTGTGGCCGGCCCCAACACGTCGAGAGCTGTCATGACTCAGGGAGCCAACAAGATTATACAGTGGGCAAAGCGGGAGGAAGAGAGGTTATTCATCATTGGCGGCGGTGTTTTCTAGGTACGGTATAGATGTCAGACACTCAGGTACCAATCCAATACAGTTAGTCCAGCATCACGTCACGGTACGTCACGCGACAGTAATGGAAAGCAGGTAAATCAACCGATTGTAGCCCCATCCGCTATATAGTGTGCTAACCTGTACGTTATGTCGTGTTGCGGTCCCGCAACCCGCTGTTGAGCAGGCCGGAAAGACGTAGGGCACGGCTGGACAGCTCAACACACAGCCCCTCGATGCTAAAAGACGAGATAGACTGACGTTTCTGTTCTCTTGTGACTTTCAATTCTCACTTCTACCGAACGTGAGGTCGCTGTCTAGTGTTTCTATGCCAAATGAAGAAGAGTTCAGAGAGAACCAATACAGGAAAGATATCAACCGGTTCGTTGCAAGGGGGCCCGACAATGCCTTCCAGGAGCCCAGATTACCATATATGAAGGGACCTCACCGAGAGCCCAAACCACGGCGCTCAGCGAGTTAGAGTGGTGGCCTCAACAAGCCCCCCGCGTTCTGTGAGTTCATCTTCTTGCGGGCCTGTCCATTAGCAACCCCCCCTTCCCCTTGGCTGTGAGCTATACCGTTCTTTAGAAGTGCTGCCGTTTTAGACGGAGGCCTGCAGACTGGTTTCGGGTGGTGACAGGTCATCATGCTGCAAGATTGCCCGTGACGACGAAGCAACTGTTGCTACCGAAGACTCTTAGATTGGATCCAACGTCCGAGACGCATAGCCCCCGCCTGTGGCGGTGACAGGGTGAGATGCTAGAGGGTCGGGGTGTTCCGAGCCATGGATTTTTGAACCCCCGGTGGCAGCGGACGACGTTCGAAATTGCTTCTGAGAAGAACCTCTTGGGCTTTTGGCATCGTTGGACGACACGCAGAGCTGATCGGGTTCTTCGTTAGGTCCTTTTCGCCTCAACTTCCTTCCGAGAGATTTTGCTAATTTCTTCAGGCCTCGCAGCTCTCCTTCAGCCTTGTCTGGCCCCTTGTTACCTTTCTGCCAGAACACTTTGTTAAACTTGATCTTGTTGCGTCGCCGCATGAAATTCACCAGCCGCTTCCATAAACTCGTCTTCAGGGGCTGAGCATTGATTGACTGGTCGTGGACCTCGTCTTCTTGCTGCCTGCCGTATTCGCCACCGTCGAGCTGGCCACCGCCTTGACCCTGTGTATCTGCGTTAGGCAGTCCGCTGGTGGTCACATCGTCCATGGTAATGGCTGCCATCTTCGACGCTCCCTCCGACGCGCGCTACACGAGCTGTCGTCCAGGCTGAAGTAGAGGCTGACTGCTGGGGCTTCTTGGGTCAAATCTAGGCGTTGTTGCTGGATGGAATCGGCTTTTTAATGGACGGGACGCCTGAATATATATCAATGATAGAAATGATAGACGAGAAGAGTTTCCCTTGCGAAGACAGAAATGCTGTTTAGAGGGCGGCAGTTATGCGTACCGTTCGCAGTGACGATAAAGAGAGAGAATTCCAGGCAAGGAGAGAGAATTCAGAGCAGCCGTGGTCAATAACATCTGGGAGGAAGGACCAAACGGGGGACCAACCACCCTACCGGGCAGGTAACACCAGATTGCACACCTTCCGCAGGCATCGCTGGTTACTGGACACGCAAAGATCAAGAAGCGCTATCACGGTTTTCCTTATTGCTGCCTTTTTGATTGGAAAAATGCCGAGTCTTGTGAGGCACGCAATAGCGATAGTTGTCCAGAATGATTCGACATAGTCAGTGTTAGCCAATACCACACTCCCCCCCTCCAAGAGCATCTCCTCGTACTCTGCACGGTTCACCATACTCCTTCCACCTAGGTACCTACCTATCTCGTTTCTTCGAGCCCGTACATGCAGACCCAACGGCTTGCTTTGCTGCTTTCATCCACTTTGTCATTCTCTCTCTGAGCCTTGCACCCTCGAGCTGTCTTCGGCGTCCATCAGATTCGCTCCTGTTCGATCCAGAGATCTGGGAATGCGCCACATCAGTACGGGTTGGGTTGTCACCGTCTGCCAATAGGTGAGGCTCTGAATGCCCGAGTCGAAGTTGGGACTCGGTCAATCGGGCCCGAAAGTTGGAAAACCGTTTTCTCAAGCCCCGGCTTGGTTTCCCGTCACCGCTACCATCAGAAACACAGCTCTCTTCATCACTTGCAGAGGCGCCAGGTACGAGAGACCGCCGTCGTTTCGGCGCCGTTGCCTTTTCCTGCAGATGGTTATAGCCACTACGGCTCGATGCCCTAACCTGAGATATTTTCACGCCACCGATGTCTCCCTTGTGTCCAAATTCCTGGCTGGAATCCCCTTCACCATCCTTTGAGAACCGCGTTGGGGCTACGACTCCGTTGCAAAGGGTGTTCGAGGCTGCAAAAAGCGCCGACTGCTTGGCATGCGCTTGATGCTGTTCCGTTGGCCCGTCTTCCGCTGGAGGGCTGGAAAGCTTGAGGGACTTCATCAGTACGCTATTCGAGATCCTTAATTTTAATTTACCGCTGTAAGATCTGTTAGATCTGGGACTTGCTTGGGCACTTCCCGAGACACTGCTCGCTGGAGAAGCCCGACCCTCACAACCAACTAGGTAGGTACCTAAAACGCTGACAGAGCCGGACCCCCGGCTGATCTGGTGCGGGATTTTCTCTAGTGTGCCGTCGTGACGACTCATTCCGGTTTCCTCCATGTCTTGATATCGTAGGATTCCCGTAGATACCGTCGGTGAGGAGTCGATTAACGAGGGCTCGAGCAATGGATAGCTCGTCGATGATTCCACGTCTTCAGCCGAAATACGGGGAATATAGGACTCGCTTCTGGCAGACCCGGAAGGCAAAGATGGTAGAGCTTTCATGATCTGAGGAAGGCTGTTCTGCAGTCGAAGTCTCAAGGCTGGGGATCTGGGCTGTGGCGCTAGTACTGTGGTCTCCGCCCGCCCACAAACCAAGGACGAACCCACATTGCGTCTTGCAAATAGCTTGCTTGTATTGATGCTCGAAACGGCGATGTTTCTCTCACGGTCGCGCACCCCGTGAAGAAAATCCGGTGTTTTTCCGGCCACGGATCCCCCGAACCAGGGCTCCTGCTCCTTACCTTGACCATGGTCGTCACTCAAGGCACTTCGGCATGGCGGAAGATTAGGCGAGTTTGAACTGCTGGACAACGAACCTGCCGAAGCATTTTTGAGACTCTCAAAATCCCAGTCAGCAACCTTGTCAAGGTGCTGAACTAGCGATGCGAGATCCGAAAGACCAGGGTCAGCTGAATAAAACATGTTCTCCGCGCTGTGGTGGGTGGAGGCCGAAGATGCTGGTTCGGTTCTCGCATGACGAACCGCGGCACTTGTCCGATGATGGGCAGCTCGCTCAGAGTCTACCGATTGGAGTGATACTGGGTACGGAAGGTCGCTAGTTTTGTCTCCGTTGCAGATAAATACCTGTGGAATACTTTGCCGCTCAAGGTCTCTGCGAGGTCTCGCGTGATCAAGCTTGTTTACTCCCAGATCTTTGGAATCTGTGTCCGAGACTTGTAGGCCGGCAATGGGCCCCTCAACGCCACTAGCGTTTCCCAGTCCTATATTCCCATCAAGCCACTGTCGTCTGAGGCTATCTAGAGGTGCCGCCGTAGAGTCCCCCAAAGGGCTAGTACCTTGTCGCCCGCCGGGCCGAGACCTCTTGCGTCTCTGAAGCTCAACGTGGTGACAGTAGGACTTACCGCTAGACAGCGGCTCAAATGATCCCGAAAATCCTGCACGACTTGACCTTTGGGACTGAGCATCGTATCCGCCAAGAGTTGTTGTGGTTCGGCGTGAACTCGCCACTCCTGTTGGCATCGGCGCAACAGGGGGAATAGGTTCGAACCGTGGCAGGGAAGGTTTGCTGTGGTTATCAAAATCCTCCGAGTAGTCATAGTAAAACGTACGGGACGGTTGAGGCCGAGGCTGGTAATTCTGTGTTGACGGGGTACCGGGCCGAGACTGATACAAATCTACGATGGACGTCAAACTGGAAGTCCTCGTGCTTTGTCCAGACGTGTTGCTCTCGGTAACATGAAGATTAGATGGCAAACTGTGGGATATCTGTGAACTTGATATGCCATAAAAGCCACAGCGAGAAATGGAGACAGTGGGGGTACTGCTGCCAAGGCGGGATGGTCCATAGGTTGGACGGCATCCATATCCTGGATATGTCGGTTTATACGACCCATGTACAGTCCGCTACATATCCCGATCAGAGAGGCCTCTAGATCAACACGGCAAAAGGAATGGCACTTACGTATGACACTCGATCAATACCGACCATTCTACTATAATCGACACCGTTCTGCGTTAGTGCTGGAGAGGATGGCCGCACTCCTGGACGCTTCAAACGCGTCGGATACGGGAAGGGTGATCGAGGTCGCTGCAGCGGTCCTCCGTTATTGTTGCCCCTGGATTTTGGGTATGCGAGCGGCCTTGAGCTACAACTAGTCATTGATGAAGAACGTTGTCCCATGTCATCAAATGGCGGCGAGAGTGAGCTCGAGGCTGATCTCTGACTTTCGGACCCGTACATCGAAATGATCTCTGAGGCGGTGTCCCGCGAAGATGTCAAGCGCCTGCGGTCATCTCTGAGCCCAGTAAATCCCATGCTTGTTGATGGCCTTGAGAGTAGGGGCTCTCTGAACGACGACCCTGAACGAGATGTGCCATTGGACGTGGCTGACGAGATAACGGGACCAATGGAAAATAAGCCTATGCCGCCGGTCTCTGTGGTGGTCTTCAGCATGCTCTCAAGGGGGTCTGGTGACGCGAGAAGTGGCGTATTCTGGTTGACCCTTCGGAGCGGGCGGGTGAATGGTGGGCGAGTTGATGTCATCTGGAGTTGGGGCGAGCACGCTCTGTAGCTTCGATTGAGGGATCCATGGCTGGCAGAGCGCCTCGCCGTATGAAGTTGGTCCGTGGGCGCCATCCAAGAGTTGAAGAGCTCACAGGCTTGCGCACCCTCAACTCTAATCCAAGGGAGAGAGAAATAGCTCGAAGGCGAGGAGCTGACGGATCCGAAAGATTAGGTTCCCATCTTGCCAGTATCAGCCAACTCTCAGCTCGAGAGTGAAGAGCCCATCTTGCCCAGCTCCATCGCCAGAGGAGATCCGGGGAAGGAACGAGTAGCCCATTCCTTGATTCTGCACCCAACGTCTTGACGGGAAGTGCGTTCCAGTCATCTTACCGCGCTGACTGGCAACTTTGCAACCTAAACAGTCGGAGGAGATGAAGCGTGCACCATGGTCAATGGCGTGATGTGGGCAGCACTTGCTGATTTTGTATCAATCGTGAAGTATCCGTGGATTTCAGCCCGCCAAGTCGGCTGGATGCTGACTTGCGTCTCGGATTGGCAGTTGCAATGCAACCCCGTTACAGCCTTATAGTTAACGTACCCTCTTATCAGACGGTCTCCGAAAATGCGGACCGTAGGCTTCCTAGCGGCTCCCTATCTGTGCAACGGCACAAGACCTGAAGGGCCCATCCAAGCAAGCATGGGGGCTGGTAGAATCGGGTCCGGCATATCTGTCCTCTCTGATCGCTGTCTTACTCCTCACCCCTACTACGTTATGTAGTAGATTGCCTAGGTGTAGAATGTCTTCCCAATAGCACCATGCCTTGGGGCCAAGTAAGACGACTAGGTTGAGACATCTTTTGTCCCGCGTTCTGTGTAGAGTTGATAGGCTATGGGCCATTGCGCTGGCTGCAGGCAGGGAGCCGCATCAATGTTGGGACGCCGGGGTCCGGTTTCCCGTCATCCCGCCTCGTGGCAGGGGCCCTCGAGAGAGTGGCAATGGGGAAGCTAAGATCAGCCAACATGCCACGGGGAATATTAATCGTTATGATCAGTGGATTTCAAATCCGTAATCTGGCTTCAAATTCCTCCGCCGCGGAGCACTGGGTGCCACTTGCTTACTTCTTCTATCAATCTGGCCACTGTTCCCCTGGAGGGGCTGTGAAGTTCGAGACGAGAGGGCATGAACGATTGGGCCTGTCGAGGTCGTAGCAATATGCAACAGCACAGTGGACGATAGAGATTTGGACAAATGGACTTTTGCGGTGAACTGAGAATAGTAGATGTACCCGCTACCTTGATATGTCCCGCTCGCAACCGACCACCCACCCCGCAAGCAGTAGTCGGCCACAGAGAGGCACCATTGTCCATCGTGCAACTCAAAGCTAAACTGATGAGTGACAGGTCTTCCTTATAACCAGAATTCAATGGAAGTTGCAGAAGCTGGGCTTCGATTAAAGTATTCACATCGATTCTGACAAAGAAAGGGTGCCTTCTATTCTGTCGGATTTGTGCAGTGAGCCAAGTACCTGGTACTTTGTGCCGACAGAACTCAGCGGCATGCATTCAGCCCCAAGCAGACCAGGGTTCACCCCACCAAGTCACTTAGGTGTCCGCTAGGCAGGTGGCGCTGAGGAGGACACCTGTTCTCAAGTCCCCGAGGTAACAGATCCGCATTGGAAATTCGAGATAAAAGTAGCCACCTCATCTTCGAGCTCTAGCAGCGACAACTCCCGCCCATACTCCCGCCTCAATTAAAAGGGTCTCTTTCCTCGGGGTGCTACATTAACATACCTACTTGGTATTATTGGATCAGCTTCCTCAATTTTCCGTTGCGATTATAGATCAGGTACGTAACACGGTCGCACTCGAACTTCTCGGAGCTTCTCGTTGCCGAGCTGGCCCATTGCCTGATTCCCTTTGAAGAAAAGGCGACTACACAACCCAGGCTTACAATTGTCCCTATCCTCGAATCTGAGCTGACCATCGCCAAAGTGTGCTAGACCAGCAACATGCACAACGTTCAGAAGCTCGCCTTCGGGCTGCTCGCGGCTGCGGCCGTCGCCAGCGCCTCGGATGTGACCCAATTGAAGAAGGACACATTCGATGACTTCGTTAAGGCCAACGATATTGTCCTCGCTGAGTGTGAGTCATCAATCGTTTTCGCCTACGGTTTCAAAGTTACCCTGGCTGATCAATGATTGCAGTCTTTGCCCCGTGGTGCGGTCACTGCAAAGCCCTTGCCCCAGAGTACGAGGAGGCGGCGACAACACTGAAGGAGAAGGACATCAAGCTGGTCAAGGTTGACTGCACAGAGGAGACGGAGCTGTGCCAACAACACGGAGTCGAGGGTTACCCGACCCTGAAGGTTTTCCGTGGCCTGGAGAACGTCTCGCCCTACAAGGGCCAACGGAAGGCTGCTGCGTATGTAACTTCAAGGGCGGTCCTGAAACAATACTAACCTATTCGCAGCATCACTTCCTATATGATCAAGCAGTCCCTGCCTGCGGTCTCGGCCGTCACCAAGGAGAGCCTGGAGGAGTTCAAGAAGGCTGACAAGGTCGTCCTTGTGGCTTACCTCTCGGCCGATGACAAGGCCTCAACTGAGGTGTTCCAGAAGGTTGCGGACAAGCTCCGGGATAATTATCCCTTTGGCTCCAGCACTGACGCTGAGCTCGCTGAGGCTGAGGGCGTCAAGGCTCCCGCACTTGTTCTCTACAAGTCCTTCGATGAGGGCAAGGTCGTCTTCTCCGAGAAGTTCGATGCTGAGGCGATCGAGAAGTTCGCCAAGACCTCATCCACTCCCCTGATTGGTGAGGTCGGCCCTGAGACCTACTCGGACTACATGTCGGCTGGTATCCCTCTTGCCTACATCTTTGCCGAGACTCCCGAGGAGCGCACTGAGCTCAGCGCTGCTATCAAGCCGATTGCTGAGGCCCACCGCGGCAAGATCAACTTCGCCACTATTGACGCGGCTGCCTATGGTGCCCACGCTGGTAACCTAAATCTGAAGGCCGATAAGTTCCCCGCTTTCGCCATCCAGGAGACCGTCAAGAACCAGAAGTTTCCCTTCGACCAAGAGAAGAAGATCACCCACGACGCCATCAAGGCCTTCGTTGATGACTTTGTTTCCGGCAAGGTCGAGCCCTCGATCAAGTCTGAGCCCATCCCTGAGAAGAACGATGAGCCCGTCACTGTCATCGTCGCCAAGAACTACAACGACATTGTCCTGGATGACACCAAGGATGTTCTCGTTGAGTTCTACGCCCCGTGGTGCGGTCACTGCAAAGCTCTCGCTCCCAAGTACGAGGAGCTTGGTGCCCTGTATGCCAAGAGCGAGTTCAAGGACAAGGTTGTCATTTCCAAGGTTGATGCAACCGCCAACGATGTTCCGGATGAGATCCAGGGTTTCCCCACCATCAAGCTCTTCCCCGCTGGCGCTAAGGACAAGCCTGTTACCTACTCTGGCTCGCGCACTATTGAGGACCTGATCAAGTTCATCGCTGAGAACGGCAAGTACAAGGCTGCCGTGGCTGAGAACACTGAGGAGTCTTCGTCGGCTTCTGAGACGACATCAACTGAGAAGGCTGAGGAGACGACCCACGATGAGCTCTAGTGAAAGAGCTGTGTACTTTATGCATTTTTATGGTTTTTTTTTTCTTTCACACAGGGACTCGGGCTGAAGCTTCTTTTCTGGGACTGGGAGCAAACAAAATACCTACGCGCATCTGATAATGAATTGAGGCTCTGAACAAGTTTCTACTCCAATGGTGAAGTGTTCGCAAAGTACTTGTAGTTAGGTAGTGTGCTAGGCCCTTCTCGGCGTACACTGCCACAGGACACGTTCTACCCCTTAATTCTGCCGTGACTGTCCGCCCAAATTCGAGGGCCTGTTTCATTGGACCGATTGATCCCGCCGCGTCTGGTTTGGAGAAGGCTAGCAGATGTAGCGCGAAATTGACCTCAAACAATCCTCGCTCGCACAGTACGCACGAAGTAATCCCTCGATTTGTGCGGAAGTGGACTTGAGAACTAACCCCAAGTTTCTTCTACCTTTCAATCCTCCGGATCAACCCACACTTTCGACATCGTCACGATGAACTCGAGAATTCTCTCCGCTGCTGTCCGCAACGCGGCACCTGCCTTCCGTTCTTTTCACTCCTCACCACCCCGCCTCGATGCCGTCGCCGCAGCGCCGCTGCCTGCGCGTAGACCGGTGGGCGCACTCCGCGGAGGGTTGGTTTTTTTCTTCCCCCACTTACGATTCATGAATTTTTGCGGGAGCAGCTCACTGACTGCTGGTGCGTTCCGGCGAACAGACTCTTTGGCTTCTTCTTCGGCAGCACCCTTGCTGGCGGCGGTGTCTATTACTATGCCCTTCAGGAGTACAAGGCATCGAATGAGCTGCTGACGGAGGATATCTACGTGCGTGTCTGCATCTAGTTCCTGAGCCGTCTTTTTCTCTGTGTTCGTTTGTGCGTGCTTGCGTTGGAAGTTACAGCGTAAAGTTTCTTCCATGGCATTCTTGAACTCCGTCAACCCCCTTATTCCTCGTAGGTGGTGGGTTGTTGGGCGAGGGCGGGAGTGGCATCACTGCATACGATACTACCTTACTTCTGCTAACATGGCGGCGGGTTCACAGGCCCTGCAGAACGCGGTCGATCGGTTGACCAAGTACGTTAGCGCGCTCGAGGAGAAGATGGAGTCGTTGGAGAGAAAGAAGAAATGACTTGACGACGTAACATGATGGGAATGGGATGAGCTGCGATAGGGTATAGGGTAGGAAACCGGAAAGGATCTCGACAAAGGGTGGTTAATACAGCAGGATTTCTGCACACACAATGGCATGGGGAGTTTTTCTTCATAGAAGTATGTCTTGGGTGGTGGATGAAACTGTGGGCTCTGCTTGGGCGTTAAGAAGCGAGGGTGTACAATATCGCATCTGCTTTGTGCTGGACAAAAGCTAAGGGTGTTCGTTAGAGTGCGGTCATTGGTGTCGTGTAACATACGTGGACGTAGCTTCACGCAGGTCGAAGGCCAGCACTGGCATCTTTCTCTCATGGCAACCATACCAAAAAGTATTGAATGGGATGCGGGAGAGGAAATTATTGAACGTTTATTGACTTTCTTCGCACTCTCATTATAACCCTAACCCTGTATTTCTTATCCCACCACACTTCGAATCGAATCCACCACGCTTCCCACTCTCCTCGCTGTTGACCCGCCATCATGAACAACTTTGGAGTAATCGAGGTTGCCAGCGGCAAAACCACCAAAGCGCCCGGTTGGGCATATGTGCCCGATGTAGGGCCATCACCGGCACAGGCAGTGCAGCCCAGTAACCGGAAACGGGCGGCGCGAAATCAATCGACTCTCAGCTACTCAGACTTGTCGGCGCGTCAGGATGCCAAGATCCGGAAAGACCTCGAGACCCTCGACCGAGACACCAACAAGGATGTAAATATTCCCATCCCGCTCAAGATGGGGGGTGGCAGAGGTTCGCTTTATCCTTCGCAGATTGAGAGGATCTAGAGTAGTAGGACTAACTCTCCCTCGCAGCTCAGAACAAACACACCCCCAACGTCCGCAAGATCCTCCAGTCCCAAAAGACCTTTGCCAACCACCTCGACGACTACCAAGCCCTCGTCGTCCTCGCTGAGACGAACCCCGCTGCTGCCGCAGCTCTCAACCCCCTTGCCGCGCTGTCTAAACCATCCGCTCCTCCTTCGACGGCAAGAAGCTCGCCTGCCCCGGCGCCTCCCTCCTCCTCCTCCAAGACCGCCGTGACTAAGACCCCCTCAGTCGCAAGTAAACGCTCCGCTGCCGCAGCGAAGCGCGCCGCAGCCAAAGAAGCCAAAGAAGCCGAGGAGGCAGCCGTCGCCGCGGCCAAAACCGCAGCAGTAGCTGCATCGTCTGAAAGCACCGACACGGACATGCTCCACGCTCCGCCGGAACCAGTCTCGACTGCTTCCGGACCGCAATCAGAGCTGCACCAGCAACAGCAACAATCATATCCTCCTGATGGGACCATCCTACCGGCATACCGACGACTCCCGCCTGCCTCGCATCCCCGTGATGATCACCCACTGCTGGTGTCGTACATCCCACCGTTTCCGACGGATGAGGAGCTACGCTCGTTGATAACGGCGCCGCCGTTGAGTTATCTTGAGGCACGGGCGGCGTGGGGAGATGATGAGGCGAGGTATCCGACAAGGGTGTTTTGCGAGGTGTGTGGGTATTGGGGACGGGTGAGGTGCATCAAGTGCGGAGCGAGAGTATGTGCGTTGTCATGTCTGGAGACACATAGGGAGGAGTGTGTGACGAGGTATGGACTATGAGTGGGAGTCAATCTGGTAGGGTTAAGCTGGGTTGGAAGCATTAGATAAAGCAGGACAAGGATGAATGATACCCAATGTTATTTTCTCTGGAGTACCGTGGGCATGATTTTTTACTATAAATTGATTTGTTAGCAATCTCAGTTAAGAATGGCTTAGCCTTGCTCGTCAAGGCTGCAGCAGACAGATCGCTAGATAAAACTAGATCACTGAGATGGTTGAAAAATAACCGGCCGGAATAACACCCAGGGCTCGATGATGATGGCAAAGGCGGTTTGTTGGGTGAGCTTTCAGGACCGTTGCGCTGTTCCATTTCCCCCTTTTCAAAGTGGGAAGGAGTATTCATAGCCGTCTTTAACCTGAGGCGAGGGAAGTGGTTAATCATTAGTCTAGATAACAAGGTGGAAAGGTCGACATTAGACCCAGCGAACGGCGTAATGCAGTCAATGGTCGCTTGACGAGATTCTCGGCACTATCCCAATCTCCGTCATAACTGTAAAACAGGAAGAGAGAGAACACAAGGGGGTATCATTCGTACCTGGTAGCTCTACCTCAATTCCTTTTCATCATGAGAAAATCTCACCTTTTGCATTGCTCTGTTATGTCAATCCCGCTGAACAGTGTTTTTCTTGTAATTGTCCCGTCTGACTAGACAGGAGATACAAACACCAACACCGGAAGCTGAGCGGAATTGTTTCCTCCTTTTGAAGTTCCAATGCCAAAGACCCATATCCAAAAACCCAAGCCAAGCCAAGCCCATCCATCCATTCCCAAACCCAGAAACCATAAACCTAGAACCAATCTCAAAAAGAAACCTCACATAGCCATCAAACTAAATGCCACATCCCCACTTGTCGCACCCCCCACACACGTCGCCGTCAAGCTCCCCGTGGGACACGCATCCCTTGCCGCCCTTACACACTGCTCCCACCCGCGCTTCGACAGCGTAATCTTTGCCCCCTCGGTCGCAGCGCGCAGCGTGAACAGCGCGCTCCCCACGCGGCCCTGCGTGGTGGAGGGCTTGCCGCGACAGGCTGTGATGGGGCCGTCGATGCCGCCGCAGATGGCGAGTTGGGCAGAGTCTTGGTCGTGAGTTACAATGTGTCTTTTTCTCTCGTTAGCACAGCACAGGTATGGGGGGATTGGGAGTTAAGGAAGGGGGGGGAAACCTACGCTTTTCGGTCAATGCATTCAATATCTCGTACGGCTCGGGGATTGAGGACGATGGATTGGCGCATCTTGAGGACTTCGTAGTGGGATTGGGGAACGCGGACGCGGGGGAACATATGATATTGGGGAGCCGCGAGGGCGAGTGTGAAGAAGAGGAGAAGGAGGGTGAGGGCAGGACGGAGGATTGTGGAAGCCATGGCTTTGTCGGGCTTGATATGGCGAGTATGAAGTATCTAGTGTCGTTCTGGTTTTGCCGAGTTGGGATGCCCGGACGGGAGGTTTGAAGGTATATCGGCTGCTCGGGTTGAGCTCGCTCTAGGTTGATCGGTCTCGTATGATCCTCTGGGTTCGATATGCCTAGATCAAGGCGGTGTGATCTCCTCAGCTTTGGATAGATCTGCATCCGATATTCCACCACTTCCGTTCTCTCGATTCAAACAACAGACCTTAGGCCGAAAGAAGGAAAACAGCGAGACCAAGGGCAAAATGGGAAAGAAATGGATCTCAAATCCACGACGACAACAGACGCCACAAGAAGAGAAGACAAAGGGAACCTTGGAAGGAGGAAAGTTGGAACGACGGAGCAAGTCAGCCACGCCGTTTGTTCCTCACAAGATTACGAACACAACAACAACACAAAAGGCTTAAGAAAGAAAGACAAACACCGTCGCGGTTTTCTCCATGGCAAAACTGGGCAAAATAATCAAGCATTTTCCCTGCCTCCCCTTCTTTCCTACCCCCTGGTTCCTTACCGTGGTTCAGGGGGAGCGGGAGTGCATCGTTGCATGCCCCACCTCTGATTTTCTTCGCCCTTTCGGGCTTCTGCGACGACCGAAGGCTGACCTGAGCGGTTCCAGAACCGGGTTGGGTAGCTTGGTGTGCCAGGGTTGGTGGGTTTGGGGAGGGGGTGAAACACCCGCCGCCAGTGACAGGCCCGCGGAGCCTTAGCTGAGAAGCCTTGCTGCTTAATTGGCCAATCGCCAGCGAGCGTTTACCCCCGTTCAGTGACGGGCCAGGCTTGCCAGGCCATCTATGCGGGGCTCGCGGGGTTTCGCTTGTGCAGCACGGCGCAACGACAGCTGTCGTGCGAGCTAGTGTATTGCTCCGAAAGTGTCCAAGGAAAGCCGTAGTGCAACGACCTGTGGGCTGGTTAACTCCTGTCGGTTGATGTGTTTGCAGAAAAAAACAGTCAGCCTGACGAGCAGAAGCATATGTGCTGATCTCCAGAGCATGAAATGGGACGAATCCATTCGCGGCGCAGACCGAACTAAGCCACCAAGGCCACGACTTACTCGGAGCTTGCTTTAGAGGCTTGCAGTTGGACAAGCAATGCTCCACTGCACTGATCGACCTCCAAGACCGGGGTCCGCCCGTCCACACAACCATCTCCCAAAGTCGGCTGATGTGTCCACTACCACCCTAAACGGGAAGATCTATATCAGGTATTGTATATGATGCACCGCTGTGTGGATAAGCAGCATCATGTAAATATTCCTTCATCTGTCACTGTAGACAGGAGACACGGACGGGACGGGCTTCCGCGCCCCGCACAGGCCGCAAATCCCACAGTCTGCAGCATTCCGATAGTTGGTCCCACGGCAAGTCTGACTGTTGCAAGCCCAGGCACTCGTCATGATCTTGATGTGTAGTACGTTTGCGCACATGGCGCATGTCGGCGCCATGGCGTCGTTTGCAAAAGAACAGATGGAGCAAACACCGCCAATAGTGGAGCTCGCACTTCCAGAGCCCGGGGAACCTTTGGGTAGCGGCGGATTCGTCCCTATTTGCGTTGAGTACTCCATCTTGCTGGTGGGGCGCTTCGCAGGGGGCATATGCCGATATAGTCGGTCGGGAGACTGCTTTTTGCTCCGCTGGGTCTCAGTCTCCACGCCTAGGGTTTTCTTGGACCCTCTATCTGGAACAGCTACCGAGCCAGGATCCGCTGTCCACGACCGCGCCTGTATCCCGGGCTCGTTGAACTTCGCAGATCCAAAGTTCCGCAACTCGAGTAGCTCGTTCCTTGCATCTTGGTCCTCCGGGTTTTCGTCTTCGCACACCTTGACCATAACCCTCCCTTTCCCATCAAGCAGCTTCTTCCCATCCAGGTCGACGGCATCCACACCTTCAATCTTTTCGTAGTCCTCTTCATCACCGTCATCATCGCTGCCTTCACTTCCGGTATCATCTTGCTCGGCTTTCTCCTGCGTCTTCTGCTGGTCGAATCTCGCCAGCGCCGCCGCAGCTCTCAGCTCTCTCCTGTATGACATGACGTGATATCAGCACCCATTGTCAAGCATTCCGGCAGACAAAACAGGAAAAAAAAGAGAGACCTACCCCCTCGCACTCCCAGCAACCCTCGGCTTTGCCATCACAATCCTCCCCTTCTCCAACTTGCTCTTGGCCAGCACATCTTCCCCCAACGCCACCCCTCCCTCGCCAAACTTCTTGCGTATCCTCCTCTCCTTTTGCTCCTGATACGACACGGCCTGCTTCCCCGCCTTGCGCTTTCTCCCACGCCCTCTCGTGCGGTACGTCCCACCACACAAATGCTCCGGTAAACCCTCATCTAGCAGGGCAATATTTCCCTCCCTTTCCCACTCCCCTGTCGCCAGATTCGCCCCCCCCCCCCAAAGACCTTCCCCAACAAACCCCCTTGCCCAGAGCTGCCGCATGCGCTCAGCAAAGGCATTTCGCACGGCCCAAAACGCACGGCTGTGGTTCATCTCCTTGCAGTGTGCCAGCTCGTGCATCATGACCATCTGTACGTAGTTGAAGGGCAGCCAGCGACCGACGCGGCTCTTGAGGACGAGCTGAATGACCTCGCCGGCGTTGAAGTTGCGGCCGACGAACTCGGAGTTGAAGGGGTATTCCTCTAGGGACATGATGGCGAGGTGGTTCTCGCGCATAATGGGGAGACATTGCGCCGCGATGCATTCGAGGAAGTCTTGTGCAGTGGCAGAGTCTGGGCCAGGGAGGGGCTTGATAAAGACGATGCGGTCATTGGGTTGGGATTTCTTGGCGTTGAGCCGTTGGATACCGAGCGGCATTTTGGCGACCCTGTCTAGAAATGAAATGCGCAGTACTTTTTGGAAACAGAAAAAAAGAAACAATCAGTAACGGATATTACGTATGGCATTTAAACTGGTGCTGATGAACAAGTGGGAAACGCGCCAAGCAAATGACCGCGTCTCGGGAGCAAGGTTATCCTCGCCAGGTCACGTGATGGCTTGGAATCACTTTACGGACAGCTCAACCTTAATCATCTTCTCCTCCCTCCTCCAGCACCGGCCTGACCTCCTACACCCCGATCTGCCAGCGATACAACCTCACCAATGCCGGCTGCCTCCTGTTCATCTTCGAGGGCTGTAATCTCCTCCCTACAATCCCACCATTTAGCCTCGCTCATCTCAAACGCCTTCGACTTAATTTCCTTGATTGTGAGTGATTCTGGCTGAACCCCCTTCCACCGCAGGCTCGTCATCAGCACCTCCTGCCATTCATTGGATGTGCGCTGGAAGAAGTCACGGCGGGACTCGAATGGCTGTATACGGCTGTTAGTCAGAGGCAATCCCGACACGACATTGAAACTCACCCGAGGGTGAGGAAGTCCATCATCCACCGTTGTAGTGGCATCCGTCTCCTCTTCGTCCTCCGCTGCAGCTGTTGGCCCAGGCACCTCAGAAGCCGCAGCTGAATCCTCTTCCACAACCTGCTTCTTGCCCCGTTTGCTCGGGGTAAAGAGTTTCTGTTTTTGCTCGTCGTCGGCCATGTCGATATCCCCGTCCTCGTCCTCTTCATCTTCATCCTCATCATCCTCCTCCTCATCGTCGTCTTCTTCATCTTCGGATGCCTATATGACGTCAGCAAAGTGAGCCCCAGTTGAAACTCAACGCCACTTACAATCCAATCCTCCACCGGCCGGTTGAAGATCTCCTTGCATCCATCCAGCTTGACCAAGTCAACGGCGTACATATCATCAAAAGTAAATTCGCGGTCGCCTTTCTCGAACGTCCCGCCGTAGATATACAGCACGTCATCCTGGACCGCCAGTTGCGCATTGAACCGCACATGTGGCATCTCCATGGAAAGGGGCATTTCCCTGATCGTTTTCTTTTCCTCTTGCTCGTCCTTCCCAGCAGCCAGAGCGTCCACTTCCATCTCGTCGGCATCCTCGATCGATACACCGGCCCTTAGCGCCGCCAGCTGCTTTAGCAGTTCCTCTTCGTTTGCCTGAGCCCTTCCCTTTCGCCCGCCACGCTGGGCTCCCTCCCCGGGTCCTGTCTTCTTCTGGGCGCGCGGCTTGCGTAGCCCGAGCGGGAAAAAGCGGTTACGCTCAACGTTCCACGCGAAAAGCTGGTTGAAGAATTCGCTATCCATGCCCTCTTCACTCTCTTCAACGTCATGGACACCACCAAACATGATACCGCGACCTCGGTGGAAAGCCATGGTAGCGCCCGCACGTGTAGGGTTCGGCGAGTTCGCCGGTTTCTTGCGCTTCTCCCACCGCACCGTGGGCGGCGTACCTGAGGCAGCATCAGCTGGTGGGGGCGTGATTCTCAGAAAGAAACAGTCCTGGTGAACCATGGGTTTCAGAATATTTCGCTGTCCTCCGCCACCACCGCCCTTCGGCTGCTTCCCAACAGACGTGGTCGCCTTGACGCGCGAGTACCCTCCGTACAACACCGCACCCTGATCATGCGGCAGGAGCGTGAACGATGAACGGGCGTCAGGTTTGAGCTGCGCAGGCGGCAGCGTCGGGGTGTGCCAAACATAGTTTTGCGTGTCGTAAAGCCACAGATCGGCCAGATACTTGGTCTGGTTCGCCGTGTCCTGGAATCCACCAAACAAGATGATGTAGTTCTTGAAGTAGGTCATACGGTGGCCGCTGCGGGCGGGCGGTGTTTTCCCCTTGGGCTCGATGCGCGTCCACTCACGCGATGTCGGGTCCAGCTTCCAAAAGTCGTTGTAATGGTAGAACGTACCCTGCTTCGGCGAGCTAAACTCCCCTCCGAACAGGTACACGGCATTGGCCTGGTTCCCACCCCGACACCAGGCATGTCCGCTCCTCGGTAGCGGCGCGTTCGGACTTGTCACACACCGCCACTCATCCCTATCAATATAGTAGACCATCAAATCGTTGAAAAACGTGGCTAACGCCCCGTTGAAATACTCCCCGCCGAACAGCAACAGCTGGTTCGCATTCGCAGGATTCGCCAAAAAACAGCTCGCTGCGCGCGGCCGCGGCGGCGCTTCGGCCACCGTCTCGGTAATCTTGAGGAACTGCTCCTGCTGCCGGCGGTACTCGTCAAGCACGGCGTCAAGATCGACATCCTCAACATCGCTGCCCGCGTCCTTGGAAGCCTTTACTTTGGCCTTCTTTTCGGCTTTTTTCTCCTGCTTTTGCTTCTTCTCGACTAGCTTGGCCTTTTTGGAGTCGGATTTACCTTTTTTCTCTTTGGCCATGGTGATTGTATGTTTTGATTTTTGCTGCCTTTCCCACAACAATCTGGATTGGGCTGCAAGTGAAGCTCAGGCAAACTCCCATCAAGCATGAGAGCCGAGGGAAGGTGGGGGGTTTGCGATGGAAAAACTGTGGGGCAAAGGCACCTAGAAAGTGAACTGGTGCGGCCCACACAAATGAGTCTGTGACATTAAGGAGGAATTCAGAAAGTGAACAAATATGCTTAAGTGTGTACTCCTAAAGCTACCTCAGATATGACGACACAAAACTCAGCTGCGATTACCCCGCAACTCAAGCCCCGCTGAACTTGGCAAGGTGAGTATGTACTTCCCTCACCCGGCTTATTCCGTCCATTGTTTACACCTTCACCTTCATTTATCAGATCTTTGTTGTATGATGGACACATGTCTTAGCCTGTGTTCTGGACATTGGTGCCACGGTTCTTTCCCCAGATGGTCAGTCAGACCTGCTCGACAATCCACTCCGGGACTCAGGATATCACACACAGATTCCGAGCGTGCATGAGATAAACTCAGCTTTCCGATTTTTATAGCGGGTTATCTACTGGTATTTGTACTCGAATCGCTTTCTCTCCAAACCGTCTCGTAAATGGCACCCCATAAAATAACGCCTGATATATAAACCCCCAAATTGCAAAGAAGCGCCATCCCCGATGGCATCCCATTAGTCCTTATTCTCACTGTCCCACCTCACATCAACAATGCAGCCAGAACACCCATGGCTCCACCAACAATGCCAATCATGGCACCACCGACGCTCTGGCCGGCGCCGGCCGCAGCTGCGTTCACGTTATTGGCAGCGCCAGTCACCTGGGCGAGGGGAACTGCAGTTGTGATGGTTTGGCCATTGGTCGTAATGGTCTGGAGCGTGACGGACGCTGAATCGGTTGGGATTGCTGCAAGACCGGGACCACCCGTAACGCCGGGAACGCCGCCGGGAGGCGATATCCCACCGCTCGCAAGACCTGTCTCAAAAGCACCGGGGACAGACTGCAAAGTGTTGCTCGCTCCGGGAACCGCGTTCAAGCTACCAGAAGGTGCCACACCGGGAATATTCTGCAGGGAGCCAGTAGGTGAGGAGGGTGATCCAGGGAGGTCTTGCAATCCACCGGAAGGCTGAATGCCGGACGGGCCGGGGAGATCCTGAAGGGATGCAGTAGGGCCCACGGACAACCCGGGGATGTTTTGCAGCGATCCAGTGGCCGCAGCGCCGGGAAGATCCTGGAGACTGCCAGTAGCGGCTCCAGGGGCTCCAGGCAGGGCATTCAGAGTTCCCGCAGCAACACCACCGGTACCCACTGGGGCAAGACCAGCAACGGCTGTGCTGTTCGTGAATGCAAAGCTGGGCGAGGCACCAACTCCGATGGGAACAACCCCAGCACCACCAGTAGGCGCAGCAACACCACCGGCACCAATCGGAGTGAGACCTGCAACAGGAGTATTCGAAGCAACGATTGGCGTAAAGGAGGCAGCGGGTGGAGCAGAGGCAGCGGGTGGAGCAGCGGCAGCGGGAGCAACAACGGAAGAAGCGGCGGCCGGAGGAGCAACGGCAGCGGGGGCCGTGGGCGCGTTGAGTAGGTCATCGCCGATGACTGTGAAAGATTGGATGTTTCCTGCAGGGGCCGGTGCGGCGGCGGCCGGAGGAGCAACAACTGCTGGGGGAGTAATAGCTGCCGGTGGTGAAACAAGTGCCGGAGGGGGCGTCACCGCCGCGGGAGGAGCCTGTATCGAGTTAGGGGAGCTGCAAGGCAAACGGCTTTGAGTGTATGAACCTACCGTCGGTGCTCCGGGAAGGGTCAGCAGTTGTCCTGCTTGACCAGGGATGAACGAGCCAGGGGGATCTTGCAAGGCTCCAGGAACTGTCTGTATCGAAGCACCTCCCGGTGCGTTTGCTAACCCGGGAACGGGTTGCAAAACAGCGGGCGCTGAGGGTGCTGCTACGACCTGAGGAGGAGATACCGCAGCCGGAACAGTCTGGATCGACACGATACCGGCAGCGGGGGGTGCCGCCGGAGCCGCCGCAGGAGCCGCCGTATTCGCGAGACCGGGCGGATCAATCAACGAGCCCGAGGGTATGAAAGATCCAGGTATATCCTGAAGAGCTCCAGGCGCTGCTGCTTGAACTGGCGCCGCGCTGATGCCACCAACTCTCTGAACCTGGGCGGCAGCCTCCTGGGCCGCCGTGGCCAGAAGTGCGGCGACGAAAGAACGGGTCGAAATATGCATCTTCTACTAGGTTGTCGGGTTTTTCGTTGAATAAGTCAGGAAGAGCGAGCGGGTTCTGACCAGGCCTCGGCTGGCGTGCTGGAGGACAGATTCGATACTCAACGGGGACAGGGAAAGAATGGAACTATCGAGAAACGAAAAATTATAAAAGCTGACCTGCAGTCACGAAGAGAACGACCAAGCAAAGAAAAGAATATTAGGAGAGAAAGAAAGGGAGCCTCCGCAGTGAAACCATGCAAGCGGCTTGAAGAAAAGAGAGAGAGAAGGGAGAGAGATGACAGGAAAGGGAAAAGAGAACAGACGGAGGCGAGAACCGGGAGTCCATTAGGTGGATATATGACGGCAGAATGCAAGTGCCACAAGATCCGCGACAGCGCCAGTTTGAAGCACAGAGATCGACGCCATCCTGGGGTGCGAAGGGTACCTGGAGGGAAGACGCGGGGCAGCGGGCGTAGAAGGTACACCGACGAGGAAGGTGCTTGTGTCAGGAGGAGGTAAGGTATCTTTGAACCTTCTTGGCGGGACAGTGCTCCAAGCCGTCTGGCATGATCAAGGAAACAAAATTGGACTGTGATCGCCAAACTTGAGAGCCTGCATCACCTCGTGGCGCGCATTTGGATTCATCCGTTCATGCTCCGGAGTGACGTCCCCACTCTTTCCGGGGCCCGAGCTGAGGCTCTGACACGGAGCCCCTGGAGCGATGAAACCACCTGCTGCCAAGGCTGCCAAGGCTGTTAGTGTTCCCGTATTCTACCCGCGTAGGCATTAACATAGCACCGCCGAACCCCCATCCCCCTGCGGGTCCAGCTAAAATTCTCGAGACGGTATCTTGGCATTGGTTGAAACATTTCGATCCCCATAACCTGCCAGGTCGAGGATGTTTCCCATCAAATCCACTCGTTACGCAAACCGTCACTACCCTGTTGGCGGGAGACGCACAGCGATTGATTTTCTCAGCACAGCCACCATGATCGACTTGAATGAACATTCTAGAGAACAGATGAAGCAGAAAGCGAAAGAGAGAAACAAGAAAATTATCGGTCACTCACATCTCGTTGCTTCGGAGAATTCCCATTCTCTCATGCAGGTCCACCACACCACCCACTCACCTCCCTAGCTGCTGCATCTCTCGCGCATCGCTTTCGGGGGCTGCCGCGGCCGCTTGTGGCAGCCTCCTTGAAACCTTATCCCAACCCCAAACAGGACGCAAGAGTTCCGCTAGCTTTCCGCATCTGGTAAATACTTTGTCACACTCGCGGACTAGGTGTGACCTCCTTTTCAGCCCGGCTATGCAGCCGTCCCTCCGAGACCCGAGAGCGGCTTTCGCGGGGTGATCCCCAGGGTTGCAGACCTGGGACGGGATGACACTTTGCAGCTTGAACGAGCCTCTGAGGCTGTATCCCTCGCGTATTCAATCTTATCGCGGTGAGTCCGTCACGGCCCATACAGCTCGGTATCACAACCATCCTGTCTCGTCCAGGATTGCTCGTGCAGGTTTCACACACGACCGAAGTCTTTGGAGATTGGTGTGAATGTGTCTCTCGAGAGGCAATCGGTCCTGGGTAAGGAGGACTATACAGGCTTAAACAGAACCTCCCGAAGCCGCATCCCTTTCGGTTTCGCGTCTTAACCGCGGTGGTCAGTTACTGTGGACGCAGTTCAATATATCAGACATATCAGCTCCCAGCGCAGACAACAAACACTGCGACTCACGAACTGCTATACAACACATACAAAGCCCTGGCAGCAAACCTCATGGATATCATTGTGTACCTAGCCATGTACGTAAACGAGAGATCTATGCTATACCCCGAAATGCAGGACCGATGAGCCGACCACTCGTGTGTGTGTGTGTGTGTATAAAACGCCGAACCTGGTGAAGCGAGTGGATGGGATATATACAAAGCACACAACAAAAAGCAAAAACGACAATACCAAACAAAACATCAAATCATCAAGACATCAGGACATGATCCCCAATCCTAGACCCGAAAGTATATCATCCCCGACGAATGGAAAAAGTAAACGATGCACCGCACTGAAAACGGCGGGGGGAAAGAGATTGAACGACGCAAAAGGCAGAGAGAAGAGCAGTAGTCCAATCCCATGGATCATGAGAAACGGAAAGAGAACCTGGCCAGCCAGACTGAAAAGGGGTGGAGGGGGCTCCAAACAATGACTACAACAACAAGGCAGACGCGCCCCGATGCTACACGGAAGACAGCACCTACTCAAGACGGCATACCATTTCGGAGATTCTCATACTGGCTCGCCGGATAGCTCAACAGGTTCGGCGACCGATCCAAGCCGCGCATCTGTTCCGCCAGGACAGCTATAAGACTATCCTTGCCTTTCTTGTCGCCGCTGGCCTCCCAGAAGACGGAACCGCCGAGTCCACGCTTCAGAATATACTGCGCCTTGGCGATGGCGCTGGCGACCGTGTCGTACGAGATCAGCTCCTTGCGGCTCGGGTCGTAGCTGTAGCTGGCCTTGGCGATGTCGTCGTACACCTCTTGGGCGCCGGGGCGAGGCAGGTCGCGATACAGCCAGACGCCCGGCTGGAGGCTGCCCTGGCCGATGCCGTTGTAGGGCTGACCGAGGCCGCCGGTGGTTTCAAAGGAGCGGCCGTAGAGCGGCATGCCGAGGACGATTTTGCTAGGGGCGATGCCCCGCGCAATGTAATCGCGCACAGCCTGTTCAGTACTAAACTTAGTGCTCTGCGGGTTGGTGGTGTCGGCGTAGATGTTGGCTTGGTGGCCTGACGTCGAGTCCCAGCTACCGGCGTAGTCATAGGCCATCAGGTGCCATGCGTCAATGTACTTGTCCATGGCCCCGAGGTTCATGACGGAGTAGTGCTGCGAACCTGCCGGCGCGGCAATGGTGATCTGGAAGTGGTATCCGGGGGCATGCTGCGCGGCGTAGTTGTCGAGGGCTTGGCGACAGGCTTGGAGGAGGAGCACAAAGTTCTGCGCCTCGGTCGGGTTGGCAGGGTATTCCCAGTCAATGTCGAGACCATCAAAGCCCCAGTCCTGGACGAGCTTGACGGCCGACGATGCGAAGCGCTGGCGTCCAGCCTCGGTGGCGGCGATGGGGGGGAACTTGGGCGAGTAGGTCCACCCACCGATGGAGAGGAGAACCTTCAAGTGGCGGTTCTGCTTTTTGAGGAGGTACAGTTGCTTGACGCAGCCGTAAACGTTGTTCCCAACGTCATTCCACGAGTCCGAGGGGTAGTGCTTCTGGATATCAGACCAGGAATCAGACCCTCTGCTGTTTCGGGGTGTCAGATTTTTGAGTTATGAAAGGAGGATGGGCTAGTGGTGGTCACTTACACCTCCCCGTCATAGGCAATGTCTGCGAAAGCGTACAAAACGCGGTTGATCTGCGAAACTGGGAGTTGCTGGGGTTGGTAGTCGGCACCGTACACGCCCCTGGGAGGGATTAGCGCTGTCGCCCGGTTGATGGCCGGCCCAAGGGGGCGTCTGGTACTTACCAGTTGGTAAAGTAAAGAGCGTTGTTATACCCTCCTCCCGGATGCTTGCCCGTAGCATTGGCATCCGTGTCAATTGGCGCCGTATTCACCGCCGGACTCTGCTGGGGTTGCTGGGGGACCTGTTGCGGTTGGTTTGCCAAGGCCGATGGGGTGGCCGCCGGTGTTGCTGCTGCCGCCGGGCCGGGGCCTCCCCAGACCGTAACGGTTTGGACGGCGCCGCAGCCGGAACCGAGCTCGGCTTGTTTTTTTTCAAGTGCTGGGGCTGCCAACGTCGGCGCCACGAGCAGCAAAGGAGCGAAAAGAAGGAGGGACAGCATTTTGGTCTAAAACGCTGTGAACCTCTTCAGAGTCTCAAGGAAGGGAGTAAAGGGGGGGGGGTTTTTGTAAGGACTGCAAACTTGATTCAAGGAATATCAAGATTTGATGGGGAACCAGGCAAGCATCCAGCCAGCAAGGAAGAGGTAGAAAAGAAGGAAGGTAAAGGTTTATAAGAAGGGGGTTTCCCTGCCCGCGATTTTTTGATGGGTGTTTTTCGCCACAAACGATTCAAGGATGAAGAGGCCTGGTTGAAACGCCAGTGTAAGGAATGTCGAGAAGAAGACCAAGATGACCTCTTCTTTTTTTTTCGAGTTGTGCGTTCGGCGGCGGTCCAGCTCACCAACCTCAGACACTGTCGCAGAGCAGTGGAATGAAGGCGGACTATCTATCAGAAGTTCAGCCCCCGCGCGCCGCCGAGCGGCGGGGGAGGGGGGTTCTAATGTATCCCCTCGTTGTGGCTATCACATTCCGGTGAGAGGACTTCCCAGAGCTCTAGACCTTGCAAGTTATGGCCCGTGCCTGGGGCTAGATCTGCCTGCGTGCCTTGCTTGGGAAGGAGGGGAGAGAGCAGACTCTGCTAAGTGAAATTTTGCAGCGATCAATATCGCCCATTTCACCCAGCTACATAAGCTATCTTTAGCCTGAGCGGCGCAGGCATTCTGTCGGCCCGGAAAACAGGAGCAGACAAGATTTGTTGACATAACCTTGGCAGGGCGGATGTGCGATAGTGTTCAGCATCAGGGGAAACGGTCGGCTATATCGCGGCGGCGATATAATGTCGGACAGATAAAAAAGTTCGGACGGGGCAAACGACGAACTCGACTTCAACCGCCCATCCCGCGCCGGTAATCCGGATATGCGCTTTCAATCAACATGTAAATGCAAAAAGTTGCTCGAGCCCTCCCACGTTGGGATCAAGGGGATGATACGATTCCCACGGCCGGGCCCTGCGGTCGGCACTTCTTGAGCATCGGAAAGTAATAGACCAGATCGACGTTCCCTTTCATGTTTCCCTCCCCCCTTTTCTCCGACCCGACACGACGGGTAGCCGTTTTTGATCGCTGCTGCTGCTTCCCCTGCCCTGGAACTCACGAGAAAATCCTGTTTCGGATCGACAAACGTGGCGTTCGGCAGATGTTCGAAATGTGCCAACTTATGAAGGGAGGAAGAGATGGAAGACTGCTAAAGAAGAAAAAAAAGTCCCATCCCACCGGTAGTGCTGCATTATCGTTTGCGGGAGTTGGATAGACGGCGCCAAGGCTGCAACGCTACTGCATGACTCGGGTCTTTTGAGTGCGGCGTGCACTCCGCAGTACGAGACTGACTTTGCTGTGGCGGATTCTTGGCAGGTCTGCGCTACTCTGCTGTCTCCCTGCTGTTCCTGGGGAAGTCTTGTACCTGGCTGGTTGGCCAATTTCGACACATCTTCCCTTGCATTCATTTGGGTCAGCACCGAGATGTAGCCCGTCCCAAGGGATATACTCTCGTGAATCCGCTAGGAAACAAAATAGCGAACTGTTGACATTAAGTCGCAAATATGTTTTGAGGCGCAGACGTCATCGCGCAGGTGGATGCTGACAGTAAATTGAGCGTTGGTCAGCCATCGAGTACTGGGTGCGGACAACTCGTGTTTCCTGTAGCTCGGTGCAGAAAAATTCCCTTCAGTTTAAATAGGCTGCGGCATCCTTCAAGGCTTCTCTTGTCCTTGGCCATTGGCTTTTGACAAGCCCGCCTTGGTGGTTGGCTCAGCTGCAAGTTAAGTCAATGCCGTGATATCAATACTTACTTGCACTGTAGTTCTTCGGATTACGTATTAGCTGGTGCGGTCTCAAGCGGGCTTCCAATAACAATGCTCTCCGGCACGAGTTCCGACAACAACACATCCGTAGCAAGTCCGACTTCAGGAAAGCCGATCAGGCCTTACCAGCTTGCTGAACAAGTTGGAACGTGTAGTACCTAAAGAGGTCACATACCACCTACCTAGGTACCTATTTTATGTTTTTCGCCGATGGAAAGGGGCCTACCAGCAACGAGATCCGATGCAAGAAACTGGCCGTCACCTACCCACCGGATCAACCTCTACTTCTTATCCACCTTTTTGTCCAGAATCCCGCAAGCAAATAAACCCCATTTTCGATGTCTATCTTCAACGATAATTGACTCGTTTACGCCCGATTAACTCAGTTTGGTTAGAGTGTCACACTAATAATATACAGCCCTATCTTGCCTGTATGCCATGTGAAAGTCGACGGTTTCAAGCCCGTCATTGGGCATTTGTTGTTCTCTTTTTTGCTATTTTTATCATCGGGGCCTCGGGTGAAGAGTTTGAACTTAATGTGGCTCGATTGAGATTTCCGAGCCAGTGGTATCTTACTTCCAAAGACAAACCCCAGACCCATGTTCTCACAATCCCTTGTGCCCCGTGTCCCATGTCCCATATCCCATATCCCATATCCCAATGCCCATGTAAATACCTAAGTAAATACGATGCCGCCAATGGCGCCGATCCAATGCCGAACCCCGTGCATGACCCGATCAGTTCTTTTCCGTCTCGGCCGGCCTGCACTGATGTTAGCCACCGAATTCCTCACAAAACCCAGGGCCAGAATGCCTACCTCTTTCCCTGGACCGGTTCAGGCTCCAAAGTCCTCGTCTCTTCCAACCCCTCAAACCACATCATGACATACGGCATCAGCGCATACCAACCCAGCACGCCCGCCAAAACCGCCCAAACTCTCCCTCCCCCTCCCACCAACCTCTCCCACACCTCCCCCCTCCACCACCCCTCCTCATACATCACCAGCCCCACCGCCACTTCGGCAAGCACCATCAACCCAAGAGCCACCGCTCCAATCCCTAACCTAAACCCCCCCGCCCTGGGAATCTCATACCTCACCACGATGACCCTCGCCCAGACCACCGCGCTGACCAGCAAGAATGGCACCAACGCCTCACTTGACGATAGGGCAATGAGGTGTGTGACCGGAGTATAACCGGACAAGGCGAGCCAGCTAAGAAGGAGGCCCGAGAGGAAATTCAGCAGGAAATAGACGAGGGCGATGCGGACGATGAAGAAGGCGAGGGCGACGTCCCAGAGGAGTTCGATTACAGAGTCGGTTGTTTCGAAGAGGATCATTTTTTGGGTGAAAGGCTTGTTTTTTAGGGGAGGGGCCAAAAAAATTGATGCGATGCTTGTTGTTTGTTTTTGTTTTGTACTACTTCATGTAGTCAGTCGTCTTGGTTAAAGTTGCCTCTAAGTGTTAAGACGGACAACTAGTCTCGAGTGTTTTGATTGAACAATGTCAATGACGTTGATAGTTTTGAATGGTCTTGATTGATGAAACATGGCATTTTTTGACTCCTCCCGGAAAATCCAGCGTTTTTATGTACGCGTTGTCAAGAGGTCGCACACATAATCAGGTCAGCTCTAACAGTGCTCGGCTCATGATGCGTGACTTGGCGGTGGTGTGACAAATGGGCCGACCCGGCCACCACCATCATTCAAGGCCACAAAGCCGTATGAATGACCAGAGACGCAATAGACAAAGTCGGAAACAACAGAATATCAGCCGGTTTCAGCAAATAACTTATGCTGCCTACTGGAGCACCGGCATGCTAAGCAAATCGCCGTGACTGAACTGCGTGATGTTTGCATCACTAACTATCACGAGATTACAAAGTGGGGTTTGGAACAGTTCGCTTCCATACGTTATCTAAGCTATCTGATAGAAAAATCGGCTATGCGCTGATCATCTACAAACAATCAACCACCTTGGTTCGCCATATCCCAACGCTACATCGATCGAATTCTATCCGTTACCATGGCTTTGATCCTGGGTATCTCATCGCTCATCCTCCCAACTCCACTATCCTAGCCACTCGAGCCTTCCAACCTTCTAAATCGAGGTCTTCTCCAGCAGCTTTGCAAGGTCACTAACTTCCTTGTCCTTAAGCTGGACAACCGGCTCCTCTTGTGCCTCCTCGGCTTCCTTGATCAATTTCTCGGCCCGCTCCTCGGGTTCAGGCTCCTCTTCCGATTCATCTTCTTCTTCCTCAGACTCATCCTCCAGGTCGCTCAGGCTATCAAGGCCCCACTCGTCCTCGTTCACGACGTCCCCGCCAAGCGCCTCCTTGCGCTCCTCGAAAATCTCCTGTAGAAGAATGATCGACTCATCCTCTTCGGAAAGCTTGTTGCCATTCAACTCGATTTTCTTCAGGGCTGGAAGAGCCTCCTTTGTTGCTGCCGCGAGATCCTTAAGGCCCTTGGAACTAATTTCGTTGTATTGCAGTCGCAGAACCTCCAGCTTTGTATTCTTGCCCTTAGCAAGCGACTTTGCGAGGGCCACACCACCCTTGGTTCCCAAAAGGGAATCACCAACACCAAGTTCCTGAAGCTCGGCCCAAAGAGGTGTCACTTGAGCCAGTGCCTTAGCGCCCAACAATGTAAAGGTGTTGTCCTGAAGATCGAGGACCTTGAGCTCAGTTGCATGGCGCAGACCCTCGCTCAACAGATGAGAGATTCCTTCTTGGCGGATACCATTTTGTACCATCTTAACCTCCTTGACTTTGTTGTGCAGGCTGAATGTCTTGGCCCAGGCGGTCATGCTTCCGTTCTCGAGTCGGTTGCGACCGCAGATGACAGTCTCGAGATAGGGTACATCATGGCCTTGTTTGCGCGCCTCCTCTTTCTTGATATGAAGCTCTGAGAGAGCATCGGCGATCAAGATACCAGCATGAGGTCCGAGGCCGTTGTTGTTGAGATAAAGGTGCTGGAGGGGGACATGGGCGGCCAGGAATGCGACAAGCGGGGCTTGTGTGTTCAAACCGAAAGCATTGTCATTCAGATTGATTGTATTGAGCTTTGGGAGGTTGAGGATTGAAGTAAGAAGCGAAGATAGGGCTTCGGGAATCTCGCTGAGGAGGCGACCAGTAAAAATGTCAGCCAGATTGGCAACCTAATGCGACAGGCCATGATTAGAAACTTGGACGCGCGCGCAAAAGATGTGTAAGGGTTTCAGTGCGCAGTGCTTACACTCAGGTTTTTCTTTGTCGCGAGAACCTCGCCGAGGAGCTTGCAAGCGCCAACACCAAGTGTGTTGCCGAGGAGGCGCACTTCCTCGACATCGTTCGCACGAAGCTCGGCGATATGCGGCTCGAGGTCTCCAGCAGTGTCAAGCTTCAGACCCTTCCCCTCGAGGGAGAAAATCTTGCTAGAGGAAGGCATCCTAGAAAATGCAAGTTTCTGTAGCAAGAGTAAATGCTTTTGAAAATGCAAACTGGGAAGCAACGCGGGTGACTGCAGCGACGATGTGAATTTGTCGTAGACTTGATATGGCGGGGGAGGGGTTGCCGAGCCCTGGCACAAAACAACAGTGTGGGCCCGTTTGCTTGGGCTGCGCCGAGCCTTACGCCCCAGGTGTTCTGAGCCTAACAGCTGATAACAGCTGCCTCAGTCAATCTTCCCATGTGCCGAGTGGCGCGCGAAACCGCCAGGCGCGTGCGATCTGGCTGACATCTCGAGTCCGTGGTTCCATCCAATGAAGCTCTCTTTTCCCAATCGTAATTCACCATCAGGCATTGAACGCCACTGTGTTCTTTTGTCTGCTAATTTCACACGGGCTTGCGCCAAAGCCAGTAACCCCGCTATTATAAACATTTCGATTCCATTCTGCAACTTCGTCCCTTCTCCAAGTAATTGATTCACAGCTGTTGACCTGCCTGCGCAGCAAATCTTCATTGAACCTTCTTTTTCTTTGTTATCAGGCGCAAACAAAATGGCAAGAGCGGATACTCCGCTGGAGGACTCACCTCTTTCCTCAATGGACAGCTCCGAGGATGAATTTCCCGATGAGACCACCGAAATCCTTGAAGACGGCCCCCCCCCCAAGCGACAGAAGATTGGCGGCGGCTCGACAGCATCTTCAGCAGTAGTTCACGAGCCAGACGCGACCGACGCAGACCCACTCGACGGCATGTCGGACGTATCTGAGGATACTGATGGCGACATCCCCAGCTCGCCCGTCAATGCGCGAACCGAGGAGGACGACTTCCAGGAACAAGTGACGACGTGCGCCTGGGAGGGCTGCAAGACGGGCGATATGATCAACATGGACGAACTTGTCCTACATATCCACAACCAGCACATTGAGAATCGCCAGAAGAAGTACACATGCGAATGGGTCGGGTGTCCACGCAAGAGTATGCCACATGCGAGTGGCTACGCGCTCAAAGCACACATGCGCAGTCACACGAGGGAAAAACCATTTTACTGCTATCTACCTGGTATGGGAGCGCATGCTCTTTTCAGCTCATACCAACTATGAGTATTGCTGACATGCTACAGAATGCGACCGTGCCTTCACCCGCTCTGACGCCCTGGCCAAGCACATGCGAACGGTGCACGAGACGGAGGCGCTCCGCCCATCCGACCCAGTCCCGAAGAGCATGCAAAGCAGCGGCCCAACTAGCAAAGCCTCCAAGCTCAAGATCATAATCAAGACACCCCAGTCGCATGCTGCTGGCCAGGACGACACGGTTGACGACGGCAATGCGGGCGATGACCAAGGGTCGGATTTGTTCACACCCTTGACCGAGGAGCAAGGCTTCACACATCAGGAGCTCGCCATGCCACTCGAGCGGTTGGTCAACCTATGTAAGCTGCAAGTCAAGTGGTCAGAGCGCGAGTCAGAGGACTTGCGACATGAGTGCAAGGCGTGGGAGGACCTTTACAAGCAGGAGTGGCTCGAGAAGGAGGTGCTTCTGGACCAGGTAGTACAGAGCGAACAAGCTTTTTCCTATCGTCGCAAGGCAGTACTGACGGGGGCTGCTGATGTGCAGCTCGCGGCTGTTACGAACGGCAAGGCTGCGGACGCGAGCATCTCGGCAGCGGCATCTAGGAATGGTGATGAAATGGATGTGGAGGCTGCCAAATAGGAGTTTAGCGGCTCTATGAACCGATTTGACATGATCACATCCGGTGTGTTTTCGGTTTCTCATTCCGCCCCAGGTTTCATAGGCTACCTCGAAAATCTGGACAGCAGGAGCCAAGCGGAAAGGATTCCCTGATTGGGACCAGCCTTGGGTGCATTACCCAACCATCAAGGGAGCAGAGCGGACCTAATGCCTCAATTTGAAGGAAAAAGTTGAACACATGTGCAACCATTCACGGGAAGGATATAACGATGCTAATGATTGGAGGGCTTAAGGCATGGGAGCCCGCGATGAGACATCGTGTATTACTCGAGGGATGTGATGATCTGCTGAGTGTTAGCCGACGTAGGGCTCTTCTGGAACATGCAACAGGATTCAGGCCTACATATGAATCCCTATTCTGTGAACACGAAACTGAAAGCTCAAAAGCGCAACTGTCCTTTTGGTGCGTACTTGAAGAATTACCTACTTGGTGGAGCATATCACCAATGAGTCTCGATGTCCTAAATGTCATTCTGGTCGAATCAGCCATAATGAACACCGTTGATCTTATGTCTTGGGAACTCTGCACGCTGATTCAAACCCCGCAAGGAAACAATAATGTTGCGAAGCAAGACAACACATCCAGCATTCCTTCGGAGTGAGCAGACGGCACGTGGTTTGTTGATCTCTAGTACCAATACCCGCCACAGCCTATCGACCTCTTGAATTCTGTCTTAGCTCTCGGTGTAAGACCTCGTGGTGTTGTTCCTAGCATATCCTACTCCCTCGCCGGAGGTGTAGAGCTAACTAACGGAACGAGCGAAGTCACAACTCAACGAATTATGACCAAACAACCCGTTGAATCTGCTTTAAGGCAGGAGTTTTCTGTACTTTTTATCTACGCGAGTAAGATACCACACACACATATATATATATATATATATATATTCTGTGATAAAGGCAATAGCATGAGGGAGACAATGCCCTACATCCGAGCACTCTGGCGGCTGGAAAGGTATAGGATAGCAGGCCGGGGTGGAACATAAGCACCGTATTGTTCGCCAGGTAGGTATCCATATTTACAAATCTCATAGCCAGCAATGTCAAGTGAGTAGGTACACATGGTCAGTTGCATTGGAAGGTTTTCATCATCCAATATAAAAAAATCCTCAAGTCGTGTACGCTGCATCGCCGTCTCACCCAGCACGAGGCACCTGACTAAATCAAAAGTTTTTCAATTACATTGACGACCCTTGTTTAGGTTATCCCTTTCATCAGTATCATGATGAAAGAGATCTTCTATCGGGACATGTACCATGAAACCGCTGTAAACACTTCTAGGTATTGCTGTGCCAGGCATCGAACACAAGGAGACTTACAATCGCTCAGAGTTGAGGGCCCGCTTCCCTTCCCCTTTTTCCAGAGCATGAAAGAGCGGCGTGGCGTTCACACACATGGGAAGGTTTTGATTGTTGCCGACTTGACCAAGGGAAATGATTCAGAAAGGGGGCCTCACCTCACCCATGCCCTAGTCACCAATCACCATTGACTTTGGGTATTGCGTCTCAAATTTTTAAATTTTTAAATTTTTGGGTTTTTTGGGGGCGTTTATAACTCGAACTGTCACTTCTTGGCTCCACATGCTAAAATGGTTGATCCTCCTCCTGCATCTTCCATTCTTACGACATAGTACTTCACCATTATCCTAGTGTGATCGGAAGAGACACAGAGCATCACTTGTTTTTCAAAACGCACCTGCTGCCATTCATTCCCACATGCAGTGGTGGGTGCTCCTGATTGGTGTCACAAACACATATCAATGGCTATGATATCCAAAGCACCTACTACTACTTATCTGCTTATGTTTACACATGACGGGAATCTCATCCTTATTACCACCTTACTGAACTAGCCAAAACCTGACGGAATTCGTGTATCTAAGGTAGGTAGGTAGTTAGTTACACAGAGGATGGTATGTTCCATGTCACTGAGAAAGCTACCTCTCATACTTTGGACCAAACACTTTTTTTTAACCAGAGCCACCTGGAGAATATCAATTGAATCTCGAGTCATTGGTCACATATCACATATCTCCGATCTTGCCCCCTTTTTCTCGCTTGGGGCATATCCGCCTAACCCATGGATTTACATGTCTACTACTAGGCTTGGACCATGGCGGGCGGTTTGATACATGTAGGTAGGTACCTTCCTACCTTACCTTACCTAGGTACACGATAGAGAGATACCTAACTGTACTAGCCCCCCTGAACGCGATGTGGGCCAGCTTTTCATCCAGTTCCCGTCGGACCCAGGGCAGCGGGCCGGGAAAGCCACAAGAGTGACGGGAACCACATAGCGTCACATCCGAGCTGAGGCTTTTTTCATTTGGTTTTTTTTTTTGACAATGGCTTCCGCAAGACCTAGAACCTGGGGCTACAGGTTGTCCGTATGACCTTAGGATTGTTGGAGGCCTAGACGTTCAAAGACCAGCTAAGGGGAAAGATAATGGGACTGCTAGAGTTCCTGGGACACCCCCCAAGCCCTCCTCGTGATGGGCGTGCTGCAACTCTAGTGCGTCAGACACGTCTGCCTGGTGCAAACAAATTCAACTACCCGGTCCAGTCCGGGAGAGAACTTTCTCTCGCTTCGAGTTCTTGTGTGCAACAGTGCCATGTGGAACCTGAATTATTTTTTTTTCTATTTCGCGCTTGCGTTTAAATCTCTTCGATCCAACAAACAAACCATCAGGAAATGATTTACAATGCAGTAGCAGCGTAGTATCCAACCACACAGGGTAAAGATAACAATCATATTCTATATCATCTCATCTGAACTGCGGCTCCGCAAGCGTCTCGATTTGCCTGGTCTAGTCTAGCCCAGTCTAGCACAGTCTCTTTCTCTCTCTGTATCGGGTAACGGGAGCATCTAAGCTGGCGAAGCGAGGTGATGCGAGGTGAGGCGAGGCGAGGCGAAATCTCGATCATCGAGATCTCATTTGATCAACTCGCGCAATTCATATGGGGTGGGAGAATTCCCGTCTCAGAGGAAGCTATCTAACACCCCCACCCACCAAAAAAAAAAAAAAAAAAAAAAGAGATAGCGGCG
>Ga0247765_1000158_pt1 | contig 54016 bp, 50 predicted proteins | sample UWRJL106311C6_FD_179949 | JGI IMG/M metagenome (GOLD analysis project Ga0247765, IMG submission 179949) | Plant litter microbial communities from Arlington Agricultural Research Station in Wisconsin, United States - UWRJ-L106-311C-6 | ecosystem: Environmental > Terrestrial > Plant litter >... | reverse complement strand
GTGTTTTTTTTTTTTCCCCCCCCCCCCCCCCCTTTTTTTTTCTCTCTCTTTTCTTTTTGCTCACCACCTTGTCTCTCTCCCTTTGTTTTTTTTATGTGTCACATGTTAAGCCTGATTGATTGCATCAGCGCATACCAAAGATGATTATGTTGTTTTTCTCATCTGTTTTTATTCAAGATGGCGGGGAAGGGGGGGCGGTACACCAACGAGGAAGGATGTTGTCGCCAGGAGGTTTGTTGGTGGTGGCCGGTCATCAGCTCTAGATAGATTCACATCCCACTTAATCTCAGAGAATCATCTCCTAGTAAATGAACCACGAGTACCTACCTACACAGCCTGTCTAATGACCTTTGGCAGACTTGGTGAAAGTCTGTCTGTATGTATGTGCAGGTATGTACATGTATGTATACACATAGGTATATATATATATATATATGCATATACGTGTGTCTGTACGTTTGTATATTAGTAGGTACGGTAGGCACATATGACACGTGCTGCAGCCTTGGCCCAAACGAAACGGGGAACAATGCTCATTATCAACGCCTCCTTCGCGAGGTTGGTAGCAACCTCGTTATCCAAGAAAAGCCTCCTGCCCAAACGAAGCTACCACCACATCTGAGTGTGATCGAACTTCCCGTCCCCATTGAGGGCCCCCCTGAGCGAGGAAAGAGATGCCCGGCGAGCGAAAGCGGTACGAATTCTGCATTACCTGAATGTCCCATCCCGAATAGGCTGTGCTCTCGTAACGTGAGAATTAGGATCGCATCATTCTAGAAAGCAAAAATACCGAGGCTGATCGTGATATGTACCAGCAAAGTAAGTAGTGGGTATTCTGCATGCCGCAAGATCAAACAACAACCAGCAAGAAGAAACACCCTAAACTAATGGTCAAGACGTCGCCCAGCCATCCATCCATCCTAACACTGTCCAATCAAGCGCATACATTTACATGCTTGCTTTTGTACCCAGCATGAACCGAACGTGTGCTTCCGAGATCCCAATTAAACCCTCCAGCCTTCCCTGACCATAGGTAGGGTAGGTACCATATCCATACAATGAACACCTTCCATGCCCAGGATCCTAAAACCCTTCCATACCGCCCCGCTCCGGCAATGCTACAGCAAAGAAAGAAAGAAAAAGAACGCACGCATCCTACTCTCACAAGAACCCCTTCGTCAAGCTCGGTACTCTGCTAAGGCTGCTCTTGCGTCGGGGAATCTTGACTTCATCACCCTCACTGCCAGCCCCACTACGCCAGCCGCTCGGAATGTGGAGGCTATCCTTACCCCGGATGCTGCCACCCAATACGCTCCCGGAAACACTACCCGTGAGGCTGGCACCCTTATCGAGGCGGATATTCTTCCAATTCTCGAGCTCACGCTCCAGACGAAGCGACTTTTCCTTCTCTTCGCGCAGCTCGCGCTCAGCGCGCCGAGCTGACAGTTCGTTGGAACTCTCCGACGCCTGCAGTTCGTCAATGGTCTTGAGGAGCTTGTCGACCTTGTCTCGCATCCGGCCAAGGTCCTCCTGGAGTTGGTTATTTTGCTTCTCCTTCCTGTCAACCTGCGACTGCAAATCCTTGACGGTGCGGTCCACATTCCGAACAGATCTCTGCGACTTGTTGCGCTCATTCTCTTGCTCCTCCAACTGCGACTCGAGCTGTAGTATTCTGTTAGTCTGGCTGTTCTCGCCCCCAAGGTAGACACGGGAGCAGCGTGACTTACCTCGTGAATACGCTTATGCAGAAACTTGATGTCATGGCTAGCAGTGGAGTAGCCCTTCGTCTCAAGGTCAATAACCCTAATCTGAATCTCACTGAGAGACTTCTCCAACGCCGCCTTTTGTTTTTGGAGCTCAACGCTGCCCTCCCGCTCGGCGACGATATCCCTTTGGATCTCAGCAACGAGAGCCTCGGCACGTCGCATCTTCTCCACAGCCGCGGCCGCAATGTCCTCCTGCTGAGCGAGACCGGCCTTGAGCTCAAGAATCTCTCTGTCGCTGTTCGCAGCGTTCCGGAGGGAGGGGCTTTCGCTGTTGGCGAGTTCTTCAAGGCCTGCTTTCGCCTCCTCCAGGCGCGCCTCGATGCTCCGCTTCTCACGGAGCAGGCTGTCGCGCTCCGAAACAGCCTCGTCTACAGAGGAGCGGAGTGCCCGCACCTGCGAGAGCAGCGACACAATCTTGCTCTGGGCGTCGTTGTGTGCGTTGACGGCCTCGTCCCGGGAGGCGACCACGTCGGCCAGGGTCGTCTCCAGACGCGACTTTTCTTTGGACCATGTCGAACTGTTGAGGACCTCATCGTCCCACTTGGACCGGAGTTCGTCAAGCTCTTCACGGAGTCTCGTAATCTCGGCCTGCTTAAACAGCTTCTCCTCGCGCGTAAGATCGAGTTCCTTGGTGAGCGTGGCGAATTCGGCTTGATACTTCTTGCGCATCTGCTCCATGCTCGACTCCTTGTCTTCAATATCGTTGGCACGTTGGCTTCGATAGTCCTCGAGTTCGTGCTGGAGCCGTTTCTTAGCCTGCATCGCTGCTGCCAAATCAGTCGACATATCCTCGAGCTTCTCTTCCAAGCGCTGGTTCTGCTGCTGCAAATCCTCAATGGTAGCGTCGAGCCGCTTCCTTTCGGATGCCATTTCGGCGTAGTGTTCCTCGGCCTCCTTGGCTTGCGACCTCGCAAACTGCTCCGCCCGGTTGGCCTTGAGCACGGCGATCTCGGCTTGCTCGAGCTTGCTAAAGTACTCGTCGGCCCGGCTCTTATACATGTTAAGACTGGCCGTAACGTCGGCGAGCTTGGATGATTCGGCATCCAGGCGGATCTGAATGTCGGCAAACTCTTGCAAAAGTTGGTTTCGGCTGGCGGCCTCCTGCTCTCTGGCGATTGTCATCTCTTGAAGGTCAGATCGCGCATCGCGCAGGTCGACTTCAATCTTGGCCCGGTCGTGCCTCATCTTTTCAAAGTGGTCCTTCATGTCGGACAACTCGGCCACAGCGTCCTTATGGCTGTGGAGGAGTGTTCTTCGGGACTCTTCTTGCCGATTAAGCAAATCGAGAATCTCCTCGTGGGACTTTGTCTGGATGTCACGGATGGACAGTTCGCCGGTCCGAAGCGCTTTCTCCAGTGCCGAGACCTTCTTGGCGGAATCGTCGAGAAGCTCGTGCAGCCTACTGTTGACCTTCTCCAGCTTCTGAACACGACGGAATGACGGGCTCTCGCCGTCAGGATAGTCCGGCGTGGGAGTAGAGCGTTCCAGTTGACTCTGGAGATGACGGTTCTGCATCTGGGCGAGCTGCAGCTGGTTTTGGAGCTCCTCTACCTCGGCCTTGAGGTCCATGCGATTGTTGAAGCTGAGGATATCGGCCGTGCGGTCGGACCGGGTCGAGTCTTGCAGATGGTCAGCGTCCTCCTTGCCGAAGCGACGCGGAGGAGTCGACGCGTTCGAGTAATGCCGCCCGTTGGCCTTGGAACGCTTCTGCGTCGGGGACCCATTGAAGGGTGCCTCGTTTAGACTGATTTCTTCCAGGCGCGGCCGTGTCGGAGATTCGTTCCTGGTCGCGCGCAACTCCAAGAGCTGCGCCTCGGCATTGGCGCGCGCAGCAGTTTGAACACGGAGGTTCTGCTGCAGTTCCTCGATCTTGCGGGCCAAATCGAAGTTCTTGCTGAGAAGATTGTCGTTGCCGACGTCGTTTTGAATGTGAGGAACCGAATCGGGGTCGACGGTCCTCAGGGCTGCAAGTAGCTGAGATCGGAGGTCCGCCAGCTCAACCTCGCGCGCGTCGAGTGTCGACTGCAAGGTGCGGGCTGTTCCTTGGGCCTGCGTCCGCAGTTGCCTCTCTGACTCGATGGTGCGATTCGCTTCAGCCAGCTGGACGGTGAAGTTGGATGTGGCCTTCTCGGCGTTCCGGCTGCTCTGCATTTCTCGCGCGACCTCGTGGTTGAGATCCTCAAGGTTGAGCTGAAGTTTTTCAAGTTTCTTCTCCAGAGAAGTGACCGTGACCTGTGAATCACCAAGTTGCTTGTTGAGCTTCGAGTTTTGTTCTTCAAGTTTTGCCTTCTCCCTCTGCAGGGACTGGATTTGGCCTCGAGATGCCTCGCTAGCCCTGGAACTTGACCGAGCAATCTCTAGGCCCTTCTGTTGAAGTTTGTTGAGAAGGGCACGATTGTCATTTTCAGACGCCGCAAGACGACTCTTGACAGTGTGAAGTTCGCGCTCCATCCGCTCCTTCGCCTGGTCGTTCTTCAGGCCAAACTCACCAGATTCAATAATGATTTTGTTTAGCTCTTCAACCTCGTGGTTGAGTTTTGCACACTCGTCTTCGAACCACCTGAGCCTGTCGCTGGCAGCATCTAGATCCTTCCGCAAGCTTTCCTCCCGCTCTCGCGCGACCTTTGAAGCAGCTCGTTCGCCAACCACCTCGGCTTCCCGCCGAGCTTCTTCAGCCTCAGTTTTCGCGATTCGGAGCCTCTTGATTTCTTGCCGAGCTTCGTCCCGCTCCTTCTCAGCGGCAGCGCGAAGCTCCATTGTTCGCCGGAGAGTGTCTTGCTGAGCGTAGAGCTCCTTCTCAATGATAATCTTGGACTCGTTGAGGTGATCGTATTCCTCTTTGAGGGCCTGATACTTGTGCTCCCCAAGTAGGAGAACATCGTCGCGAGACTGGCGCTCCCTGCTCAGTTCCATCTGGGCATCGTAAAGCTCATTCTTCAAGTCAGTAATCTGCGATTCTAGGACTTGGCGGTTTTGGTCGGCTTGGGCATCCTCCGAGAGACGAGCCTGGAGGATCCGCTTCGCGTCTTCAGCCTCCCGCTGAAGCTGCGACTGCTGAGACTTCATGGCGGTCAGCTGGGCCTGGACCTCGCGAAGTCGGTCTGCCGCCTTTTCTCTTTCGGTGCTGAGATGGTTTTTCTCATCCTCCAAACAGCGTCGCTCCATCTCATACTTCTTATTGTCGGATCGGAGCAGAGACAACTCACTCTCCTTCTTTCGGACGAGGTCTTCGTAATCGGTAGACGTCTGCGACAGCTGGGACAGTTGGTGCTGTACCTCGCGGTGCTCGGCAATTAGCTGCTGATTCTTGTTCTTTGCCGACTGCAGCTCCTTTTGCGCAGTCGCTAATTTGACCTCAAGGTCCTGGTCCACCTTTAGCAGTTTGCTCTCCAAATCTCGAACTTTGCGGTCTTTGAGAGACAATTGACTTTGCAGCATCTTAACCTCGGATTCCAAGGCCGCTTCTTGCTCGCTCCTTTCGGACTGTCTTTGTGTGATGTCGTCAATAGCCCTCTCGAGGTCCGAGACGCGACCTGCCAGCTCCGACTTTTCCTCCTCCAACCTGGAAATAAGGCCGGCTGCCTGCTCAAGCTGCACGCGATATCTCTCGACGTCCTCCTCTGCGCGCTTCTTGGCCTCGAGAAGGCTGTCCAGTTGATCTTCAAGCCGTTCCTGGTCATCCAGAGCGCCGGCGAGCTTATCCTCGAGTTCCGCCTCACGTAGCTGCAGACGTTTGAAAATTTCCTCCTTGTCTAATGCCAGGGCGCGCTCACTCTCCAAGGTTTGCTGAATGCGCATCATCTCAGCGTGGACATTGCGGCGGTCTTCTTCGAGCCTTTGTCGGTCGCTAGCTTCCGATTTCATCTTGTCGTGAAGCTGGCGAATCAACTCATCCCTCTTCTTGACCTCGGTCGCCGTTCGCGTTGCACCGAGCAGTGGCTTCATCCTAACCAGAAGTTGCCACCACGGGCTCTGACATAAGTCGAGATATACTTGAAAGTTTCGCTGAATGACCCTGGTAGCTTCTGCCCTGTAGAGCCATTTGAATGCGATGCGCCGTTGAATGTAGCCCCGCGCCATGGACTGGAACCTGGACATGATCTCGGTGATCAGAGCGTCGCGCTGCTCCTCAAGCTCTGCCAGGACGCCAGCTCTGAAGAAAACTTTGGTCAAACCCACACGGTAGAGTGTTCTGTCGAGGCCAAACTTCTCGAGCATTAACCTTGCAGCGGCTTGGCCTTCGAGGTATCCCTTGGGCATATCTCGACAGAGAACCTCGTAGCGCTGTCGGAACTCTGCGAAGGGCAGACGATTAGGAAATCCGGTACGAGCGATGCGAATACCTTCCAGAACACCATTACACCGCAGTTGATCGAGGACGAGGGGGCCATTGAACAGCTTGGGTCGCTTCTTGTGGTTTGGCAATATGCAGCGGACAAAGTGCGGATGAGTTGAGTGCAGCTGTGCCATCAGGGTAGACAGCTGCTCCTTGTGTCTCTGCGCAACCGTTCGGAAAAGACCTTTCTTTACCCGGCTACGCATGGCCCCGAACTCGTCATCCTGGTCAGCGCAATCTGCGAACAAGCCGGCGATATGGCTGTCGGTAGAGCTGGCAAGCAAGCGAGTGACGTTGTCATTCAGAGGATCCTTGTTTTTCTCCAGCCATCCGTCGGTTGAATACTCGACCTCGGCGGCATAATGAGTGAGAATGAATCCTTGCCCTAGTCGAGAAGGCCGGTACTTTTGTGATTTCTTATCCCACAATGAGTTCAGCTTCTCAGTGAAGGTCTTGTCGGTAGCCTTTGGCATGACGCAATCCTCGTCCAGGCACGAGAAAATACCAATCGGGTTCGAAAGTTCAATGAGATCAATGGTGGGCTGGAGATCTTTTCCAAAATCAATGAACTGCCATTCGATCTGCTCTCGGGCGTATTCCTCCTGTTCGAGGACAAACATGTGGTGGTTGAAGAACTGCTGGAGCTTTTCGTTGGTATAGTTGATACACAGCTGCTCAAAGCTGTTGTTCTCGAAGATCTCGAAACCGGCGATATCCAAAACGCCAATGAAGCGAGTGTCATCAAGCCCCATGCTTGGGCGATCCAGCTGGCGGTTGAGCCTCGACACGAGATCGCCAAAACCTCGCTCGTATATACCCTTGGCCAAAGCATCAAGGCCAAGACAGACCTGCTCCGGGGTCTGGACCTTCTCGACCCATTCCCTACCTGCCTTGACCTTGGGATGTAGCAAGCCCTGAATAAAAGGCTCTAACGGCACCCCAAGAAGTCTGCAGGCCTTGGCTGCGATAGCCTTGGCCTCCGGCGTCAGGCGAGCTTGGTCGGCGGAGCGGCTTTCCTTGACAACTGTCACGTTTCCAAGATGCAAAACAGCAGCAATGGTTCGTAGGATCGAGACTTGCTCCTTGTCCGAAAACCCCATGACGGCAAAGGCTTCCATCAGTGAGTCCCACTCTTCGCGATCCGATACCCCTGTAATGATATCGTTGCCCTTGCGAGTGTAGGCGAAATCCTCAACATCGAGGCCGTCAAGGAGGAATTCTTGCTTTAGCTTGCGGTCGGCACCTTTCAGGAGCTGGTAGAAGATGTGGTAGTTTCTCTCGTGTGCATTGAGACGGACTACGCGGGACTTCTCCAGGAGGTACCAATCAATGTAGGCGCCGGCAATGGAGCCATTTCGGGTGAACTCTATCCTGATGAACTTGCCAAAACGAGAAGAGTTGTTATTCCGCACAGTTTGGGCGTTGCCAAAAGCTTCGAGAATTGGATTGGCCCTCAGAATCTGGGCCGACAAGTTGGAGTGTTGCTGGCCCCTGTTCTTGACAGGAGACTCTGAGTGCGCGACAGCTGCAAGGTACTGAATGACCTTCTTGGTATTTTCTGTCTTTCCAGCGCCGGATTCACCTGTTACCAATATGCTCTGGTTCTCGTTTTCGTCAACCAGATTTCGGAATGCCTCGTCAGCCATAGCGAAAATGTGAGGTTTGTTGTCTTCTCGGCTCCTCCCTTTGTACATATTGATGTACTCGTTGTTGTATATTGGTAAGGGGCAATACGGGTTGACGGTAACGAGAAAGAGACCGGAGTAGGTGTAGATAAGATCTGATTGGTACCGCATGTGAAGGTTGTGAACGACTGAGGCTTCGTTGAGATGCGTAAGCTCAGCCATGTCGTTTGCCTTGTCAAATTTGGCAGGGTTGACTTTGTCAACGCTTTCAGCATCCACCTCTCGTTGCTAAAGAATCAAAATCAACATACTACCCCTTTATCTCGGCGCATGTGAATTAAGCACTTACACTTCCATCATCACACTGGACTAATATCTTGTTGCCGCCGAGCTCTTCCACTACCCACCCCTTGACGAAAGCCGTCTGGGGATCCTTAAGCCAGACATATTTCTTGCCTGAAAAATCATTCTCGCCCTCTATACCCCGCACAATGTCTGTTGGTTTTCGCAGCTCCTCGGTCTTGATGAATGACGGTGCGAAGGTACTCGTCGAGGACACGGTCGCCGACCGCGAGAGCTCACGGCCGTGATTTGGACGGATCGTGGCAGCGGGCGCCAGGCCTATTACGGGAGCTGCATGGGATTGGCTTCTCGAGTGCGAGGGCGGGGTCGGGCTGGGAGCGGCCGACACGGGTGACGGTGAGGTGAAGAGAGCGGACTTGGGTCTGCCAACAGTACTCGGAGCCGGCGAGGGCGACGAGGCATTCCTCGCAAATGGATTGTTGCGGACCGACATGATGCAGGCATTCGGTTTGGGACTCAACAATCGCCAGAGGACATGGGATGCTTAATGTTGCAATTTTGCCGGGGGGTTGTCTTTTTGTTCCGAGCAGCAGATGTAAATATTAAGAACAGATGCGACTAGGCCAGGGCGGGCGTGTGTAGCAGCAGCTGAAAGCCGGGGTGCGATGAGCAGCAAACAAAAAGAAAAAAAAAACAAAAATCGCAGAATTCAACCGTAGGAGATCGTTCCTTCCCTGGTAGATGGATTTCGCGTTGTGGGAACGGAAGGTGCTCCTGAGTTTATGGTCGGTGTAGTGGATAGCAAGGAGCACAGTCGCGTTGCCCCGAGCACGGGCGCTGTCGGAGTAAACAAAGCGGCTACGGATAACCGCAGCCAGCTGCCTGATGTCACAAAAGTGGCACGTGCATATTCTAGCCATATGGGGACTAGCGTATTCGGCTATCCAGCCAGCGATTTCTCAACCCTTTCGGCAGACACGCGCTTCACAAAGGGAGCAAGACAACGACGTCGTCTTTACAAGCCCAGCAACCATAGAGTCCTGCAACGTGCAACGCACATCTTCCCTCTTGCAGCTGCCCTTCAAAAATCTTCCAAGGTTGGTTTACAATTTCGCGCAGCAGTCGGCTCGCTCAATCGGCTTGACGTGAATCAGCCCGCAAAAGTCGTTGTCGAGAAGCACTATTTCGTGACACCTCATTTACCCCCAACTAGCCCTACCTGACACCACCGACGAGAACCTCGAGATGCACATGTGTTAGATACCCGCTTTCACAACCTCCCTGCTCTCACCATGTCCCATTACCCCTACGGCCACGGGTACGGCCAGCATCAAGGCACGCAGCACCCTACACAACAAACTGCGCAGCCTCAGCTACAGCCGCATCTGCAGCCACCGAACCAAAACTACTACAACAAGCACTACGACCCATCCATCGCCGAGAGAAACCGCGCTGTCTCGCAAAACTCATTCAACTACAATGCCAGCCAGATTCCTGGGCTGGCGATGGGAGGCCAGGCATCCCCTGGCGCTGGCTACAATCACGCTCTAGATTCCTCTTCCTGGCCGGCCTCTGCTTTCAGCTCGGCCCCGCCGGCCGCCACTCAAACCAGTGCCATGAGTGCCGCAAAATTGGCCAGTGGATCAATCCAAAAATCTGAACGAGTCCCCTCGGCCCCTTCGAGCAAATCAAAACCCCCGATACAACCTGTAATTGATATCGAAGAAGGGGAATTAAGTGAAGGCCAGTTTGAAGACCTCTACGAACCCAAGGACGCAGAAGAGCCAACCAACGCACCGAACAAGCTTCTAAAATTGTCTTCAGTAGTTGGACCAGGGAGGGTGGAAAGTAATGCAGCGACGCCAGAGACTGGGTTTTATGGCAACGAGGAAGATGAAGGCGAGATAATCACTCGAGAGAAAAGGGGTGAAGGTGAGGAGGTGGTCCACGTTGATCATAAAGTGTCAGATGCTAACTAAAGTAGGTCGTGAGCGGTCAGGAACCTACTCGCCGTGTCTTTCCTCCCGAGAAATTCAAACAGAAAACACAACGCCACAGGCTGTGAACAATAATGCTATTGAGCTGTCGTCGCCTTTCCTTGCTCCCAGTCAGACTGCAAAGCTCAAGGAAGTCTCGCGTCAACAAGTTCTGTCAAGCCGCGGTGATATCGACCAACCTAGTTCCACTGTCCCTGGTCTTCAATTCCCATCGCAACAAGCCGCCAACCTACCTCGTGCTAACGCCGATGAGTCAGCCACCACTGCAGCCCTAGATGTTGCCACAGCAAAGAAAGAAGCTCAAAAGGCTATCCTGCGGCTGTGGCCTATGGGCGTCAAGTACCAGCAATATCTCAATGAAGGCTTTGACGAGGCCGTCATCAAGGCGCTTTTTCTCGATCTTCATCTTGATATACCCAAGAAGCCAACGGCCACTGCTGCAACAGGATCGCAAACAGCCCAGGGTGTTCCCCCTGCGAATTCTCAGCAAGGCCCCAGTACAAAAGACAAGTCTTCAAAAACGGGTGGCCAGGGAGCTGGAGAAGAAAGAAAAGACCGTATCGCGCGTCTGCTTGCTGCGAGGGCTGCAAAGACACCAGCTGTCTCTAACCCGAAGCCGGCCCCAAACCAAGCCGAGGCCGCCGTGACAGCTCAGACACAAGAGCATCATGTTGAGAACACCGACGCCGCGGGAAAAAGGGCAAAGCAGTGGGGCGACAAAGATCGTCTTCTCCAGCAAAAAATTGCCGCCTTACAAAAGAAACGTAAAACCCAAAGCCAAATGTCAACAGCAGAGGGAAGCAGTGCCAACGTCAGCGAAAACTCGACGACACCAAATCAGACTGCTCAACCAAGTTCGGTCAGTGTTGAAGCTGCTGCCTCGAATAACCAAGTTGGCGTGTCACAGAGCGTGTCGAAAGCTGGTATGCCACTACCCTTGGCGGCACAACCTAGCCAGCCCCCAAACCAGCGCAAGCGTCCTGTTGCTGCTGACTTTGTTGAGTACTCGTCAACGGTTGGTCCACTGAAGCGTCCCTTTGGTCATAATCGCAAGGAAGCCTCGATCATCATTGATGTGAGTGATGGTTCTGATAACGAGGAAATGGATATGGACATGGAATCACCGAGGGAGGACCATCACCCTTCAAAGGGTGCTCCCAGTCATCGGGGCCCATCAATTCGAGACTTTCCCCCTTTAACAGACACGCCTCCACCCCGTCAGTTCTCAAGCCCGGTCCCGCTCTCCACACCTCCTAACGGGCTAGCGAACGGCAAGAGGAAGGAAACCGAGTTGGATCTCAAAGAAAAGGCAATTCAGGAAATGAGACGCAAGATCGCCGAGGCAGAAGCGAGGAGGAAAGCTAAGAAGACTTCTTCCGGCCCTCAGACGCCTCAGCAAGCCAGCAGCACCCCGGAATCCGGAGACAATGAAGTTCTTCATATCCCGAAAAGGTCTGGCGCTCAATTGGCGCACAGTGAATCCAGATCTCCCAGAAACCGGCGTGGACGTATCGTCAGCCTTGAGCTCCCCCGGGTCGAGGAATCCTTGGAGGAGAAGGTGAAGCGGTTGAACCAGATCCGCGAGGAAGAGCGACGCTTGCAGTCGGAAATTGATGAGGAACTAGCGCGAAAGCAGATGCTCACAGAAGAGTTGGAACAGCTTGATGCTGCTCCCTCGGAGAGTTCCTCGCAGCAAAACAAGCTAACCTCTGGGATCAACTCAGGTAGGTGCCAGCATGTGTTGTCGTAGCTGTCGAAATATGACTCTAACGCAAGCACAGAATCTGCCTCTCAATCTGATTCCAGTCCTCCGGATCTACAAGCTGCGCCAGCTCCAGCTCCGGCTGCAGTCAGCAACTCGACAAGCTCAGATACAAGCGAAGTGGGCAGTGACGTCTCGATGGACGAGGATCAGTCGTCCCGGGAGTCTTCACAGGGTCCGAAGCCATCTCAAGAAGTTCAACAGCCTCATCAACGAGTCCCAAGCAGTGCGCTTCAAAGCAGTGCCGACAACAGTCAGAATAGGCCCGAGCCTCATACCCATGATGTTGCTCTTGGCGAGGCTGCTGCTCTTGCTCTCGAGCCAAATGGCGGCCAAAGCGAAGCCACAGATGAGCAGCACAATGATGTGGTTACCGCAGACATTCTTGCAGTCGATCCTCAATCAGCTCAAACCGCAGCTGACCAAGACACGACAGTTGATACGCCCGATGTGAATGGGGACACGCCGATGGAGCTGGATTCACGCCCTCTCAGCCCTCTCAGCCCTCTCAGCCCTCTCAGCCCAAATCCGGCAGACTCAACCGCCGCCCAAAGCCCCATGCACGAGGATTTTGTCAACAGCCCACAGTCCTCTACGCAGTTGTCTAACGGCATCTCCCACGTCGCTCAATCTCCTAGGGAGAGTCATGACGCTAAAGCCCAGGGAGCCAGAGAAGTAATAGTCGTTTCTCCGGCAAGCCAGGACACTTCCACTGACCACACAGTAGCCGGCCGTGGACGAAGCGCCCACTAACCCAGCGAATAGCTTTGTACCCTACGAGTCCCCCCTCCGTTACTTTCGCGCCTACAAATACCATCCTAGCTTCAGCTCTGCAGTCGCTGGTGGTTTGAAGTCTCTGACGTACAGCAACAGGATTGACCCTCGGAAGCCAATCTGCCCCTATGAAGCCAATCGGCAGCAGTGTCGCGAAGGCTGTGAATTTCAGCACGTTGATGATATAACCATGCCTGGTAAGTGCCTCCGGGAATTGTCGGGCTGCTAACATCAAGCCTCCTCCCTATCCCCCCTCGTAACGCTGACTCCTGCCCCTCTCGATTCCAGATGATCAAATACTCCTGGAGCTTGGCAGATCAGACGATTTCAGTGGCGAGCAGAAGAACCGCTTCATCCAGGGACTGCGCGGGCGCCTTCAGGAGTTTCGCGCCAACAAGGTCAAGGATTTCGACGCCATTGCTCGCGGGATAGTCGAGTACCGCTCGCATTTTCTGGGAGACCGATCCAAGATACTGAATCTGGACGGCGTTACCCTCTAGAAGCCGAAGCCCTTTATAGGGCAGTCCCAAACTGCCACGTCGCCGCCTTTATCCCCATAACCATCCGTGCTTGTTTCGACAGTAGATATTGCGCCACGTCTTTATTTCCTATGTTCGATGCATTGGTTCTGAGTTGGGCGTTCCATCGGCATGGGAATCATGCATAGAACGTTGACCCGCCGTATTTGACACTTGATGTCGCGGCGTTATATAATTATTTGGGGGTCCGACATACGAGTGGGCTCACGCCACTTATGCAAGATTTATCTTGGGCACAGCATGGCAAGAGATTGGCGTTGCAGGAATACGATACCCGCATGTTTTTATTTTTGGTAAGAGTTGGGCAAGATCCGGGCGGAAGGCAGCCGAAGAGGAGGATATTCCGATGCGGAGGCCTGGAGACATGAAAGTGGTTCAGTCCATGTCCCGGTGAGCAAATCCGATGCCAATAATCAAGACCCCCCGGTGTTCTTGATGGTATATGTAGAGAAGAAGCCGTTGAGGCCTAGCATCGAAGCAATATCCTAATGGAGAAGTCTTATCCACGGAACCTGGTAAAGATGCAGTAAAGATGCAGTGCATAAAAGACCGAATATGTAGGGGCGAAGGATGATGTTACCCCACTCAGCCGCCAAAAGCTTAGTTGGGCGACTGGTTGTGTCCTGGACCCAGTGCGGAAGGTCGCATAGCTATATCCAGGCCCCGCTTCTTTTTCCACCGTTCAATCGAGAATGTTTTGTCGCCAAGTGAGTATAGGGAGTATTGCCAGGCAAATATGGATTGACGGAAAGCTGCGTAAGTAGATAAGGTACCTTAGCTAGCCTGTCAGAAAAGAGAAGGCCAAAGGCGGGGAAGCGTCGGCTGTGAACCAACCAATATCCCGATATGCCCCTCGCTTCGCACTTTCCTTTCCTCCTGCTCCCCTTGGCCTTGCAACGGTAGAAGAAGCCAGACGCCTTGGTTCGTAAATCTACAGGCTTTCCGCCATGAACAGAAACTTCTGCTATGCGTCGTCGACAGGCAACCATGACGTGAAGCAGGAAGTGGCCGAAACCAGCACCCGAGATGTTACGACCAAGCCCGGCACGAAAAGGCGGCAAGACACAACGACCGACGGCACTTTTGCTGTGAAGAGGGCACGGCTGGACTCTGTTGGCCTTCCAGCGGTATTGATTCCTCCTTTGTGTTCGGCTCGTATCCAAGTCAACTACTAACGAGGGTTCTTGGGTAGCTAGTCCCGCAACAGACCCATCTGGCCGCTCCTGGCGCAAGAGCCTCTCGGGGGCCCAGTAGGCCGTGGCCCGGTATCATCTATGGGCCTCAGCGTGTCGCTGGCGAAACTACCGCTGGAAGTTCCGGGGGCGCCCAGTCGAACCAGCCAACGGGGGACCACACGTCGGCTCAGGCATCGACCTTGGCGACAGTTGATGTATTCAACCCCGACTACCGCCGGAAAAACCTCGAGGGGAACAATATTTATATTCGACACCCCGATGAACCACTACCGCCCTACTTGCAGGAAGAAGCGAATAGACTGTGCTCTAAACAGCCATCCCCGCGGCTGTTAACCGAGGACACATTGGAAGCCGTGTCTGACATGATGGAGCTCGAAAGCGGCTGTACCGAGGACGAAGTTGCATACCTTCTCAACAAGCATGTGCTACTTGACCCGTCATCCGACGACGACGAGGTTTATCGACAACCCGACTACCACATGGCCAGGAGTTTTGGGACGGCCATGCCACCCCGCCTCGTCCCTTTGAATCCCGCCACGACCGACAGAGTATCTGCGCCAAGGCCATACCAGCAGTACGGATATTCAGCCAAGAGGGATGGGTGTTTGCTGCCACACGAATATCTAGCACTCGCAGCTCTCGACATTCTGCGAGCCGATGTGAGCGACGAGACAATCCACCAGATCCGGTTTCCCTTCCTGACGGTCGAGATCAGAGCGACGCATGGCACTCGCCGTGGCAGTCTCTGGGCTGCTGCCAATGAATGTGCCGCGGCAGCTGCAGTCTGTCTCAACGCCCTCCGTGAATTAAACGATGAGCTGCGAAACAACCCGAGGTTCGAAAATTACCAAATTCAGGATATGGTGTACAGCATCGCTGTCGACAATAACGTTGCCCGCCTATACGTGGCCTGGATAGGCGACGATATGAACTACAACTTGCAAGAGATTGGTGTCTTTCTCCTCTCTCGGCCTCGGGAACTGGACGGCTTTCGCGAGACCATGCAACGCATTTTCCACTGGGGCGCCGGTCATCGTTTCAAGCGGACTAGAGACGCATTGTACTTGTTTAGCATGGAATGCCAAAGTAACATTCCCTTATCCCTCCTCGCTCCCTTGCGTGAGGTCGCCGGAATGATCAAGGCCTCGCCACCGCCAAGCATGCAGCAGCGGCCCCCTCCACCGCCTCTCTGCCGACTCCAGCGCAAATGTAAACCAAAAGAGCCCACGGGAGAAGAGACGGGCAGCGGTTCTGCTGCTGCAACTGCTGGCAGCATCTTCCAGCGACTTCCTGCTGCCAACGCCGCCTTAACCAGAGTAGACAATAGCAGCAGCTCCTCAATTGCAATTGCCTCTAGTTCCGGTTCCGGCTCCAGCTCGGGCTATGGGAACATAGCTCGCGCAAAGGAAGAAGATTATGATGGTGACGATATAATCATCACGAGCTGGCGTTCGTTAAACTCGACAACGAATAACATCTCTCCTAATCAGGCTCTTCAGGTCAACAAGGGCAAAGGTAAAGAGATATTTTTAAGCAGGATAGATACACTCTAGGTACCAGGCAAGTCCCCCACCCGGTCTGGTATCATAATTTCTCGTGTTAGAAGGAAATAACGTCCAGAACTTAAACTATCTGTCCGAACTAACTAGCAGGCTAGGTACGGAGTACCTAGTAGCAAGCTAGCAGATCGCGCCGAGTCTCTCGAAAGGGCGCCTACCTACAGATTCTGCACGGGCGGTCTAATTCACACGCGACTGGACGTTGTAAGGGCTTGGGATTTCAATGGCCGAGATATGACTCTATTTCCAATTCTTTCCTCAACCCCCTTTTTATTTTCTTTTTCTTCCCTTTCTTCTCACCTTGTTCTTACCTTGTACTTTTTTTTTTCCTTCCCTCGGAATTCAGGTTGAAGCGGCGAAGGATTATTGTTTCTCGAGGAAAGTGAGAGAGGCAAGAGTGCCTCGGCAAGATGGGCCAATACCCGAGCGGTGCGGAGATGCTATGGAATGCGGAATGGGAATGGGAATGGTTGGAGCGATTCTGCCCCCTTCCCTCTTTTCACACCGTGTTGTTTCTTGTGTTCGCCTTTTCTCAAGCTGCTTTATTCCTTCGTAGTCGCTCGGTGCCATTTTTCTTCCTCCACTTCTACTTGTTCATTATATTTCTTTTTACTTTTTTTTCTTCCTCACTAGTTGTTGTCCCCTCCGCGCTCTGAATTTTTCTTCCTGAACTAATTCCTGCCGGCGACTGGAAGACGACACGTGAGGACCCAAGCACTATTCTTTCAAGGGCCCGAGGTATGAACATGGTGAAGAGAGTGGGATCCCCAAGATAGCAACGACAGACAGCAGACGCAAGGCATACGAACCCCCCCCTACATGGTTACGAAGACATAACGAAGTTACGACACACACGCGCGCGCGCAGTAGTTAGTAGTATCATGGATCAGAAAAAACAATCATTTCTCGTGTCCCGTTTGCAAATCTACCAACCCCACCAGCCCAAGCACCCAGTAGATCGATGCCTTTCCCATCCAGCCCAGCCTTATACATGTACAAATTTTACATGGGTGCCTTCCAGAGTCCATTTATTTGCTTTCTCCGAACCTAAACGCAGCCCGTGTTAGCATCAAGTCACGTGGCTTTCATCTCCGAGAAGGGGTAGCTCACCATCGGCCGCAAAACCATCACTCCCGCCGTAATCGCCAAGACGGTCCCAATTAGGGATACCTTGTTAAAGCCCTTGCCCAGAATATCAAACAAGAAGCTGGGCGCAACGCGGGTTCCAAACACATCAATGCCATACGCAAACACCAAGCTCGTGCTCTCCACGATGGCGGGGGATGTAATTATCTTTTGAACGCCCAGCACATCCCATTGGTGGCTGATGACGCTCTTGGGGTCGATCTCGATGGCTGGGTGGTACTTCAAGAGGCCCTCTTCCATCTCGGCAGGGGTGGGATCCCGGCCGACCGGACGACGCGGCTCGAGGATCATGCGGGGCAAGCTGACGATGCCGTGCGACTCGGGCAGATAGGCGAGGACATTACGAGAGCTGATGCCCTGTCGGGTCTGGGTCACTTGTAAGGCCGAGATTGGAGCGCTGAGAATAAATGTCTGGGACACGACGGATGGGGGGGAAGTGCCCGCGGGATTCTCGACAGGATCGAGCGACGAAAACTGGGGTTCGTTGCCCAGTGGTCCGCGGTCATTCGGGGCATCGCTTTCGTACAAATCAGAGACAACGACTTGGTATCCTTTGAGTGACTGCGTACTGCTATCCTTGAGAGCATATTCGCCAAAGAACGAGCATATGAACCAGTTCTCGGCCATAGCACACTCAATAGATTTCGACGTGTCTACTCCATCGTGCTTGGATGTCGTCAAGATTTCGCCCGAAATGGTATCCACGAGATAAACGGTCAGGGTTGGGGCCTTGTCGTCGATTGCAGCAATGACTGCAGTATTGGGATTGAGATACTTGTACTTGACGGTGCGATCTCCGAGCACGCGTCCGATAGAGGCGATAGGGTCATGGGCCGGCCGTGTAGCAATGCTAACGACCCGCTGGCCCGCGGGTGGCGAGAAAACCCAGGACATGGTCTCAGACGCGCTTGGGCCATTGGGGACAAACAGCAAACCTCTCAGCTCTCCATTGGGACCGCGAGTGACAACTGTTTGCTTGGGGGCCTGACTAGAAGCAAGCTTCCCAACATGGCCATTCACGCCAACAGGGAGTAGTTGGGGGCCAGATACGGTGTCCACCAGGGCGGCGCCCTGGACGGTTCTCTCCGGTCCTGGGGCAACAATATCAATAACTTCGCCCGCAGTATCGAGAACGACACGGTCACCGTTAGAACCAATAATGGTGACGTGTCCCGTCGTTTCGTCTGCGTGGATGGCCGCAACGTTCCAGGTGTTGCCTTTGGTCATCTCAAACACTCTCTTGCTCCAAACTACTTCACCCTTGTCCCCGATATCAAGACCATAGACCATCCCACGGCGGGTAGCAACAATAACCAGCTTGTGGAACCCAAAGCTGTCGCGAGATAACTTTGCATCCTTGGCTGAGACCTCGGTGCCCATGATACTGCTGAGGAGACGGGTGGGCACGACACTGAGGTATGCGGGCAGATACCGAAGATCCTCAAAGTGGCGCTTGACGCGATGGATATAAGCCTCAAGCGGGTTGCTGTGTGCCTCCTGCTCAAGGGACTTGGCTAGTGACTCGTTCTCGGGAAACTCGGCGAAAGTGGCTGCAACAGCACCGGTCAACCCCTCAGGGCGAACCCAGGCCATCTTGCCGTTCTGGATCAAGGTCCATGCATCCGTAGCCGACACAATCGCCGCCCTCACTGCATAGTCGTTCCCAGAGCCAGCCTTGTGGATAACATCGGCAACAGCATAGATGGGTTCAGGAGCCGGGTGCGAGCCAGAAGATAGAGACCACTGGCCCAAGACACCGTTAGATGCTGAAGAAACTAGGGTTACCGTTTCCTTGGTAACGCGAGTGAAGTAGACGTTGGCACCGATAGAGCTGGTTGAGAAAGCTCCCGGTCCAGCGAGGAACGGTAGGTCGTACGCCCTCGAGATGAGCCCGGTCTTGATGTTTGTGTGATACACGGTGGCAGATCCCCCTTCTGCAGTTCGAGAGTGGACGAGAAAATGGGGCTCCGACTGTACTAAGTGCGGCGCGTGAATCTCGACCGAAAGGGTGCTAGACGGCAGAGGAAACTCTTGACGGTTCTTGCTTCCCAGCACGTTGACAAACAGCTTCTGGCGGGGCGCATCAGTCCACGCCACGATAGGAGCAGCCGAGTTTGCGCCGACAAACATGACGTCGTCTATGGCGTGAACGTCGCTCTTGGTGCCGATGACAAAATCATCTAGCCGTCGACCCGTCGGGGTGTCTAGCACCGCGACGCGAAGATTGTACCCACCGGGGGTGCCCTTCAAGCTGACAACAAACACCTTCTCCGCATCCGTGCTGACCTGCACCGGCACTGCGCTCGTCGTCTCCCTCCATTCCCAAACCACCCTGCCGTCGTTGCCATCTAACCTCCGTACGGCGACGTCAACCCCCTCACTGAGCACCAACACGTCTTTTCTATCCTTCTCCGTCAACTCCATGACCTCGAGGTCGCGCACCGTCCCGTCCAGGTTCACAGACCAAGCATTCCTCCCCCCAACGGCCTCCCAACTCTGTACTTGGCTTCCCAGCGCCGTGACAAGCAACCCCTCACCCTCCCCAGCGCGGAGGAATCCCCCGCCATTTATTAGCGTCCCATTGTCGCCCAACTCAAGCAGCTGCCTCCAGATAACAACGCCAGTCGCAGGGTTTACCGCGCCGAGCACGCCGACATCACTCAATGTGTAGAGAAGACTCGCCTTGTCTTGCCTGCGCGGTCGGTGGAAGAGGGTAGTATCGCGCTGGGGTATCCCTAGCAGCTCGTGGCGGTAATCGATGTGGCCGACTTCATCTTGGAAGACAGCGTGGACGAGGGCGGCGGGGAAGAGGGAGAGGAGGAGAGGGAGGGCTCGGAGCTTCATCGTTTTTTTATTTATAGGCCTCCTCTTTTTTTTTTGTTCGTCGCCAAACGGCGCGTACAACGCGTTTGGCCCTGGTCTTTGTCGGATGCGTCAGATGGATCGGCTATCCATTCGGTTTCGTGTTTCTTTTTATGCGTCTGCGCCGTTTGCACCCTCGTCTGGTCGCGTTGGGGTGATGGCGTTTACCGTTTTATGTTAATTTTCAGGAAGCTTTGGAGCTACGAAGCAGATGACGTTGCAATGGCTGCGGCGCGGCAGGTGGCAGGCAGCTGGTGGGGAATCCAGCATCAGCTCTTGGCGGGGACATCCCCTGAATAGATGTAGCTAGTCCCGCATCGACACAGCACGGAATGACGAATGACGACAGCGAACGGAGTAGATACACGTACTAATAACATTGTTTTGCTATCCATTTTGGACAGCATACACTATATACACAACACGACCTGTTTTCTGAAGCTGTGATCCTCGAATGAACTGCTTCGTCCTAAGCAGCCCCACTCTCGCCCTTTGCGATTAACAGCCTAGGTGTCATCCTCAACCAACAATCTTCCGGGGTATCAATCAATAGATAAGACGAATCCACACCCAACCCGAGCGCTCTCTTCTCACGATACTACCAGTAACGGCGTCCGAACGCAACGACCACCCGAGGGCTCCCCGACTTTGAACGGCGAGCACTTCCACGAGCAGCCATTCCTCAAAAATGGGACCAAAACCTCTTCGCTGTTCATGATGCTTCTGGACATGTATCTGAGTGCATGGCCGGGGCCATTAGCCGTCGTCGCATGCAGCTCTCGAAACTCGATCCATTTTGTGGCGGGGCATGCCATCTCGCGTTTGCAGACGCAGCAGTACTGACCGCCCACCTTGTGCAGCCGAGACGCACAATCAAACGCTGGCAGGAAGTGGCCCGGCAAGTCATCGCCTTCCAAGAGCGACCTGACCTCCTCTGGGTACTTATGGCGAACTGCAGCCCGTAGAGCCAGCTCAAACAACGGCGATGGGCCTCTCAATTCGCGCCAAATCCCCATCCGATTGGAGACATCCCTAGACGAAAATCCTTTGGGCGTGGAAAGCACCCAGAAATCCTCAGTGTCGAGCTTCCGATTCTCGAGATCCAGATCGTCAGACAACAGGGGTAGCTTGAAGTCGGAGCGAATGGCAAGCGTGGCGTCTGAGAATTGCACAGGGCTGCGCGCGCGGAGAATCGTGGTTATACCGATCCATGTTGGCGTCTCAATCGTGCCTGTATGAGGTGGGAATGTGATGTGGTCGTACAAGGACGCGCCGTAATCGCAGTAGGTTGGCCCGCGGACTTGGAAGAATGGATTCGGGTGAATCAGGAGTTTCTGGAGCTTGCTACCCTCGTCCAGCAGGGTCAGAAGCTCGCCGGGCAGGTATCGCAGCCGGTTCTGCGCAACGTTGAGAACCACCAGGCTTGTCAGTGACGCTACCGCTGGCGGGAGCTCCGTCAGGCCGTTACCCCGGAGGCTCAGCTCCGTGAGGTGCTGGATGTTGACAATGCCCATTGGAAACTCTCGCAGGGCATTGCTCGACAGAAACAGCCTTATTGATGGGTCTCTGGGCTCAAAAGCGACATCTCTCACCACCATGGGAATCGCTTCAATGTGGTTGACTTGGTCGAGGATTGCGTCTGAAATGGTCACCAAGTCGCGGTGGCTGGACCAGTCAGTCACGAACCAAGATCGATTTGGTTAGGGGGGTGGGGGAGCGGTGACGAAATGAATTACCTCAGATCGACATCTTCGACACCTCTATCGATGCACGACTGAATAATGTCCTGGGCCATACGCTCCTCGGACGAATACTGGGGCGACACAGGCATGGGTGCGGCCCTCGGAGCAAGTGGCAGACGTGAAGGAGGCACCTCGAGCTCAAGGGTGTCATCGGTGTCGGTGAGTTCACCCTGCGCCATCCAGACACCGCTATCCATCTGTCTCCGCAGCTGGCGCTTCAGCTTGGGCTTCGGGAGCGGGGTGGAACGGGTTTCTTCGCCGAGAGCGGAGTCGTTGGAGTCGGATGCCGGATGCTGATCGAACCAAGTTCCCACGTAGCGTTTCTTACGGCGACCGTGGGTGTAATTGTCAAGAGCAGGATCGTCGTCACTAGAAAAGATTGCAGGATCGCTCGAGGTAGGAAAAGGTGCAGGCCCAGCAAAAGGTCCGCGGCCCCGCTTCCGAGGATTTGCGAATAGCGTCCTCGCCGAGCCGTAAGGGCCCGGCAAGCGGGGCAGCGTGGGTTCTTCGGCCATGGGCGGCAAGAGACTCGGCGATGGATACGGTTTATGGGCGTCGAGCGGCCGGCTCGGGCAGTTCACAGCATGGGAATTGCGTCACACAGCGGCCGATGTCAGATGCCAACCTCACAATCCAAGACAAAGCAGAGGAAAGTTCCCAATTATCCCGGCTGGGCCCCTGTGCAGTCCCCAAAACACGGAATGAAGGAAATGGGACGCAAGGCTTAAGTCGGGACGAGCAACAGAAACTAGACAATAAATATATAGAAAAGGGGAAAGCAAGTGATGCACGTCGCGTCACGCGTCAACGCTCTTGAAGGAGGTCGGGCATCGCCTACCCCACTGTAGGACGCTTGCGGTGGGGGGACAGGCCTGATCCTTGCACTTGGTCGATACACCATGTGACCTGAATCCCAGAAACCTGTCAAGCGGTTGCCAAAATAATCGGCACTCGGTACCTTGCAGTACTTTGTTGAACCCTTCAAGTCGCTAGGCTGCCAGGTATTTGCAAGTACTGTCACACCACCGACAGATCTCCTGACGATATCAGACTAACAGCCTCTGGGGCAATACCCATTAATTTCTGTTAGACGTTCATCGTCGGTACAGGCCAAAATCTTTTGCAGTGCCGATTATTTTGGCAACCGCTTGCCTGTCCAACCCCTGCTGGGCTAAGGCACACCGATCTGCGCGACCTTTTGCAGTTGCGGTGATCCGGGTTCATTGGATCATTCACTTCAGCGGGGCTTTGTCCAGAGTGCGATCCCGTTACAGTTGATTCTCGTCCATTCTCTTCCTCTTAAACCATCTGTGCGTAGGAGTCCTCAGAAGATAACTTACTAAATAATAAGCGTCGACGCTGGCTTTAAAGTCGGCATTTCGAGAGTGAGAGAAAGTAAGTCGGTTGCTTTGCTCTCCCGTCGAGCAAAGACTCTACATCGGAGAGCTGTAGTGCAAAACACCCTGGAATTACCTCCTACGTAGCTAATCTAGGTGGCTGAGGCGTCAAACGATCAGCTAACTAGAGGTCTGTTTTACTGACTCGTGTTTCTCCCAGCTTGAGGTTGATGCAGAAGCTATAGCTAACGCGGATGAAGCTAGCTGGATTTCTCGAATGGTCCCCAGTAAATGGAACGTGCCAGGTATGCTGGAAGTTGTCCTTAGATAGATAGGTATATAATAAATGGACACAGGTTGGTGACTGTCATCCACATACAAAACCACCTGACTCACACTATGTTTACTAGGGAACTGGAAAATGCTGGGCATATGTTTGTTACCCCATTCGCAGAAACCCCCAACAGTAGACGGAGGAGGCTCTGGGGACCTTCTCACCGGGGAGAGGGAGCTAGTCCAGAGGGGCCTGGCACAGACTTCATCTAGGTACCTGGGTACCCAAACTCATCGAGTCTTGGTCTAAAAGATGCGGTTGGGGACTTCTATAACTTTAATAACTATGAATTCGTCAACGTACTGTGGTGTTTTATAAACCCCTCTTCTCCCGCCTCTGGTCTCTGTAAGTAGCAATTTGGGAAAGAAAGGGATATGGCCCAAAACAGATCGGAGAATGAGAAAAAAAAATAACGATATCCTGCCCGCCTGAAACGCCGCGCTGAACAAGGTCGGTTGCTTCTTTCCCAGAGAGTAGGATATGCTAGGCCGGAAATGCCTATTATGCTCCCTCCTAAAGAAAAAAAAGACGTCAAGTCAAGTTCAGTAACGCCCCGCGGCTCAACCCAATTCATATGCACACCCTCCCTTCTAGACAACCAGGCTTAACCCGCCCGTCTCCTCGGTCCAAATGCCGGCGGTCCTTGCTGCGACTGCCTCGGCATAAAACTAACCGGCGTCCTAGTCGGCGTCAACGGCTCTGCAGCCTGTGCCCGCACCAGGGGGTGCCCCCACAAAAACCGGGTCGGGGTTTCGACAGCCCTTGACGACGAGGCTGACGTCGGCGTTCTCGGCTGGACATACCTCGACGAAGAGGCAGCCGGTGCCGTCTGCGGTGTGGGGGAGGCAACACAGTCGGCCAGCTGCATGAGTTCCTCGTCGTCGGCGGGGCTAAAGCCGTACTCGTCCCGCGACTGGTATTGGTTTTGGGGGTGGGGTAGGTAAGTATGTTGGCGCTGGAGCGGTTGCGACTGCTGCAACCTGTCGGCCTCAGCAGCGAGCTCCTCCCAGTCGTTATCATCGAGTCCATCGTCGTAATCGATGCTGGGTTCCCGGACTCTGTGGGCAGGCACAATCCAGTTCTGGAACTGGCTGGCGGCAGTGCGGGGAGGTCGGGTGGGCGTGGTAGGGGCAAAGCGTGTACCGTCTGTCCCGAGGGCCGTTCCGGAGGCAGCAGGCCGGGTTGGGTTGGTTGATCTGTTGTTGGTAAGGTCGATGACCGCCCCGGTGGCCGCCCTGGGCGCGCTAAAGTTCGGCTGCGGTGGCGGCGTTGAGTCGAGGTTGGGTCCACGGTTGGATGGGGATGGGCCAACCAGTCGGGGCATGGTGCTAGGAGGTCCCATCTGGTCCTCCTCGTCCATTGTCGTCCTCGGCGCCTGAAATACAGCAGCCGGCCCGGTATTGGTGGCGTGGTTTGGGGCTGCCTTGGTTCGCATCGTGTAGGGGGCGTCATTCAGGCCCAGACTAGTTGCCGTTGAATTCGTCGGTTGTAGGGTCCCAGCCGTCTGGGTTGGCCTGCCGGCGCCAATCAACTGACTGTTTGGCGTCAGAGGGTGGGCCTGACGTGTATCAGGATTGCTGTCGCCTGCAACAGGACCCGGCAGATCTCTGAAGGGTCGGTTAGAACGCACACCAGGATGGTATCCGTGTCTGTGTTTAGGAATCTGCGTTCTCTTCTGAAGTCTTTCTGTTTGCGCGCGATGCTTTCTAACAGTTTGTCGAGGTGTATTTGCCTCTTCCTGACCCGTGCCCGCCTGTCCTAAAGGCACTCTCTGCCCTGACTCAGGGGGGTCGGACTGACTGCCACTGATCACTTGCTGTTTTCGGGGGGTCTCGAACAGAGACACCGGGGGTCTTGGCGTGTCCGGCTTCCCGTTGCTGATATCGATGCGGTAATTACAAGGCCGCTCCGGTGCAGCCTTGCGATCGCATTCGAGATAACGCTCCCTGAAGCTGAAGGGGTTGGGGACCATTTCAACTAGGCGGCCTCTCCTGCACTGCGGGCAAGCTCCATCCTTAACTGGTGCTGCCTCGGGAGTAGGTGACGCATCTTCGTTGTAAAGCTCCCAATAGCTGCAGCCACCACCACCTGCGTTGCTGCAGACGTATCTCTTGCGACCAGCATACAACCCGCCGCCCTCAGGGTTAGATCTGCCTAGAACTCTGGACCCGAACTCGCACTTTGGACACCAGCCATGGGGAGGAGGTTTGTGCTTTGCGGGCGACCGCCAAGGCCTCCTCTTCTGGGGCGTCTTTGGCACACTCTTCTCAACTCGACCCTCAATTGTGGCCTGTATCTTCTTGATCACTGGCGCGGGTCCTGGGGGATCGTCAACGGCCATCCGCGGCGAGTCGTACTTGCTTTACACTCCACTTACCTGGAGGAGCCATCATAGGGTTGGTATCTTGACAACTCCAGTTGCGGCTGGGATTAGGTGGCAGCCGTTGATATGACTGCTGGAAGGTAATAGAGATGATCAGACGAAAAGCGGTAGGAAGCGTGAGCTGCAGTGTAATGCTGAGTCTCTGTGGTCGATTGCAGGGTTGGAAAGCGCTAAATTGCACCGCAAGTACTTGCAGTAAAGGATTGATGGATTGCAGACCCTGATTGTTTAATGTTAAAGCGTGCAAGAAGAACTAAGTTTCACGATCTTCGAGTGGGTGGAGATTGCTGAGATTGAGAAACAGTTGAGCTTGTCGTCGAACTGTTGGAGCCGTTGAGAATTGTCGCGGTGTCGAAAAGTCGAAAGTTGAGATGTCGAAACGATGAGGTATCAATTCGCAGAGCTGCGGGCATCACTGGGTGAAGGGACTCGTCTTGAAGAAGGCGGTTGTCGACAGGAGAGGAAGGAACAAACTCCAGGTCTTGCGGCGTGATAGAGACAGGTTTCTGGCGTGCGCAGCCGACACCAACAATAACTGATGACCAGAAACTCCTCCTCAAGGTCCAAATAAAACAGAAACAACAAAAAGAGGAGAGAAGGCTCTGGCGCCTGACCGGAACTGTCCGGAAACTATCTAGAAAAGGAAGGGAATGCGCCTGATGTGGTGAAGGAAAGGACAAAGTCGTATTCAGCGAGAATAAAAACGTATTACGCAAACTGGCATATATGGCGGTTCCTATTCTCAAGTGAGACGCCGCTTTGTTATCTTCTGTGCAAGACGGCGTTGAAGACAATTCGACTGAGGATCAGTCTGGCTCAAGATGCTTCAAGTATGCCCAACCCCCGCAACCAGTCTGGCTCTCAAGGTGCTTCAAGGATGCCCAACCCCGCAACGTAGCCCACCCCCTGTCCAGTGTGGCCTTGCAGCGTGTTAGTGTGGGCGGACTCGAAGATCGCCACTTCCCTGCTTCCATTACCTAGTTTCACGGCGCGTACCAGGGGGCGATGATCAAGGACACAATACAAAAAGCCGCGAGTACCATTCCATGGGCAGTCACAAGTTGTTGCATCTGCCGCACACCAGAAATCTGATGAGTTCCCAACCTCGGACCGATAATGGGCAGACCGCGTCGCTTGAAGCATCAAGCCACCTCAAGTTACTTGGCGGCCCTCTATGGGTTCTATGCTCATCCCAGGCTGTCTCCCACCTGATGAGGCTCTCTCGAAGCCGGAAACTCAGAGGGCAGGTTTTTAGGCAAAAATAAAGTGTTTCAATCAGTCCCAGTCGTCGTCATCGTCCCGGGCTTGCCTCGAGCTGGTTTTGATGCCCTTGTTTGCAAGTCTCTCCTCCGCAGCGTCCTCAGCATCCCTCATCCTCTTCATAACCCGCATGTCGTTATCCCGGATTGCACCAACCTCAATCAGAAGCTGGTCAATCTCGGCCATGCCCATCTTGACCCCGCCGACCGTCATGAGGGTAACGATCTGTTTGACAATATCGCCTTTGTTGTAAATTAGGATCGTCGGACAGTTCTTCTCCGGATAGCCCTCGATTGCCTGCGATGCCCTCATTTCACAGAACTTGATATCAGCATATTCTCGAGCTGCTTGACGCCATAGTTCTGACAACACTCTCGATTCGACATTCCCAGTTGACGAAGTGAGGTTCACAAAGACAGGCCCTTCTTCTGATGCTTCTGTGACCTCTCGCGAATACTCGGGCTTTGTGATGGGGTAGACGCTACCGTGCTTGGATTTTCTCTGAAGCGCGTTGAGTTCCTGAAGTCGCCGTTGCCTGTACTGTTCCAGAAATTCCTCGTCTTCCAAATCCTCGAGCTCATCCAACTCGTCGAGATCCTTGCCCTCTAACCTGTTCTCGTGGGCCAGTCGTCGGGCTTCAAGCAGGGCTTCTTCAATCATGGGGGTTGGGCTCGGTGGTTTCTCTGGGATTATACCATGTTTTCGGAGAATCTCGTTCCTACGAAACCAGTAAGCATCAGAAAAAGTATGCAGATTCGCACTGCTGACCATTCTGTGTCTGCATTTGGGTCATCAATCGGGACAGCTATCCGCTGGTCTGCTGGGGCTGCCATCCTGTCAAGTTCCGTCAAGGAGGGGCAATTGCTTTCAGGACAGCAATGCCGATACAAGAACGGCGATGGAAGAGGGTGGGTGGCCAACGTCTGAATCTGACGTAGACGTAGTGCTGTGGTTAAAACTCAAAGTCAACCTACTGCCTGGGACCCAGTAAACGTCGCCTGGCACAAGCATGCGCGTCCTTTCTGACTTGATAATACTTGCCTTGCCCCGCACAATCACCCCACCATGTCGAAGCTCTCTCCAAAGCTCAAATGAGAGCCGCCCCACTATTACCAGCGGACCGTGCAACCGACCCGTTGATTGGCCAGCAGCGAGCCCTAACGAGCACCCCATCGGCCCAGCAATTTTCCTTTCACAGACCCGAAAATTGCCCCAAAGTTTTGTGCTTTGCTAGGCTACACCAATCTCCCCTCCTCCCCCGAACCATCAACGCGAGCGCAAATCTGCCGTCAACGCCACCCCAGATTTCACCGACCATTAAAGCCCGTCGTCTCGTCGTTGATAGCAGAGTTTTCAGAAATCCGTCAAGATGGTAAGCCCATGATACTCCTTCCAGCTTTGTCCCAGCTATTCACGCGACCCACTCCGCCGAACCTGCCAATTCTCATCGACATCATAATTGCCATATGAGCAGACATCGAGACCGCTAGCTATGCATCATGTCTTTGAAGCAGCGAGTTGTTGGCAGATGGATCCGAGGCAATGGGGCGCAGAATGGGACAATCTTGCAATCGAAGCTGGAAAGCAAAAGCAAACGCTAACAGGGCCAAAAGGTTCTCGCCGTCGATCTCCTTAACCCCAGCGCGGCTTCTGAGGCCCGTAAGCACAAGCTCAAGGTAAGAAGACTCGGGAGAACCTCCGGAAGGTTTATCCGTAATTGCTAATTCGACTACTCAGACTCTTGTGCCCGCTCCCCGCTCCTTCTTCATGGATGTCAAGTGCCCCGGATGCTTCACCATCACGACTGTCTTCTCTCACGCTCAGACTGTGGTTATTTGCCAAGGTTGCACGACTGTTCTCTGCCAGCCCACCGGTGGCAAGGCTAGACTCACCGAGGGCTGCTCGTTCCGGAGAAAGTAGATGTTTGGAGCGTCTGCTTTCTCTTTTCGGCATACGGCATAGGTAATGGGGAATATCTTGGTGTCTTCTAGGCTTTCTTGAGTCGGGCGTCTATAAGATTATTCGATCAGTCAATTCCATTTGCGGATAGAGGATGGATTCACCAAAGATAACCTTGAGCCCAGAAAAAGGGGGGCGTTTGGGTCCGGATATCCTTGCATCATCGACATTTTCCGACTCTCTCGATTTGCGCTGCTTGGCATGGTTTTGCCGTACAGGCAGGGCATACTGCATGGGTGGATAGTTGGCACAGGCATTTCACACGAGTATTTAGACTGGTCTGTCACGGGCGGGTGACATGTCGACTAAATGCGAGGACGTGGATCTCTGAGCATCGCTGGAAGCCAAGTGCAGTGGGTAGACAGGGAACACTGTACTTTGCGATGAATTCATGACATTCACGGTAATATGGCATCCTCACCATGCATCAAATCATCAAGTGACGGCCGCGCAGTGCGAGATGGCTAGATTAGCTCGGCTCAGCCCAGTCCAGCTACTACAGAGGGACCTCATGTCCCATCTTTAACTACGGGCTGGTGTTGCATAAACTTTGAATCTCTCGCCGCCTCCTCGGGAATGTCCGAATGAATTGAAGTAATGGGGAGCCATGCACGCCGCAGGAAATCCTCTGGAGCGAAACGTCAGTCGCATACACTGCGGAGATGCACAACTCAACCAATCCTGCAAATGGTAGCTCGACAACCTTGTAAGGTTGCTTAAGGCGCAAAGGAGGTGCAACTGAGAGTGCTGGAACAAAACTATGTGTAGCTCGTACGTCCCTAGGAAAGGAAAGTAATGGTACTCTTGGTGGGTTGAATCAGGACTAATAACACTTGGTAGTTGAGAGCCATATGATTTAGCTAGGTTAGGGAAACCAGTTCTCGGGTAGGCTAACTTCGTAGAACATTCCATCTTGCTGTCTCGGATGCTGCAGGCTGCCGCCCCCAAATGCCGCACCGATTCGGCCTCGTTGTGGCATAATGCCAAGACTAATCAAGAACAGCCAATCGCGACGCAGGAAATCCATGCTCCTCGCCTGGGCAGGTCCCAGGTGAGACCTTATGAATGCCCATGTTCGCCTTCGAGCTTGAAGTCCAACGATGCTCAATCGACATTTTACAAAAAGAATCCGTTTTCTTGTCCTTTTTTTGTCGTCGACACCAAATGGCACGTGTTCAGCTTTCCTAGAAGCCCGAAAGTTAGAGTCTTAGGAAGTTGCACGTTAGAACTGGGATTAGTTGAAGTGAAACAATGTGAAGAATCGCGACAAAACACGGTCATCAACCCGTCGCGACAAGTTCTTTGGCCCCACAGCTGGGTGGCCCGCTTTGCTTGTTTCCCCCCATCTTTCACAACCTGGCAATTTCCCCAGACAGTGATCTCATCAGCCTAACCTTGTCACCACTGGTCCTTGCACTTCGAATCCTCGACAACCACCAGCCCAAAGGAACTTCTCGAAAGCTCATTCCAGCCAGTTTGTCGACCCCCTAGCGCAACGAAGCGAACAAATTCTATCAAACTAAACTCACACGCTGCCATTTAACAACCCTCATGTCAGGCCCACGAACAAAGCGCCCCTTCGCGGGCGCCGCAAGCGATCCAACCCAACGACAAATCACCTCGTACTTCACCAAGTCCACCTCACCCAGCAATGCGCCTCCCCCCCCGCCTTCCCCCCCGCCAGGCCCACTGAACGGCCCCGTCCTCCCCACTGCCGTCCAGTCGAACCTCCTCACTGTGGGCATGCGCGTACGCAAGTCTGTTGTAGAGGGGTACAAGACCTCTGCCTCCGAATCCGCATTCTCTCTCTGGTCCGACAGCACACCCTTCCCCCCCCGCTCCGCCAGTAGCAGCGGCGCCGTTGACGCAACCCGAGAGCTTGCCCCCTTCTGTGGTATCCACAAAGTCGGCGGCCTCGCAGTGCAGCCCGTATCGGCACTCACTCCTACTCCGTTTTCCACCTCCCCGCCTAGCAGCCAAGACTCGGTATCAAGCAGCACCTCCGCAACCGAGGTTATCGAGCGTAGCCGTGCCAGCACCGGAATGGACAATACCAACAACACCATTACACGCAAGCGTTTTTTCATCGCCATAGACGACGATTCCACCGATGACAACCCCACGGACGCCATACCCATTCACCATGGCGGGCCATGGCGCCGCCGCGAGGAGTGGATTGACGAGGAGATTAGCCCGCGCAGCTTTGCGCCAGCAGGATGGGGCAACGCGAGGATCATGGCGGTTCCAAGGACGAGGAAGAGCCACACTGGCCCAAGAGATTCAGCCGAGATGGATCAGGAGAACATGGCGGCGGATAGAGATGAGGCGGACTTTGACGAAGCGACATTTCTGGACATGGAGTTGGAGTGAACGAGAGGCTAGGCTTGAGTTGCCAATATAGGATACACCAGCCAGTGCTGGAACGGGAAGAGCTTACACCCATTTGTCCAGGCAAATGGGTATGCCAACAGTGTACGAAGACGCATTGAATATTTTCTATGGTGGAGATCCAATGAGCTTCTAGGTTCTATGACGGTTCTCCGACACGGCGGTAAAGGAATATTAGGGGCGGGTATCTGGCTTTAAAGTATGCATACGGCATGGCGTTTGGGGCTGGAAACATGGATGTTATGAGCTTTTGTACAAACGGAGGATTGTTGTCGGCTATACCATACCTACAGAACGAGGACGATGACGTCGAATTTACCACAATGGGTAAGGGTAGTTAGTATAATATGATGCGAAGGCCTGATATGGCATTTCAAAAGCGGTGCAATACGAACAGATATTTTACAATCCACTCGGGGAATAGCACCATATCAATAGAGAAAGCGGATTTAGCAGATGAAATATTTTGTTATCAAAAATCTGTCTCGTGGGGCATACGACAATGCAAATTTGGTACCGCTATAGGATCATAGGAATGCAGATAACGAACGGACAGAACAGGGGTTCCCTATTCTCATAACTTACAAGGTGGGAAAGGGATTGCGGAACTCCAAAAGGTCTCTCTGTCCGTAAAACTCACCAGCCACGGTGAGGATCATGTTCAGTGTTGCCCTCATATTAGCTGGAGCCCTGTCCTTGTCATCTCCAGTCTGTTCGTCCACATCGGCGCTGTCGGCAACTCCTTTGCCCTTTGATTCGGCAGGATCATGATTCTCAAGTCCTGCGCCCTCAAGTTGTTCCAGAAGACGCAACTTGGCCGCTGCAATGTCAGCTTGGAGATCTCCGGAAGCAGAGGATATGTCGGACACTTCCCCATCGTCGATATCCATATCCATTTCTCCGTCGTTATCATCGGGTGATATGTCTTCTGCGGGGGGTGCGAGGTGTGCGGGGTGGTCAGCCGCCGGTTGAGAGACGTCGTTAGTCAGGGATTGGGGGTGTGGATCTTCGTGGGTATTGCTGACACCGTTCTCGCTTTTGATTTCAACCTCATTCAGAATACCCTCATCATCTTCCTCAACTTCCTCACCCTCGAGATCATCTTCAACTTCTTCCCTCAGTGCCTCCATCTGTGTCATACTGACCATCATCAGGACGGCTCGTTTTCCCAGCTCCCGGACCCAGCCAACCTCACTGTAATCCATCTCGCCACGGTCAGGTAGCCGGGCCAACAGCGCCCAGATCCAGCGACTAGTTCTCTCACGTAGCTCGTAGCCACGTCGGATAAACTTGCCTCCGAGGATCACCCGTAGCAGCTTGAGTGCGTTGCGTCGGTCCATGGCAGCGACTTGCACCGGCAAAGGGTCGGTGTAACGGATACGGTTGTCCCAGACTCGAAAAGTCCAACTGTTGGCGCCAAAATGTCCAACGTGGGTGCCATGCTCCTTGTCTAAGGCGGCCACGAGGTGCTGCGGCGGGACCTCGTGGAGCTGGGCGCGCAGCACTTCGAACTGCTCGACAAGCGAGGTATAGTATGCCTCCCGTATCTTGCGCTCCGGGTCCTCCTCGTGATAGTAGTCGTTATACTCGCCGTCGGAAGAGCACTCGGTGTCGGGAGCTGCAACATACGCACCATCCTCGTAATAGCCTCTAAAATCACCAGCACCGTCGTCGTAGATGCTGCGGTCAATATCGTTGTCGCTACCAAGGAGGTGTGGTGGCAGTTGGGGCCCGGCCTTGGGGGCCGTGAGAAGATACGGAATGCCGTCTGCTTCTTGTCTGTACTTACCATGTCAGCGCGTGCATCTGTGGGGGGTAGGAACGCGAGATTGTTTAGCAAACAGAAAGAAGCTGCAGGGTAGTGGCAAGAGGTGTGCTTACCGAACAGATTTTAGGTAGGCGAGGGCGTCGCCTTCGTCTTCAAACTCAAGGTCATCATCGGATGGATGCGTGGGTTGCTGAAGACTTCCGAAAGCCGATCGTTGGCCATAAGTCGCGTCTGGCTTTGGCTCTGCACCTTTTGATTTTGAGCCTTGATCTCGCCGTCGCTTGTTGGGCGGCTCTGGGATTGGATCGTTGAGGGTGGAGTTGTCTCGTTTGGAGCCCATCGCGGTCAATTTGGCTCCCGAAACCAGCGTAAGACGTCGGATGTTGAGAATCAAGCCGGGGGCTGTACAAGACCTCGCAGAACGCTCTTGCGTTTGCTGTTGGCCCCGTCATGGGAAATTACAAGGGTTAGGGTCTCCGATAAGATAACTCCTGCTGTGCGATTGACCCCGCCATACAAGGAAAGTGCCCCTCAACTTCAGAAGGTGCGTCAGGCCGATAACCTGAGCCTGGCAAAATTCGAGTCACCCTACCACATCTCATCACCCGCCCCTTACAATATAGTTCAGCACACAAAATCTCCCCAATCCCGCGAGACCAGCGAGAAGCAAGCCTCGAAACCATGTCAGAGCCAGCAAAGCCCGCTCCTGCCGCCGAGACCCCCGCGGTCGAACCCCCTGTCGAGGGTGCCGAGGATGGGGCAACAACATCCAAAAAAGCGGCGAAGAAGGCCGAAGCCAAAGCTAAGAAGGAGGCTGAAAAAGCGCGCCGAGCCGCTGAACGAGTTGCTGCCCAAGCTGCCGCCAGCAGCGCAGCCCAGGGCGAGGATCTGGCGACGGCACACTATGGACAAGAGACACACGAGACGCAGTACTCGGCCGAGGCAACTGATGCCCATCTAAAGACACTAGGAGGGGGGGATGTTGGCAAGACCGTCCACATCCGCGCTTGGCTTCAGAACAGTCGCATGCAGGGCGCCAAGATGGTTTTTGTCGAGCTCCGGGAAGAGGGCAACTGGACCATCCAGGGCATTGCCGCTGCTAACCCTGAGGGCACACCCGTCAGCCGTCAGATGGTCAAGTGGATTGGCTCGGTCAGCCTCGAGAGTTACGTCGTCGTTGAGGCCACAGTGCAGAAGCCGTTGGAGCCTGTCAAGTCTTGCCGTGTCTCCAACCTCGAGCTTCACATCACTCGATTCTGGGTCCACGCCGCTGCTCCTGCTGTCCTTGGCATGACCCTCGCCGCCTCTAATAGGCCAATTGCAAACTTCTCGGATGAGGAACCACCGGTCGAGCAGAATGTCGAGAAACTGAGTCTTGCTTCAGCTGGTGAGGCAACGGGTGTCCCAGCTGCGAGCATGCTGACCCATCTCGACAACATTGTCATGCACAAGAGAGCCCCTGTGCAGCAAGCCATTGCCGATATCCGCATGGAGGTCAAGAATCTCTTCCGCTCGTTTCTGATTGGAAAGGGGTTCAAGGAATTCGAGCCACCGTGCCTTATTGGAGCCGCGTCGGAAGGAGGGTAGGTGATTGTCACAACTAACCCTAACCCTCTTTTACCCCTTTTTCCTCTCCAAACACCAAAGCTTATTTCCTGACGATGTCAACAGAGCGAATGTTTTCCGTCTCCCCTATTTCACCACTGAGGCTTTCCTTGCGCAAAGCCCTCAATTCTACAAGCAGGTTTGTTCACCCATGCTTCTCGGCTGTAATGCTGTCTAACACGAACGCTAGATCGAGATTGCTGGTGGTAGGAAACGTGTATTTTCTATCGGACCAGTCTTCCGCGCCGAAAACTCAAACACGCCTCGTCACATGACAGAAGTAAGCCCCCTCCATGTATAGGGCTGTTTTCTCGGTGTCGGGAATTGACATGCTATCAGTTCACAGGTCTCGATCTGGAAATGGAAATCAGGAAGGACTATCGTGAAGTCTTGCACTTGCTCGAGGAAGTGTTACTTCACATCTTTCGCGGTATTAAAGAGCACTGCGCTGCCGAAGTCGAGTTTGTTCGCTCGGTGTACCCGTCGGAGGAGTTTCTTCTGCCGGAGCCTGGCAAGGAGGTAAGGTTGACTTTTGCTGAGGGTCAAAAGCTTCTTCGAGAGCAGGGCCCTGAGGAGTACCGCAATGTCAGCGATGACGAGGATATGAGTACGCCTCAGGAAAAGGCACTTGGCGCCCTCGTCAGGGCTAAGTACAAGACGGACTTTTACGTTCTCGACAAATTCCCCGAGGGTGCACGCCCATTTTATGCCAAGGAGGACCCCAAGGACCCCAAGGTCACCAATGCCTATGACTTTTTCATGAGAGGTTGGTTTCCGCCGTAAAATTCAAGCAATGTATATAACGCTGACGGGATTGCAACCCAGGGCAGGAAATTCTGAGCGGCGGCCAGCGCATCAACGACCCGGTTGAGCTCGAGGCGCGTCTGCGCAAGAAGGGGGTTGACCCTGCTAGCCCTGGAATCAAGGAATACGTTGACGTGTTCCGTCAGGTAGGTGGATGTTTCTCAAGAAACTAGTTGCTTGCTGATGATTGCGCAATACAGGCCGGCGTTCCCGCGCACGGAGGAGGCGGCATTGGTCTTGACCGTGTAGTGGCATGGTACCTCAACCTGCCAAGTGTCCATCTGGCGGCTTACTACCCTCGAACTCCAAAACGTTTGACTCCCTGATTGCACGTGTGTGGGCTAAAGCTTGTTGGCCTGGTGGTTATAGAGGAGTTTGGCGACCTCGTGCCCTGTTCCGGGCGAGTATGATAGCACGAATGGAATCCCTATTTGATATCGCGCATGCATCGTCCTTGGTCATGACCCTGTTTGACACCCTGCAGCCATTGCTCTACCCCCCGACAATGAGCCTCGTCTTCCCCCGCGATATTGGCGAGTGACCTCCTCTCTCGGTATACCTAGGATATAACGTCCGGTACTTGGGCTCCACCGAAATAAGCCCATGAATTAGCGCTTAGCCCAACGGCGAGGCGTGGCTTGGACTAGCTTCATGATGGCCTGTGAGTACAACGTCTATTTGTTGTCTCGAGGGGAGACCGATAGGTATGCACCCTCTTTTCGTAGAGGCTGGTTGGGGTCGTCAACCGGAACATTCTGCAGGATGCAGACTGCAACATCTATGCTTGGGCTGTCAAGGCAGGGTGGTATCTTGAGCATACACGGATTGGGTGTCTGAATGTACCTTTGGATAAAGGAAGAACATTGCACCGACTAGGGAAGGACATCTGGGGAGAGTAGAGTGTCGAGGCCCCATAATGGCTGAACTCCAGTTACTAAACAAGTGAATGTGCTGTGGTAGGGTGGGGAGAAATACGGAAAGAACATTGCGCCGACGAGGGAAGGACATCTGATGAGAGTCGAGTATTGAGGGCTGATCTAGTCACCAAACAAGTGAATGTTCCGTGGTAAGGTGGGGAGAAATACGGCCCCATATGCCCAGAAATCTTGTATTTCTTCCTCTTTCTGGCTTCGTTCTCCCTTCATCCGTCAACTAAACTATTGAAGCCCCGGCTTTCATCGCAGATTCGAAAATCTGCTACGAAACACGCGATCGAACAATCTTTCTGAGGAACACACTTGAAAAGCCCATCAAGACCCAGCATCACACAATGTCCCTTCGATCTGGCCCGACGGGCGCATCGCGGGAGGCGTGCGAAAACCCGTCGACCATTCCTACCTATGCGTACGGCCACGGCACCTACCCAAGTCCAGGGGGGAATCAAGGCTCGTTCTACGGACAGAGCCAGAGGACACCACCTCTCAAATATATAAATCCAGAGCTGTAAGTTTCAACCAAGTTCGGCAACTCTCTTCCACCTCCCCCCTTTTCTAGCTGTACCCTTTGGGGGCTAGCCAAAGCCGTCGGACTACCTTCGATCTGCTGGCGTACTTGGGAAATTTCTTGATGTACCAGCTTGGCTGAGGCGGTCTTTGCCGCTGTCATGATTTGGTCGGCGCGGGGATTTCGGATTCCATCCCATTTCTCTCCCCTGGTTATTCTCTCGTACCTTCTCTCTTGTCTTCATCCTCCTCCCCAGCGCGGCTTTAGCCGTCAGTCATTTTCTGAACGTGTATTTCTCCCAAGACTTCTAGCTTGTGATGGTGGTCCGACACGGGTTAGCAACGCACGCCCCTATTCCCAATTCCCCGGGACTGGCGCCATCGGCCAAAGCAGCGCCACCCAAGACATGGACTGTATTCCGCTGGAGCTGCCCCGCATCGGCGCGCCAGCTTCAATCCTCGCCGAGTTCCGGCGACACTATCCGCTCCTCTGTCCCGGCCCGTTGGAGGCCCCAGACGACACTGAAGCCGACGCCAATCTGGATGCCCGGATCACGTCGTTGACGCAACCCGACCCGCCCGAGTGTTATGTCAGGCGAACCCGGATTCCGCATCCCGACGAGATTGGAAGGGAAGCCGAAGCGGGAGCGGTGGCGGCAGAAGACCCTCTCAAACTGCAACAGTTGCTCTATCTCGATCTCCAAGTTGAGCGAGGGTCGGGAGATGCGAATGAGATATGGACGCAACTCAAATTATACATTCAGAACAAAGGAAGCATCAGCCCCGAGGAACTGGACCAACTTACAACGCAGGGCAAGTTCCAGTGGCTCACGTACGACAGATTGAGTGAGCTCTGCAGGCTGGCAGACGGTGTTGGTGCCTTCTTCAAACATGGTCGGCAGAATTCACCCTTTGTCAATCACCTCCTGGTCGCAAGAGAGTGTGCTCCGACTGGAGAGAAGGAAGTCGTTCTCTGGAGAGAGAAAGCCGCCTCATGGTCAGACGTCCTAACCGAGGAAGATACCGACGACGAAATGGACATTGACGACGACGACGAACATCCGACATTGGCGACGACACCCGACACGCACAAGGCTGGAAATAGCCATCAAGATGATGTGAACATGCCTGATGAATCATGGAATGGTATGATAAACTATGATGGCTGAGAGCTACCGTCGTCTCGGGCCTTCGTTGGAAACTTGCATCCAGGAGGAAACGGCTTCTTCATTTTGGATATGGGCTCGTCCTTTTTTTCTCCTCCCTTCTCCTTGGTTTTGAAAAGATACCCGTTTGTTTTGGCGCCGGCGGGGTATGGACGTTGGGTGTCGCTGTTCGTACCTTTGGGTAGACAGCGTCTATTCGGTAAAGTTATTGCCAGGAAGGTCGTACTCTAGGAGTCGGCTTTTTATGATTGCTGATCAAGGGGGAGAGGGAGGGGGAAGAATCCACCATCCTGACACTTGTATGGACGACAGCTGCTCGGACTACTTGTCGAAAGCAAGGCTAAGTTGTCCACCCCATTTTCCACCCCTTGATTGTCTGATGGAACAACATATGGATAGTAAACGCAGGGAGCTAGTGAGTGCTAGTTCTAGAATGGATGGAGTGGAATGATTCCACTGGAATCACTTCATAAAGTCGCTCGATATCGAACAAGACATCAAGAGGAGTATGAATTCTAGCATTGACTGCGCTCTTCAATCCTACAAGCACTCGGCCACCATGTGAACCGCATCCCCAAATCCAAGCCCGGGAGGATCACCACACTCCGAGCTAATTCATACGGAAATTCCTTACGAAGTGAAAGTCCAATTCACCAAAATCACCCTATCCATTGCGACTCCAGTTCCATCCACGAGGCAATACACCTCAGCTTCCCAGCGTATCCACCCAACCACGCCAATAGGCACATGTCCAGCCCCCCCCTCCACCCCACTCTCGCAGATTCGTGAGAGAAAAAAAGAGAATAGGAGAAAAGAAGACGGAGTAAATAAAGAACAAGAAGCTACCTTGGTACCCATACGAGGCCACGGCAAGTTTATATTAAGCACAGCATGTATTATATAACGCCAGAATGAGTTCCACCCCACCAAAGGGAAACAAAAATCTGAAAGCGTACATCACGGCTGACCTGCAATCGACTTGGTTCATAGCTTGGGAGCATGGAAAAACCAGAGAGCATGGCATGGTTTGGCAGAGAAAGAGAGAAGGGGCGTGAGAAAAAAATAAAACAGGAATGACCAAACAGAGGGCAAATGTTATACTGGACTGACGGGGTCAGATCCACAGGCAAAGAGGTTGAGATGGTAGTCCCCACGAGCAGCGCATCCGAGGATCATACGGTGAGGATGGAATGCTGTAGCGGAGATGGGTGTTCCCTTGGTACCCTGAAGGAAGCTGGAGTAGGGCTCCAGACGAGAGAGCTCATGTCCGTCAAAGTCGAAGACCTTGACTTGGTGCGCTGATGTGCCCCTAGTAAATGTTAGTATCACTTGAGTTGTCTGAGCAAGGGGATAGTGTAGTACTTACACTGCGAACACAGGCAGGTGCTCGTGCGTGCTTGCAGTGCGCAGTACATCCTTGGTGGTCAAGAAGGTCTTGAGTGGGTTCTCCATGCGGATATCCCAAAGGCTGACCTTGCCGTTGCGGCCCGCTGACAGGAGCTCTCTCTGTCCGCCACGCTGCATATGCACTGAACGCACCCACTGCCTGCTGTCATCCTTCCACTTGCGGACCATAGTCTCATGAGGTTTCATTCTCGTGTCGAAGACACGAATTGCACCGTCGCCAAAGCCTGCAACGAAGATGTTACCCGTCATTTGGTCCGACGTCAGCGATGTCACGCACGATCCCGATCGCGCGGGGATTTCGTGTGTGCACATTTCATGGCCCGCATTCCATATACGGATGACGCGCTCGTCACCGGCGACAAGAACCTGTCCGTTGACCTGCTGCCAGTCGAACACCATACCAGAATTGACATTCGAAGGGACCATGTGGGTTAGCGCGCGCCATGCCGATGCGAGCTCGATCTTTTCTGCGCTGTCATAATTCCGGTAGATGCGTACTACGCCATCTGACGAGCCCGTCATCAGGAGGGCTTGGTCATCCTCGTTGATGAACTTCATGTCGGAAATTTTCGAGCCCTCTGGGTTACCGTTGGAGAAGCGACTCTTGCGACTGTTTGATTTCCAATCCCACACATTGACTGTATTACCATCGTCCGCAACGGCAACATAGTTCTCAAACTGATGGAACGTCATCCTAGCAGGCTGCGCCCCGTTGTTGATGGTACCAATCTGGCTACTCCACTTGTGCGTCCTAGCATACGTCTTTTGGGGTTGCGTTTCTCTGAGCACCGCTTCGTTGCGTGACCGACGCCAGAGCCGTTCATTATATTCGTGGCTTCCGGGCTCTTCAGACTCGGGCGCCTTCATCTGCGGCTCACGGAAGTATTCAATTGACCAGTCAAGGAACGTGCTAGCAAGAGGAAGAGTAGGTATGTCCGTCAGGCTCCGGTTCTTGTAGCCAGCGCAGGATGGTTCGTGTGCAACGTGATAGTTAGCTGGCGACGTAGCTGGATCATGTTGCTCGGGGGGCGCAGTTTCGAGGCTTGGGCCCTTTCGGTTGCGCTGAGACATACTTCTCTGCAGCCCTGGCGATACTGGAGGAGTTGACGTGCCCGTGGCGCCCTCCAGCCCCATTAGCGGACCGAAGAGGTAACTGGCCGTGCGTTTCAGCAGACCAGGCGACGGTATTGGCTGCGCAGCGGATGTATGGGTCCCTATCACACTAGTCCTCTGGCTCATGTCACCTCGCGACACTTTTCTAGCGCGCCGGACGATGTCATCCATGAGGCTCTGTGCTGGCGCGCCGACTGGCGACTGGATCAGCGAGTGGTGGATGTAGTCAACGATGATGGTTGCATCCCTCTGAACCTCGGGGTGCGGGTCAACACTCAGAATATTGATGTGCTTCCAGCAAGCTGCGAACACCGAGTCGTGTGCGACTCCGTACGCGGTCGGCTTCAGAGTGCCATCTCTCTCGCGGTTCTCGGGTCGCGCATAATGAAGCCCCATCTTGTGGTCCTGGCCATCTTGAGCAGGGGGGAAAAGCAGGTATTCTTTCTCTTCTTGCAACTGTTCGTACGCAGCAACGAGGAACTTGTTCTCGTACCGTGCAACGAAATGCGAGAAGAAAACCAAGAGTTCTTTGCGAACAATGGGACTGCCGTCAGTAGCAAGCTCCAACATGGTCCACGCGATGCCCTCTTCAATTCTCGCGACCTCGTCCGTAAGCTCGGGGATACCAAGGAAAGTGGTCATGGCATGTGCCATTGCCGCCCTTACTTCCGGACATTGGTCTCTGATCAGGTAGGAGAGTTTGATGTGGGCATTTTCCCGAATGCCTCGCCACTTCCCCTCGGGCAAGTCTTGCCACAGTTGGCTGATGCACAAACATGACCATTGACGCAAAAGGGGGTTGTCCGGATGTGTAATGTGCTGCAAGCAATACGTCATGATGTCCGTCGAGTTACAGACGATTTGGCCCGGCTTATAGCCCTTGCAAAGCATAGCCAGGATGAAGGCGCACATGGCCTTGTGTTCATCGAGCACCGCGGCGCCAATCGCCTGGATGTTCTCTTGGGGTTTCATAATGGCAGCAAAGTAGTTATACCCACTGTCCTTGATCAAGTCCGCCTGGCAGGAGATGTCGACAGCGAGGACGCGAGTCCAAATGAAGACCATAACCGGCTTCAACTCCTGAGCGGCAGATTGAAGGAGTTTTAAGACGTATGGGAATATACCGATGCTGAGAGCAAGCTGGACCGCCCATGGGCCGAGATCTAGGAAGCGGCCCAAGAGAATCAAGGCCCGGAGCCGGTGTTGCTGGCTAAGCAACACTTGTAGCACCACAGGGAGTTGATCGGGAGGCTTCTGTGACATGGCATCTCCTCGGGTGAGATAAATTTCAAAAGCGGTGAGTTGCTCGGTGAAAAAGGTCGAGTTTTGGTACTCGTAATCCGGCTTTTCTTCAAGCATGGGAAGCTGTGACAAGGCCATATCAACAGCCAGATCCCAACTCTCCCAGAGCGGGTGTTGGCGAGTATCGGGGAGTTCAGGGAAGGATTGAGGGTGACAGTTATACACTGGCATTATGCGCTGGGCAAGTAAGAAGTTGCGGAACAACGCAGCGACTAAAGTCAAGTCAGCATAATGAACCAAGCACCAATGACGGGCGTTACATACCCATCAAGTCTTGTCTAAAAAACTTTCGAAAGAGGTGTCTGGGTAGTGTGGTCCACGCAATAGTGTCGGTGATGGCTGTGAAGATCCAATTCAGCTCGCCGAGAGGTGTCCTACGCTCCTGCAAGCGGCCACCGAGCTTCTTGGCCCTATCTGGCGTGAGATCCGTTTTGAGTGGGTTTTGCAGCACAAAAAACCAGAGTGCCATCTCAATAGGGGTCGTCAGACAGCAGCTGAACAGGTCAGCCGGTAGAAGAGGATTTGTCGGCAGGTTTTCCTTCACGCCACACGCTGCTAGGTGAATGTAGGGACGAAAGCTCATCTTCTCGTAGTTGGCGTCCTTCTGAGCGCTTTCCTCCTCTTCTTGTTCGTGCTTTTCAACAAAGCGATGATAGTTGTTGAGAATATTGCCAGCCTCGGAGCAGTCCCAAACGAAGATGGTGGGGGCCTGGAGCCAGTGCTGCAGGTCGTACAGCGAGACAGGGATATATTGCGTGTAGTTCCTGTTGAAAACCCAGATTTCACCCGAGGCAGTTGGCTTCGGGACGCCATGGCCGTTGTAGTGAAAGAGAACACGTTCGTCCTTAGCGTTGCGTCTCAGCGATATACTGAACTTCTTGGTTTCTTCAATCGATGGATCGAGGTATTGTTTGTAACGCGTGCGAATGGCCAAGGTCTCATACTGGCCCTGAAGATGCTTACCGATGTTCTCGAGGGCCTTGGACACCGGAGGTATGGTCGGATCTTGCCATGCCTCAAGCTTGGCGCCTGGGCTTGTCCTCAGCTGGTCCGGCGGCTCAACTCCGATATTAAGGCAGATGGCAATCGCTGCTGACACAGTTTTGAGGCGGTCTCTCATGCGCCAGTCTTGGATCTCGAACGAAGGTGATCTCGGCTTTGCGGTAGTTTCGTGCCTCTTATCTGTAAAATACATATACCAATTCTTTGCTGGTCAGTGTGAGCTCAACGACACTAAGGTGCAGAAGCACACTCACATTGGCGAGCTGAGAAATGGTTTCCTCAGACTGGTAGTGGTCCTCAAAGCCGTGGCGTGCCCCCCATTCATAGAACTCTTCGTTGATTTCCTCGTCGTGTTCTTCGTGTCGCAGACCATGATCGCTCTTGGAGCGAAGGAGGGGTGGTTTCACGGCTTTCCGGTGACCAGACTCATCATCATCATCGTCCGATACTGCGCCATTAGTGAACGCTGCGCTCTGACCCCGTTTGTTCCCAGGTGCACTGGGGGTTCGTAGGGACGACGAGCCATCGTACTGGCGCACTTGGTGGCCATTTGCGACGGCTTGAAATGGGCTCCGGGGTATCAAGGCGGGAAGTTCGCGATCGCCTTGACGGTGATCCCTGTCGTGCCCGCGGGCGCGGTCGTTCTTCATGGCGAGCGCGTGGTAGGAATGGGGTCCGCTGCTTTGTGATATGTCGGGGGCCGCACCATGATGCGTAGATCTTCCTGGGCCATGGAGAGTTGGGTTGGGGCTGTTCCTATCCTGAGGGCGACCATACAGGGTGGATTGCATATCGATGGTCGTCATGATGGGCTCAGAGGCGGCGTGCGACCACTATTCCCGGCTGGCGGGCGGGAAGAACGGATTGAGGTGGGAACGAGGGGCCACGATGCACGGGCAACATGCAACGGCATACGCTCGAGGACGCGACCGATCCAATGCCTTCTTTTCGTCGCGGCTCGTGGCACAGTGGTGCCTAAACGAAAACGAAGCTCTCAGCTTGCCACAACAAGGAATGCCATGTGAGCTGCCGTCCTCAACAGTGGCCTCGGCTCGGCTGGGGGTTTTGGCCGATTGAGAGGCAATTGAATATGCGATGCAACTGTAAAGGGGTCCTGCTGGGACTCGAGGAAGTGCAGGTTCAATGCTGACCGCCCAAGTGGAGCTCACAACTTGAACGCTCTCAGCCTCATCGGCAACTGACGGCGTTTGCCCGACCGACCTGCCCCACCATTCCGACTGAGAGGACATCGCGCTGCCACGTGATTAGTCATGTGCCGATAAGGGTCCATTAAGGGAAAGGTTTAATTGCATCGCCAATCCCCGATCCATGCGCGCGACGGTCCGAGAAACACACATCCGCTCACCTCATGTTCGTGTCAGTGAGGGATTTGATGGGTCGTCGAGCTGCCCGGATATACAGAATGTAACTAGAGAGATGGTGAAGAGCCCATGAGCAAGATTACTTAGATTGTCTGCGCGGTACTTTATAGCTTGGTAACTATCGGAAGTCCCTGGATAACCCAAGGGGCATCTTGTCAAGGCGTTTTCCACTATTATGAAAAGCTTGATTACCCAGGAAGTTTAAGGCCTTAAATTTTGGAACCAACACTTAGATATTTTGGCTTGACATCTTGAAAATGAGCTGTAGAATGCCTACGAAATCCCACGCTACAGCCATTCAGAAAGCGTAAGCCCTGAGCGTGAAATTGAGACCTGAAGTTTCCAGACTGATAATTGGGGAAAGTCCTTTTGGCTTGTGCTGCGCCAACCACCCACCGAGATGCACTTTCGCCCCACAAATATAAATCAAAAGCTTAAGTTTATAGCGGACATCGGCAGCAACCTAAACATGTGCACGCATTGCATCTCAGGTATGCAGATTGTGATACTCATGCGGCGCAAGGGAGTGCACGAGATTTTAGGTAGTTTCAACCATTGTCCTCTCCTCTGCCATATGTTTCTTTCGTACGCTGATCATGCTGGAAGCTGAACAACCTGGAAAGCTCAAGCTCCGAGGTAATCCGCAGTCGACGTCGCTAACCTGGAAGCCCAGAGCACCCCTTGAGCTGTGCAGTGACCCACTTGCTAGGCTTGCCCAGGACCAAGGGGCGAACCAAGACCACAAGGAAACATGAAACATTGTGAGCCGGGGTCACAAACCGGATGACAGCACAGCGGTTACCAACTCGAAGGGGGATAGAGTATCGACTAACCTGTTTCGGCACAATGACGGTGGCGCTAGCTTCCGACCTTGGTGATGGCTGCGGCAGCCTGCGCCAGCAGTTGGATGCAATTGGTGAGCCAAAGATACCACCACCCAGTAAATCCAACCGGCACAGCACAACGAAAAGCAAATATGCAGCGACCCAGAAACCTAGAACCCATCGCCATCGCTGAGATGCGGGTATCGCAATAACCCACTCTCCGTCCGTACCTTGCAGTAGTGCATCGTCAGAGGTCACTTATGGTCAGACCCGCCGGTTATCTAGGTCGACGCGTGATGATTTGCATCACAACCCTACCTACTGTACACTACACTACCAACTCCGGGAGGCTGCAGAATGGATTCCGGGGACCGTCGTGTGTCTTGCGGATCCCCCTCTTTGTCGCACACGACGGCAGAGGATGGCATGCCATCTACAATCCGATGTTCGGAAGGTGAGGCGCTGACACCAACGGGAATTCCTGGATGAGGCGGAGGCCCATTAATAGCACCAAAGGCTGGGGCCGCCCTGCCCTTCCTCATGGCAGCCCACCAAAGAATGCGCATCCCTGAGAGTTGTGTTTCTGGCGACGAATCCACAGGGCTGGACATGCTCAAAGGACCGTCTTGCGGCAGCGGTGGTCGGGAGAAAGTAAAAGGCCCCGCGTGGAGCCGTCCATGGCTCTCCCGGGATTGGCCGGCTGGGAAGTGCATGCATCTGAAAAGGACATGCCCCTTTTCAGTCCTTCGATTTGTTCTGTCCCCACTGGTCCCCCGCAAACCCCGGTCCTGCTGCACCTGAATAAGTGTCGCAGACCAAAAACCAAGTGTGCATTGCGGCCGCTCGTTTTCAATTTCCGTCCTGGTGGACATCCACTGTCGGAGAGAAAGCAGTCCCATCCTCTTGCGCTCCCGCGACCCGTTGATTTATTATTGCAACTCCTTTGGGTCAGCCAGGAAAATCGCTGCGCCGCTTGTTTCCCTCTTGCTCTTTGCTAGTGAAATCGCCGAGACTTTGGGGGACCATCTCCGTGCGGCTGTTCCTCATCAGGTTGGGGGGGAGCGCTCGTGCGGTCGACAAGGGGCCCCGACAAAAAAAATCGAGAGGTCGAACAAGAAAAGCGAACCACTGTTTGCTCACACTCCACTGGGCAGAACCGATGCTTCCCCAGCCATCGCCAAACCCGGGCATTGATACTCGTCGGACCTCGACGCCTCCTCGCTCTAGCTAGGCAGCCTCTAGCTCAGTGCCGTCGTCGTCGGCCTCCCGCTTACCCCGTTCCTGCACCCTCCCGCAACCTCCTGTCCGATCGACGATACCGACCGACGGCACCAGTCAATTGAAGCACCGCCCCCCTACGAGCTTGAGAGACGGCGTGACACCGAACAGCGAAACCACGCCCATTATCGACACACTGTCGCGCGCGAGGCACCCCGCGAGGGGTCTAGGAGGACCGAGCCATGGCCTTTCTTTTCAAGTCTAAAAAGAACCAGGACAGGGCGCTGACGAGCCGCGATGGCCCACCATCATCTGGGTCCTCGATGCAAAGCGCCACCGCGCGTGTCCGGGAGGAGAAGTCGTCCCGGGCCACACCCACTGGCAGCGTGAATTCGATTGATAATGATGGCAGCATGGGCAGCCCAGATCAAGCGTATGCTCGCCAGCGCGCTCAGAGTGTCAGTCAAGATCAGCAGTCGCAGCCTCCTGTCCAGCAACAACAGCAACCCAGCGACTTGCCGGTGAGTCCCCATGTGTAAATCGCAATCGCTCACTCGAGTATCATCTCCTGACCAACTTTAATGCAGTTTCGCAATGGCGCCACACAAGCGCAGCCACCGACAAACCCAAATGCCTCGCTGTACCCGTGGTCGCAACGGAGGCTGACTTACACGTCGTCGCACCCGAGTCCCTTTCCGCGATATGGAGCCGCCGTCAATGCTGTGTCTTCAAAGGAAGGCGACATCTATATCATGGGTGGCCTCATCAACAGCTCAACCGTGAAAGGGGATCTCTGGCTCATCGAGGCCGGAGGCAACATGGCTTGCTACCCCCTTGCGACCACTGCAGAAGGACCAGGACCGAGAGTGGGACATTCAAGTCTCCTAGTCGGGAATGCATTCATCGTTTATGGCGGCGACACCAAGATCGAGGAAAGTGATATCCTCGACGAGACACTCTACCTTCTTAACACGTGTAAGTCATTGTTGACACCGCTCTTCACTGACCGAGCTCCTGACGATCCACAGCAACGCGCCAATGGTCCCGAGCCCTGCCGGCCGGGCCACGACCTGTTGGCCGTTATGGTCACTCCCTCAACATTCTTGGGTCCAAGATATACATCTTTGGCGGCCAGGTCGAGGGTTACTTCATGAACGACCTCTCTGCCTTTGACCTGAACCAGCTGCAGATGCCCAACAACCGGTGGGAAATTCTGATCGAGAACAGCGAAAATGCTGCCCAAGGAAAAATGCCCCCGGCACGAACCAACCACTCTATGGTGACGTATAATGACAAGTTGTATCTGTTCGGAGGCACCAATGGGTTCCAGTGGTTCAACGATGTTTGGTGCTATGATCCCACAACAAATCAGTGGTCGCTCCTGGACTGCATCGGATACATCCCGGCGCCACGGGAAGGACACGCCGCCGCACTGGTTGACGACGTCATGTACATTTTCGGCGGGCGCACCGAGGACGGAGCAGACCTCGGCGACTTGGCAGCATTCCGCATATCGTCTCGTCGATGGTATACCTTCCAGAACATGGGCCCCTCGCCCTCGCCCCGGTCTGGTCACAGTATGACCGCTGTAGGTAAGACAGTTGTAGTTGTGGGAGGAGAACCGAGCTCTGCCGCAACGGCAGTGAACGATCTGGCTCTGGTCTACTGCCTGGATACCACCAAGATTAGGTACCCCAATGATTCTCAGGCGAATGGCCAGAGGGCTCCTGCTGCGAGACGGCCCAGCGACGTTACGGCCCAGAACACGCCCAGAAGCATGCCTTCGCGAGACGGTTCGAACGGCCCACCAGAAGCAAAGCGGCTTGCGGGAGCAACTCGGGAGATCGGTCCCCCCCCTGGTGTTGGTGGAAGTGCTCCGAATGGGTACAGGCCATCAACGGCTGACTCCAGCCAACAAAATGGGGCATCTAACGGCCCCTCGAAGCTCCCCCGTTCAACACCCTCCGCACCCGGGCCTTCCGGTCCTCCACCACAGGGCCAAGCACCGAAGCCCGCGATAAGCACGGTTGCCAGCCGGTCCAGGAACGCATCGATGGAGCGAGGGGACGGACAACAAGGCTCCCCGGGCCAATCGCCGGTAACTCAGCAAGGTGCAGTTCCCAAGGAAGTCGAGGTGGACCGACGTGCTCCAACTGGGCGGGCTCCTCCCAAGGTAGCAGCAGAGCCAGTTGCCGTTGAGCCACCAAAGCCAAAACCGAAAGCAGCCCGCGGCCCGACGCCTGTCGATACACCGACCGAACAAGTGATCAAACAAGCCCCGAACCGCCCATCATCCCCGCCTCCACCCACCCGTCAGAACAGTAACCCGCTCTCCCGAAGGTCATCGGCTCGAAATTCGCAGACGGTTGCCATTCTCAAGGAGCTGGATGCGGCGAGGAATCGCAACGCATGGTATGCTTCCGAGTTGGAGTTGGCGCGAAAAGCTGGCTATGTTGCCAATGCGTCGCTGAGTCCGATCCTGGAAAGCGGCGCCGCTGAGGCGTTTGGCGACGAGGACAAGCCGCTAATAGAGGCTCTGCTCGCGATGCGCGCTGAGCTTGCCAACGTCCAGGCTTCCGTCGACAAACAAGCGGTTCTTGCCGCCAGGCAGATCGCCGAGGCCGAGAAGCAGCGGGACGCCGCAATTCAAGAAGCTGTGTACGCCAAAGCAAAACTGGCTGCACAAGTCGGGGGAAGCGCGTCAAGCACGCCCCAGCTTGACCGCAGCGGTGACGTTGATGATCGCATGAACGACCTTAACAGGAAACTGGCGACGGCACTCGGCACCCAAAAGGACCTGCAGGGACACCTGGACCGCCTAGCTGCCGACCTGGAGGCCGAGAAGAAGGCGCGGAAATTGGCGGACGACACGGTGAACGCATCACAGAAGAGGATGGCCGATCTGGAGGCGTTTAAACAGCAAAATGCTTCCGAGGTTGAGCGTTTGAAGGCCGAGTTACACTTGGCCCAGCGGGAGGCGAGGGAGCAATCGGTGGTTGCTGCTGAAGCTGTCGCTGCATCGCAATTGTTGCGGGTTGAGCGGGAAGATCTGGAGCGCAGGTGCAATGAAGCACTCGGTGATTCCAAGAGTCACGCCGAGACTTTTGAGTCGTTGCGCACTGCAGTCACCGCCTCGGCCGAGACAAAGGCGCTACTTGAGCGAAAGCTGGACGAGGAACGCACGCTGAGGGAGAAGGTCGAGGTAAAGCTTAACAAGCTGAAGAGCGAGCACGAGGCGCGGACGGCCGAGTTGGTGGCAGCGACACAGCGTCTAAGAGATGCCGAGGAGCTGGCCGAGCAGAATGGCAATGAGGCGCGGCTGCACCGCCAGGCCGTGTTGGCTGGTCTCGACAAGATCTCGGCAAAGGACGTGCCAAAATCAAACAAGGCCGATATTGACCGGATTACGGCCCTCCAGAGCCAATTGGCTGTTGCTAACGCGCTTGTAAAGAAGTATCAGCAAGAGGCAGACGCTGCTGCAGACAGGTTGCGAGGTGCCGAGGAGCGTATCGCCGGGCTCGAAGCCTACCAGGAGCAATCTAGCAGGGAAGGTGTGACGATTCGAAGGCAACTCCAAAACGCTCTGCGGGAGACGCAGTCCCTCCAGGCTGCCAACTCAGAGCTCTCTAACCGGTTGTCCAAGCAGCAGCTTGAGACCAATGCTATCCTAGTGCAACATAACACGCTCAAGGATATTCTTGTGGAGCGTGGCATCTCACCAACAGGTGCCGCCCGCTCAAGAGGCATAAACAGCCCTCGAGAAGGCTCCCCAGAACAGATGCGCCTCCGCGAACTCGAGCAGCAGCTCAACGCAGCACAAGTTGCGCACGAGCAGACCAAGGTGGTTGCTGCCCAGCAAGCCCAAGAAGCCGAGTCAGCGTATCGCGAGAAACTCGCACAGCTCGAGAACGATTACCAATCGACTGTGCACTACGTCAAAGGGACGGAGAAGATGCTCAAGAAGCTCAATGATCAGCTCTCGAGATACAAGACGGAGAACTCGCGGCTCAAGGAGCAGGTTGACGAACTGGAGGATAAGCTGGAGGCTGAGGCGGGCGCTTCCAACGGCGCGCCGGCAGACTGGGAAGCCCAACGCCAATCTCTCCAGTCCCAGATCACCAAGCTGCAGAGCGATCTACAGGCGTCGGCATCCCAGCTCGACAAGCAAGCACAGGTTGTCCGTCAAGAGCTCGCAAACGCACAGCGGGAACGCGATTCGGCCAAGCGGAGCAGTGAGGAGGCTGCTCGCCTGCTCGATGCGTCAAGGAAGGAACTCGAACAGCTCCAGCAGGAGAATACTCTGCTTGAGCGTCGCGCCCAGGACGCAGAGCAGAAAGTCGGCTCTCTTCTCGATCAGATGGAGCTCAGCGTGGATAATTACCGAAGGCGTAGCCGGCAGGTGCCTGATGCGGGAGTTGTTGCTGCTGGTCTGAACGGTCCCAACGGGCTGGGTCATATCCGGCAAGAGTCAAGCGAGGCCGAAAGCGTGTACGGTGGCGTGAGTGGCGTGGGTGACGCTAGGAACAGCACCGCGCTAGACAATCTCGCCAACGAGCTCGAGACGCTGCGAAGCCATTGGGAAGCAACCAACAAGAACTACCGGCTGAGCAACACGTTCGACTTTGACACCCACCCACCGGCAAAGAAGGGCGAGCGCGAGAGCCTCGGGTTGAGCAATTCGTTGAACGACTGGAGAAAACGGTTGGACGAAAGCCACCCCGACTCTGGGGCCCCGGGTAAAGCCAAGTGAGGCGGGTGCTGTAGGAAAACGCTGACGAATTGTAATGTTTGATGCCGGAACGGGATTGAAAAAATGGAAAGAGAAGGGAAGTTGACGAGATGTAACAACTGGGAGTGTAATATTCGTGGCATGGCGGTCCTTGCGTGTTTGTTTCTTGTTTTTTTCTTCTTCTTTTCTTTGCTTTCTCTTTTTTGGATGGGATCATTGCTGATATCCCCTGGTCTGCCTTGCCGTTTCTAACATGGCATTTCTTGTGTCGAAGCTGCGCTGAGTACCCCCCATTGGTTTTGTGGCTAAGAAGTCTTTCGTTCATACCATGTTTCTTTTCTTTCGTGTTGGTTCAGTGATTGGATCAAATCAGGCCTGGCGTGCGGGCATTACTCATCTGGAAACGGTCTTGTTTCGCTTCGCGTTTGTTGTCGTCTCGTTTGGGACAACTGGATCGGGGTTTGATGAATGGGGTTATACCGTTAGTATATTTGTTGGATTTAGTGTCTTGTTGGGACTAGTCCTCTGTATGTCCGTTGGTGCGTTGGGTCGATAGAGGAAAAGTCAGGATGGTATTGTGATATCGATGATCCAGATGGTAATTGACGTGACCGTGACTGTTTGGTTTTTTGGCGTGTCCACCTTTTCCGTCCTCTCTGTCTATCGTTTCTTTCAATCCTTGCTTGTTATCACAAGGCTTGGACACTGCAGTCTCCCCGGATATAATTCGGGGTTTTGGGGAAGACACCGATCCCTGGAAGGAAACCTTAGCTATCTAACGACATGGTAAAAACTTCTCTGTACCTACCTAGCTTTGATGAAATACTGTTTTGACTCTGTTCTAGTGTTAACCTCCGGGCATATGGTCTAGTGGTACATGTATGATCCCCGTATGCCTCCGAGAGTATGTATGCACATTGACAAATCTAGACGGTCCCGCGTGGGATAGGTAGTGGGAAATGCTTTGGCAACAGTAAGTATTCAGGAACGACTACTTCGTAGATTGAAGAAAGGGAAAAAAAATACACAACAACTCAAAACCCCAAGGTCATCCCTACGGCATTCCCATTCGCTCCTACACTAGACAGGTTCACGCGCTGAACTAACCTCCTGTTCTTCTTCACGTCCACCACACTCACGCGGCCGCCTCTGTCGTCCCGTTTCCTGGGCTCAAAGCATAGACCAAATCCCCTCCGGCCGCTAGGTCAATCAAGCCAGGATCCTCGGTATCCAGCACTATCTCCCCTATCTCCCCGAGCACGCCTTCTTTTCCTTGTCCCAATCCCAATCCCACCTCCGCCAACCTATTCCTCGCCCACATCCGTCACAAACCCCGTCCCCGTCGCCGCTGACACCACTGCCCAACACGTCTCCCCTTGTCCGTCAATCTCTATTCGGTTCTTCACCGAAACAGCCCACCCGTCCCTTTGCCGTTGTTATAGGGAAATCACGGCCGCTCAAAACGACGCGTCCGTAACCAGAATGTCATTTGTGCCCGGAATAGCCGCACTCCCAAATAGTACTGCCGTTCCTTCCGGACTAGACATGACTCCCGTAGCGGCTACGGTTCCGTTGGCGGTATCGACAGGAAAAGAAGCGATGAAACCTCGGTTGGTCGTCGAAGTAGGATCCCCCTTGACGGTGACTAGTAGGGTCGATTGGTCGGCCGAAAAGAATACATGGGATAGGGTATTGGCTCCGCCGGTGGGGATGGTGGATTGATTCAGGGGAAAGGGATGGAGAGCGTCAAAAGGCGTGGTGAGTCCGCCGTCGCCGTCGCCAGTGGGTGAGAATCGCGCGCAGGCTACCCCCGCGAGGAGGGCCGTGGTGCCGACGCACACTAGGGAGTGGAGGGCGGAGGCGGCGACAGAGACGGGGAAGGATCCCGGGAGAGGGAGGCCAGCGGAGATGATGGTGGGAGAACGTGGGTCGGGGGAGAGGGAGAAGATGGACAGCGTGGACGAGGTAGGGTTGAGGGCGAAGAGGGTCTAGATATCCCAAGGGGGAAGAGTTAGCATAGGGTAGGTAGGTAGGTACCATTGAGACGTGGGAGTGAAAAAGAAAATTACCCACCTGGCCTGACACTGTCAATGGAGCTTGGCTGAAGAGGGCATCGGGCTGGGAGGGTTTTCCGGTTGCCCAGTTGATGATATTTCCGCCCGCGCCGCCTGTGGATACGCTGATTAATAGCCTGGCCAGTAGCAAGACCGTTGGAATCTAGGGCGACGGCAACGAGGTTGTTTTCGGCATTGTTGGCGAGGAAATATAATGCCCGGAGTGGTGAGCTCGGATTATTACTAGTTGGTAGACGTCGGGGATGTGCAGAGGCGAAGATAGGAAGAAGAGTGACGGTGACGGTGATGCACAGCAGCGCCGCGGGGATACGTGTAAGTGAGGGTGCCATGGTTCAGATTACCGAAAGGAATGTGACTACAAGAGAGAGAGGGAGAGAGAGAGAGAGAGTTGATGACATTTAAGTTGAGGTAAGGTAGGTTAAGTAGAGCTAGACTGGAAATAGCTGCTGTTGATATATACACATACAAAGTCCACTAGACTCTCTACATCTCTCAACCAACATAGATAGGTATATCTGATCTAATCTAATCTGGTAAAAAGTTTATGATTCCACATACCCTCCTCCCTCTCTCCTTTTATTTATTTATTATTATTATTGAAACGCAGCGCCCCAGCGCAGCGCTTGGTACGTACATAGTGGTTCAAGTTCGACCCACGTCTGGTTGGAATGGGAAGTGCCGTACCCCCCTCCCTTGGATCAATGTTGCTTGCCCGTCTATCTATCTATATAGTTAATCTTGATTGGTTTTCCTGTCTCAGGGTCTCAGGGGCTCTGGTCTGGTCTGGTTGAATCGTGACATGGAAACGGTTCTCTCCTTCCTCCCCCCCCCCCCCCCCCCCCCCACAACAAAAAAAAAAAAAAAAAAAACAAAAAAAAGCCGCGGGGGGGCAGGGGGTGTTGTTTTTTTTT